>JAABUM010000765.1_pt1 | contig 53132 bp, 45 predicted proteins | sample 5559161 | NCBI WGS metagenome assembly JAABUM01 (sample SAMN10711868, study PRJNA513369) | rock metagenome | isolation source: Antarctica rocks | place: Antarctica: Victoria Land, Siegfried Peak nord
GCTTGACGGTCCTATATGGAGTTCGGTATACCCGACTCCTCTCGTTCCTGCAACTAGAGGCTTTGACGCTGACGTGTACGCTCTCACCCCGTACATCTCGTCGGTCTGAGGCAGAGCCTCGCTAGCTTGTGGTTGTTTGTCGTTTCGTTACATGCTGCTTTGAGCGGATATGCAGGGCGTGTTGCAAATCCCCCGGCGGGTAGGCGAGATCCCCGCGCCGGACAAGGCCGTCCGGCGCGGGGTCTCATTTGGGCTACTGACTGGAACTCGAGAGGAGTTGGTTGAACTGTTGCTGCGCCGTGGACACGGCCTGGTCGATCTGGCCGCTGAAGAAGGCCTTCTGAAGCATCGCGTTCCAGGGCCCGTTCAGGTCGTTGAATACCTGGTTATAGTGGACGCTGTAGGGCGTGCGGCCATGGGCCATCGCGTTCGCCGCGATCATGAAGCGGGGATCGGCCTTGCTGTATTGGTTGCTCGTTAGATCGGTGCGGACCGGCACGGTGCCAACCTTGGCGAAGTACTGCAGTTGCTGCGGCGTGGCGAGGCACCAGGTGATGAAGTTGAAGGCCTCGCTGATGTGTGTCGAGCCGCGCGGGATGCCGATGGTGTCGCCGCCGGCGAACGAGGACCAGCCGCCCTTCTGCCCGGGGATGTAGGTCACGCCGAAGTCGATCTTGGGATACTGTGCCTTCAAGATACTGATCTCGAACGCGCCGCCGCCGGTCATGCCAACCTTGCCGGCCTGGAACCCGGTAAACCACGAGGCCCCGTTGTCGGACTTAGCTCCTGGTGAGACTTGGTTCTCGGTCCAGAGCCGGTGGTAGAAGGACAGCGCCTGTTTCACCGGAGCCGATGTCGTCAGTGTGGCCTTTGTCCCGCTGGCGTTGGTCACGTCTCCGCCGCTGGCCCAGATGTACGGCAGGAACGTGAAGACGTTGCAGCCGGCGCATGTGCCGGGGTAGTAGTAGCCGGTGATGCCATGGCCCAGCGCGGTGATTTTCTTGGAGTCCGCCTCGATCTGCGCCCACGTCTTAGGCGGCGAGTTCGCGTCTAGACCGGCCTGTCGGAAGAGCCCCTTGTTGTAGAGCAGGATGGAGCCTTCCGCGCTGAAGGGCACGCCGTAGAGCTTCCCCTGATACGTGGCCAGCCGGATGTGCGAGGGGCTGAGCTTGTTGAAATACGATAGCTTGTGGGCCATCGACGTGATGTCGGTCATCTCATTGGCCGCGTCGAAGGCCGGCATGAAGATGAGGTCGATGCCGATGAGGTCGGGCGCCTGACCACCCGCCACGGAGGTGCCAAACTTGGTTACGAAGTTGTTGTTGGGGATGATGGTTAGTTTGACCTGCGTGGAGTGACTCTTATTGTACGCGTTCACCAGAGGCTGGGTGAAGCTTTGATCGCTGGCCCTGATCCAGAAATTGAGCGTCGTCGCGGCCCGGACTTGCCGCGCGGGCGCCGCCGCCACGCTCACCGCGCCAACGAGCGCCGCCGCTCCAAGGATAGCTCGCATCTTCATGATCGATACTCCTTAAGATTCCCTATCGCATCACCCCACGCCATGTGGGGCGGCTATACACCGGACACCGGGATACGCCCATCTAACGGCGCGACAAATGATCGCTCTACAGGCCGCCGGCCTGTTCGATAAGCGCGTTATCATCGCACTGCTTCCATTGGATCGGCGGCGGACGCGCCGGGTGTGAGCGTGTCGTGGACATGCGTTAAGACTCCTTTCCCTCAGTTGTGTCCGCCGTACGAGCGCCGCACGAGTCGCGGACGACGAGGCGGCATGGCAGGCGCACGACGCCCGATTCCCGCTTGCCGTCGATCATCGCCCGTAGCCGCAGTCCCGCCGCCCGGCCCAAGTCGTGCAACAGCATATCCACCGTAGTGAGCGGGGGACGCGTCGCCGCAGCGATGATCTCCCAATTGTCGAACCCCACGACCGCGACATCGTCGGGCACGCGGGCGCCCCGCTCGCGCAACGCGTCGACCACCCCGCGCGCGATCAGGTCGCTCCCACAAAAAATGCCATCGATATGCCCATTAGCATCGAAGAGGCGCGCGACCGCTTCGCGGCCCCACAACTCCTGCCAGGGACCTGAGAGGACCCGCTCCATTGGTAGGTCTACGTCGTGCGCGGCAAGCTCCTGGTACAGGCCCGCGCGGCGCAACCGCACCGACTCGAACCGCTCGGGTCCCGTGATGTGGGCGAGGCGGCGGCGCCCCGCGCACACGAGTTGTGCGGCGGCGAGGCCTCCCCCCTGCGCGTCGTCGGGCAGCAAACAGAGCGCGTTGCCCTCGGTCACTTGCGTCAAGGCATAGACGACGGGGATGCGCGCCGCCCCAAGGTCGATCGGGGGGCGTGGATCGATGCGCCGCGCCGTGACGATGATACCGTCGACCTTTTTGGACAGTAGGGTCTCGATATAGTGGCGCTCGCGGGCCGGGTCGTCGCGGGCGTCGCACAGGAAGACGGCGATGTGCGCCGCGCCAAGGGCGTCCTCAATGCCCTGCATCAGCGGAATGCTGAAGCGGCCGTAGCTATCGGTGGTGAGCAGACCGACGGTGAAGCTGCGCCCGCGCAGCAGGCTTTGCGCGAGGTCGTTGGGCCGGAACCCCAGGCGCTCCGCAGCGTCTTGCACACGCGCGCGCGTTTCGGGCCGGAGCTTGCCCTGGCCGTTGAGCGCCTTCGACGCGGTCCCGATCGCGACGCCTGCGGCACGAGCCACATCGTAGATCGTCGGCGACAGGGGCTGTCGCTCAGGGGACGCGGCAGCGCGTGTAGACGGCGCCGTTAGATCACCAGCACTCATATTGGTCCATGCTTCCTACGCTCGATAGGCGTGTGCCAGAGCCGTTTCACCATGCGTTAAGGCTCGATCAAGCATAATTAGGAAAGGCTTTTCCTTCGCTGTTTTCTATGCTACACTCTTGGTCATGCGGCGTCAAGAGCCTGGGCGCTTTCGCCACGGACGAGACGGCTGTCACTAGTGAGGAGATGGATTCGCGATGACACTCGCCACCGATCAGCCGGTACACGCCGGGACGACCCATGCGGCGGTCGTCGTGGATACGCGCCACAGCCCATTCGGCCGCCTGCGTCCCCTGAGCCTGGACGAGGTGACGATCGACGACACCTTCTGGGCGCCGCGCCGCCGCGTCAACCACGCCGTCACCTTGCCGGAGCAGTACGAACAACTCGAGCGGACCGGCCGCCTGCACAACCTGCGCCGCGCCGCTGGTCAGGAGCAGGGCGTCTTCGAGGGGCGTTTTTTCAACGATTCCGACGTCTATAAGTGGCTCGAGGCCGCCGCCTGGACCCTCGCCACGGCGCGCGATGAGCGATTGCGCGCTCAGGTCGACGACGTCATTGCATTGATCGCCGCGGCGCAGGACGCCGATGGCTACCTGGATACCTACTTCACCTTCGACCGCGCGGCCGAGCGCTGGACCAACCTCGCCGTCATGCACGAGCTCTACTGCGCCGGCCACCTGATCCAGGGCGCGGTCGCCCACCATCGCGCGACGGGCGCGCATACTCTGCTCGACGTCGCCACCCGCCTGGCCGACCACATCGTCGCGACCTTCAACCCCGAGGGACTCCAGGGCGCCGACGGGCATCCCGAGATCGAGCTGGCGCTGGTCGAACTGGCGCGCGACACCGGCGACGAGCGCTACCTGCGGCAGGCTGCGTTCTTCGTTGACCAGCGCGGGCAGCAGCCGCCGACGATCAGTGGCAAGGAGTACCATCAGGATCACGCGCCCGTCCGCGCGCAGCGCGAGGTGGTCGGCCACGCCGTCCGCGCGCTCTACCTCTACGCCGGGATGACCGACGTCTACGCGGAGACGGGCGAGCGGGCGGTCCGGGAGGCGCTCGACGCGCTGTGGCGCGACCTGCAGGAGCGCAAGGTCTACATCACGGGCGGGGCCGGCGCGCGCTACGAGGGCGAAGCGTTCGGCGACGACTACGAGTTGCCCAACCGGCGCGCCTACGCCGAAACCTGCGCCGCCATCGCCCATGTGATGTGGGCCTGGCGCATGCTCCTCGTAACGGGCGAGGCGCGCTACGCCGACGCCATGGAGACCGCCCTCTACAACGGCGTCCTCTCCGGCATTTCGCTCGATGGCGCGACGTATTTCTACGAGAATCCCCTGTCCGACCGCGGCGGCCACCGCCGCCAACCGTGGTTTGGCACGGCCTGCTGCCCGCCCAACGTGGCGCGCCTACTTGCCTCGTTGCCCGGCTATGTCTACACGACATCGGACGAAGGACTGTGGGTCCACCTGTACGCGACGGGGACGGCGACGGCCCCGCTCCCATCGGTGGGTGCGGTGACCGTACGCCAGCGGACTGATTACCCGTGGGACGGTCGGGTCGCGCTGGAGGTCGATCCAGCGTCCCCGGCCCCGTTCAGCCTGTTCCTGCGCATCCCTAGCTGGACAGAGGGAGCGACGGTGGAGGTCAACGGCGTACCGGTCCCCGGCCCAGTCGAACCAGGGAGTTACCTGGAGGTGCGTCGTCGTTGGCAGAGCGGCGATACGGTCAACGTCGCGCTGCCGATGGACGTGCGCTTGATGGAGAGCCATGCGCTGGTCGCGAACAACCGTGGCCGCGTCGCAATCACGCGCGGTCCGCTTGTGTACTGTGTCGAGGCGGCCGATCACGCGGGCGCGGATGTATGGGACCTGGCGCTGCCGCGGTCGCCGCGATGGCGGACGGTGTGGGAGCCGGAGTTGCTCGGCGGCGTCGTAGCTTTGCGCACGCAGGCGCATGCGTCCGACAGCGCAACGGGAACGGCGCTGTATCGTCCCCACCGCGTGGGCGCGCCGCGCGCCGCCTGCGCGCCCACCGAGTTGATGGCCATCCCCTACTACGCGTGGGCGAACCGCGCGCCTGGCCCTATGCAGGTCTGGATACCGCTCGACAGCGATCCGGCGTCATCCTTTTAGTCGGACGGCGCCGTAGGCGCGAACTGACGCGGGCGATCAGTCAGATCGTCTTCGGCGGGGACGATGTGCGGACGCCTCCCACCGACGCTCCAGACCCGACGGCGTCCATTCGGTAAAAGGGGCCAGATATGCGGTTCGGCCCGGTATCGTATGGGTATCGGGCCGAATATTTGTGGCGCTCGGGATAGGATTCGAACCTACGACACCTGGTTCCGAAGACCAGTGCTCTATCCACTGAGCTACCCGAGCAGTCCTCTTGCATAGCATACCGCGTCGTGGTCTACCGTCACAATGGGCGTTTAGTTTTCCCCCTCTCCCGCGTCAGGGAGAGCGCGCCGGACCGTCGATCCCGCGGCTAGGGATCGGGGGGCCAGTTAGCCATGGGTCGGGGGTGAGGGTCGCGCCGCACGCAGCGAATCCGCCGCTCCCATCCGGCCTGTTACACCGAAGCCTCTCTTCGACATTGCTAGCTACACTATCCCTGAATGAGCCGTGAGCGGTGGTGGATCATATGATAAACTATACTTAGTATGGAATAAATAGGAAAAGGACCGGTATGGAGCAGAGCATCGGCAACGTCCGCCAAGTGACTATCGAAGACGAGATGCGCGACGCGTACCTGGACTACGCGATGAGTGTGATCGTCCAGCGCGCGCTCCCCGACGTGCGCGATGGTCTCAAGCCTGTGCACCGGCGCATTCTATACGCCATGAACGAGCTTGGCCTCGGCGCCGGCGCCGGCTACCGTAAGAGCGCGACGATCGTCGGCGAGGTCCTCGGCAAGTACCACCCGCATGGCGACGCCTCAGTCTACGACGCGCTGGTGCGGCTGGCGCAGGACTTCTCGATGCGCCGCCCTCTCGTCGACGGCCAGGGTAACTTCGGCTCTGTCGACGGCGATCCAGCAGCGGCCTACCGCTACACCGAGGCGCGCATGACCGCCGCCGCTGAAGAACTGCTCGCCGACATTGATCGCGACACGGTCGACTTCGTGCCGAACTACGACGGCCGGCAGCAGGAGCCAACCGTCCTCCCGGCCAAGCTGCCTCAACTCTTGCTCAACGGCTCCGATGGCATCGCGGTCGGCATGGCCACGCGCATCCCGCCGCACAACCTGCGCGAACTCTGCGACGCCATCATCCTGCTCGTCCGCAGCCCTGAGACGACCGTGACCGAGTTGGCCGAGATCGTCAAGGGGCCCGACTTCCCGACCGGCGGCACGCTCTTCGGCGCTGAGGGCATCCGCAATACCTACGCGACGGGACGCGGCCGTATGATCTTGCGCGCCGAATCGCACGTCGAGGAGATGCGCAACGGCCGCACCGGCATCATCGTGACCGAGTTGCCCTTCCAGGTCAACAAGGCCGTGCTACAAGAGAAGATCGCTGAGATGGTCAACGAGCGCCGCATCGAGGGTATCGCCAACATCAACGATGAGTCCGACCGCCAGGGCATGCGCCTAGTCATCGACCTCAAACGCGACGCCCAGGTCGACACGGTTCTCAACAGCCTCTACAAGCACAGCGACCTACAGATCTCCTATTCGGCCAACGTCCTTGCCCTCGTTGATGGGCAGCCGCGCGTGCTCTCGCTCGATCAGATGCTGCGCCACTACTTGGCCCACCGCCGCGATGTGGTGGCGCGCCGCACGCGCTACGAGCTTGAGAAAGACCGCCGCCGCGCCCACATTCTCGAAGGGCAGACGATCGCCCTGGATAACCTCGACGCCGTCATCACCCTGATCCGGGCGTCGGCCTCATCGTCCGTCGCACTGCAAAGCTTGATAGGCCGGTTCGGCTTGTCGGAGGAGCAGGGGCAGGCCATCCTCGAGTTGCGCCTGTCGCGCCTGGCCGCGTTGGAGCGCCAGCGTATCGCCGACGAACTGGCCGAGGTGCGCGCGCGCGTGACCGACCTGGAGGATATCCTGGCCCGTCCCGAACGCGTCGACGCTATCATCGTCGCGGAACTCGAAGACCTCAAAACCCGCTTCGGCGACGCGCGCCGCACGCGCATCGTCCAGGCCGAGGTCGATAACCTCACCGCCGCCGACCTGATCGCTCCCGAGGATGTCGTGGTGACGATGACGACCAAGGGCTATATCAAGCGTGTGCCTACCTCGACGTACCGCGCGCAAGGGCGCGGCGGCAAGGGCATCGTGGGTATGGTCACGCGTGACGCCGACGCCGTGTCGCAGTTGTTCGTGGCCAACACCCACGACAACATCCTATTCTTCACCAACAAGGGCCGCGCGTTCCAGCTCAAGGTCTACGAGTTGCCTGAGGCCGGACGCACCGCGCGCGGCGTGCCCGTCGCTAACGTGATCGCCGCCGAGCCGGGCGAGCGGGTGACGGCTATCCTGACGTTCGAGAGCGGCCGGACCGACGGCTATATTGTGATGGCCACGACCCGCGGGACGGTCAAGCGCACGCCCCTCTACGACTTCCGCAACGTGCGGCGCTCCGGCCTCATCGCCATCGGCCTCGCCGACGACGATGAGTTGGCCTGGGTGCAACTCAGCGCGGGCGATGAAGACGTCATGCTCGTCACGACTGATGGCCGCGCCATCCGCTTCGAGCAGGAGGACGTTCGCTCGATGGGACGGCCCGCCGCCGGCGTGCGCGGCATCCGGCTGCACACGGACGACCGCGTCGTGGCGATGGGGCTGGTCCAGGAGCAGGGCGACTTGCTCGTCGTGACCGAAGAAGGCTATGGCAAACGCACCGCTCTGGTAGAATACCCAACACATGGACGTGGCGGCGGCGGCGTCGCCACGATCCGTCCTGGCGACAAGATTGGTCCCATCGTGGCCGCGGCGGTCACGCACGATTCGATCGGTGAGATGATTCTGATGTCGGGCGGCGGTAAGATTATCCGGCAGCCCATCGACACGGTACCGCGGCTTGGACGCGCCACCAAGGGCGTGCGGCTGATGCGTCTCAACGAGGGTGACAGCGTCGTTTCGATGGGCTTCCTCGACGATAGCGAACCGGACGCGGACTCCGAACGCGGCGATGGCGCAGCCGACGCCGAGGCGGACTCCGACCATGGCGATGGCGCAGCCGACCAAGCCCCTAACCTTGGCGACCTTGAATTAGGCTCCGAATCCGAGACCGAGGACTAAGGTCCGGGGCCATCGACAGCAACCAGCGGGGGGACTTTCTAACGTGATGGACATGTCTAATGAGATGCAGCAGCAAATGTCGATGCGCATCTCTCCGCGTCTGATACAGGCCAACCATGTGCTTGAGCTCTCCTCGATGGAGCTCCAGGAGTACATGCAACACGAGATCCAGGATAACCCGGCGCTTGATATGACGGATGCGGCGCACTGCCCACAGTGCGGCACGCCGATGGTCGACGCGGTCTGCCACATCTGCGCGCGTGCACAGAACCCTACCGGCCCCGAGCCAGCCACGTTCGACTCGTCGGAGAGCTACATGGACGTCGGCACATACAATAATTCCTCATCGCGCGACGAAGATTTCGATCCGCTCTCGCTTGTGGCGGCGCAGATGACGCTCTCGGAGCGCTTGCTGGCCGATTTGTCCCCGGCGCTCACGACGCCGCGCCAGTTGGCTATCGCCGAGTACCTCGTCAACAGCCTGAACGACAGCGGCTACCTTCAAGCGTCCCTGATCGAAGTCTCCAGTGTGCTGGACGTGTCCGCCGACGACGTGCAAGAGGTGCTAACGAAGCTGCAGGCGATGGAGCCGGTTGGCATCGGCGCGCGCGATTTGCAAGAGTGCCTGCTGATTCAGCTCACCTACCTGGATAGTCAGGGCTACGGCAACCCCGTGGCTAAGAGCGTCGTCAGGGACCACTTCGCTGAACTCGGTGAGCACAAGTATGGCCGCATCGCCCACGCGCTCGGCGTGTCGCAGGAGGACGTCATCGAGGCGGCCCACTTCGTGCGCGAGAAGCTCAACCCGTTTCCGGCGCAGCAGTATGGGGCGCGGCCGCGCTCCGCGCCGAACGAGATCCCGCGCTACATGCTGCCCGATGTGATCATCCGCGAAGGAGAGAGCGGGCTTGAGGTCGACGTCGTGGAGTCGCGCCGCTTCGTGATGCGTATCACGCCCTCGTATCAGGATATGTGGCGCGAAGTGCAGAGCAAGCCGCTGGAGTTCTCCGACAAGGACCGTGAGCACATCAAGCACTACATCTCGCGCGCGAAGATGTTTATGGCCAACCTCAACCAGCGCCGCCAGACCATGCAGAAGATCGGTGACTTCCTGGCCGAACACCAGGAAGACTTCTTACGCAACGGCGTGCGCTTCCTCACGCCGCTCACGCGCGCCATGGTCGCGCAGTATACCGGCATGCACGAGAGCACGGTGAGCCGTGCGACGGCCGGAAAGTACGTGATGATCCCCTCCGGCAAGGTGATCCCGTTCAGCGACTTCTTCACGCCAGCGCTCAACGTCAAAGATGTGATCAAAGAGTTGATCGAAAGTGAGCAGGCTCCGCTGACAGACCAGGAGATTATGGAGCGGCTTGCCGAGCACGGCTACCACATTGCCCGCCGCACCGTCGCCAAGTACCGCGACCAACTGGGCATCCTGCCGTCGTCGTTGCGTAACTAGGGCCGGCGCACGCTCAAGGCCCAGAGGATGAGCGGCAGCTGCAAGGGCAGGCGCAGCCAGGCGAGGGCCGCCTTGTTCAAAGGGTGAGAGGCGGAGGCGTCCGCATGACCGCTGTCGAGCGCCATCTGTACGTTAGCCGGGAACACGGCCACGAACAGCGCCGCTGTCGCCCAAGCGCCGAAACGCCGCGTGCGTGGCAGCGCCAGCAGCGCCGCACACGCCACCTCACACACGCCGCTCACGGCGACGACGCCCGCGGCATAGCCGCGCAGTGGGGCCGGCACGATGCGGCGGTAGGGGGTGGGCGCGACGAAGTGCATCACGCCCGCGCTCACCATGAGGGCGCACAGTCCGAAGATCGAGAGGCGAGAGCGGCTCATAGCCACAGTATACCAAGGTCATGCTGGCGCCAGCTACGCGCTGTGGGAGGCGAGACGGGTTCGCGCCCAGACCGACCTTTCAAGGTCCGGTCCCTGCCATGACCTTTCAAGGTCAGGCCGCGTGGTGCCTTCATGGGTCGCGCGGCCCTGATTTTTGTGAGGCTTGACAAGCGTGGCTTGAACGGCCACTATATGAAGGAAAGTATGCGCGGCGCGACTATGCCAATGCCATGAAGGATAATGCTGTCTCTATGACGAGGATACTATGCGTCGACGACAACGACGCTCTAACCGATCTCCTATGCTACGGCTTCGCGCGCGAAGGCTTCGACGTGACCGCGACGGCTAGTGGGCGCGAAGCCCTACAAATGGTGCGCGCCGACCCCTTCGACCTGGTTACCCTTGACATCAACCTCCCCGACATCAATGGCATCAAGGTCCTCAGCATCCTGCGCGCCTTCTCGTCCATCCCCATCGTCATTCTCACGGCCCGCGCTCAGGACGAAGATGTCATCGCCGGCCTCGACGCGGGCGCCGACGACTACGTGATCAAGCCGTTCAACCTGGAAGTGCTCGTGCTGCGCGCCAAAGCTGTGCTGCGGCGCATGCAGCTGCGCCCCAGCATCATGGATATAGGGAAGGATGGCGTGGAGTACCGCATCGCGGACGCGCTTCTCGATACGACAGCCAATGAATTGGTGACGGACGAGGGCATACGCGTACAACTCACCCCGACGGAGAGCCGCATCTTGCAGGCGCTCCTGGCCCACGAAGGGCAGGCGCTATCCGCCGATCGCATCGTTGAGTACGTCCGTGGCTACACCAAAGCGTCGGACAGCGCTATCGTCAAGACGCACATCCGGCGGCTGCGCGAGAAAATCGCGACGCTGCCGGGCGCTCCTAGCCCGATCCACACCGTGCCCGGCGTCGGCTATATGACACACCGCACACCCCGTACGGCGCTCCGAGACAAGGGTCACGTCGCCGAGCCCCAACGCGTGGTCACGTAGCCGGCCCTCACCCCCGAACACGGCCCCGATCCTGCTCCTAGTTGGCAAAGAGGAGTATCCTAACAGTATATGGTCTTTGTAGTTTCGGCTTGCTGTCCTGATCGTCGAGTGAATTCATGACCACTATCCTGTGCGTTGATGACGACCGCGGCCTAGCCGCGCTGCTCCGCCAGGGGCTGGCCCGCGAAGGCATCGACGTTACCACGGCGGCCAGCGGATCCGAAGCCGTGCGATTGCTGCGCGGCCATAAATTTGACCTGGTGGTTCTCGACGCCAACCACCCTGACTTGAACGGCTCCAAAGTCCTGGCCGCGCTGCACGCCTTTTCTATGGCTCCGATCGCTGTACTCGACGCACGTCTATACGAAGGCGCTGATTCGGAGCGTGTGGTCAACCTGGAGGCGCTAGCCGCGCGGGTCAAAACGGCGCTACAACGGGCCGCAACGACTCCTGAGGGCAGTCCCGCCAGCATACATGGGGACGCCGGCGTCTACCGCGTCGCTGGGGCGCGTTTTGACCCGGCAGCCAACGAACTGATGGGACGCGACGGGGCGCGGGTGCGGCTAACACGCACGGAAAGCCAGATCCTGGAACTGCTCCTGGCGCATGAAGGGTTAGCCGTCTCCACCGACCGCATCTGGCGCCATATCTGGGGGGCCGACAGCAGGAGTGATGTCAACGTCGTTAAGACTCATGTACGTCACCTACGCGAGAAGATCGCCCAACTCCCCGACGCGCCGTTGCTGATCCGTACTCTCCCCGGCTATGGGTATCTCGCCCCAGCGGCATAAAATCAGGCTCCGGAGCCATCCTCCTACGGCCGCACCGCAACTTTATACGAGTGCGGCGCCGGTGTCGTCGCGGCCACGACGACCACGTCGACCCGGGCCATGATCTGACCCACGGCATTGGACGCTACCAAATAATGTGTCGCGGTGTGTACCGGCGCCGTCAACCACCAGTGGCCGCGCGAGGGGACACGTATGCCATCGAGTGTCACCCACGAGGCGTTGTACGTTAACCATGCCAGCCGATATGGCGCGTTCGACCCCTTTTGGCGCAGTTCGAACGTGTCGATCGACGGCGTCCGCAGCGCTACCGGCGTCGCCGCGGGAGGCGCGGTAGTTACGACACCCAATACTGTCCCCGCCTGGTTAGTCGCCCGCAACAGATGCATCGCTGTAACCGTGTGCGATACATCGATCGACCGGCTCGCCGCCGCCGCGACAGGTATGCCGTCGAGCGTCGTCGTCGCGGCTCCTGTCACCTGCCACGTCAGGGTAGTCACGTCAGCCCGCGCGTCAGCCCGCGCCGTGAATCGCGCGATCACAGGGAGCGATGCCGCGCCTCGAGCGGAGAAAGTCCCTCGTTCCATCCACGCAGCCGCCAGACCCGCGAGCAGCAGCAATACCAGGGGGAGCAACAGCAGCGTGCGCCGAGGCGCCCTACGCGCTGGCGCGGATATGACGGCGCTGGACACGGGCACGGGTGGACCGCCTCCCTCTGGCATATATACGAAACGCGCGTGGCGAGTCAGGTAGGGGCTGTTGTTGTTGAGCGCGCCAACGTCCTGGCCACGAAACTCCAGGTTGTATGTGTACGATGTGGTCGGAGCTTCGCGAGTGGATGGCAAGACGCGCGCCCTTACCGTCACGCGCTCATGAGGCGGGACCAGTACTGTCCCCTCTGGCTCCACGCGCACGCGCGGGGCCGCCGCGTGCGCGCCCACACCGGTCACCAGTAGCGCTAGCGCGGCCGGCGCGTTGGTAGGGTTGACAAACGTGGCGTGGAACGTCGCCTCGCGCCCCTCCACGAGGGGCGACGCCAACTCCAGCCCCAACTGATCCGGAGCGCCCACCAGCAGGGAAACGGAAGCCTCGGCTGGGGCGATGGCGCCATCATCGGGCGCCGCGCGCACCACCAGGCGCAGCGGGTCCGTGGAAGGGCGCGCGGCCGGCGGCGTCACGACGGAGGGACGGACAGTGATGGGTACCAGCCGCCGTCCGCCCGCGTCGAGGATGAAGGACGGCTCATCAACGGCGATCCAGTCCGCTGACGCGCCGGATACGTCAAGCGTATAGCGCGCGGCCTCGGCGCCCGCGTTGCGCACTAGCGCCACGAGCGTTACCTCTCCACCGGCCGCTACCGCCGCCGCATCCGGCGTCACCGTTAGCGCGACCGTCTCCGCCATCACCTGTTCGCTATCCTGCTCCGACCGTGAGCCAGCGACCACCAGCCCTCCCCGCGATTCTCCACGCCCCATCGAACGGTATGGCATGACATTCCTATACTATATGCGTGTCATTGTGACAGCACCACCCATTGTACACCGGCATGAGGGTCTGTGACGGGCTATGAGCGCCGCACGGCGACGGTAATGGAATCGAATGTTTCCCATCCATAGCCTCTGAAGTACGCGGCGACCGATACCCTATACTTGCCGGCGCGGCGGTAGACGTGCGCGGCCTGGTCGCCGACGACACTTGTCTTATCGCCGAAGCCCCATCGCCAGGAACGGCGCAGGTCGGCCAAGGGGAGCAACTTGCGCACCTGAGCGTCGTCCTCTTTGAACACGACCGGTTGCCCGACCCTGAACGCGTGCGGGAAGGCGAAATGCGCCCACCAAGCGTAGGTAGCCGTCGTCGGCGCTTGCTTGTAGACGACGACCCGCGTATCGTTGGCGAAGGCCGAGGGTATACCGTCGATGGTGCAGGCTCCAGCCGTCCCCACGACGGCGGACATCAGGCCAGTGGTGAGCGCGAGCGCGAGCGCTACCTTCCGCATCTGTCTCCTCCTGTGTAGGCATCGGTTACCCTTCGATCATACCATCTCAACCACCCTTCGATAGACTATAGCGATGGATACAGCGGCGACCTGCATAATGAAGGGGTGGAGAACGATAGAAGACGATAACGCCCCACGGAGGATGGCGCCTATGTATCCCGACAATCGCGCGCTGGTCATGGTTGGTGAGACCTACCACGCCGCCGACTTGTACTATGTGACCCACTATCTGTTTCCCGATCCAGTGATTTACGTCGATAAGGGCGACGGGGATAGCCTGATCGCCTGCGGCGACTTCGAGCGCGCCGGGGCCGCCGCGCATAGCAAAGCCGCCCGCGTGCGTGGGTTCCAGGACTATGGCGCCGCCGACCTGCCTGACGAGTTGCGCCCGTATCAGCGTCTTGCCGCCATCACGGCGTGCGTGTTGCACGATGAGGGCGTAACACGCGCTGTCACGACCGACACCATTCCCCTCTCCATTGTCGACCACCTGCGCGCGAATGGCATCGACCTGATCTGCCAGCCCGAGTTGCTTCAGAGTCCCCGTGAGCGCAAGCGGCCCGACGAACTCGCGGCCATTGAGGCGGCGCAACATGGCACGGAGAAAGCTATGGACGCGGCGATCGCCCTTGTGCGTGACGCGCGGCCCGGCGAGGACGGTGCGCTCTACAATGGCGCCCTACCGCTGACGTCCGAGCGGCTGCGTGCCGTCATCGACGCCTCGCTACAGGAGGACGGCTGTAGCGGCGAGGGAACCATTACCGCCGCCGGCCCCGATAGCGCGCAGCCGCACAACAGGGGACATGGGCCGATCTACGCTGGCCAGCCCGTGGTGATCGACATCTTCCCACGGCACACAGAGTTACGCTACTACGCTGACATGACGCGCACGGTCTGCAAGGGCGCGCCGCGTGACGAGTTCGCGCGCATGTACGAGGTGACCCATGAGGTGTTGCGCTATGCCCTCAGCCTGCTGCGGCCGGGTACGACGGGACAGGCGGTGTTCGAGCAGGTCTGCCGCTTCTACGAGGACCATGGCTACCCCACCTACCTGCGTGAGGGCAAGTTCCCCGACGAGGGCTTCGTCCACTCGCTCGGACACGGTGTCGGCCTGGACATCCACGAGGGACCTGGCCTCGGTCGCCGCCCCGATTTGCTCGAAGAGGGGCAGGTCATCACCGTCGAGCCCGGCCTCTACGCGCCGGGGCTCGGCGGCGTGCGCATCGAAGACATGGTCGTCCTCACCGCCGACGGTTGCCGCAACCTGACCGACTACCCTGTCGAGTTCATCGTATAGCTGACCTATCTACCGATCGCTAATGGGGACGTATGGCACGTTACGTGGCCCCGTGTATTCGGCGCGCGGGCGGATCAGGCGATTATTGCCGTACTGCTCCAGGATGTGCGCGGTCCAGCCAGCCATGCGGCTGATGGCGAAGACGGGCGTGAACAGGTCGGTGGGGATGCCCATGACGTGGTAGGCCGAAGCTGAGTAGAAATCGACGTTAGCGTACAGCTTCTTGTCCGCCCGCACCTTCCGCTCGACGTTGCGTGAAATATCAAACCACGTCGAATCGTCGTGCTCTTGACCTAGCTGCTCGGAGATGCCGCGCAAGACCGTCGCGCGCGGGTCGTCGGTGCGGTAGACGCGGTGCCCGAAGCCCATCACTTTCTTGCCGGCCGCGAATTGATCGTCGAGGTAGCTGTCCGCGCGATCGGGCGCGCCGATGGCCTGCAGCATCTTGAAGACCTGCTCGTTGGCGCCGCCGTGCAGGGGACCCTTGAGCGCGCCGATAGCCGAGACTATGGCGGAGTACATGTCGGAGAGCGTCGCGGCGGTGACACGCGCGGCGAAGGTCGAGGCGTTGAGTTCATGGTCAGCGTGCAGGATCAGCGCCACGTCGAGGGCGTGTATGGTCGTCTCATCCTGCTCCTTGCCGAAGAGCATATACAGGAAGTTGGCCGCCAGGCTCAGGTCGTCGCGCGGCGCGACCGGCTCACGGCCCTCGCGGATAGCCTGGAGCGCCGCGACGATGGTCGGCGTCTGCGCGACGAGGCGCGTCGCCTTCCGCACGTTGGCTTCGCGGGAGTTATCCTGGTCGTCGGGGTCATACATCGAGAGGAGGGAAACGGCGGTGCGCAGCACCTCCATCGGCACGGCCTCTTTCGGGAACCCCTCTAACATGCGCGACACCTCGGCTGGCAGCGCGCGCGCTGCGCCTAGCTGCTCCTGGAGCAGCGCCAACTCATCGGGCGTGGGCAGGCGCCCCTGCCACAGTAGGTACACCGTTTCCTCGAACGAGGAATGCGCGGCCAGATCTTTGACGTCGATGCCGTAGTAGAGCAGACGCCCTTCCTTGCCGTCGACTTCGCAGATCGCGGAAGTCGCGGCGACAACATCTTCGAGGCCGCCGGGTTTCGCCGAGGTGGTCGACATAGCCAAAATACCTCTCTTCATTGAGTCGATAGTCGATAGTCGTTAGTCGATAGTGAACCCCGCCACTTGGTAGACACTGAGCCGCACACATTACTAACGACTAACGACTAACGACTAACGACTAACAACTAACGACTATTCACAGCTACAGTGTACGCCGAAAATCCCGCTCCCGCTACAGCGACAAGCGCATTTCTACCTGCGCCTCGTTAGAGGGCGCGGCGCCTAGCGTGGTCAGGAACGGGACCAGCGCCGATTTCTCCGGTGCCAGTGGCGGCGTCGACAACGTAGCGATGTCAGGACGCGTATCGTGCAATGCCACGAGCGCCGCCGTGGCAAGCCCCTGGCGGCGCTTGGCGGGGACGACGCCGAGTCCGGCGAGGCGCGCGTCCGGCGTCTCGCCCGTCAGCGCGACGTACCCGACTGTGCGCGGGCCGGTCAGACCGTCTTCTTCCGCGAAGGCGTAGACCGACGCCGCGGGGCCGAGGCGCGTCAGAGACATCGCCTCGAGTTGCCACGGCGGTGCGGCCTCGGGCGGCTCCGCCCCCGCGCACAGCGTGATAAGCGGAAGCAACAGTGGCGCTGCGGCTTCGCGCAAGGTAATGGCGGGCAAACTGGCGGATGCCGCGTCGCGCGGCAACTCTGTCATGGAGAGTGTGAAGCCGAGCAGACGCCGGGCCGCGACGAAACCGTGGCTCTCGTACAAGTGCACCGCCGCCGCGTTGCGCTCGAACGCCTCCAGCATGACCGCAGGTGAGCCGCGGCCCCGCGCATCCGCTATGATCCGCTCCAGCAGCGCGCGCCCCACTCCCAATCGGCGCGCCTCCGGCGCGACGCCCATGCCGGCTAACCGCGTACGCGGTCCTCCACGAGCCGGGCGGACTGCGACGAGCGCGACCCCAATCGGGACTCCATCGCGCAGGGCCACGTAGGAACGGTCGAGCAGCACATCGTCGCGCGCGACTAGAGATTGGAGCGTAACCGGCGAGAAGGCGGCCGGCCCCATGGGCACGATGTAGCCGGTGAACGCGCGGTGTAGCAGATCGGCCAAGATGTCGATAGGGACGGTCGTGGCAGGCTGCAAGGCTATAGCGCGGTTAGGCATTCCCTCACCCCCCATGGTTAACTGGCTCCCGATCCCTACCCGTGGGAGAGAGGGAGCGTACTAGCGTTTGGCGGCGGCAAGGGGAATGGTAAACGAGAACAACGCGCCGCGCTCCTCGCGGTTTCGCGCCCAGATACGTCCGCCCTGCGCCTGTACGATGTGTCGTGCGATAGAGAGACCCAATCCGGTCCCGCCGCGCCGCCGCGCAGTGTCGACTTTGTAGAAACGTTCGAAGATGCGGTCCTCTTCCCCCGCTGGGATGCCGGGCCCCGTATCGGCCACACTGAAGAGAATGCTATCACCCTCGGCGCACGCGCGCACGACGACGGTTCCGCCCTCCGGTGTGAACGTGATAGCGTTGTTGAATAGATTGACTAGGACGCGGCTCACCTGCACATCGTCGGCCCACATCGGCGGCAAGTTGGGCGCGAGCTCGACCCGTAAGGCTACATCCTTGGCGCGCGCCAACTCGCGCATACGCTCCACCACGCGCGTCACGACATCCTCAGGGTCGAGCGCGCAGGGGCGCATGGCTGGGGCCGCCTCCAGGCGCGCCAGGTCGAGCAACTCCTCGACCATCGCGATGAGGTGATCGGTCTCCTCGCCAATACGCTGCGTGAACTCGAGCGCCACTTCATAGTCGTCGAGCGCCCCCGCGTCGAGCGTTTCGACCAGGAGTTTGATCGAGGCGAGCGGGGTGCGCAGTTCGTGCGAGATATTCGCTACGAAGTCGCGGCGCACGGTTCCCAGGCGTAGCGCTTCGCCCTCGACCCGATTCAATTCGGTGTCCAAGTTGTCGTTGCGCGCCCGCGCGGCGCGCAAGGCCGCCCGTTGGCGACGGGCGACGACGCCTAGAACCGCGCACGCGGCGGCCAGGAGGACGACGAGAGGGAGCAGTACAACGATGGTCATTTGGGTGAGGCTGTCCTAATGCCGAGCCACGTTACGACGCGTCCTCGAAGCGGTAGCCGACGCCGCGCACGGTGACGATGCGATGGGGGTCTCCGGGGTCCTGCTCGACCTTCTCGCGTAGCCAACGGATGTGTACGTCGACCGTGCGCGTGCTGCCCACGAAGTTGTACCCCCACACTTTATCGAGCAGGAAGTCGCGCGAGAGTACTTGCCCCTCGTGCGAGATCAGGTAGACCAGCAGGTCATATTCCTTCATCGTTAGGGGGATCTCTTGCTCACCGTGGCGCAGACGGCGGCCGGAACGGTCAAGCACAAAACCATCACCGAACATGATGTCGTCGTCGCTGGTCGACGCGGGAGTTCCACCAGTCATATCGGCGCGACGCAGCAGGGCTTTCACGCGCGCGAGGAGTGGACGTAGGGCAAAGGGTTTGCTCACGTATTCGTCGGCGCCGAGTTCGAGGCCGAGCACGGTGTCGATCTCGCTGTCGCGCGCTGTAAGGATCAAGATAGGCGCCTGCGACTCCTGCCGGATGGTGCGGCACACCTCAAAGCCGTCGATCTGGGGCAGCATGAGGTCGAGCAGATAGAGGTCGGGTTTCTCGCGCCGCGCGATCTCGATGGCGCTGCGTCCATCCTCCGCGCCAAGGACACGATAGCCCTCGCGTATCAGGTTATAGGTCAAGGTCTCACGCAAGTTCTTCTCGTCCTCGACCACCAGGACCGTCTTCGTTTCCGACACGCTCTTCCCCGATTCTAGTTCACAACCTCATGATACACCGATACCAAACCCACATAAAAGAGTATGTGCAAACGCGTACCAATTTAACAAGGATTTAACAATTCCTTACACAGCCGCCTAAGGTATAGTAATGATAGAGACACTTGAAGGAGACATCACCGTGGCAACAGAAGTGCGGGCGCCGCTGTCAGGGTTCGTGAACAACCCCGACGGCGACATCGCCCTGTCGATTGAAGACCTAAACATGTATTACGGCTCGACGCTGGCCGTCGAGGGCGTGTCGATGAAGATCCCCAAGCACGCCATCACGGCCATCATCGGACCCTCGGGCTGCGGCAAGAGCACGGTCATACGCTGCCTCAACCGCATGCATGAAGTCATCCCTGGCGCGCGCGCGACGGGCAAGGTAATGTTAGAGGGCGAGGACATCTACGGCTCCGGCGTCGACCCGGTGCAGGTGCGCCGCCGCATCGGCATGCTCTTCCAGCGCCCCAACCCCTTCCCCACCATGTCGATCTACGACAACGTCGTCTCCGGCCTCAAGCTCAACGGACGACGCCCCAAGAGCGAACTCGACGGCATCGTGGAACGCTCACTGCAAGAGGTGGGCCTGTGGGATGAAGTCAAGGGCACGCTTGGTAAGTCGGCGGCCGACCTCTCCGGTGGACAGCAGCAGCGCCTGTGTCTGGCGCGCTGCTTGGCGGTAACGCCCGAGGTCATCTTGATGGATGAGCCGTGCTCCGCCCTCGACCCCATCGCCACGTTGCGCATCGAGGAACTGATGCGTGAGCTGGAGAGCCAATACACCATCGTCATAGTGACGCACAATATGCAGCAGGCCGGCCGCGTGGCCGACCGCACGGCCTTCTTCATGCTCAACGAGAAGCGGCACGGCAGCCTCGTCGAGTATGGCCCCACCGAGCAAATCTTTACCAGCCCCCGTGATAAACGCACCGAGGAGTACGTCACGGGGCGCTTCGGCTAATAGCCAGTAGTCGGTAGTCAGTAGTCAGTAATTAGCTGCCCTATCGTGTGTGTGTCTGGCCGCCGTAGACGGGATAGTGCGATGTCTCCTTGGTCGGGCGTTGTTGCCGCGTAGTGTCGGTTACGACCGCGGCCGCGCGGTGCCGGTCGCCAGTGCGATAGGCTTGTGCCAGCAGCACGAGGACACCACTCCAAGCGAGCAGGCTCAGCGCGGCCTCGATCGGCTTAAGAACCGTCCACGAGAAGTTATCGTGGTTGAAGGACGCATAGAGCGAGTCGAGGTATATGAGGGCGACCAACGGCGTCACGACAGCCGTGTAGCGGAGCGCCAGGCGGGACGAGAGTAAGAACGCGAACGGCAAGACCCATATCGTGTAGTTTGGTCCCCACCCAGGGCTGAATAGGTAAAAGACCAACGGCAGTGTCACGAATCCCTCCAACGGCCGTCGCCGCCAAAAAAGCGCCAGCGTCGCCAGGAGCAGCGCGACCTTCAATAAATCGCCGTTGATCGTGATGATCCCCGCGTTGGGCCGCTTAGAGGCGGGATGGATCCAGCACGAGTGGGCGACCGACACATAGCCCCAACAAAAGCCTTCGGAGCCTTTGTAGTCCAGCATCGCGGACAGCATATGGTCGTCTTCGAGTCTTTGGCCGAGCGTGCCGGGCGTGGTGAGCGCGTGATCGGCCCGCGCCAATAGAGTGCTATGCTCGAACGACACCTCATAGACGTTCAGCAACACGAGCAACGGCGCCAGCGTCAGAACGCCGTAGACAACCCACACGCGCAGCCGGCCAAGCGCGGCGCGCGTTCGCGCTTGACCCGCGCTCCAATGTGGTGCCAGCAGTAGCAGCGGCGGCAAGAACAGCGCCGGCCACAACTTATAGGCGATCGCCAGGCCCAATAGCAACGCCGAGAGAACCATCGCCCGAGCGCTTGTCCGTTGCTTGCCCGGCACGGGCAAGAGCACAAGCAATGCGAGCGCGATACCCAGGACCGGAATCTCCTCGAACTGGCCATGGTACGCTGTTACGAGCACAGGGAGCGGGTTAACGGCGTAGAGCAGCCCTAGACGCAGCGATTCATCCGCTGTGCGGCCCAGCCGGCAGGCGATAGCGCGTACGACGAGGGCGATGCCCACTCCGCAGAGCGCCGGCGCCAGCTTGTCGTAGACCAGGAAAAGCGCGCGGTCGCCGTGGGACAGCCACACCAGCGACGCGCTGAGGTACTCGTGCAGGATGGGCGGGTAGGGATAGCGATTGGCCGCGAGCGGATCGATGTAGACATCGCGCCCGGCCAGGGCCAGCGATCCGATCCACCAGTGCGCCTCAATGTCGAAGGGCAGGCCGCGGTCGAGGACAAGCGTGGGTACGGCGCGGGCGATAGCCGCCGCGCCGGCGACGGCAAGGATGGGGTGAGCATGTACCCAGGGGCCGGCCCAATGCCGCACGGTCAGCGAGGCGAGGATGAGCGCGAACAGCCAGACCACGGCGGCGGCGAGGGTTGCGTCGTTGAGCACCGAGTCTCCTCTTCTCCGGGAAGCATAGCAGCCCTATCGCGCATGGTATCACACGACACACAACCTCGCGAAAGACGCCCACGGCCCTCACCCCCAACCCCTCTCCCTGACGCGGGAGAGGGGGGACGCCGCCCGTGGGCCGCGCGTCCCCCCTCTCCCCTGGAGGGAGAGGGGTTGGGGGTGAGGGGGAAAACTAAATGGCCCTGGGACGGCCCTCTACTGCTGCCGCGCCAGTTGCATCGTCGCGTCGCGCATGCCTTGCATGATGGACAGACCTTCGGCGGGGGTGGCCCAGTGCGGCTGCGCGTAGTCCTCGATGATGACCGGCTTGTAGTTCACGGCGACGAGCCGCCGCCCGTAGAAGGTGTAGACGCCCACGACGCCTTGACGCGTTTCCACTGACCACATCTGGTCGAAGATGAAGTTGCCGTGGGCATAGGTGATCAGGCGCCCATGATAGAGTTCGACCGCCTGGACGTGGTGGGGGTGGTTGCCGATGATCAGGTCGGCCCCGTCGTCGATGATGGCGTGCGCGACCTGCCGCGGGTCGTCATCGGCGATGCCGGGCGCGGTCGTTGGAAGCGCGACGTATTCCTTACCCCAATGCACCGAGACGACCACGATGTCGGCTGTCTTGCGCGCGGCGCGAATCTCGGCGCGCGCGGCCGCATAGTCAAAGCGCTGGCCGACCGTGTTGTAGGCCAGGAAAGCGAAGCGTAGCCCGCGCACCGTCTTGTGGTCGACGGCGCCCCAGCCGCAGTAGCCGATACCGGCGGCGCGTAAGTGCGCCCACGTCTCCTGAATACCCGCGTCGCCATAATTGCCGGCGTGGTTATTGGCGGTGCAGGCTACATCGACACCGGCATAACGCAGGCCCTGCGTGAAGCGCGGGTCGCCGCAAAAGCTCATGCCTTCCGTCGTCGTGGCGCAGCCGTCAATGAGCGGCGACTCCAGATTGATCAGCGTGATGTCACCCGTGCGCAAGAAATCCGCTGTGCGCCGGAACGGGTACAGGAAATCGTTGTAGATGCGCATCTTGTAGTTGACGCTGCGCGCGGGGATCACATCGCCCGTGGCGATGAGGGTGCGCACGTTGCGCTGATCGTAACCGGCCAGCGAGGGCGGATGCGCGGCGAAGATCGATGCAAGCGTCAGCAGGGGCGGGTCGTGGGGTCGCGCCGCGAGGGGGTGAGCAGCCCGGCCCACGGCTTGTAGACGCGGCGGCGCGACGGCGAGGACGTAGGCGAGTAGGGCCACGGGCGCCAGGAGTCGTAGATAGCGCATCAAAACCTCCTCGATATCCAGTAGATACGCCAGAGCATTAGACTGGTTGAAAGTCCTCGAACGGCGGCTGGCGGCGGTCAATCAGGTCGAGCGCGTCGCGCGTCGCCGCCTCGGCGATCGCGGCCAGCGCGGGGTCGAGGCCCTCGGCCAAAGCGTGGGCCAGATCGTCGCGGTCAAGCACCTGCCGCCGCCCGTCGGGGAGCAGCAGCACGTCGAGGAGCAGGTCGCGGAAGGTGATCTCGCTGTCGCGCAGTTCAGCGGGCGTCGAGATATTGCAATACCAGCACTTGAGCGCGGTCTCGTCGGGCGTCAGTACCTGCCACAGCCCGTAGGGTCGCCCCTCATAGTAGTGCTCGTAGAAAACGTCACCCAACTCGAAGACGACTCCGTCGGCCACGCGCGCCGTCCCAGGGCCACGCCACACGGCGCGCAGCACGATGTGCCCGTCCTCACGCGCGTGGACCTCGCCTTGCCAGGAGTACACCGGCTCGCCGCGCCAATTCAGCTTGGTGACGGTCACGGTTTCCATTGTAGCTTTCTCGCCACTCGCCACTCGCCACTCGCCACTCGCCACTCGTCACCCAGCCGGTTCCATGGTCGCGGTGAGGCCAAAGCTGGTCAAGCGTTCGCAGTAGAACTCGGCCTGCTCCTTTAGGCAAACGATGACCTGCGCCACGCCGCGTAGGTGCGCCATGAGCATGATCTTGGCGGCCTGGCGGAGCGAGAGCGCGGGGACAGTCTGCACCAGCGCGTGAATCACATGGTTCATATCGTTATGATCGTCGTTGTGCAGCAGCACCCGGTAGCGCGGCATGACGCGCATCACAGTGCGTTGCATGATCTCTGTTTCCGTATCGACCGCCACCGTCCGTTCTCCTCCCATGCTATCCACTGTCAAGGCACAGCCGCTTTTTCGCGTTCACCTTATGATACTCCGCTCACTTCATGATACGCTTAGATGTCGTCGAACAACCACGCCACCGCGCCGGGCGCATCGGGGAGTGCGACAAGCGCCCGCTCGTCGACGTTCGGCCCGACCGCACGTACCATCCAATCAGGGTCAATGCGCTCCTCAATGCCGCTGCACAGGGCGGCGAGGATCGCATCGAGGCCCGACTCTCGCGGCACGGCGCTGGGGCGTCCCGCCATGCCGCGATCCACTGCCTGCTCAGCCACGGCCGCGAGCAGCGGCGACAGGGCCTCCGCGTCGCCGGGCAGGGCGCCAAGCTCGACGATTCGGGCACCGTGGCCGACGGAGAAGCCGGCGATGACGTAGGCGCGGGGAGGGCTATTCCCATCCAGACCGTCCGCCCGTCGCACGACGAAGACGGAGCCGAAGCCGGCGGAGAGCCAGCGATCGACCCGGAGAGCGTAATTTCGCCAATACGCCGCGTCGCGCACGATGGCGAGCGGGCGCCCCGCGTTGTAGGCGGCGTAGATCGGCGCCAGGGGCGCCCAGCCGGCGGCCGCGCCAGCCGGGTCATAGGGCTGGACGACGTACGGACCGGACGGCGGTGGTTGCGGGTCACGGAACGTACAGACAACTTGGCGTATTGACAGGGGGCGCCAGCCGTACCGCTCATAGAGCGGACGCCCCTCGTCGCTGGTCGTGAGGATAGACCACGAGCAGCCATCCACCCGCATCGCCGCGATCGTCAGTTCTAACAAGCGCGCGGCGTACCCCTGTCGACGGGCATCGGGCCGCGTGAAGACGTGGGAGACACGGCCAATGGGCTGCAAGACGCCATCGGCGTCGTACATATCTTGGCGCCAGTAATGGACGATGGAGAGAATCGTCCCGTCGTCGGCGACGGCAACGCGCGTGCGCGTCTCGTGGTCGGGGATGCTACGGAACTCGCGCCGCCAGGCCTCGTGCTGCTTGGGGTCGCTATGCAGGCCGCCCCACAGATCGGCGGCGGCGTCTACCTCCGTGGCATGGAGGAGCCGATAGTCAACAGACATACGCATATCCCTTCCTTGTTCATATCGGGGGGTGATCGTGCCTAAGGAAGGACACGACCGGCGATGCAAGCGCGCGACATAACCCCATCAACCGGCCATGCGGCGCGGTCAAGAGGTGGGGATAGCGCCCCCGACAGGACAGGGAAGGCGGCGTGTAGGTGGAGAGGGGACAGCACGCGGCGCATGCGCGCCGACAGCGGTCCTTAGAGCGATGCGGCCGGCTGCTCAACCCAGTCGGAGGTGTAGTTCACTATCTCGGTTTCCATATCAACCTCCTCAGACGGGCACAACGCCATAGTTCACTCGTCCGGTGACATCTTGCGCCGGTCAAGCATAAGATACACGCGAGCTTGCCGCATGTCAAGGCAAACGAGCGGAGCGTTCTTGCCAACGACAACTACGCAGATACGTAAACAGCTTTGGCTTAATTGGCTATGGATCGGGGCGACATACATCACATACAGTGGTATGGCTGGTTCACATCTGTTATAGCGGAAGGAACGCGCCCATGACTATTTTCAGCCGCTTCCGTCGCGCCCTCACAGCAGTCAGCGCATTCGTTGTCCTCGTCGCTGTGCCGGGTCTGACATCCGATCTCGTGCTGTCACGCGCCAACGCAGCGGTGTCCTGCGCGGGGCCATTTCCATCGCTGGACGCACAGACCGGGTTCGTCGGGACCCAGTACGAGGATCACGGGTATACCTTGAACGTCACGCCCCTCGCCGCCCATTCGTCCGTCTGGGAGTTCGGGCTCATCCTCCCCCCGCGCCACGGTGAGCGCTTCGGCGACGCCTACTATGGGTATGCGCACGCCGTGCCCAGTCAGACTGGCGCCCGCCTGTGTTCGATCGCACCGGCGACGTACGTGCCGGCTAACCCCTACGGCGGACAGTCTCCCCACAGCGTCGGGCTGCGGCTCGACGGCGTCGTCGATACCGTGCATCTCACCGCGCGCGTCACTATTCTGGTTGCCGGCCGTACAATCGTGATCACTGAGAGCGATCCTGGCGTCCCCCCCGCGCAGGCGCGCGCCGCCGCGCGAGCAATGGGGCGCCTCATAACAACGCTGAACGAACGCCACTGGACCGCCGCATACGCCATGCTGGACCCTCAGGCGCGGAAGTACGTCGACGAGAGGACCTATGCGCGGACGCTTGGGCGACTTTTCATGTCCATTGCCGTGGAAGGGCGCGGCGTGCCGCGATCCGCGCATGTAAGCGATGATATCATGGGGGCGGCCGGGGCGCAGGCCGGGTATATTCAGCGGGTCCGTGTCCAGTTGCGGCATCCCAACGGAGGTCGTCAATACGTCCACCAAGGCATCGTCGAACTCATCCTCCTGCGGGGTACGTGGTATCTCGGGGCGACCGACGACTGGACGCGCTAAACGTTCTTCCCTCGGTTAGGAGATGACGCGCAGGAGGCGCGACGTGGGGAAGCGGGCGATCAGCAACCAATCGATGCCATAGACGCGTCCCGCCGCCGCGATATGGCGATGATCCGGATAAGGCTGGATAGGCGCTAGCGGACGTGGACGGTCACGACGTCGAAAGGCTGCCACGAGGCGTAGGTGGCGTAGTAGGCGCGCACCTCGATGCGGTACGTCCCCGCTTTGCTATACGCGTGGCGGACCCGCGTGCCGTAGGCGTCGGGGCGCCCATCGCCGAAGGTCCAGCGCCAGGGGTGTTTGAACACATCGGACGGCAAGACGTGGGCGTTGGCGATCTCGTGGTTGTTCTCGGCCAACGTCACGGCGTGGCCGCGCTGGACGGGCCGCGCGAACACGAAGGGCGACCATGTCGTCAATACTGTCGGGGCCGCCGCGCGATTGAGGACGGCCAGCCGCCCGTCCGCTGACACGGAGGGCACGCCATCTCTCGCACAGGCCGAGGCGAGGACGGGGCAAAGCACGAAACCGGCGACCACGACCAAGCCCGCGCATAACAGACGACGGCCTGTCCTCGTCCCTCTCGCCGCCCATGGCTGACTGGCCCCCCGGCTGCGGCCGGCGGTCCAGCGCGCCTCCGGGGGAGCCTGGGGAGATGCCTCCCTCCAGACCCCCGCCAGGCAGACCGTGTGGCCGATAGTGGGGCGGGTACTAGTGATCGAGTCAGCGTCGCTAATGGATACCGCCGGTGTGACAGCCAGACGTGGCGCATGGGGCTGCGAGGAGTTTCCCATATCCAAATGCCATGACGCCCGCGATGAGCGTATGGCGGGGGTCTGGGGGGAGGCATCTCCCCAGGCTCCCCCGGAGGGGGCGGGGGGGGGCGAGGAGAGAAGATACTTGTGGTGTGGGAGGGGCGAGAGAGGGCGACTTTCTTGCCATATCTATTGCACACTCAACGTATAATTGCTCGGGACCGTCGTCTGAGGCGCGGTCGGCGAGAGGACGGCCACGACGCGCTGTACGTCGCCGCCGAAACCGTTGACCGTCGCCTGACCGTCGACAACCGACGACAGCGGTACCTGCCGCACCTCGACGCCGTGCGTGGTGTAGAGGACGAGTTGGACGAGCCATCCCGTCGGCAATACGTTGGCGACGCGTACCCAACCGTGGGACTGCCAACCGCTTGCCGTCGCCGGGCTATCGACAAAGCCGAGTTCGGGCACGCGCACGTTGTCGAGCGTGAGGCCGGAGGCGTTGAACGCGTCGTCGGTGATGTGCTCGAAGCGCACCAGGACCTGACGCCCCGCGTAGCGCGAGAGGTCGATGCTCTCGTGCAGCCAGCCGTTGCGCGCGCCCTTCTGGGCGCTGCTGGCGCCTGTGTAGCCGTTGCCATAATTGGCGTCATTTGGGTTGGTGTTCGTCGTGTAGCGGCCCTGCAACGTGTGCCAGATGCGGCCACCGTCGTCCGACACCTCCACGTAGCCGTAGTCGAAGTCCTTTTCCACGTCGTACCATATGTCGTACTGTAGCGTGGCCTTACGTACATGACTCAGGTCGAAGGCGTGGGTGAGCGTGCTGTCCATCTCGTCGCCGCGGTTGCTCCACCACTCACTGCCGCCCTGCACGGGCGTGTTGGGCACGATGCGCACGGTCGGATCGCCGGTGAAGCGTATATGCAGCGTCGAGGCGTGTGACGACGACGGCTTGAGTTCGATGTACTCGGTGGAGAACTGGTTGAGTTGTCCTTGATGTGTGTAGGGGTAGTGGTCGGTCGAGAGCGTCACCGCGGAGTGGATGCAGCAGCCCTGGTAGACTGGCCGGTAGCCGTACACGCCGCCGTCCAGACCTGGGTCGTCGACGAGGTTGGCGATGGTCCACTTACGGAACATCTCACGGGCGTTGTCATGGGAGCCGAGGCGGGCGAGCACGTCATCGAAGAGAGCCATGCCGGAGAGGCCCTTGTCGGCCAGGAGCGCGCGCACAGCCTTGTCGCCGCCGTACTGCTGGTAAAAGTAAAACATCCACTGGAAGGCGGCGCCGTAGTAGGCGTACGCCTGATTGTCGTTGCAGTCGGGCGCGCCGTAGCAGAAGAAATCGACCTGCGTGTGCGGCGCGGCGGCGAATGCCTGATCCTGCCCATCGGCCGTGTAGCCGTTGATGACCTGAGCCAGCATACTGGAGCCTTCATTGATCCAGGTATCGTCGCGCTCGTGCTGGTACCAGTGGATCATGTGCTGGAACTCATGGGCCAGGGTCGCCGCGTAATCGGATGTGCCCAGCTGGAACGACGTGATGTTCACGTAGAGCATCTTACGTTGGTTGCTGTAAGCGTTGACCTCGCGCGGGTAGAGGTCTTCGGCCGAATAGTAGCCGCCGACGCCCGGCAAGTTGGCGTTGAGCACGGTGATATGGGGGTCACGGTCGATACCGGGCGTCCACTCCTGGCCGAAGGCGCGGTGATCCGTCGGGTACACATGCGTTTCGAAGTCGCGCGCCGAGGCTTCCAGGGCGGGCATCAACTTGTCCTGTGGGATGCCCATGCCCTGTTGCACGTACCAGTAGGCGTGCGGCGTCTTGAGCATCAGTTGCGCCTTCATGGGGAAGTAGCCGCTGGTGGCCTGCGCGACGTAGAACGTGTCGACGCGCCCGACCGCGTAGTTCGGCGACGTCGTGCGGATGTAGGGGCTGATGGGGGTGAGTGTGTGCAGCTTCAGCCGGCGTGTCATGTCGTAGAGGTCGCGCTCACCGGGCCGCGCGAGGGCGAGACTCTGTTGGTCACGTTGGGCGAGGGCGAGCGTGGCGGCGCTGGCTGGGAGTGTTCCCGACGCGACGGCCCCTGCGGGGGACGCGTGCGCGGCCGTACGAGGCGCGGCGCGCCACGCGGCCGCCCACATCGTGGCAAGGAGGACGATTAGAAGGAGGAGGGCGCGAACGCCGCGCGAAAAATTTCTCATCAATGCCCCATGTCTAGACGAGGCGCCCGTACAGCGCCCGCATGTACCGTCGCCGCCGCATCGACAGGACGCGCTAACAGTGTAGCAACACTCTTGTATGCGGGCAACGATACTCGCCGGACTTTGACCCTGCTATTCCGTGATACCTGGCACAGGGAAGCGCGCCGTGAGCGCGGCGACGGCGATCTCGGTCTCCGCGTGCGCGATCCCGTCGTCGGGGTTGGTCAGTATGCGCGCCAGCAGCGCGCCGACTTCACGCATCTCCGCCTCCCCGAAGCCGCGCGTCGTCGCGGCGGGCGAACCCAGGCGCAGCCCACTGGTGACCATGGGCGGGCGCGGGTCGTTGGGGATAGCGTTCTTATTGGTCGTGATGTGTACCTCGTCGAGCAGCGCCTGCGCCTTCTTGCCGCTCAGGCTCGTCGAGGTCAGGTCGACCAGCATGAGGTGGTTGTCGGTACCCCCGGTGACGATGCGCAGTCCGTGCGCGGCAAGGCTGGCCGCCAACGCTGCGGCGTTGCGCGCCACTTGCGCGCCGTACTCCTTGAACGAGGGCTGCAGCGCCTCGTGGAAGGACACGGCCTTGGCCGCGATGATGTGCTCCAGCGGGCCGCCCTGCATACCGGGGAACACGATTTTATCGATAGCCTTGGCGAACTCTTCCTTGCACAGGATCAGGCCGCCGCGCGGGCCGCGCAGGGTCTTGTGCGTGGTCGTGGTGACGACGTGCGCGTGCGGGAGCGGGCTGGGGTGGACGTCCGCCGCGACGAGTCCGGCGATGTGCGCCATGTCCACGATGAGGTACGCGCCGACCTCGTCGGCGATCTCGCGCAGCAAGGCAAAGTCGATCGTGCGCGCGTAGGCGCTGGCCCCGGCGACGATGGCCTTGGGTCGATGCTCGTGGGCCAGACGGCGCGCTGCCTCATAGTCGATGCGCTCATCCTCGCCGAGCCCATAGGGCACGAAATTGTAGGTCATGCCCGAGAAGTTGACGGGGCTGCCGTGCGTGAGGTGGCCGCCCTGATCGAGGCTCATGCCCAGCACAGTATCGCCCGGCTTGAGCAGCGCGGCGTAGGTGACCATGTTGGCCGTCGAGCCGCTGTGCGGCTGCACGTTGGCGTGCTCGGCGCCGAACAGCCGCTTGGCGCGCTCGATGGCGAGGCTCTCGGCGTAGTCGATCCACTCGCACCCGCCGTAGTAGCGGCGGCCGGGGTAGCCCTCAGCGTACTTATTGGTCAGCACCGAGCCCTGCGCCTCGAGTACGGCGGCGCTGGCGTAGTTCTCCGAGGCGATCAACTCGACGTGCGCGATCTCGCGGCGCTCCTCGCCCTTGATGATGTCGTATATCTCGGGGTCGGTCGCCTGCAGCGCACTCGCGCGCGCGCCGGTGATGGGTTTGTCAATGATCATGTACGCTCCTCTGGGTGATCGAATATCTACCCGGATTGTATCATGAGGTTACGCCACCTTTGTACACCGTGCTGGGTCTCGGCCCCGCGCGGCGTTTATGAACTATGTTCGTGCGCCCGGTTCGGCGTGTGTGGCCGGGAGCCGAGATCGCGCCAAGACTTCTCCTCGATGTCTACGCCGTAGTGTTGCGACGCCTTCTTGATATTGGCGAAGGCCAGATCGCGCTCGGCGTCCGATACGCCCTCGACTTGGTCGAAGCGGGCCAGCGCATTCTTGACGTGTCCGGCGTCCGTGAGCGGCTCTTTGCGCTGTTTGGGGAAAGCGTACACGCTATCCGGCAGTTCTTTGCGCTCCTTCGTGTCCAACTGCCCGTGCTCTGTGTGCGGCTCCCATGTTGGTGTCGGCATCGATCCTCCTCTTTATGAGTGGCGAGTGACGAGTGACGAGTGATGGTCGACGGGTAACGAGTGATGGTCGACGGGTAACGCGGCAAGTTATGGGTCAAAAGAGGATAACGCCGTGCAACGGCTGCTCGCCACTCGCCACTCGCCACTCGTCACTCGCCACTCGTCACTTGATACGGCCGGAAGGCGCCCGTCAACTCGTCACTTGATACGGCCGGAAGGCGCCCGTCAACTCGGATGGGACGCGGCCGCGGATATAGGCCCCGGTGGGGCGATAGTCCTCGTCGTCGATGGCGCCGCGCAGATGAATCAGGTCGAGCAGGTCTTTGGCCTCGTAGGGCAGCAGCACTTCGACGGGCTGGAAACCGGCCGCGAGGACATCCGCGATGCGTTCGCGTAGTTCTTCCAAGTTGATCTGCTGCGCCGCCGAGATGGGCGCCGGATTGGGGAAGTCTTCCAGGTACTCGTCTATGGTCTCCTCATCGACGAGGTCGCACTTGTTGAGGGCCGTCACCACGCGCTTGTCGTCGGCGCCAAGCTGCGCCAGGATCGTATAGACGGTGAGCGACTGCGCCAGCGCGTGCGGGCTTGAGGCGTCGACCACATGTAGCAGCAGATCGGCCTCGCTGACCTCTTCCAGCGTGGCTTTGAACGCGGCGACGAGGTCGGTTGGCAGCTTCTGGATGAAGCCGACGGTGTCGGTGATGAGCGCCTGCTGGCGATACGGTAGCGGTAGCGTGCGCGTGGTGGGGTCGAGCGTGGCGAAGAGCTTATCCTCGGCGCGCACGTTGGCCTCGGTTAAACCGTTGAGCAGGGTCGATTTGCCCGCGTTGGTGTAGCCGACGATGGCGACCACGGGGACGCCTTGCCGCCCGCGCCAGCGCCGCTGCACGGTCCGTTGGCGTCGCACCTCCGCGATGGCGCGGCGCAGTTCGGCGATGCGCGCCCGGATGCGGCGGCGGTCGCTCTCCAGCTTGGTCTCGCCGGGTCCGCGCGTACCGATGCCGCCACCGAGGCGCGAGAGGCCGGTGTCGTGGCCGGACAGGCGGGGCAGCAGATACTCGAGTTGCGCCAGTTCGACTTGCAGCGCGCCCTCGCGCGTGCGCGCGTGCTGGGCGAAGATGTCGAGGATGACGGCGGTGCGGTCGAGCACGCGGACATCGAGCGTAGACTCCAGATGGCGCTGCTGCGCGGGGGTCAGTTCGTCGTCGGCGATGACGGTGTCGGCGTCGAGCGCGGCGATCTTATCGCGTACTTCCACCAATTTACCCTTGCCGAGGTAGGTTGCCGGCACGGGCTCACGCAGCCGCTGGTAGAGGCTGCCGACGACATCCGCGCCGGCGGTGGCGGCGAGTTGAGCGAGTTCGTCCAGCGAGTCCTGTACCGACCAGGTCGCGTCGGGCCTGTCCTGGTCGATGCCGATGAGCAGGGCGCGTTCGGGGGCGGGCGCGGTCGGAACTGTCTTATGGCGGTGGGGCGAGGGGTGTAAGATGCGGGTCAGTGGCGGTCTCCTCTATTGACATAGGCGAATATTTAGCAAACGATGGGTTTCAACAGCATCTTGAAGGTGGCCGTATTATACCGAATTACCGAATTATAGATCATGACCGATTGCCGGTGCGGGTACCCCTATTGTGGAAGCAGGACGCTATAATTGCGAGAGGTATCGATGACAAGGAGACAGGCGTCATGGTTGAGGAGTTGCGCGAGGCTATCGAACAGGTTGAGCGCCAGCCGGAGGAGATTCAGCGACGCATCGCCCAGCTCATCACAGAGGAACTGGAGGAGCGAGAGTGGGATGCGTTAGTTAGCAGTACGGCGTCACAGCGGTTTCTCGCCCATCTTTCGGCGGGCATCGACGCTCAAGAGGCGGCCAATGAGGTGGAAGACGGCGGTTGGGAGCTATAGTGCTGCGATTCATACCCCTTCATATCACGCGCGCTCCATCAACGACTGTTACGCGCGCCCCACTGGCGTCAGCGCGCTCGTGTATCAAAGCGCCGTGCGGATAATGGTCACGCCGCCTTTGGCGTCATGATAGACCACCCCGCCAAAACGTTTGAAGCGGTCCAGCGCCGCCGTCACGCGCTCATGGTTGTTGTTGTAGTAGGTGTAGGCTTCGATCTGGCCGAGGTAGATGTAGGCGACGTGGTATTGCCGTAACAAGCCCCCGATGGTCGCGGGATCGGTACTGGTGTAGAGTGTCTGCAGGTCATGGAAGCGCGCGTTCACGACGTCATTGCCGTGCCAGAGGCCCTCGTGTGAGCCGCCCGAGCCCAGGATGTCTTGCAGGCCCGTGAACGTGGAGATGCGGTACATCAGCTGTTCCTGACAGACCCACGCCGTATTAGGAGGCCTGGTCAGGCAGTCCGTCGTGCCAGGGTAGGGCCAATAGTCCTGCGCGCCGGGCACACCGTTGTTGAGGATTTGATCGGCCTCGAGGATGACAGGGTGGCCGGGCACGTTGGCGTTGATCCAGCGGATCGCGGCGGCGTCGGCCGGGATGGCGTTGGTGATGGTGATCGGCGGACCGCTATAGCTGCTTAGGTAGGCCGCGCCGTCGAGCGTGGGCGCGGCGTTGGCGACGGGGTTGGTGTAGAGGCTGAGGTCGCTCCCTGGCGAGAACAGGGCCAGCAGCAGGTAGATCCCGCCCGCCGCCGCGACGACAATGGCGCCGCCGGGCGCGACGAAGCGCCGCCAGCCTCCGCGCAGCTTTTGGGCGAGGGCATAGAGCCCGTAGGCCGCGCCGAGCGCCAGCAGTGTCCACGCCTGGTAGTAGAACTTAAAGACCGTGTTCATGCGGTACAGATCCCCCGTACAGGCGCCTGAGGCGTCGGGGCCGCAGAAGAGGTCTTTCAGGAAGACGACATCGCACAGGATGATCAGACCGATGCCCCCTACACACAGCAGCAGCGCGAAGGCGTTCTCACGGGCGCCGGTGTACGCCTGGCGCGCCGCCAGGTAGAGGGCGGCCCCGGCGAATGGCAGAAGCAAGCCCGCCGTGGTCAGGCCCGCGACGGCGCCCAAGATGAGGGCCAACAGCAGCGCCGCCACGATCAGCAGCGGACCCCGTGAGCCGACCGCCCCGAACGAAGGCAGCGGCAGGCGCGGCAACTCGGGCAGGTCGTCGTAGGTGTCGTCGCCGCTATCATCGTCGTCGCGGTCTCGGCCGGCGCCCCTGGCGTCCGGCTCGCGCTCTAGTACCGCCGTCGCGGCGCGGCGGCCGCCACGCTGCGCGGACCCCTGGACTGTCGCGGCGGCCTCTGAAGCCGCGATAGCGGCGGCGGGCGCCGCCGGAGTCCCGGCCGTGGCGAGTCGGGCGCCGCGTGGCAGGTAGCCGATGATGAAGGCGGCCACGGGGAGCAGGAAGAGGCCGAACATGGTGAAGACGTCGCCCACCGGCGAGCCATGCAGGCGGACGCCGAACGAACTGTACTGCGGCTTGAAGTCGTGGTGGAACTGAACGAAGAGCAGGTAGCTCAACAAGAGGACGCCGACCGCGATGCCGACCCCTTCGCCGAGCGCGCGTCTATCGAGGCTGACGAGTCCGGGCACGAGCAACGACGTGCCGATCAGCAGTAGATAGGTCGGCCAGTCCCACGAATTCATGAAGTATAGCGCGCCGGCCGAGAGAGCAGCCAGCAGCATCGTGGTGACGCGCAGCGTGTCGGTCTTTGCTAGCGCGTCCCAGCCCGCGGCCGGGGCCAGCGCCAGGTTCAGCGCGATGCCGATAGCCAGGATGGTAAACGGCAGCGCGCTGACGTGTGGGTGCAGGTCACCGAGCAGGAAGCTGAAGGCCGGAAACTCGGTGATGGTGCAGGACCCATTATTGCACTGCGTTGGTTCGACGACACGCGACGCGGTGAAGAAGCCGAAGCTCGCGCCGCCCTTGCTGAGGTATTGCGAGAGGCCGTTGAGGTTGCCGATGAGCAGCACGAAGATGGGTCCGAGCGCGGCCCAGCGCGCGCTGCGTGTCAACCCGTAGGCCACGGAGTAGGCGCCGCCGCCGACGAGGGCGAACAGCAGCGCGAGGGCCAGGTTGTAGCCAACCGTCGCGCTCACGCCGGTCAACGTCACGAGCGTGCCGACGGCCAGGTAGCCGCCGTAGTAGTAGTTGATGGTGGTCCCGGCCAGCCAGGGGTCGTAGGGCGGGAATGAGGTCGCCTTGTGCGAGGCGGTCATCAGCGCCAGGTCCATCGGTTTTTCCGTGGAGAGGATGCCGGGGTGCGCCGCGCGCACCAATGCCCACGCGACGAAAAGGCCGATAAAGAGCGCCTCCTCAACCAGGAGCGCCGCGCGCCGCTGCCGAAACCAGCGCGGCAGTGTCGTCCAGTCGGGGCGCAGCAACACGAGGCCGACGGCGCACACGACGACGGCGCCTGCGGCGAGCAGCGCCGCGTTGTTGCCGCGCCCGAACAGGCTGCCGGCCAGGTAGTTGAGGTAGGTGATGAGCAGGATGCCCACGAGTTTAGCCAGGCCGTAGCCGCGGTCGGCCAGGCGCGGCAGCGCGGCCAGCGTCAGCGGCAGCGCCGCGAGGCCCAGCAGTTCGACGACGATGAGCCAGACAAGGAAGAGAATCATGATGTAACGGGACCTTTCGACTGATTGTACGATGGACCGTCCGTCCCTGCAAGAAGACCCACGAAAGCACTAAAGTACTATGCTATGGTTGAAACGGGGGTTGAAGCTATAATGGGAACATGCGCCGCTCCAAGCAGACGCCGCTATCGGTTGAGATAGACATAAGGCGAGGAGACGCCAATGGTCGAAACTTCTGTCCTCTTAGTTATCGCCGTGCTCCTCGTCCTGTATTCCGTGCGGGAACTCTCTCCCGAAGCGTGGCGGCCTGGGACACATTGGTTACGTCAGCCTAGCGGCCCCACGTCGTTGAAGACAACGGTCGCTGTCGCCACGGCGCCGTCCCTAACAACGAGTCGTGTGCTGACCTTATGGGCGCCGTTGGCCGTGGTTACTGGCGCGTTTGTGCTGCGCATCGTCCAACTCACCGGCGTCCCGTACGGCTTCTTTTGCGATGAGGCGTCGCCCGCGCTGGACGCCTACTTCATCGTCCATACCCTGCACGATCAACACGGAGCCTTCCTGCCGGCCTACTTCCAAGCGTTAGGCGAGTGGCCTGGTGGTTTCCAGACCTATTGGGACGTGCCGTTTGTGGCGCTCTTCGGCCTCACTGAGTTCGCCTCGCGCTTCGCGGCGGTGGTTGCCGGTACGCTCACGATCTGGCTGACCTACTTTTTTGTCAGCAAGGCGACGAAGAGCAGGGTGATTGGTCTAATCGCGGCGTTCCTGCTCGCCACGTCGCCGTGGCATATCATGCAGAGCCGCGAGGGCTGGCAAGTCATCAATCTACCCCTGATCATCGCGCTGATCCTGGCCTGCCTCTATCTGGGGCTGGAACGCCCGCGCTGGCTGCCGCTGGCCTTCGTCTGTAGCGCCCTGGGTTTCTACGGCTATTTTCCGGGTCGTGTCTTCCTCCCGCTGTTCACCGTCGCCTGGATGATCATCTATGCGCGCCCGCTGCTGCGGCAGTGGCGCATGACGCTGATCGGTATCGTCGCGGCGCTGGTCATGCTCATCCCCACGGCGATCGCGCTCATCAACGGTACCGCCTTCGCTCGACTCAATCAGTTCAGTGCGGCGCCCCAACCGTTCGGGCAGCGTATCTCTACCTACCTGAGTAACTACCTAGCGCACTACTCGCCGGATTTCCTGTTCAACACGAGTGACTGGATCACGCGGCATTTCGTGCGTGGCTTCGGCTTGCTCTACCCGATTGAGGCGCCGTTCATCCTTCTTGGCCTGGGGGTGATGCTGTGGCGGCGCCGCCGCTTCGATCTGCTGTGCCTGGTCTGGATCGTCATCTATCCAGTCGCCGGCGCTCTGGTTGGCCCTCCCCTCCTGACGCGCGCCATCCCTGGGCTGATCGTGCTGCACATCGCCGCGGCGCAGGGTGTGTATGCTGTCGTGCTTGGTCTCAGCCAATTGCCGCGATTGCGGCTTCACCGTGCGGCGCTCGTCCCGGCCTTGAGCGCGCTGCTCGTGCTTGTCGGAGTGGGCGCCACGGGGCAGTTCATGGGTTCTTACTTGAACGACTACCCGCTCTACTCCGCGGGGTGGGACGGGTGGCAGTCTGGCGCCAAGGAGATCACCGCGTACTTCGTAGCGCACCACAGCGCCTATGACGAAGAATTGATGAACGCGGAATTCAACGCGCCCGACGAGTTGCTGCGCTTCTACGCGACGCCCTACGCCTGGCCGTGTCCGACCTGTACGATCACCAATGTCGCCGACCCTAACGCCGTGCGCGGCCAGTATGCGCCACGGTTACGGCAATTGTGGGCGGTCAGTCCCGGTGTGTTGCAGACGTCGGCGCTGCTCAACGTGCCTCACCGCGTTGTTGGCCACATCACCTATCCCAACGGTCAAACGTCCTTCCTGTTCATCGCCACGGGGGCATAAGGAGTCGCCAAGGAATAACTTCCCGCCGCTTTCGGGCAAAGCGGCTATGAGCCTGCGCCCAAAAACGGGAAGTAATTGTTTAACGAGCCCTAAGCTGGACTTTGGCCATTTAGGCGGCGTCATACGGCATCTCCCAGAGGTGATCGGCAAGGGCACGAGGACTTTTCTCATATCGGGGTGGCGAGGCGACATGCAAAAACTCCGCGCGCCCACAGATACCACAGATACCGACCGGCCACGAGCTGCGGGCACAAGACGTAGGCAGCGCCGTGAGGCTCCATGTCGCCTGGGGGAAGCGCGGCGGGGCCGCTGATAACGGAACGATGCGTGCCTATCGTGGTGCGTTTCCTTTCATGCAAACGGTCGTGCAAATGGCCAAAGTCCAGCTAAGTCGGCATGTAGGGGGTAGCCTCATCTAGCGGGCAGTTCGTAGGCTAGCAGCGTGGCGGCACCGTATCCGAACGTCCCAATCCGCACTACATGTCCACCAGGCCGCTGCCGCTGGAGCCACGCCACGTCACTGATGCGCCCTGGCAGGAAGGCGTAGAGTCGGCTAGTCCGCGTCAGGGGACAGGCGGAGAGTTGCTGCCCAGGGAGGAGGGTGCATCCGCCTAGCGCCGCATGCGGCGCTAGGAAATGTACTGTGTCGTAGTCCAGGTACATAGACCCGTCCGACAGCAGCACAGTCTGATCCGCGCCGGGGGCGTGGGCCAGGAACTCGCCTAACAGCGTCGGTTTCATGGGGTCGGCCTGTCGCGCGGTGGCGGGGTACTCGACGAAGAGGACGCGTAGGTTGCCGATGACCAGACACAGCAGCAGTATTCCCACGCCGGCGAGCGCGACTACCCGATATGCGCGCCGCGCGGCGAAACGCGCTTGTAGCAACCGGATCGTTTCGGCGACCAGGACGCCGATCAGCAGGGCGACGGGCGGTAGCAGCGCGGCTAGGCGGGGCCACCATGGCGCGTCGATGGTGAGCACGCCGGCGCTGAACACGGCTCCGAACCAGGCTAGGCAGAGCGCATAGGGCCAGCGCGACAGGCGTAGCAGTCCGAGGATGAGCGCGGCCGGCAGGAGCGCGGCGCTGACTGTGTCGAGCATGGCGCCGCTCCAACCAATCTGTAGGCTGGTGTCGCCGCGCTGGATGAAGGTGGTGGCGTTGCGCCAGGCCTGTCCTAGCACGACGGGGATGATGGCGTGCGTGCCGTAGAGCGCTTGCGCCTGCCCCCTCGCGTAGGGATCACTGCCGAGCAGTTGGACGGCGGTGTCGCGCGCGCCGTACGCCCCAGGATTAGCCAGGAACAGGGCAAGCACTGGCAGCCCGCATGTGGCGAGCCCCACGATGCCCCACGCCAACCCCCTCCAGCGCGACGCAAGTAGGCGGCGCTCGACCAGGGCCACGTAGACCAGCAGGACCGGCACAAGCACGAAGGCGACACGCGCCGACCAGTACACCTGCGCGTCGAGGACGATGCTCGCCCCAGCCAGGAAGGCGGTCAGCGCGCCGCCGCAGCGTAGCCAGCGCGCGACGAGATAGACGGTTAGCGTCAGGGCGGTCGGCCCCTGGATGGAGTGTAGGCCGTCGCGGCTGAGGTCGGCCTGCACGAAGGTAACGGCCAGTATCAGGCCGCCTAGCAGGCCGGCGAGGCGGCCGAACAGTTCGCGCCCCAGTAGATACGTGAAGGCGACACCCGCCGTGCCGACGAAGACGTTGATGAGCCGTAGCCCCCAAAGGTTGTCGCCGAACAGGCGCAACCCAGTCCCGCAGACAGCGTACGACAGCATCGGTAGGGCGTTCCAGCTGATGCTGAGCAGCGGCGCCTGTCCACTGTTGAAGATGCGCCCGTAGAGGCCGCACGCCGCCTCGTCGCCATGCACGAAAGGGGGTGATGAGGTCAGCGCGGGCAGCCGCACGGCCAGAGCGGCTAGGATGACCAGCGCCAACAGGCCGGCCGCGCGCGGATCAATCGCCAGCTGGCCGCGCCACGATAGCGCGCGCGCCGCCGCCAAAGTCAGCAGAGGCACGGCGAAGGCGGCCAGCCACCACCACTGCGCGGTCCAAGGCGCACTGGCAACTTTAGATGCCCCGACTGCGGCGCACAGGAGCCCGATCCCAGCGCCGGCGATGGGTAGCCACGGTACGGCCAACAGTCGCGCGACCGGACGTGTGGTCGTCGTAAGGGGGCGTCCGGCTAGCAGATGCAGCGCCGTGGCCGCGACGAAGCCGCACAGGAGCAGGAGGATGAGCACGGGGCCAGTAGTGTCGGGCCAGTGGGCGAGCAGGAGTTGCAGCGCGACGCACAGAGCGGCGTTCCCCGCGAATAGGGCGAAGAGCGCGCGCCGGCCGACACGTCGATACGCCCAATCCGTCGCCGTCGCGGTCCAGCCTGATCGGTCGCGCGTCGCCGGTTCAGCCGCGCGCGGGGACGGGCTCGATACAATGGAGGGCGCGGACACGCCGACCCGGCGGCGGACGCGGTCTCCCGCGAGCGCGCGCCCCATCGGCGTCAATGCATAGGCGGCGTAGAGCGCCAGCAACACCGCGCCGGCTAACAATAAGAGTGTCTGCATCGTCCTGATCTATGTCTTTTCTATCACTCTGGTCACTGCTGTTACGTCGCTTGATGATACATTGTAGAGCTTTTGACGCATGCCTCGAATAAGGACACGGGTGCGCGCCGGCGTCGCGCTATCCGCCACGCGCGACGTCATGGACGTGACGAGGGACGTGGACGTGACGAGGGACGTGGTGGGTATCACGGCGGTGAACGCCAAGTCGCCGTCGACATCGTAGACCCTCTCCTGCCGCGCGCCTGATAGGTGTGCGGCGACAGCGCCGGGGGACGTGGCGTCCCCCGCGATGACGATATATATGCTGGCGGGGCGGAATGGCGCGCCCTCTGCGAGGAACTCGCCCGCGCGCGGTGAGAGAAAGCGAAAGAACTCATCGGGGTAGCTATCCGCATAGATGGCCGTGCCCCGTGGCGTGGCGTGGCGCGCCAGGTACGCGCCGGCATCGTACCACTGCCAGCCGAACCCGGCGTTGCCCGCGAGTTGGCTGCCCCAAACGTTGAAGAACACGTTGTAGTTGAGGGCGCCCGAAACGAGCACTAGCAGCGCGGCCAGCTCGGCGTACAGGGCCGGACGGCGTGTCCGCCGCACGATGGCCGTGCCGATAGTGTCGCAGAGCAGGGCGATCAGCAGGAAAGCCGCCGCGATGAGGCCGACAGCGTGCTCCAGTTCCGGCGCGTCGATGCCCAGGACGACGCCAAAGAACCAGATAGCCGTGAACCAGATGAGCACGAGCGCGACCAGCGGCCGGCGCCAGTGATACAATGCGTAGGCAACAGCGGGGACAAGCAGCCAGCCCGTTACTATGTCCATCGCGGGGGCGTACGAGCCGCCCCACGGGGGATAGGGGCCGCCGAAGACGGTGAACATGCCTGCGGACACGAGCAACTGGCTCCACAATATGTTCAGGGCCGTCGTCGGGGCGCCGGTGTGCTGGCCGGCCCAATAGTCGACGTGATACATGATGCCGACATGACGCTCCGGCCCCATGAACTCGCCGGGGTTGTGCAGCCAGAAGATGTCCAGCGGCAGCGCCACGAGCGTGAGCGCGCCTGCGAACAGTAGGATTTTGGGCCACGATTGGCGTACCCATGTGCGATGGAACAAGCCGAGGTAAACGAGCCACAGCACGAGGATGGGCACGATGATGCGGTTGGAGAGAAACACGTAGGGCGCGAACCCGCACAGTGCGCCGGCAATGACGAGTAACCACCAATGACCACGTCGGAACGCGATCATGCCGCTATACAGGGCCAGGAGCAGTACAAAGGCGGTAGGCGCGGCTGGGAGGGTCATGCGGCTGAAATGGGCGTGCCAGTGTGAAACCGCCAGCAAGCCGGCCGCGAGCAGCGACCCCGTCCACGAGATCTCTAATTCGCGCGCGCAGAGAGCGGCCAGAGGTACGGTCAGGGTACCTAGCACGACACTGACCATGCGCCCATTGTGGAGGCTGACGCCAAAGAGTTGCTGGACGACGGAGAGGATATAGGCGTACGTCGCGGGTGCTTGGTCCCAGGTGTAGGCGAATAGGCTCGTGTAGTCGCCGCGGGTGACGCGCTCACCTTCGAGCCCATAAGCCATCTCGTCACCGAAGGCCCAGTGCAGGAATGTATCGAGGCGGTACAGACGGAAGAACAGGGCCAGAACCACCACGCCGGCCAGGCCAAGCGCGATCACCCAGGTAGGAGCGGGGCGTATGGAGGATACGGCGTCACGCGGCTGGAGATCGCATTTGCCGCGCGCGATTCCCGCACCTCGAACCGGAACCTCGACTATGTGTGCCATCCTCTTCACCTCATCGGCCTGTCGCCGTGCGCGCCGGTAAAGTCCTTCCGCGACTATTTGTACCATGTATCGGCGCTTACCGCGATGACATGGCCCTCACCCCCATCCCATGCGGATTGGTCTCTCGGCTCTGCGGAGCCGACAGCCCTACCCCTCTCCCGTGCGCGGGAGAGGGGAGCCGCCTCAAGGCAGTGTCACGACCAATAGCCGGGCGCCGACGCCATCGGTGACCAGGATGTTGCCGTTGGACAGCCGCGCGAGCCCCAGCGGTTGGATGAGACCTAGCGCTTGCCCCGCTACCCGCAGCGGCAGACGCGTGGGCGTCCCCCCGTGGAGGGGATAGACGAGGAGTGCGCCGCCGTTTGGATCGGAGGCGAGCAAGCGGCCATCGGCGAGGGGAAGCACATGCACGGAGTGGATCGTGTCCGACTGCGGCGCGCTCCACTGCATGACAAAGTGACCAGAGGCGTTCTCGTGCTTGATGCGCGCGTTTGCGTCGTCGTAGATGTACAGCGAGGAGTCCGGCGCGACGGCGATATCCGAGGGTTGGTTGTACTGCGCCGGTCCGCTACCGAGCGGGCTCGTCATCTGTGTGATGAGTTTGCCGTAGGGCGAGAGGACCACGATCGCGTTGGAGCGCGGGTTAGCCGCGTAGATGGTCCCGTTCTTACCGATGGACATACCGCGCGCATCCTGCAATAGCGCCGAGTCGTGGATGATCTCGCGGATGAAGCGGCCGGAGATATCGTACTGCTCAATGGCGCCGCGGACCGCGTCAAGCACATAGAGGTTGTTCCCTTGCGTTGCCAGGGCGAACGGCTGCGCGAGTGCGGCCGCTCCATTCTGTACCGATGTGACAAGGCTTCCCCCCTTATCGAGGATGGCCAGGCGACTGTTGTCTGTGTCGGCGACGGCGATGTAGCCGTTCGGCAGTTGGATAGCCTCGCGCGGTCCTTTGAGCTTGGCGCCGCCGCCGAGTACGGTCTTGGCCGTGATCGGCGCGCCCGCGATGGCAGCGAATGGGATGGATGTGGCTGCGGGGATCGCGGCCGGCCTCGGCGGCGCGCTCGCCGTTGATGTCCCCAAGATTCGTGAGAGCGCGAAGAGGAGTAAGATCACGGCCAGGATCGCGGCGAAAAGCCCACGCTGGCGCCGGGCGCGCATCCCCTGCGTCGTGGCGCGCGCGCGGTTCGTCCGCGCCCCAGCCGCCCCCGTCGCTACGTCATCGGTCGCGGCGTGAGCGTCGAGGGGCGTCCCGGCAGGGGAGGCGGGCCGGCGTCCGCCGCCCGCGGCCCGTGGCCGCGCTGACCACCCCCGCGAGCGGTCGCGGAAGTGCGCGCGCGGGGCGCGCGCCGACTGTATAGTCTCATTCTCATTGGCGGCGGGCGCTTCCGTGGCGCCGACCTCCGGTTGACCGCCCTGGTCTTCGTCATCGGCGGCAATGGCGTGATTGCCGTCGACTTGGTGATCGTTATCGTGATCTTGCATAGATAAGGATAATGCCTTCTTTGAATGGGAGAAATGAGTATAACGATATCGCGGACTGGCCTGTATTGTACACCACCGCGCGCATGACGCCACCGTGGCCCTACGCGTGCGTTTCCCCCCTTCCCCCCTCACCCCTGACCCTATGCGGATTGGTCTCTCTGCGCTCCGACAGCCCAACCGGCTCTCCCTTACGGGGCGAGGGGAGACGCGTGGCATGCGCGAGGCCCCCCTCTCCCGCGTCAGGGAGAGTGCGCTGGACCGTCGGCCGCAGCCGAGGGGCCAGTTAGCCATGGGGTGGGGGTGAGGGCCGCATGCGCCGGTCTGACTCGCTCACGATACATGGTATCGATCGTCACTGTCACGGTAGTAGCCCGTTAGGCGGCTGGCAATAGCCCATTTGGGTCCCCTTGACTGTCTAAAAGGGATGACAGCGTTAAAGGGTAGGCCTTGTTGTGTCGATAAAAGGGCTATGACGAGTAGTACTAAAGGGGCTGTGGCGCGTCGTACCCTGTACCTATCAGTCGTACGCTTTACCCATCAATTGCAAACGCCCCACGCATCGTGCATACTACGTGTCATAAAGGTGCCGGGCGCCAGTGGGAAAAGGTCGGGGGCTAGTGGGCGCGCGGCTTGTATGACGGAGCGATCGTCCTTTTATTTGGCGCACTGGGAGAGCGAGGGATCATAATGCAGCGAGTCGGTATTGACCGTTCCCGCCGCGCCGATTTCCTGATCGGCGCGGCGGCCGCGGGGGCGGGACTACTCTTAAGTGATAGGCGCCGCGCGGCGGCGGCGACGACAACTGATGCAGCGGCTCACGCGAGCATCCAGCAGATACTCAACACGGCGCTGATAGCGGAGCAACTCGCGATGACCTTCTACTATAAGGGTCTCACGACGCCGGCTATCATGCACGACCACCGTCTTGGCGGCCCGTCGGCCAATCCCAATAACCCCGGTCTGCCGCCGGGCGGCGATCCGGCCAATGTGAAGGACATGCAGTCTATCCTGGACTCCGAGGTCAAGCACGCGCAGGCGTTGGCGAACGCGACCGCGGTTTCGCCCTATAAGAAGTTCTACTTCCCGCGCGACACCTTCCGTGGGTTGGGCGCTTCCAATGAGGCGGGGACGTATCTACAGGTCATGGACGCGCTGGAGACGGCTTTCGTCGGCGCGTACCTCGCCGCAGTCGGCGAGTTCGTGGCGCTGGGCCGCTCCGACCTGGCCGGCGTCATCGTGCAGATCATGGGTGTCGAGTCGGAGCACCGCATGCTGGGGCGCTTGATCTCAGGATTCACGACGGCCAACAACCTGACGTTGCAGAAGAATCCCTTCACGAGTGTCAGTGACGCGGCCAAGGCGTTGCACCCTTTCGTCACCGGCCAGGGCTTCAGCGGCGGCGCTACAGCCCCCGTGAACTTGCCGGCGGTCGCGGCGGCCGAGCGCGTGGTCGGCCGCTACGCCACCCGTATCGTGACCAATTTCCTATAGGAGAGAGCAAATGCCGATCACTAATAAAGGTCTTGTCGCTGTGCCAGCCCTCTCCGCCGAGGACGAGGGGGCGCCCTTTCCGCCGGCGCAGACCGCGCTCGCGCAGCCAGCCGCGCCTGGAGCCGGCGTGCGCGCGACGCCGACGCGCGGGCTTTTCGTGAAAGGGGCGCTGGCGGCGGGCGCCGTCGCCGCGCTGACCGGAGCCGCCCCGCTGGGCCTCTCCGCCGTGGCCCCCGAGGCCCCTGAGACCAAGGCCTGCAACGAGACGGTGCAAGACGTTCTCAACACGACGCTCACGTTCGAGCGCCTGGCCATGACCTTCTACCACACGGGGCTGGCGTCAGCGGCTATCGTCGGATCGGGGCGCGGGGGCCATGCCGCCAACACGCTCAATGACTCGCGCATCGGCGGCGCCCGCAGCGTCGCGCACTTGCAAACCGCCCTCGACCAGGAGAGCCAGCACGCGCAGTTCCTGATGGACTACGGCGCGACGGTGCAACACAAGAGCTTCTATTTTCCCGACGCGGTGTTCGCGGGGGTTGGCTACACAAGCCATAGCGACACGTTCCTGTGGTCGCTCGACCACCTGGAAACGGCGTTCATTGGCATCTACCTCGCCGCTGTGATCCGCTTCGGCGCGCTCGGTCATGGCGACCTCGCCGTCACAATGGGGCGTATCCTGGGGACCGAGTGCGAGCATCGCGCGCTTGGGCGTGTGATCGCGGGCGATGATCCGGTCAACAACGTCACGCTTGAGGTCTCCTCATTCACCTGCGTCGGCGACGCCGCTAAGGCGCTCAACCCATACCTCACGGGCGTAGGGTTTAAGGGCGCCACGCGCCAGGTTGCCGTGCCAAGTCAGAGCGATATCGCGCGCCTCGTCGGCCCTAACGTCAGCACGGAGATGTAGTCGGAAGTCGGAAGTCGGAAGTCGGAAGTCGGAAGTCGGAAGTCGGAAGTCGGAAGTCGGAAGTCGGAAGTCGGAAGTCGGAAGTCGGAAGTCGGAAGTCGGAAGTCGGAAGTCGTCGGTAAAGGGTAATGTCTCACGCTGATACGTCAATCCCTTGTGCGCCCACACGCTAGTCGCGCTTGCTGATAACTTCCGACTTCCGACTTCCGACTTAATAACCTTGACACGCAGGCACTCAAGTAGTAGACTAAGGCTACAGAGTAGATTTCACCTGCGGAGGGCGCATGGGCGTCGAGTACAAGGATTATTACCGCATTCTCGGCGTCGATAAGCGCGCGGACGACCGTGAGATCAAGGCAGCGTTTCGGCGCATGGCGCGCCGCTATCACCCCGATGTCAATCCAGACGATGCGGCGGCGGAGGGGCGCTTCAAGGACCTCAACGAAGCTTATGAAGTGCTCGGAGACCCTGAGAAGCGCCGCCGCTACGATTCGCTAGGCCCGCTCAACTGGGCGCGCGCTACGGGCGCCGCATCGCGCGGCGCCGCCACGACCAATGGACGTCCCGGCCAGTCGACGTTCGACTTCTTTCAGAACGTTTTCGCCACGGCCAACGCGCGCCGGTCGCGCGCGCGGAGCGGCCGCGACCTCGAGCAAGACGTGACCGTCACTATGGAGGAGTCCTTTGCCGGAGGCGCCCGCGTCTTTAGCGTGCAGGGCGAAGAGCCATGTGAGCGCTGCGAGGGCAGCGGCCGCGCTCCGACGGGTCGTCCGTGTCCCCAGTGCGCCGGCAGTGGCCTGGTCTCATACACCCGGAAAATCGAGGTCAAGATACCGTCCGGGGTGCGCGACGGTTCGCGCATCCGTATCGCCAATGAAGGCGGGGCCGGGGTCATGGGCGGCGCCAAGGGCGATCTGTACTTCCGCATCCATGTGCGCCCGCACGAGCGTTTCCGCCGCGACGAGGACAACCTGCTCCTCGACGTCGACGTGCCGTTGACGACGTTGGTGCTCGGCGGTGAGATTGAGGTGCCGACGTTGGCGCGCCCGGTACGCATGAAAGTGCCGCCAGCGACGGCGAGCGGGCGGCAGTTCCGCCTGGCGCGGCAGGGCATGCCGCATCTCAATGGCGGCGGTTCCGGCGGGGAGCGCAGCGGCGACCTCATCGTGCGCGTCAACGCGCTGCTGCCGCAACAGGTCGGCGACCGCCAGCGCAGGCTCTTCGAGGAGTTGCGCGAGTTGGGTATGTAGCGATCAGTAGTCAGCAGTCAGCTATCAGTTGACAGCCGTCAGCTTCAAATACCGCGTAAAAGCTGATGGCTGATCGCTAAGGAGATGTACATGAATGATAGACCGGGGGCTGGAATGCCACACCGCACGGAGCGCACCGTGAAGTTCACCATCAGCGTCGCCGCGGAGATGGTCAACGTCCACGCGCAGACGCTGCGCCACTACGAGCGCATCGGGTTGATCGCGCCTAAGCGCAGCGAGGGCAAGATCCGCTACTACACACTCGAGGACATCGAGTTGCTCGACACGATTAAAGACCTTATTGAGGACCGCAAAGTTAACCTGGCCGGGGTGCAGGCCATCCTGGATTTGCGCGAGCAGATGGAAGAAATGCGCGCTGAGGCGGAGCGTGAGATCGATGAACTGCGTGTTCGATACGAGGGCGAGATCGCGCGACTCAAAGGCATTATCAGGCGTATGAACGGACAGGAGTCGGCCCCGGAGCAGGATCCAGTGCCGTCCTATTAAAAGGTGTTAGGTGAAATTTTATGAATACGAACAAATTTACCGATAAAGCGAACGAGGCGTTGAGCGAGGCGCAGAGCCTGGCCGAGCGCGGCAATACCAGCCAGGTCGATGAACTACATCTGCTGGCCGCGGTGCTGGGGCAAGATGAGGGCATCGCGCCGGCCGTGCTCGATAAACTACATATCAACAAGGCGCGTCTACAGGCGTCCGTGCAGGAAGCCCTGGCGCGTTTGCCCAAAGTATACGGCAGCAATGCCCAGCCCTACGCCTCGACCCAACTGCGCGCCGTGCTACAGCGCGCGCAAGACGAGGCCGAGCGCCTCAAGGACGAGTACGTCTCGGTCGAGCACCTGCTCCTGGCGTTGGCCGACGATAGTAACAAAGGGCGTGGCGGCGAACTCTTGCGCGCCGACGGCGTCACCCGCGATAGTATCTACACCGTCCTCAGTAGCATTCGTGGCGGCCAGCGCGTGACCACGCCCACCCCTGAGGGGACGTACCAGGCGCTGGAGAAGTACGGGCGCGACCTCACGCGCATGGCCCGGAACAATAAGCTCGACCCCGTGATCGGACGCGACGAGGAGATTCGTCGCGTCATCCAGGTGCTCTCGCGCCGCACCAAGAACAACCCCGTGCTTATCGGCGAGCCCGGCGTCGGCAAGACAGCTATTGTCGAGGGGCTAGCCCAGCGCATTGTGCGCGGCGACGTGCCTGAGACGCTCAAGGACAAGCAGGTCATCGGGCTCGACCTCGGGTCGCTCGTGGCCGGCGCCAAGTTCCGCGGCGAGTTCGAGGAGCGCCTCAAGGCCGTGCTCAAAGAAGTCGAGAACGCCGAGGGCCGCGTGATCCTGTTTATCGACGAGTTGCACACGGTCGTCGGAGCTGGGGCGGCCGAGGGCGCGATGGACGCCGGCAACATGCTCAAACCGATGTTGGCGCGCGGCGAGCTGCGCTGCATCGGCGCCACCACGCTCGACGAGTACCGCAAGCACATCGAGAAGGACGCCGCGCTGGAGCGCCGCTTCCAGCAGGTCTACGTCGGTGAGCCCAGCGTCGAGGACACCATCTCCATCCTGCGCGGGCTCAAGGAGCGCTACGAGGTGCACCACGGTGTGCGCATCACCGACTCGGCTATCGTGGCCGCGGCCGTCCTTTCCAACCGCTATATCACTGACCGCTTCCTGCCCGACAAGGCCATTGACCTGATCGATGAGGCGGCGAGCAAGCTGCGCATGGAGATTGACTCGATGCCGAGTGAACTGGACGAGATCACGCGCCGCATCATGCAGCTGGAGATCGAGCGGCAGGCGCTGTCCAAGGAGACCGACGCCGCGTCGAAGGAGCGCTTGGGCAAATTGGAGGCTGAATTGGCCGACCTCAACGAGCAGTCGGCCACGATGACGGCGCAGTGGCAGACCGAGAAGGACGCCATCACCGCGCTACAATCGACCAAAGAGCGCATCGAGGCCACGCGCGGCGATATCGAGCAGGCCGAGCGCGTCTACGACCTCAACCGCGCCGCCGAGCTGCGCTACGGCGTCTTGACCGCGCTTGAGCGCCAACTCAGGGAGCAGGAGGAGCGTCTCTCCACTCAGCAGGAGGAGCGCAAGATGCTCAAGGAGGAGGTCGACGAGGAAGATGTGGCTGATGTCGTTTCCAAGTGGACGGGCGTGCCGGTCAGCCGCCTGATGGAGGGCGAGATCCAGAAGCTCATCGCCATGGAGCAGAACCTGCACCTGCGCGTGGTGGGTCAGGACACCGCGATTACGGCCGTGGCCAACGCCATCCGTCGCGCCCGCGCGGGCCTGCAAGACCCCAACCGCCCGCTGGGCTCGTTCATCTTCCTGGGTCCGACCGGGGTGGGCAAGACCGAGTTGGCGCGCGCACTGGCCGAGTTCCTGTTTGACGATGAGTCGGCGATGGTGCGCATCGACATGAGCGAGTACATGGAGAAGCACTCCGTGTCGCGGCTGATCGGCGCTCCTCCCGGCTACGTCGGCTACGACGAGGGCGGCCAGCTGACCGAGGCCATCCGGCGGCGCCCCTACAGCGTGGTGCTGCTCGACGAGATCGAGAAGGCCGCCCCAGACGTCTTCAACGTGCTGTTGCAGGTGCTCGACGACGGACGCTTGACCGACGGGCAGGGCCGCACGGTGAGCTTCACCAACACTGTGATCATCATGACCAGCAACGTCGGGTCTCAGGCGATCCATCAGTACGGGGATGATCCCGAGGAGTTGCACAACGCCATGCTGGAGGCGTTGCGGCAGAGCTTCCGGCCGGAGTTCCTCAACCGCATCGACGAGGTGATCGTGTTCCGCGCGCTGACGCGAGAGCAGATCGGGCACATCGTGGAGATTCAGCTGGCGCGCACGGCCAAGCGGCTGGCCGACCGCGGCATCGCGCTACAGTTGAGCGAAGCGGCGCGGGAGCGGCTGTCCAACGAAGGCTACGACCCGATCTACGGAGCGCGGCCGCTCAAGCGGGTGATCCAGCAGCGCATCCTCGACCCGCTGGCGATGCAGGTGCTGCAGGGCAATTTCAAGGACGGTGACACCATCCTGGTCGACGCCACACCCGAGGGCTTCGCCTTCGTCCGCGCGAGTGACCTCCCCGACCCCCTCGATGAAGCCGCTGGCCGCGAAGCGGTCTCAGCCCGGTCCTAACGACCTCCCCCCAACTTTAGGCTACGGGGCCGGGACAATGGCTATCCCGGCCCCGCGGCTTTTTGATGTAGGCATTGAAGCCGCGCATGTCCTCGATGAACTCCGCTGTCCCCGACCCGCGCCAGGCGGGGCGGGCGCGCAGGCGCTGGACGAGGGTATCGTCGTCGCACACGACCGCGAGGTAATGAATGTGTGTGAAGTAGCGCCGCTCAGGGCAGTTCTCAAATTGCTCAGGGAGGGCCGACCCGACCAAGACGACCGGCCGCCCTGCTTGACCGATGTTCTTGGCGACCCGGAGCCATGTATCCCTGAATACGGAATAACCGTCCCGCGTCGTAGTAGGGACGACATCCTACAGCATGTCGCTGTCCATGGTCACGCATTCATGAAAGGATCGCGCGAGGTTCAGCGCGATCGTCGTCTTCCCTGTGCCGCTCGCGCCCGTGAGGACAAAGAGCGGGAGTTGCACGAAACGGCTCCGATGGCCGCAGAAAGGGCAGATGGCGAAGGGGCCTCGCGGGTCGCTCTCTTTTTCGACGCTATACTCGCCACAGTAGGGACAGACGTTGAACATGACGGGTTCAATCCTTTGACGCTTTTACTCTACCGCTGCTATAATACATTCGTATTGCATAGAGAGGGGGGGACACGATGGCTGCAATGAGCACAACCAGCATGCGGCTGCCGGACGACTTGCGTGAGCGGTACGACGCGCTAGCCCATGTCACGGGGCAAACGCGCAACGACTTAATTGTCGCCGCCATGAACGAGTATATCGAGCGCGAGATGCGCGACATCGCTTTGATTCAGGAGGGTTTCGCCGCTATCGGCCGCGGCGAATGTTCGCCTTTGGAGGACGTCGTGCAACGCCTCGCCGAGCGAGGTATGCTCAATCGTGAGGCGCTGGAGCGTGATCGTGAGCGAGCTTCTACGGACGGGACGCAGGTCACGACGTGAAGGTTGTCCTTTCGGACCCCGCCGAGGATGACCTGGCCGGCATTTATGACTATTATAGCGTGCGCGACTATGAGCACGCCGAGCGCGTGATCCGCGCGATCATTAGGGCCTGTGACGGCCTGGCGGACTTTCCGCTCCTGGGCAAAAAGGGAAAAGTTGAAGGGTCGCGCGAACGCCTCATGACGCGTTACCCGTACCGTTTGGTTTACCGCATCGACGGGGAAACTATTTTTGTCTCGCGCATCGTTCACACCCACCAGCAGTGGCCGCCCGAGGGATCGGTTTAGGCTTGGCCGCGACGAGGGGGGATGGATGGATAAACGTGGGGACCGCAGGCATGTTGCCCCCGGTCCCCGTTAGGCGCTCGTTTATGGATACCCAATCGGCCACCGGAGCCATCACGCATTGTCGCGATGGCCCAGGGTGAGCGGCGTGCTAGCTGCTGGTGTTCTTGCCGACGATGGTCTTGATCTGGCTTTGCGTCGGGATCGTGATCGCCTGCGTGGCGCCGCCGGGGAAGCCCTTGCCGGTGAGGAACGGCGTGAGCGCCGTGACCGCCCCACTGACGTTCTGGAACGACACGACTTCGAGTGTCACGTTGTTCGCCGGATCATCGCCCGCGACGACGCGGCCCAGCGCGCGGTGCTCGGACTCGACGCCCAGGATCTGCCCCGCGAGCTCCGCTAGGTCGGCGCGCTTGAGCTGGCCGAAGCGCGCGATCGCCGCCAGATAGGCGCCGATGAACGCGGTCTCCAGGTGGTCAAGCACCCACAGGAACGTGCCGGCCTGACTCGTATAGCCGATGCTCTGGAAGGTCGTGGCCGGGAAGTAGAAACTCATTAGCGGCGACTTGGCACCGGCGGCGGCCAGAGCCATCGCGTGCTTGTTCTCCTGGTCAAGTGCAGCCTGGAAGTAGGCCACGTTGCCCTCGTTACCGTCGCTGCCGACGTTGTTCGGGTCGCCCGCCGCGCCGGCCAGGTTTGGCGTGGCGACGACGGCCTTGGTGGTGAGGCCGGTGTAGTAGAATGTCGTGGCGAGGCGCTCGGCGATAAGCGCCGTGGTGATGATATCCAGGATGGACTCTTGTCCGGGGGCGGCGCTCGCGCGCGAGGCCGCGAAGGCGTTACCGCGCGAGGCCGCGCCGGCCAGGGCTAACCCTGCCCCGGTCGCCGCCGTTGCCTTGAGGATATGGCCGCGCGTCGCAACGCGCTGCTGCCGATCATTGGTCGTCATTAGGATGTTTCCTCCCGTAATGGCTTGTGGTTGTTTCGGATTATCTGATTAAAGGAACATGGTGACGATGTGCGTGCCGTACGTCCCAATGATAGGCGCGGTCTGCCCCGAACTCGGGAGCGCGATGGCCTGCGTGGCGCCGCCTGCGAAGCCCTTGCCGGTGAGGAACGGGGCGAGCGCCGTGCCCGCCTCGCTGACGGCCTTGAACGGCGTCTTCTCGAGGGTCAGGTTGTTGGCGGGGTTGACGTTGGCGATCACGCGGCCCAGCGCGCGGTGCTCGGCCTCGACGCCCATGATCTCACCAGCCAACTCGGCCAGGTCGGGGTGGCCCAGGGTGACGAACTCGTTGATGGCGGCCAGGTAGGCGCCGACGAAGGCCGTCTCCAGCGCGTCGAGCACGCCCAGGAAACTGCCCGCGTCGCTCGGTGAGCCTAGCTTCTCGAATGTAGAGGCGGGGAAGTAGAATTTGCTGAATGAGGACATCGCGCCAGCCTTGGCCAGCAACGCGGCGTGCTTGATCTCGGCGTCCAGGCCAGCCTGTAGGTAGCGCACGTTGCCGCGGTTGCCGTTGGGGGCCGCGGCAATGTTGTTGACGTCGCCGGACGCGCCGGCTAACTGATTGCTGCTCATTACGGCTCTGCTCGTGAGGCCCGTGTAGTAGAACGTGGTGGCGAGTTGCTCGGCGATGAGTGCGGTGCTGATGATTGTCCCTACTGAGTCCGAGGCGGCCTCGGCCTTGAGACCGGTCCCCGACGCGAAGTCGAAACCCTTAAAAAGGGCCAGACCGGCCCCAACCGCGGCGGCGTTCTTGATAAACGTCGCGCGACTCGAGCGATCGCGGAATACTGAATCCATTGGCGGCATGGTTCAGAAATAAGGTGACAGTGTGAGCGGGAGTGCAAGAGGATAGGGCAGAAGCACAGCCTATCGTATGCTTGAGGTGTCAAGAACCCAAGGAGACGAAGGAGAGCATCATGCCCTATCGG
>JAABUM010000766.1_pt1 | contig 53114 bp, 103 predicted proteins | sample 5559161 | NCBI WGS metagenome assembly JAABUM01 (sample SAMN10711868, study PRJNA513369) | rock metagenome | isolation source: Antarctica rocks | place: Antarctica: Victoria Land, Siegfried Peak nord
TGTGCACTGCGGTCTCGGACGCGCCTCTGTGCCTGTGACCAGTTTCTCATAACGCCCGCAAATGGGGCGGCACGAAAAATTAAATGTGTATACGAGAACTGGATCAATTCTGACTTGGTGCACTGCGGTGTCGGCGCACGGACTAATGCTGTGCCTGCCGGACCCGCTGCTGGTGGGAGATGCGCCTTCTTTCGACAAGATGTCTGTGGAAGGCTGCCTGCAACAAGCTGTTTGAGACAAGCTGTCTGCATCAGCTGCCTCTTGAGCAGTGAAACTCTATCGAGGCCTGATCTGGTCAGATAATGGCTGATACCTGCTGTGTTTCTGTTGTTGATGTTCGCATGATGTGACGCAGGCGGAGTGGGGCCCGCCGCGCAGACCCCTCTATGACGGAGCGGACTATTTGCGAACTCAGCGGGGTCCACCGGGCACCGGCGGTCTGACCGCGCTTGTCAGGTGGGATGCCGCGCTCCAGCAGGTTCTCTAATATTCTCTGACGTTGTCCGGCTGGCAAAATACTCTTCAATAAGGGGAATGGCATACGCACAGAAGCTGAACGGCTTAACACTCGAGCAACGAACGTCTACCCCAACTCCCTGTCATAGGCAGGCCGCCGCAGCTGAAAACACGGATTCCAGTGTGTCTCTAGTTTTCCTGTGCTGGTGTGGCGCAGGAACCGGCGCGCACCCGCATTCTGCCTGGAGATGCGCCTGGGACGGCTGCTGGTCGAGGCGCACCCCTCGCTGATGGACTGGGGCCCGCCGCACCGAGCCGGCAGGAGCGCCGATGGCTGGGCGGCGGCAGCGCGTCACCGCCGGCGGCGCCTTGCCGCCACACGAATCTACGTACAGGTGATGTTGGGGTTCGACTGGCTGACGAATACACACCTATGCTGGACTTTGGTCATTGCTGGTGGCCCATGCGGCATTACAGACGCTCCTCGGAAGCTCTGCTGCTGTACATTCGATTCGTGCAACACATCTTCTCTGGCATGCCGCAGGTTCTGGTGGAGGGCGAGGAGGCCACGAGGAGTCGGCGGCTTGCACTGTCTTCAGAAAGTCTCGCAGTGAACTTGCGCCACATCTCTGGGTGCGTTGCAACTGTGTCATCATACTGGCTTCCTCCAGTGCCTGCCTCGTCAGCTAGACGCACCGGCAAGGAAGGCCGCATTGGCTTCTCGACTTGTAGGCATGTGAAGAAGGGAGCCTGAGAACTCGAGACATTTCTGACGTGCAGGCTGCGGCTGCGGCGGTGGCCCCGCTCCATTGCGCTTCGCATTTGGGAGAGCAGTCGCGGTACGCTCGGGCTGTGGGATCGTTTGATTGGCGAGGTGCGCCACTGCTCTGGACTTCGCTGCAACTACACTGCCACATCGAAAGCTCGTGCTGCACGTTTACGGCGGCAGCTGGTGGCAGTAATCAGCAGAGTTGAGTGCGTCAACTGTCATAGACACATGGGCCAATGTGTGGCTGCCTAATGCAGGTCGGCATAGCAGTTCCAGGCATTGACGGGACAACAGCCGTGGATGCCGCCCCACAACAGCACCCATGGCAGAGCGCCCGCTCACGCGCTGGTGAGTACAAAAGCCATCTTCGGAGAATCAGAGCCTTGCCTGCCCCACCCCAGTATGACAAGTAGTAGGACGAAGGCTGTTCAACACCATGTCTGGTATGACATTGCGCCAAGCCATCAGCATGACATCATGTGCCTCTAATGCGAATTGCTGTCTGCAGGTCCCGGCCTGGCGGGAGAAATGGGGATCCACGGGCTGGTGGCCGGCAGCCTCGAGGTGCAGTGCGCGTGGAAGGGCGCAGCCCAGCAGCAGCGGTGGGACGCCAACGGGCAGGCGCTGCCGGCGGCGCCGCCGATGCCGCCGCAGCCGCCGCCCAGAAAAACGCCCCGCCCTCCGCTACCACTGGAAGACGACCAGCTGGTGTGTTTCTGTCGCAGCGATGGGAAGAGATTTGATGCCATGCGGTAGCATACTACCAGAGTCGCGCCGCCTGCATGCAGCCCTGTGACATTGCGAACTTCTCCTACGAGAAGGATGGACATGGTGCCGGTTCCACTCAGCAGAGCGATGACTTTCAGGAATTTTCAACACTCAGTCAGAGTGCGATTGACAGCATGATGGAGATAGATTGGCACCTACATGCACAGGCTGCCATGAACTGGGCCGCCTACCAGGATGGCGAGGAAGCCGCCGCGGTGGCGCAGCATGAAGCAGACGAGGCTAGCAGTCTGCAGGCGCGTTGGGCGGCCGCGCCGCCGCTGCATGCCTGCCCGCCCGCCAGACATCAGACAGCGCACAAGAATGCGACGGAGGCACTGAGGGGACTACCAGATGTCCTAGCGGAGCCGCTGCTGTACCGCAGCGAGCTCTTGCAGGTGCGCAGGGCTCCACACACGGCATTGGCCCGTAGGTGGTGATCTGGCACCACAATCACGTGGCAATGCAGCAGGTCTGTTCCGCCACATCCAGCAGCATCATATACCTCTGCTGTACAGCCTCGAAGGAATGACTCGCATGCCTGGGTTGTGTGCAGGAGCACTGCGATAAGGTGCATGGCATTGTGCGGTTGGGGCGGGGCGCCTTCCAGGCTGCGGCGTGCGACTTGGTCAGAGATGTGGCACTGCCGCGGCCGCTGCCGACGGCGGAGCAGCTGTCCGATAGGTTCTGCGCGCTGCGCGCCTTCCATCCTCGCAAGGTGTGTCCTCGTGGTTGCTGACATCATCGCAGCTGGACACCAATACATGAATGAGTGCAAGTGCCATCATGCTGCTGCAATGAATATGTGGATATGCATGCTGCTGTTAGCTGTGTAGACTCAACACCTGATTGTAGCGAGTGATCCGTGCAGCCGGTCCTCGTGGCAAACGTCCACAGCGCAACAGGGCTGCCGTGCCGAATGGAGCCTATTGCTGCCGGCACATCGTCAGGCGACACCAGCAGCTCGCTGCCTGGTGGCGGCGCGGACTCCGCTCTGCAGCCATTCGTGGAGCTCACCTTCCAGGTGAGTCCGGCTTTTCCCGCCGGATTAATATTGTGTGTGACAGCAGCATCATGTGCCGCGGTTCAACAATTCTGCGCAGACTCAGCACTGCATCGTGGCGCTTGCAGCTTGAATTGCCAAGTGCAGCTGAACATTTGCGCGAAATACGTCATCTTGATGGGAATTTGTGTCGCAAACAGGGAAGCATGGCGTGCACTGCAGAGCCGGCACAGGGCGGCTGCACCTGGGATGAGCTGCTAGTGCTGCCGTGGCGGCAGCGACCAGAATCGAGCCGCCCTGCAGCATGCCAATCCAGCGACGTATGCGCCATTTAAAATAACAAGTATCCTCTCTGCAGCCAGCGGCACGAAAGCATGAATGCCTCCTTCAGCATGAGCATGTCCTAATATGCGGCTATATCTGCACATGCTGCCTCCTTTCGAGCTGACTGTAGATGAGCTGCGTGGACCTCCCCTGGATCTAGACATGCAGCGTCGATTGGTCCTGCTGTCGTCCTGCAGGATGTCGCTGTCCTCAGCATCTTAGACCAGAACGGCAGCGGCCGCCAGCTGCTGGGCAGGCTACGGGTGGCTGGCTCGGCCATTCTGGCCCTGCAGCACATTAGCGGCACATTCAAGGTGTCGATGCAGAATATAGAGTAATGCGCTGAGTGTCTGACCTTGCCGCTGCGATTCTTGTATCTCGGGCGGGTACGCTCGAGAAACCAACACAGGTGCCGTACCCCCGGCGCATCTTCCCAGCAAGAACATGAGGTGAAGACAGACAGGGTAACATCACACCTTGCGTCCCTGTGTGCAGTTGGAGGCGCCGCCGCTCATGGTGAGATACGCTTCGACCGCCGCACCACCGCGCCTCACGCTGTCGCTCGCTGTGCACCCGCACCGAGCGCCGCCGCCGCCGCCGCTGCCGCGGCCGCTACCCGCAGCACGCTGCGGCGAGACCGCCGAGACGCTGCAGCGCTGCGCCGAGTGAGTCGTGAAATGCTCTTTAGCCGTGCGCTGCTGCAGCTTGGATGCAGCAAGTTGGCGGCCACAGTGCTTCGCAATCCAAGCATTGTGTGCCTTTCTTATATTTGATCTCTTGTCTGTACAACACTTGTCTATCCCTGCTTGGTGCACCACGAATCCCGAAAGGAAAGGCGCGCATGTCATGTAAGGTAGTACTGTTTGTTTTCTCACAGGTGGTTCACCGTTGCAGTCGAGCAGCCATACTGCCAGCGGCGGTGGGTGCGTGCTTTGGCCATCGACCCCTCTGATGGCGCCTCCTGGCTGCTGCCGCGGTGGGTCGCGCCGGTGGCGCCGCCGCCTGGCTGCAAACCAGTTCCTGCTGCGGGTGGAGCGCTGCCATCTGGTGCAGCCAGGGGGCTGGCGCAGCTGGCGCGCATGGTGGCCCTCATCCCAGCGCTGCAGCACAGGTGACCTCCTGCGGCTTTTCATATCACAACTGACTGATCACGCTTTCATGCCTTCTGAAACGGCAACAGAGTCGAAGGACATGCGAAACGAGATGGCGGTCTGCCAGACCGCAACTCGATTGCAACCCTGCAGAGGCATCGTGCTGCAATCACGCGCCCATGCAAACATGCCTACCCATGGCATATTGTGTGCACTGCGCTGCGAGCAGGGCCCCTCACAAGGCGTGCTCTGGAGTGTGGGCGACCTCCGCGGCGTGCCTCGCCATGGGAGCGATCGGTTGCGAGGAGCGTGCCGCGTTGCTCGCCGGCCTCTTCCTGAATGCTGGCGTGCAGGTGCCTGTTCTCAGCTGCTAAGCCACACCGACTCCGGCAAAGTCCCAGCTGCGTGCTGCCGTTGCATGTCTCTGAACGCACTCGATGTCGACCTGTCTTTTCAGATGTAAAGTCTACAGCCGATTCGTATGCAGTTTAGCTGTGTGTCAGTCGATGTGGGACGAGCTCATCCCAGCAGGCTTCCTGCTGCAGGCCTACATCGTGCTGGGCATAGCACTCTCTGGCACCGCAGCAGCCTGGGTGCTGACAGCACAGCCGGCAGCGCCCGCTGCCACCTACTCTCAATTCGGCCCTCCGGCACAGCCTCCAGCGGCGATAGAGCACCTCAACGCCAGCGGGCTGCCACACGAAGGCTCCTCGGCGCCAGGCGGCATTCAATACCAGACAGTTTCCATGCTAGGCAGCGCAGCAGCGGCGTGGCCCGAGCAGCAGGTCGGCCCCTCGGCAGGGGTGGCGGCTCCAGGCGCCAGGCCGGCAGCAGGCGAGAAAGCCGCGCACGGAGCGCCCGCAGCCGGCATGCAGCCCAGCAGGCAGCTTTCAGACCAGTTGCAGCTGTGGGACCCGGCGACCGGGCGGTCGGTGTCGCTCTCTGACGCCTCCTGCTGCCTGCGTGAGGTGCGCACAACTGCCAAATTCACAATCAGATGAGCCACCACCTGGTTGCGCTCAGCAACTCCTTTCATGCGGCTTGCACTTTGCAAGGAGCCCCGTCTGCTGCAAGGAAACCCGTCTGCCGGAATCGAGCGGGCGAGCATCACTCGCTGCTGCCTGCAGCTGCTGTCGATGTTGTGACGAGGGGCTGCCTGCAAGAATAAGCTGTCAGCTGACGGTATGTCGAGGCCGTGCAGTGTTTGGCTGAATCGATGTACTGGACTGCCCTGCAGGTGCACATGGTGATTGGGCGCGGCAACATGTGGGCAAACATACAGAAGGACGCGGCGCCGTGGTCGCTGGACTGGCGGATGGGCCGCCGCGCCGCCTGGCTGCCGTTCTTTGAGAATCGATCTCCGCCGCTGCGACACCTCGGCACCCTGCAGCCCCCTATTCAGTGAGCTGCGTTCTGGCTGGCAGCAGCACACCTGCTGATACTGCACATAGAGTTGACATACTGTGGACCAGGAAAGTGCTACGCCACATGTACACAACTGCGAGGATCACTGCTGAGCTGGCGATGGGTCGGTTCCTGCCAGGATGCTGCCGCAGCAGTTCTCAGTAGCTGGCCCGCCCTCTGCGACGATGTCTCAGCAAGCAGCCCGACAGCAGTGAGATCGCAATGCAGCATGACAGCTGCCTCACCACAGACGCAACGTTTAATGTCGTCGCAGGTGGCAGGACCTGGACGCAGAGTCCTATGCCGCACTGGAACGCCGCGTGGAGGCAGTTGCCTGCGACTGCCTCGGCGGCGGCGCCTGCGACTGTTGCGGGCAGGAGCTGCGGCGCGCGCGGCAGTCGGGTGATGCGCGGGACATCCTGAAGCGCCTGCTGCAGGCAGGTTCTTTCTCTGTCGTCGTCTGCTGGACTGAGGATGTGGCACCAATGGAACATGCAGTGGTCGCGGGCACGATGCAGCCGCCATGAGATTATCGTGAAACTCGCAAAGCAGCGGAGTCCAGGAGTCACGGAAGTCCTGACAACATGACACAATTCTCCGTGCATCTCCACAGCACGCGGCGCCCCAGCTGCAGGCGGCAGCCGTGGATCCGGTCTGTGGGCCGCTCAACACCATGGCGCTGGCAGATGACACGCTCAGGAGCCGCTACGGTGTTCACCCCTCAGCGGCGCTGCAGCAGCTGCAGGACGATCGTGCACAGGTGTGCAACACTCGCTGTGTACACTGGGTGCCGGATGTTTGCCAGATGTGTGCTCACATAACCAAAGGCGGATGCCATACGCAGATGAACAGTCGTGTTGGTATGCGAGCTGTCCGGGGGAGTCCTCCTGCGTGCGAATGCCATCCTCTGCCAAAGCCAACATCCCTTCAATTCCCCTGAGGATGCTGCCAGTCAACGTGGGTGAACTTTATCTCTGCAGGCGCTTCAAGACGCATTCCCAGATAAGCGTGTGTACGGCGCGCTGTTGGCGCTGCCGTTCTCTGACGCGTTTGAGGATGATATCCGTGCGGCAGTGGAGACTACCGGCCTGGCGGGCGCAGCAGCGCGTGGGTCAGAAAATCACAGCTGCAGTGCAGCGGTGACGGTAGCGGCGTGCGTGCTGGAGCGCACAGGCGTCGCATTTGCATGCTGCGCCTGGGTCTATGTTGCCGTGCTGGACCAATCGCCACGCTGAAGCTGGTCCGCTCATGCGCAAACTGCTCGCCACGAAATGAGGCAGTTGAACGTTGATGCCGAAGCTGTTTGCATCGGAGCATGCACGATTCTGAAGTTCATGAGGATGGTTTATAGGTGTTATGGCTTCCCAAGATTGGTGTGCTTTTGGGCTGCGTTCGTTGCAATAAGGAATGCAACGACTGCTGCAGCGGGCGCAGCATTGCACCATCCGACAGTATGCATGCACACTGCTCCGTGCGGCCGCGATATTGTCGTGTCAGACAGATTGCGATCTCAGGGAGCGAGCTTAGTATTAGCTGTTTGGCCTGCAAGCCCGCAGGCGTTCGACAATGGCTGGAGATTTTGCGTTAGGCGACCGCAGTCACGTTCATTAGCAAATGAACGCGACGGCGAAGTTTGTCTGCGGTATTCGCATGGTCCTAGAGAATGTGTGCATTCCGAGCAGTATGGCAGCTAAACTTGAGATCTCCATGTTGTTGTGTTGATAATAAAAAATTGTTTCAAGGGATCATCAGCCTGAGAATCCCCAGCTTGTTGGCCAGCGCCACCATGAGGCAATCGATCTCAAAAATCTTGAAAAAACAAGCTCATACATTTGCAAAACGCCGTGTCTCACTCTCAAGTTTCTACAAATTCATGTCTGCCACATGAAGGTGAGCACCGATGGCGGCAGAGAGTGGACGACCCGCCACCACTATCATGCCACAGCTCTGCACCTCCCTTCCCTCGCCAGCCGGCACCCGCCACGCCTGAAGTACGCCCTCGCCACGTTTGACGACTGTGCATGCAGACGGGCTCAGGGCCTCAGCCATTGAACAGGCGAAGGACGCCGGATGGCTTGCGGCAGAAAGGGCACCGCCCCGGCGCGCTCGCCGCAGCGCACGCCCGGCACAGCGTGTGCCCGCACTCCTTCATGGCCGCGTCCACATCGGCGCCCAGGCAGATGCGGCATTGCCACGCCGCCGACGCCGACTCGGCGGCGTCGGCCGCCACCGCCAGCTCCTGCGGAGCAGCACGGGGGGCAGCCGAATGAGGATGCAATGTGATCATGGCTGCGAATCTGAGATGCAGCACTGCGGCGCCGCCAATGGCGACTACCCAGCATCCCCCGCCGCCGCCAGCTCCTGCGCATCTTTGCAATCTATGCGAGAATCGTTGTATAGTCGTTGTAGACGACATTGCGTCCCTATAAATTCCTTTTTGCAGACAGCAGTCGAACCATCTCGAGACGGCTTTGCTGCTGAGACTGCTGATGTGCAGGTGGCATCGCAGTACCGCACATATCAGCATGTCAGCAGGGCAGTCGAATAACCGCATGCTGGCAACGGCAGAGCCATCTTGGCACGAGATGTGGATGCAACTCATACCTGACGTGCTATTGAGTATTGACTGACAAGCTCCCCACAGCAATGCACATCGGCCACCAGACTTCAGTACATATTCCACACCTGCTGCAGGGTGTCCGCACGCGTCTTCAGCTCGTCCCGCTCCTCTCGCAGGTGCAACGCCTCCCGCAGCAGCGCGCCGTTTTCCGCGCCAGCCGGCAGCCCGGCTGCCGTCAGCATCTCCGCCACCGCCGCGGCCGCCTCCGCGGCGCTGACGCCGCTGGTGCTGCTGCCACCAGCCGCGGAGGCCACACCCGTCGTGTGGGCGGCGCCGATTGCGCCAACAGCGCCGGCGCCTGGGGCAGAGCCGCCATTGCCGCCGGCTGAGGTAGAGTCCGCCACCGCCGCCCAGTCCGCCACCGCTGCCGCTGCTGGGGTTGTGGCGGCAGGGCGGTAATCGTCGGCTCCGCCGCCTTCGCCGCGGCCGGCGCTGCTGGTGAAGCACCACACTTTCGTGGACAGCAGCTCCGCGTACTGCCCCTGCATTGGTGCACAAACTCGTTTGAAGTTCCTTCGGAGCCTTTTCTGTGTTGACCATTGCAGGTGTTGGAGGATTCTGTCCCTGGCACGACGTTACTGCAATCGACCTCGAGTGACTTCAGGCGATGCCGCCAGGCCTGCACTCTCAAAGGCGAGGACTCAGTCGCTCAGTCACGGACAAAAAGTCGTGCAGAGCTGCTGGCGACTCACCGGATCGACCTCCAGCGGGACTCTGTGCAGCGCCTGCCCCGCCGCCGGGCGCGCGTCGGCGGTCACGCGCCCGTACACCAGGCGCGGCTGGCCGCCGCCACCGCCGGGAGCAGCGGCGGCGGAGAATGGCTGGAAGGCGCACAGCTCGCCTGTAGGGAGCAGCGGCAGACATGGCGTCACCAACATGGAGTGAGTGGTGCATTGGAAATGACGGGTCCAGTGCGTAGGGCTGGACCATGTGTCCTGGCATCAGTTGGCAGCAGCAGCCAAGGTACACCCCTGTGTCTCTGCAGCAGTGACAGATCAGCTGGTCATGTGTGCACCGCAGACCTGATGCGCTACGACTTCCAGGGCGACATGATCGAGCTCCGCATGGCAGGCAGTCCCCTATGCAACAGCCACCAGAGTTGCCGCCCTGTTCTCTGGTAGCCGCCCTGTTCTGCAGATGCCAGGTCTGCGGCAAATGTGGGCCCTCAGGCGCAAGACTCAGCTGAAGCTGCAGCCCGCATCTACCGTTTGCTCAACGGCACGACGCACACTCAGGCCGCAGCAGTTGTGCAGAATGCACCACGTGCTCAAATCATCGCCAGTCGACAGATGTCAGTGTCCAGCCCGGACGCGAGAGCTAGCGGTGCGATGGACGCGCAGAAAAGGCAGCACTCGTTGTGCGGCGCACCGGCACAGAAGGGGCGCAGCGGGCGCAGCTGCACGCACGCGGCGTCCGCCGGCAGCAGCGCAGTGCCCGGCTCGCCCGCCTTCGCCAGCTGCTCTACGTCCAGGCCGCCTACAGGGATGATCATTGATCCACTTGGTTCATTGCCACTTGAGTGGAGAAGATGGCATTCGCACGGCGATGCACACGCATTCCATGCCTTGCCTGCCCTCGAGAGCTGCTTCATGTCCAAGCCACCTGCTCCCAAGCTTTATGCTGACACGGTTTTTGAATACACCCGCCTGAGACGGAGCCCATGCCGCCGGGCGACACCGCCGCCGCGACACTCGGCAGCTCCGCCGCTGGCGCCGCCAGCAGCGCCTCCAGCGGCAGCGGCAGCGGGGACCCTAAAGCGGCACTCAGCGCAGCCGACAGCACCGCAAGCGGCGGCACCCCCGGCGGCGGCGCGGCCATGACGGCTTCCCCGGATTCCGTGTCCACGAAGAACGGCACCTGCGGTGGGAATGCATCAACACTCGAATCAGAGGTCCCTTCACAGCACACACACGCTGGCCTCGCTGTGTCCAGTGCAGTGTCGTAACTCCCGGCAATGCACATCAGCGTGGCTGCCTCCAGCTGTTTCAAGGTGCGGAGAGCAAGGTGGGCATCAACACTCAGGCAGGCAGGCGAGGAGAAAACAAGCCGGGGAGCACAGCCAGAAACGGGAGATTTGCTTTTTTGAACGCACCTCCTGGGCGCCGCCGGCGTCGGAGGCATCCGCGCGTCGGACGATGCGTGTGAAGCAGTGCTCCACGAAGCTCAGCCGCCCGCCAACCGCTTCCAGCTTCCCCGCCACCTGAAGCAATTGATCGTGTCAAGACAGAAAATGCTTGGTCCAATCTCCAGCAGAAGATACTCCACTCCCAAAAAATGCAACGTTTCCACGGCGGGCTAAGCAGTAAAGTCGCGGCAGCCAAGCTCGTCAGGAGCAAAATCGCCAGCGCCAGCGAGTAGTGTATGCATCCGCATATAGAGAGGCTTGCCTCCTGGCGGGTGATGCCCTTCAGCGTTGGCAGCGCGTCGGCACAGCAGCGCAGCACGTCGGCCACTGCGGCCGCGAAGGCAGGAAGCGACAGCCGCTCCTGCACCGCCGCCAGCGCGACACCCTACGGAGATGGAGCAGCACGGCGTTTCTATGGTATCTTCATAAAGAAGGAGCAAAATGGTCGCACAGCGGCCGCAAAGGCGGGCAGCAACAGCCGCTCCTGCACCGCCTAGTTCCCATCGATGAGTCATGGAGGACGCCCAAGGCGGGCAGCGCCAGCCGCACCGCCGCCAGCGTAACGCCCTTCCAGTTAGCAACAGTTACATCAAGATGATGTAATAAATTCCCCACGAAACCCCACAATGCAAAGGCAGCAGCTCTAGACAGAGAGTTCTGACTTCTGGCAGTCTTCTCACGGGGCGTCGGTCAGCGCCAGCCCCTCCCGCGCCGCCGCCAGCGTCACGCCCTGCACATTTCGTTTACGATCAGTCATCTGTTCACCCAGGAGAGGCTGCCAGCGCGGCCACCTCTGGTACTTGTGAGACCTGCGTTTGCCACGGTGCTCCGCCGCTCGACAATACTCAATGGCCGCTAGGGAAGATTATGTTTCGTGTTTCTGTTACGCTCACGGCAGGGCCGTGGCGCTGTGCCCGGCACACCATTGCTTGCTCATACACACATGACTGAAAATCGTGCGTTGACTCGTGGCCAGATGCTGAGTACCTGACTCCTCCTCATCACCGCCGAGTAGCACTCCATGGCCATGACCCGGTTGTCACAGAGCTCAGCACCATGCAGCGCACAGCGGACGGCAGGGAGTACGGTCGATTGCATGATATAAGTTGAAGGCTTCAACGGAACAATTTGCATCACAACAAGCGCCTCGACAAGCCTCTGTACAGAATGCAGATATGAAGTTGCGGGTCACCTGGATCGATTCAAGGTCGGGAGCCGCGCCGAAGCTGTCCAGCACCTCGTGCACGATCTCCTCCAGCGGCGGGATGCGTAGCAGGGCCGCCACCTCCGGGCCCAGCTTGGGGTGCGCCAGCGCCAGGCGGCGGCCGTCCACCCTGTAGCGTAACACGATTGCTGCTTGTCAAGTGGACAAGTCATTGCCTTGCTGTGTTGTCAGCAGCAGGGCCGCCACCTCCGCGCCTAGCTTGGGGTGCGCCAGCGCCAGGCGCCGGCCTCGTCCATACTCTCGGTTTATGATTATTGGTGGCAGCTTGCCTGTGAGTGCACTCCAGGCTGGAGGTGCCTTGTCAGTGGAGGGGAGGATGCGAGACCAACTTGCCATTCCAAGGATGCGAGACCACCATTCCAGGGGCCAGCTTGGGCCCCAAAGACGCCACTCCCCGAAGCTGAGTCACCGACAGGCCAGTGCTGGCAGCGTGCCAGAGTGAAACCCTATTGAAACCCTTGTCAGGGCCTCTCTGGGCAAGGGAACGAGGCAGGCACACCTCTGCAGCAGCGCCCTGCCGGCGGTGCGGATGTGAACACACCCAGCCGCTGGTACCAGCCGCCCATCCGCCGACAGCACGTGCACGCGGCCCCTGGCTGCCGCCTCCCGCGTTGCTTTGACCTGCGGCGGGACCAGCCAGAAGCTCCAACAAATTGTCCCAACAATGCCTGCGGCGGTACAGGTCAGCTTTCGTCGAGGCCGGCGTCTGCGTGGCAGGTAGAGGCTTACCAGAGCCTCAAGGTACTCCAGCATTCTTGCGTCAAGTGCACTTTGTCCTTTTTGGATTGCGATGTATGTTTGCAAGTATTCTACTCGCCTGCGCAGCGTCGGCGTCGTCGCACAGCGCAGCCAGCAGCCGCAGCGCCGCGCGTCGCTCGTTCGCGTTGAGCGGCGCGCCATTCGAGGCGTCCGAAACGTCCGCCAGCAGAACCAGCAGGCCGCTCGGCCCGGGGGCGTCGCGCATGCCGAGGCTGCGTAGCAGCGCGTCCCACCGCAGGTGCTCCGCTGGCAGCTGCAGATGAACAAACGTAAGAGACCTACCTGCCTCACGTGGGTGATGCAGAGGCACAGGAAAGCTCGTTATGTCGCGCCTCGTAGGCGAAGCGGGCCAAGTCCGGGGGCAGCCGCGACCGGCACCAGTAGATTTCGGCAGCATTTTCTTCATCCGAGAATGTCAAGATAGGCTGCCCGAACTGTCGCACCTCGTAGGCGAAGGGAGCCAGGTCCTGAGACAGCCGTGCAAGAGGCGCCCCGCCGAAATCAGCCGGCTGCTTGCGCCACAGGACCAGCAGATCACAGAAGCAGTCTAAGGTTCACAAACTGTAAATGAGCCAGGACTGTCGCACCTCGTAGGCGAAAGGGGCCAGATCCTGAGGCAGACGAGCAAACAGGCGCCCCGCCGCAATGAGGCGGCTGCCCGCCGCGACCGGCACCAGCGGCACGCCGGAAAGCTGCGCCGCCTGCTCTGGGCTCAGGCCCTGGTTCGTCAAGTGCTTGGCTACAGCGGCGAAAGCGGCCTCAGGTGCCGGCCCGGCCGCCGGCCAGGCCGCCAGCGCGGCCTCGCCGCCGTCAGCGCCCACCTGACGACAAGACATAGCTCATGTTTCCATGTCGCAATGAGTTTCCGATGAAGTTTCAATGAGGTTTCAATGAGCCGTTTTTGGCTCGGTTCCCAGTCGCAGGCATTAACGCGTCTCACGATTCCTACAGGACCGCAGGCGCACCGACTGAGATATCTGTGCAGGACAGCAAGGCACAGACACCCTGTTAAGGGGGGTCACAACCTACAAAAAGAAGGGTATTTCGCCCTGATTGTTTCTGCAGAAATCAAAAGCCGCACCGCCTGCAGGTGCGCCATAACTGTGGACAGCACCGGCGGCGAGCGCAGCCGCAGCGGCGACCAGGCAAAGTTCGGCGGCACGCAGCGCTCCTCCACTATCGGCGCCGCGCCCCAGGTGAGCGCCCAGTCCGACGGCGCTGCGGCTTGGGCAAAGGACGTCAGGATGCGGGCGCCCACAGCCTGGCCAGGCGTCGCCTGTGCATCAGGTGTGACTCACATTGTCAAAAAGGGCAATGCTGCTTGCCGTGGCACTCTAGCGAAGACAGATGAGCGCCCAATCCGCCGGCGCCGCGGCCTGGGCGAAGGACGTCAGGATGCGGGCGGCCCGCAGCCTGGCCGGGCGTCGCCTGCGCATGAAGAAATCCCTGTGACGGTCAGGAATTCTGCTGGAACAAAGCAATTTGCGAGGCAGTTGCGAGTGGTCTGGCAGCGAAGTTGGTTCATTAAGATTTCGGATTGCCTGCACTTTGGCATAGTGTGCTCTGCTGCATCGGCAAGCCTGACAGCAGCCAGCACGCAAACTTGGAGGGCGTTTCTGTTTCGTCGACGCCAGCCCGGCAGCCCAACTTGCGGCCAGGGTGCATGCCTGGACTTGCAGATGCAAGAAATAGTTTGCAATCGCATGCAAGACACCAACCCAGTCTGTGTCAAAATCAAGCGCACTGCGTTCCCCTGACTGCCGGCAGTGACGTCCAGTGTGGATCGCAAACGAAATGCAGAAAGGCTGATATCTGATCGTTGCTCACAAGTCTCACCTGGGTTGCCGGGACGAAGGCGATTGCACCCAGCATGTGAAACAGGTGCGGCGCAAACAGGTCGTCCGCTTTTGCCGCCAGGTGCGCCGCCAGCATCTCGGCCGCTTTCATCGCTGCGCCGGCCGCCGCCTCCGGCGCGTGGCTGTCTGGCGCTGCCGCGTAGGACTCCGCGACGCGCTGCGCGCACAGCGTGAAGGTGTCCGCATCCACTTCGCCCTTCATGCCCACCTCCCGCAGCACCTGTGCGCATAAGGAAGCAGCGTTGAGAAGCGGAGTGAAAATTGGACGTGGCGTGAAGGTGTCCGCGTCCACTTCACTCTTCATGCCCACATCTCACAGCACCTGTTGCAAGTGGAAGGGTCAGCAAGACGGCGGCGCAGTCCTGATGGACGATTTGACACGGTTGGATAGTCTGGCAGCCGCCACATGCTGCGAGCACAGCGTTGAAATTGTCTGCATCCACATCGCTCTTTGCGTCCACGTCCGTCAGCAGCTGTTGATGTGCACGGAAATCAGTAGTATGGCTCAGGTGAGGCCCACGAGAAATGTGTTGGATCGAGAAATGTGACGGCGGCTTCCTAGAGTGCAGGACAGACCGCGTTGTATCGTGCAAAACCTAACCTGACAGATGGCACTGTGTTGACAAAGCACCTGAAGCAGCGCCCAAGACAACATGGCCATGACACTGCCCACCTGCAGCCAGGCGCCGGTGGCGAAGCGGCCGGCAGGGAAAACCGGCTGCCCCGCAAACACCAGCGCCAGCAGCTGCGTGCGCGGGTCGAACAGCTCGTCCGGCTGCGCCGGCGCGCCCTCGACACCTGCACATACGCAGCACACGTGAGTGGGGTTTAGAGTATCCTTTGCCGACGCGCACAAAGCCTGGCAAGACCTGTGCTTGCATTTGCGTGTGCAAAAATTAGATACAGTCTGGCTGGGCTGCTGTGCCACTCTTCCATAATTGCAAGCAGACCAGGTCAACTGTAGTTGCGATGCCACGGCGAGTGGGATTTGTGTGCATCGTGTGAAACCGGGCATGCATTGCGAAATGACATGCGCACCGGTGTCCACGAAGGGCGTCGCCGCCAGCGCCTCCTTGAGCATGTCATCACCCCGCAGCGCCGCCCAGCGCCGCTCGACGTACGCCAGCAGGCTCTGCTGCGTGCCCGGCGCCAGAGCTTCGAACGCCGGCAGCAGCAGCTGCGCCAGGAGCTGCGCCGCGGACCATTCCGGCACGGACAGCCGCTCGTACAGTGGCGCAAGCGCCGGGTTGTGCTGCAGCAGCCGCGCCTGCGTGGTGAAATGACCCTTATTAAACAGGACGAGAGATTGCGAAATCTGGTCTACAATTTTGAACCATCTAGGGACGGACCGCCGCTCGTACAGCGGCGCCAGTGCCGGGTTGTGTGGTTAGCCGCGCCTGTATGTGAACACCGGTGCAGCTTGACAGTTACAAAACTGCTGACATATTTGGCAGGCTGGAAGGGCCGCAGGACTGACAGTTCGCTCGTACAGCGGTGCGACAGCCGGGGTGTGCTGCGCCTACACATTACAGAAAACGGAGCTGAATGTCGGGCAATGGCTAAACGGTTGAGGATCTGGACGCATCCGGTGTGGAAGCCGCATGTGCAGCGGCGCGGGGCGCCGCGCTATGCTGCCTGCACATGTTGGAAAGCTCCGAACTATTTCGGCGAAAAGGGCGAAAAGGCGAGAAGCTCCGAACTATTTCGGGACCGAGAAGCCGCCGTGCAGGGTGCCAGCGCCGTGTTGCGCTTCAGCAGCCGCCTTTGCAAAACGGAAGCTTATCTGTCCATAACTCGGACTTGCTTGAAGGTTGGTGGCCGAATAATAATTGCGAGCCCCAGGGGTCAGAAGCCGAGAAAGCTGCACAAGTGCTCGGCTGTACAGCGACAGGTGCCTTACGCCTGCGCTTGAGAATTGCGCCATGTGTTTGCGATATTTTGGCTGCATTACAAGTCGTCACTGCAGCAGAGCAACACGAACCAGCGACTGGTCATGGGAGTGCCGGCACGTTGTGGTGCTTTGGCAGCCGGTCATGTGCAATGCAGCCCTGGCGAATCTGGTGCAGGGCCTCGCACATAATACTTCGCACAGCAAACGCCATGGAATTGATGAGCTGCACTTGAGACAGTGCTTGTGAGGTGGCACTTACAGGCTCACACGGTAGGCCGGCCCAAGTGGGAACGACCTCCTTCTTGTGTTGGAAACACTGTTATGCGACCTTAGTGGAGCCACAAACCAAGAAAACCAAGACGGCACCTGAAGATTCGCAGGCAGGCCAGCCCAGCCGCTGCACACCGCGTCCAGCACCTCCGCTGGGCACACCGCAGCATCCTGCGCCATGTGCGCGTCGCCGGCCGCGCCGCCGCCGGCTGCACCGCCGGTCAGCGGGCGCCAGGCAGGGTTTTGCGGCGAGTGCGTGACGCCTGGGAAGATGGGAAGTCGCAGCAGGAAGGAGGCGTCGTCGGCTTCCAGGCCCCCGGGCACGCATTCCGCAAAGTACAGCAGCAGCCGGCTGCGGTCCTCATGCCTCATGGCGTCAGCCTGTAGAAGGCAGGGACCGGTTGGGTTTCATTTGGCATAAAAGTCTTCAAGCACGAACGCCGCAAAGTGCATTATCAGCCAGCTGCGGTCTTCATCCTGCATGGCGGCTGCCTGCCAGAGGCAAGGAAGTGTGTGATCCTGGCAGCATGCAGTCTTTCTATATTGAGGGTGACGGCCACCCGCTTTCACGGCAGAACGGACACATCGTGAAGTGTGCACCTCTCTCACCCTTCGTGAGGTCCAGAATACGTCGACTGCAAACATGTACATGGCATACAATCGGTGCAGCGCAAGACGTCCGTGCAGTTCATCTGTCGCAGGCAGGCTACCGACCTGCAGGAGCCCGGCGTCCGCGCACAGGCGCAGCTTGTGCAGCACGACGTCTTCGGTCGGCTCCGTCGGGCTCGCCCCAGGCGGGCGGCAGGCGGCCGCCGCAGCTGGAAACGCCGGGTGCAGCACCTACATGCAGACAGCTACCATGTTAAGGATAGCATGAGCAAGCCAGGCTGCCTTCTGCGGCAAAAGGGTGACACAGGCTCGTGGTAGCGTCTTTGCTGAAACCGCAGACATCATGCTGTGCCTGACACAGCGGTCCTCATAGTAGCGGTGCGCAGCACCTACAACAAATTTTGTCGTGTCAAGCGCGACAAGCTCTTGGATAGAGCTTGCTGCCCTGCTTCATGGCTACTCTATGGTGCAGCACATGCGAACCAGAGAGCTTGCTTAGCGTTCATAACATCGGCACTCACTGGAAGGCCAAGACGCAGCAGCAGCGGTGTGAGCCACTCCCACAGCTGTGCCTCAGGGTGCGACTGCTGCGCCTCCTGTGGCACTGCTTCCTGCTGCCTTGTCGCTTCCTGCTGCTGCCCTTCGGTCGCCCCATCCATTCGCGCCGGAGCCGCCGTGGCCGCTGCCGCAGCCGCCGCCGCCAGGTCTTCAGACGCAGCAGATGCCATGTCGTCGTCGCCGCTGCCGCTGTCGACCGACATACTTTCTGCCGGACTGGCAGCGCCGGCGGCTACCCCGCCACTGGCGGCCGCCCCAGCATCGGCGGCCGCACCGGCAGCAGCAGCGCCGGCGGCAGCGGCTGCGGCAGAGTCCAGAGGCGCTTCCAGTTGCAGGGCGCCGATTCCGAGCGTCAGGGTGTCTGCCGCCGTAACGCCATTGGCCGCTGGCATACCTGGCTGCTGCGTGCCGGCTGCTGCACCATTGCTCGGCGAAGCATTGGGTGCTGCAGTGGCTGGTACGGCAGGCTGACCGGGCTGGATTGCTGCCTCTGCGCCGCTCGCGGGTGCGGGCGGGGTTGGCGGCGGCGGTGTAAAGACCAGCGAGCGGTGACACATGCGGAAGACGCCGCCTGCAATCAAGGAGTTTGAACATAGGCATACAGTCGCTCCTGCATGTCAGGTTCAATCGGATGATGCTCTGCACACGGACGAACACGGGATGGCAATCTCAGAGCAATGAGCTTGTCCACACCACGACTCAGACACCGCAGTGGAGCACTCAGCATCTGGTTGAGTACTGCCTGCAGAAAGCGCAACAGCCTGCGCTACAGACTGCGCAATGGACAACACCACCTGCAGACAGCGGCAGCAGCGCCCACTCGCCGAGCGCGTCCCAGCCCTGTGGCGGAGTGCCGCCGCCGTTTTGCAGCAGCTGCGCCAGCATCGCCCACAGTGCCTGCAGCTGTGCCTGCGATGGCGCCTGACAAAAGCGGGAGACACGCCTGTGAGATGCAGATTTGACAGCTGACATTGCACCTTCATGAACAGGGACAGTGCCGGATGTGGAAGCCAGGCGAGATTTCAGGCTGGAAATTCAGCATCATATGCCAGCTGCTGATTGAGCAGTCTTCTCCCCTGAATCCGCTGACAAGACTTGAGGGATATAACCAAAATGCTCATCACGAGGTTCGTGGGACGTACTTTCTGGCCAGGGTGCCACGGCACCGGCATCGCAGGCGGCGGCGGCCGCGCCGCCAGCAGCGAGCGCAATGGCGGCCGCGGCGCCCAGTGCGGCGGCAGCAGCGCCGGCAGGTGCCGCTCCGCCGATGCTAGCTCGTACGATTGCACCTGAACACAAAGACACGGACTCTCGGTGAGGTGCAGGATTTGTGTTCGTTCGTTTCATCAACAGTCCCTACAACTTGTGGTGCGGCCACCAGCATGGCTGCACCTCCCAGGAAATGTTCTATACCTGGAGTGCAGAGCCGATAACTGCCGCGGCAAAGTGGTGTCCCAAATGCGCCACCACATCCGGATGCAGGAACTGCTCCGCCAGGCCAGAGGAGGCGGCGGGCAGCACCTCCAGCGGCGTCGGGCGCATGCCCGGCGGCCACGCAAACAGCCTGCACGAGACAGGACATGTTTGCATTACAGCACAGGGGGCCCGGAACATGAAAACGGGCCAGCATGGCCTGTGGAAGCCACTGTTTGCAGCATGACGGCAGAGGATCTGGGAGTGCATCAAGTCATCACACGTCGTGGCTGTAGGTGGTGGTGACTGGAAGTCTCGCCAGATGCTCTTGGCTCTGAAGCCTTGGTCCCTCAGCTTATTTCGAATGACGGGTACTACTGCACCTCTTGGAGCCAAGGGGGATGACGGTGCCGCCGCCAGTCGGAACCGGCAGCCCGACGCAGTCTCGCACGCGTTCTGCGACATAACGCCCCGCGGCCGCAGCGACCGCAGTGCCGTCAGCGGCATCGGCCTGCCCTGCACCCGCCTCGGCGCCGCCGTCGGCACGCCGCGCCGCCCAGTTGCCGAGCGCCGGCAGGCCGCCACCGGTTGCAGCAGCCTACACAGCAATAGTCGCACCCTTGTTTGATGCAGTTCTGACCGGTTCTGACAACAGTCTCGATTTCGCTTTGGCGAATTGGCCTGGACCTCTGCCGGCCAGCAATCCTCATCGCCCCATATTCAAGAAGAAAGACTGGTGTGCACGTTCCGAACGATTTGTCGCTCCGCCGCACCTGAGCCTCGGCCCACAGCCCCTGCGCCGCGACCAGGGTGTGTGCGACGCCCCGCTGCACCGCCGCCACTGCGGCTGCGACTTCAACATCCAGCCCCGCCGCCAGCCCGACCTGGGGACCGCCCTGTATGCCCAGAAGAGTACGTTGCGCCTTTTGCAAGAACTTTTGACATGGCACACACAGGGCTCGCCATACAGAGTCGCTCGAGGTGCAGCTGTTGCTGCACTGCGGCCACCGCTGCCGCCACATCCACATCCAGGCCTGCGGCCAGCCCGACTTGGGGACCGCCCTGTACGCTCAGAAGAGTGCAGCACGCTTGTTGCAGGGTACAATGCGCTGCCCATTGTCCCAGCACCAGGCGCCCACAGGAAGCGCCATGCAGGCATGATTGTTTATAGTTCTGTTGTGAAGGCCGAGATTTCCACAACCAGTCCCGCAAAGCCGAAACGGGGGCCCTGCACAGCCACATGCTATGACGCGGGTGTTTGATGACATTACATGCGCCTGATGCCAGTCAATTTCAAGATGAACGCCCTGTACATGCGCTTGCTCAATGTGTCGGCAGCTGCTGCCCGTGCGACATGCCTTCGCCCAATCGACCCTGCTGCACGCCAGCGAGGCTACATGCGGAAGTCTTCGACTCCAGAAATCTTCGACTCCAGTGCGCCATGCTTGCCACACTGGTAGCATTGGGAAGCAGCCTCGAGCAAGACCGAGACGCAGCCAGGATGCCGATCTGACAGCGGAGCACTTTGACAGTGCCAGCAAGCTGTGCGCGAAACACACCGCCCGCGCATTTGGTGGGACCTAACACATGGACTCCAACCTCACACCGGAATCACCTGATCATGAGGAGGCGCTGTCCCAGCCCCGTCTGCCGGTGCGCTGGCATCGTACAGGTCGGCGAAGCAAAATCGCAGCAGCGCCGCTGCCTCGCCGGCAGTGACGGCGCCGGCATTGTCGCCCCGGCGGCCGTATGCCCGCTTCAGCATCGCTCTGAAACATGGCATCAACACATCTCATATTGAGCATTGGCAGAACGACAGTAGCATGGCCGCCTTCTTGGCAATGGCGGCGCCCGCGCCGTCGCCTCGCTGGCCGTATGCCCGTTTCAGCATCGCTCTACAGGGGTTTGCACAGCGCTCGCGGGAGTGTGTATTGGTGCGTTCAATGCTGCGACGGCCAGAAACAACACATGGAAGCTGGGACCATCTGGCTCCTCCCCTTGCGCCTTGCATGCTGTGAGCAAGTCAGTGCTGTTCACTGGGCACGGAATAGCAATGGCCTCTATGTCCCAAATCATGTCCCAAGAGCAGGTTTGCTTCATGCCACATCGGGTAGGTGAGGGTGAAAGGAGCTGCAGCACGGGAGAGCACAGTCTCAGCAACAGCGCCGACGCATTTCTTTCCACGCAACTGCAGCTCGCAACGTCGTGCTTCCCCGACATGGCCACTTGCAGCTGGCAGTGCTGCGTCAAGGACGTACCAGCCAGGCCCTTGGGTGATGTCGAGCAACCAAGAGCAGCTGGTGAAACTCGCTCCAAAGAGAGTTCCTTTTGCGACTGCTTCATGCCATTCCTGTGTGTCAAGGTCCCGAAACGACCAGCCCCAAAGAAGTCGCACCCGACGCTGGCCGGCGTCACAGACGCGAGACTAGAGATGCTCGTCGCCTCCAGGGCCGCTCCATCAGGCGCAAAATTCCTGAAACTTCTTGGTCGGAAGTGATCCACACCTGACGCTTGCCGGCGTCACAGAAGCCAGGCCGGAAATGCCAGCCGCTTCGAGGTCCTCCTTGACGGCCGCCGGCGCCTCGTGCAGCGGCGCGCGGCGGTGCAGCCAGTCCAGGGCCGCCTGCCCCATGTCTGGCGCCGCCGCCTGCAGGATAAAGTGGCAACTCGTTTCCAAACTGCGCAAACCTCGCGACGCGTATGTCAAAGGCCACTTCATGCAGAGCGGCACGGCGGTGCAGCCACTCCAGCCTGCTTCATGTCTAGCGCCGCCGTCTGCAGGAACGCCACGTGTTCATTGCAGGTTATCCAAAGTTGGAGAATAACAAACCGCCCGGTACAAGGTACATGCAGTCGAGGCACTTCAGGCGAGCGAGAATGGCTGCGTGAACAGGGCGAACTCTCGGAATAATCGCCGATTGCACAGCTCGCGGACACGTCTGATTGGCCAGATGGCTTGCTGTGCATCTGCGAGTTTTCAACACACACGATTTGTCCAGAACCGTGACTGCAAATAGCTTTCATGACTTGCCTGCAGGAATGCGCCGTCGGCGAGAGGCACCGTCCGCCGGCTGGAGCGCAGCCGCCAGATCGGCTTCGCCGCAGCGTCCTGGCAGATCTGTAGGGGCACAGATTGGCACTTTGAATGAACGCGCCGGTTCTGGAGACATTTAAAATGCGGCATGGGCTTGGGACCCCGCGATGCTGCCGCCGAAAAGCACAAACCAGATGTGTGCGTTCCTGCCGTCTGTCTGGCGCATGCAGCTCTTTTCGCTTTCGCTGTGTGCAATGACAGCCAGCGCGTGCTGGGCGCAGACAACAGCCGGGCAGCTGGCAGCACAGTGACAGCGAGGAGGCTCGAAAGAATCCTCCACGATCGGCAGCATTGCACCAGCCAGGTGCCCGATATCGTGCAGCCAAACGCGTTTATGCGAACATCGTGTCACATGCTGATGCAGTGCATCTCGTCGTATACCACGAGTTTGATACCTCGCCATGGCCAAAAAAAATATCATCTGCTCGTGAGATAAGCGGTGCTTGGCGCCAGCCGTGTGCCATTGCTGAGACTGCTGCGTCAAATCCGCAAGCTTGCTCGTGTCATCCGCCGCGCCGTGTTTTGCCGCATCAGAGATCTCATATAATATGACGTTGCTTCTGCCAGCTCTGTGCACCTTCTGCGCCAGCGCGAAGCCGGCGCCGCTGCCCTCCGCCGTCGCCAGCGCCGCTGCGGGCGGAATGAGCGCATACAAGTTGTCGGCTCCCAGCTCCAGCAGCGTCTTGAACGCTTCACCCCAGGCGCCGCACACGCACGCCAGCAGCTCCAGGTTGAATCGCGCCGCCGGATCCTCAGGCGATGTGCCCTTCGCATAAATGGCAGCAGACGTGCTGGAAGGAACATGAAAATGTTGCTGCGCATGCACGCAAACAGCTCCATGTTGGACCTCGCCGCAGGAGACTTGCCCTGTGTGAAAGCAAAGTGTTTTGAGACCGAGGACCGTCCAGGTGCCGTGCACGCACGCCAGCAGCTCCAGGCCGGAATCGGGCGGCAGGCTCTTCTGGGATGTGCCCTGCCACAATGGAGCACAACCTTCTCATCGTAGAATCCGTTGCAACTTGTCTTCTCCTCACGTCCTCAGGCACCGCGCCCGCACGCCGTGCCGCCTGGCTAGAGGCGGGGCTTCAGCGCCATGAGTCAGACGAGCCAAATTCCAGTGGAAAGCCTATGTTCGACGAGTGTAGCTCCTGGGATAGAGGGTTCTGCTCACCTGCCAGTCCAGGTGGCGGCCGCTGGTGCGGCGCAGCAGGAAGTGGCCGCCGATGTGAAACGGCATCGCGGCCAGGCCGCTGGGCTGCCCGCCATCTGACGCCAGCGCCGGGTTGGGTGCGGCCACACCACCGACTGGCAGCAGCGCCGACAGGCCTGTGGGCAAGCACACTTGCTGACGCGCCGATGGTCGATGAAAGTGCGCTGCTGTGTTGGAACAACAGACGCTCGAAGAGTGCACAGCGCCCACATGGATAGCCTGGCGCGGATGTGCGTGAATCGAGGCCGTCACCACAAAACAAGCCGAGCGCATCAATCCACGTGGTGCGCACAAATTCATTCTCATGCAGCATGTCTACATAGCAGGGCCTCTCACCAAGAGCCACAGCATGTCGCTCGCAGAGGGTCACATGTGTACTCATGAGCGAGTCGTGCACCAGGCAACCTCACCAGGCGCCAGCTCGGCCCGCAGGCGGCCTCGCCGTGACGAAAGCCGCACCATGTGCCGCGCTTTCACAGATGCGCTCAAATGAAACCAAGTGTAATGAGAAGAAGTATAATGAAGAAGTATAATGAGAAGAAGTTGCACCTGGCGCCGGCTCCACTTTCAGGCGGCCGCGCTGCGACAACAGCCGCACCGCAACGCCTGCGGCAGGCACTGCATGCTGCGCCGCCAGCCGGGCATCGGCCGCCGCCTCAGCGGAACGGCCGGCGCCGACGCAGCCCGCCACCAGCCACTGCTGCTGCACCGCTGCCTCGTCGCCTGCATACCATATCACGTTGATTCGAGCACACCTTCGGTTCAATTGTCAAGTGTTTTCAAGGAGGGCCGCCGCCTCTGCCGACCGCCCCACGCCGCCGCAGCCTGCCACCAGCCTCTGCTGCTGCGCTGCCGTCTCGTCCCCTGTGACGTGCAGTTCACATGCGTTCGAGGTGAAGGGAAGGATGTAATGATGGCATGAGGGTTGTACAGAGCCCTGCCGCCCGCCCCGCGCCAATGCAGCCGGCCACCAGCCACTGCTGCTGCGCCAATGCGGCCACCAGCCACTGCTGCTGCGCCGCCGGCTTATCGCGTACATCTCCAATTTGAGGTGAAGGCAGCAGCCATGCCCCCCGAAAAACCACAATGCGAGACTGGACTGAGGAATTTTTGTACGGAGTGATCATTGTTTTCGGCAGCTGCCGTCTCTGCAGAGCAGTCACAAAGTGTGCAAGATTAGGTATCAAATCTACCCAAACTGCAGGCGATCATGAAGATGGAAGGCCTGTCGCCGTAAGGAGACCAGCCATAGCCACGGAAATGCGGCCGAGCTGGACTCCAGGACGGCAGCTGAGGCTCAGGGCCTCATGCCTACACACAACACATTGGGCTGATTTCGCTCGACTTATAAAATGGTTTGGCGACCGCATGCTCGATATACAAATTGACCTTGCCGCAGACTGTATTCGGACCTTTCTGCACGGCGCAGTCCAGCCAGGCGGCGCGCGTCTTGCCGGTCCTGGAATTCCGCAGCCGGTCGCCCAGGCTGGCCAGGCCGCTGCGCCGGCTCTCCTTGAAGACATGCTTCTGGTCCGGCACCCTGCTCGACACCGCCACCTGTGCGCACAGTCGGGTGTCCAATCCAAGCCACTGGTCATGATTGGCGAGATGAGTCGAATACTTTGAATCAGAGCCAGGCAACAGCTTGCAGAAGATTTGAGTCTCCCACCTGTGCCATGCAGGCAGGTGCGTCGGCGTCGACGTCCCACCGCATGACGCGCACCGCACGCAGGTGCTGCAGAAACAGCAGCGCCGGCGCCACAGCGGCGATGAAGCTGTCTAGCAGCTGGCTGGCGGCGTCGACGCTCCAGCTTGCCTGCGATTTGGCGAATCGGTGATGTTTGGTCAAAATTCCTGCTCAGACATGGCGGTGATGAGAAGCTGTCCAGCATCTGGCTTGCAGCAGTTCAACATCGATGTCGAACCCTTGCATGATCATCAAGGTGGGGACATCCGAGGATCGCACATGGCTGATTGCGCCGCTTGCCGCCTGCGCGTTTGTGCGCAGCGCAAGCCGCAGCAGAGTGCCCTCGACGCCGCCGCTGACGTCCCGGCCCGCAAACCCCCACGGCGCAAACTGGTGCGCAAAGTGCGTCGGCAGCTCCGTGCCCGTGAACTTGTACTTGCGGGCCTGCGGTACTGCCTCCGGTGGCGCGGCGGAAGCCGAGGCAGCGCTGCCGGTCGCGCTGGCGCGGGCGGCCATGGCCAAAGAGCTGCCGATCGGGTCCCACATGTGCAGGCTGTCACCTGCAGTGGCATTCTGTGAGGTTTGAGACAGAGGAGTTGACACAGATGGTCTTGGCTGCTGAGGCGGCCGCCCTGCATGAGTTGGGACTACATGATGGCTGAGATGGCCGATGGATAGCTCGCGAGGTCACGTCAGCTAAGTAAAACCTTGCGATTTGCAAACGGCCAAGGAGCGAAAGGCGCGCCTGCCAGGACCATGGGCAGGTCGGTGAGGGCGTAGGCAGCCATGAGGCCGGCGCCGGCGCCGCACGCGCGGCCGCGCAAGTGAAACGGCTGCGGCGGCAACTGCAGGTCGCACAGCTCCTTCTCGCTCAGGTACACACCTACGGGAAAAGAGTTTGGCTCTATGCAAATAAAAGGCTGGCATCGTTGAAGGTTTTTGCATTGAGATGGCCTGATAGAAAGTTAGTGACAGCACACAGAAAAAAATATGTGCGCTGCCGCTGACGTCCAGCCGGCCGCACCAGCCGAAACAGCAGCATTCGATCTGCACCGTATTTCTAGTCTTGAGGTTCACGAAGGACTGGAGCATAGTTTTCTGCCGACATGGGAATTAACGAGAGTCGGAATGAAAGACGTGACGTGCAGTGTAGAACCGCAGTGGCAGCAGCATGCCAGGCCGGCAAGATGACATTTGCCTTGCACAACTGTGAGCGCCACCATGCACCTCAAGGCGGAGATTTTGGGCAGGAAAAGCATGCGATTGCCAGTGCGGGAGACTGTCTCAACGTCGCCCATCGATGGTGGCAGGTGCATGTATGATGCGATTCCTGTCCCACGACTATCCTTCTAGACTCAGGTTGAACACCCAAGGGAGTGGGCACCTGAGGAACGAGACCCTCTGCAGCAGGCAGGCCAAGTTCGACGGCACTTTTCGATGCCAGCCACAACAGGCGGCCATGCACGTCTGCTGCTGCACCAGACCGAGCTGGCGTGCGTGGTTGTACAGGCTTGAATGAGAGATACGAGCAAGCTTTTGCAAAAGCACAGGCGCGCCTGGGATGCTGACGCAGACAGCGGGCCCCTGGAATTCCGCGAGCCCCGGCTGCAACAGCGACTGTGCTGGGTGGCGCCGCGCGTCCAGCCATACGTCCATCCTGGAAGCGCCTGCCGCTTCCGCGACTTCCGCGATGTCGAACAGCGCCTCCACGCCGCGGGTGCGCTGCGACGCGAGAGCTGCGGCGAGCGAGGAGGCGGCCGGGCACGGCAGCTGCTGCGTGTGGTCCGTCGACACCTGCGCACAGGTTAGGACCGTGTCAGAAGTTCGGCATTACATGGTACAGTATTCTGCAGTCGGTGCTGCTGCAGATGCCGGCGGAAGGTCCCAGTCAATGAACGAAAGGACCTGATTTGTGCACGCCATCATGTCGCAAACTGAAGGCACATCGCCAGGGCACTGCCATAACAGCACAGTCCAGGTGCCGGGACCATAGCAGCTTGTGACCTGTTGATCACTATCGTCAACTGCCGCGGGAGCTGCCTGCTCTCGCTTGGCGGCACCGTGCTAAAGCAGCAGACTGCACATACTCAAGCAGAGGCTACAGGTATCTCCTACTAGTGGGAGAGTACTATCCCCAGGTTCGTTAACAGCACACATGGTGCTGGCAGCGCAGGGTTTGCACCCTCGGCGCCTTCCCCCATCTGCACTTCGATTCCCTGCGGGGGGCAGCAGCCGCGCGACTTGTTGCCTGTAAGAGGCTGCAACGATGGTTTTTCGTGCTGGAGTGAACGCGCGCCTGGTGGTGGAAGCGCAGAGACTGCGCCCCAAGCGCCTCCGCCGTCTGCACCTTGATGCCACGATGCACCAGTCGCGCCGCGCCCGCCGGCAGCCAATCCGCATCATTGACGAAGAGCGACTCGGCCGGCACCATGACGGCTTCCGCATCGGGCAGCACGATGTGCAGCTGCTGCGAGGTCCCGCCCTGCAAGTTGGCAGCAGCGCGAGGTGTGGATTCGCTTCGGAAGATGGAAGGACTGAAATTTGTTTCTGGCGCCGTGACGGCCTCCGGGAAGCACGCTGTGCACCTGTTGCAAAGTGCCGCCCTGCAAAAAAACAGAGAAGCTTCGTCCTGGAGGTGTGAAGCATGGGTGACAAAAACGACGACGGAGGCGGCGCCATGACGGCTTCCGCATCCGGCAGCACGATGTGCAGCTGCTGCAGATTCTTGCCCTGTATGTCTGCAGCTGGAAGATTTCAGGTCGTTTCGGAAGCAAGAAGCAGAAAGGCAGCGACGATCAACAGCGCCTCGGCCAGGGCCATTGGCTTCTGCATTGGGAGCCATCCATCAGGAGCCTGGCACATAACCCATTCACGATGCTGGTCAGACGATAACCATCGGCATTTCAGATCTGCTCTGTGGCGGAGCAGCTCACCAAGCAGTACGATGCATCAGGATGCATTGCACAGCATAGCCTTGCAGCACGACCAAGAGCATACAATATTTCCGAAATGAGCCAGAGAAGAATGATCGATGCTGTGGTTAAGAGCAGGCAAGGCGTCAATGTCAGCCGAATGAAGTAGTAAAACACCCAGGAGGGTTCCGTTTGCATAGCCCTTACCCGCAGGACATGTGAAGCCAGCAGGTCTGCCAGCGCGCCTACAGCGGCGAGTTGGGCATCAGACAGCGGTGCGCCCGCAGCCTCCGCTGCGATGTGCCGCAGCGCGTGCGCAACCTGAGTGGCGCCTGGCTCGTCTTGCACCTGCCCGAGGAAAGGCATTGTCACATGGCGCATTGCCACTGTGCTTCACTTTCCATGCTCTACTTTGCGATACGCCAGAGCCCGCTGCGTGGCCTGGTATCCTGACGCACTCGAAAGTGAAGCGGCTGGCTTGTAACAGTGTCAGGGCAGAAATCAGGATCTCAGCCGCCACGACGTCCCGCGGAAATTGGCATTCAGTGGATGCACATAAGCACAGCAGCCGGTGCGGGGAAGCAGCACAGCGAAGCGCGCACCCCCAGCGCCAGCAGCGTGTCGCGGTGCTTGGCGGCAATGGCAGGTGACACGATGCGTAGGCAGGGCGTGCTGCCGGAGGCGTCCCGCAGCGCCGCCTGCGCCGCTGTCACGAAGCCGTCGCCCACCCTGCAGGAGATTGACAAGTTCCAGTTCGTTCTAGGCGGCCTGGCACAACCGTCAGTAGCATGAGGAAAAGCCGACAGCTCGCCAGCCGCAACCAGGCTGCCTGTTTGGATTGCTGGCTTCCGAACTGCTGCCTTGGATGGAGGTGGTGAGTTCTGGTCACAAAAAGGTAAGCGTCACGACTTGAGCAGCTACCCCTGAGCATGGCCCCGCCAGAGGACCCCAGGCATGTGCCCGTTTTGCTGTCATAGACGAGACGCGTTTACCTCACGCCAAGCAGCCCTATATGGTCTCGTATCGATGTGATCCAGCCGACCAGCACTTGCCGCCCGTCACCAGCGACTTGTGTGCCTATCTCGCTGCCCGACGCAACGCGCATGGCTGCTCTGCAAACATTCCTGTCGATGGGAACCGTTGTCGTGTGAAGCGAACGGGACCCAGCCGCCGCCCTGTAGGGCGGCCCCGACGACGTCGCGCAACAAATGCTGTCCCAGAAAAGATCGGTTTGGTATCATATCAATGTCAGTATCAGGCCTCTGTGCGAAATCGCACCAGACCCAGGCACCGTCCTCCAGGGTGGCTCGGACGACCTCACGGCTGGCGCTGTCGTCCATGGCGCGGCCGAGCGTCTGGTACAGGCGGTCGGCGACGCCCTCGAGCAGCGCCGCCGTCTCCGCGCTGCCGACCTGCGGAGGGCAAACACGTTGCACGGGACTGCTGCTTGCTTCCGATGTGGTGAGTACTGTCAAGGCCATCCAAATCTGCCTGGAATGAGCCGACACCGTAAAGCTGATACCCCCCGAGATGTGCACTGTACGGCGGACGCAGCTGTGAACAATCACGCAAGGACACGGAGTTTTGTCATGTTTGCACGCACTCGGGGGTGCAGCCGGCCGAGCTCCAGCAGCTGCACCGCCAGCACATTGGGCGACGGCGGCGCCGCCCACCCAAGCTTGTGCATCAGCGCCGGCGACGGCTGCCGCCCCTCCGGCATGTCCACCACCCGCACAGCTGCGCCAGCAGAGGTTGCAGGTTGTCACTTCAGGAGGTCTCTGTTGTTCAGCCCACGAAGCTCCGGCGACTGGTCATTGCGCTTGCTGGTTGCAGCTGACGCGCACGCCACAGGCAAAACCACGATGGTACCGGATTTGTGATTGTGGCTGTGGCTGGGGACGCGCAGTGAGAAGTCGACTTGGTGCATCTACGACAGAGCCAGGAGCCCAAACAGGCATGCGTATCGGATACGCGCCTGCCGAGACGAGCCACAGGTCTGCAGGGGGCCGCGCCAGCCGCGGCGCTGCCAGCGGCGGCAGCCGCTGCGCCGCTCCGCTATCGCCACCGCCGCCGGCAGCAGCCGGCACTGCTGCTGCGCGCGTCTGGCTTGCCGTTGTCCAGGGCAGCCCCGGCAGCGGCGGCGCAACCAGCACAGGGCACCACACCAGGCGCGTGAGCGCCATCCACATCTCAGCATGGCTCTCGTCGCCTGCGCCAGTGCCAGAGAAGCAAAGCTTGGGCTTCGGTGTGTTGGTCGAAGTACTGAGGGGCACCAAGTCAGGCGCATGGCCCTTGTCGCCTGCGCAGGCTCCAGAGGAGGATAATAGTGAATCCGTGTGGTCAAATCACGAGCAGTGAAGGCGACCAACGGCAGGAGAAATCGAGTTGCTCGGTTTGGATAATTATCTCCACAAATGCGCTGCGTCCCGATGACCTTCTTGCAGTTCAGCCGGGCTGTGAGGCATGTCCTGCGCTGCATGTCGAGCTTGTGTCACGAGACCCAAATCATTGGACCCTGCGAAGGCCAGCAGCTCGGCTCTGCAGCAGGCATGCGACTGACACCACGCTTGAGACGCGCGTCTGGCCGGCATGCTATGTGGGCCTCTCCTAATGCCAGCACTCGGTCGTGACACGAGACAAGTGCAGCTTCCCGACTACAGTCCATGTCGCCTCGCAAGAGACATCACGGAGAACCTCGGCGAAGAGGAACTGATCTACCAAGGTATATGTATCTGACAGATAAACCTTCACCTTCGTGCTGTGCGAAGCGGTCCAGCTGCTCCAGCAGCGCGCGCGCCCGCCGCAGCATGGCATCGAGTTCCGCCGCCGGCATCGCCACAGCCACCGTCGCCGCTTCCGCCGCCGCTGCTTCCAGCTGCCGCGCCACATCCACGAGCGCCTCGAGGCTGACGCGGGTGCGCATGCCCAGTGTTGCCAGCGCCGCCAGGACCTGGAAGGAGGATTAGCAACCCTTGCCCACCTCAACTAATGGTGGGCAATCAATCAATAAGTCTAAACATATGTCGTAGGTCATGAACAAATTCCCTCATATGGCCGTCACAGGCAAAGGCCTAGAGAAAGCGCTGCCCACACTGCTGTTCGCATGTTCAATCTCTCAACTGGTCAGCGAAGGAGAAAGCGGCACCAGAAAAAGGGTCCGGCCATCCAGCAATGCCTTGAATCTGGGGGACTTTGAGAGATTCTCTTCTGTTTTCAGTGACACATTCCTTCCTCCCCTGGTGGGCAGAGGCGTAGGCGGGTCTAGGCAACAGCATGCCACTGCCGCCAAGTGGAGCCGCCAAGTGGAGCCGCCCGCTCGCCGTTGCGTCGGCACACATACAGCTACAGCCAAAAGCCAAGAATGCATATCATCCTATGCCTCTTCTCCTCACCTGGTCGTCGGAGGTAAAGGCAGGCCCAGGAAACAGTTTGCCGCTGTCCAGCAGCGCCGCCACTTGCTGTTGCGTCGGTAAAGTGCACACAATACAGCTAAAAAATACATGATGTGCACCATTTCACTGCTTCCTTTTCCTCACCTGATTGTCGGAGGCGAACACAGGCCCGGGGAACAGTTTGCCGGCGTCCAGCAGCGCCGCAAGCTCGCCGTTGCGCGGGTCGAACAGCTGGCGCGGCGCTAGCAGCGCGCCATACGCCGTGCTCACGAACGCGACCTGCACATCAGAACAAGTGTGTTGACAGTTCGTTCCTTGGGCTCTGACGATCGCAGCAGCTCAGCAGTGCCGCAGCTGCCGCAGTCCTGCCACATAAGATCCCTTGAGATCACCCAAGCCGAGAGTCCCACCCTCGGCAGCTGCAGCCGCGGTGGCTCTGGCAACTCGCTCAGGTCTCCCTGCACGCCGTAAAACGTTGTACCCCGCAGACCTGTCATATCCGCTTTCCGGACTTGAGGAAATAATAAAAACGCTCCCAAAAGCTCACCGTAGGCAGCTTTGCCTGCAGGGTCTCCGGCAGCTCGTGCAGGGCCCGCAGTACACTGGCAACCGCCCTGTCGCGTGGACCTGCCGGCAGCGCCGCCGCATGCGGCAGCAGATGTGTCTCCACAAACTCGTGCTGCCCCAGCAGCGGAACGCCCAGCCGGCCTGCCAGGATTGCTGCCTCCTCCGCCGACGCTGTAACGACAAAGCCGTCAGACAGCAGCGCCGGCGGCGTGTTGGGCGGCGGCAGCCGCCGCGGCCGCGACGCCAGGTCCACAAAGTGCTGCCCTGTGACGCCGTCGCTGCCGGCAGGCTGCTGCTGAGGCGCAGGCTGCGGCGCTGCAGGTCCCGCGGCGTCGGCGTCTGCGGCAGGCGGCGGCGGCAGCGGCGGCCCAGAAGGAAAGATGGGAAGCTGCTTGAGCGCCGCCGACGCCGCCGCCGTAATGCCGCTGCCCTGGCTGAACCAGCGCTCCTGCAGGTACCGGACAGCTGCTCGAGATCCATTCAAGATCATTCATCTCAAAAGATACCTTGCACACATGCCCATATGCAGGGACTCTCATGCGCAAACCCTCATGCATGACAAAGGCATGACGCGCAAACCGAATTACACAAAGGATCAGGCAAGAATGTGTAGTCGGGGGGGGTCAAGATCTTGATCCCCCTTGGTGTAGTAACTCACTTTTGGCATGGTGCGGCGTCAATTTTTCAGCTGAGAAGGATGCCCACCTGGAGCAGGAACTCTCGCAGCTGGGTGCGCTCCGCTGGCTCCAGCCCCGCGGACGCAAAGCCGCCGGCAGCAGGCGCTGCCGCGTCTCGCTCTGCGCGGGCGCCCTCAGCTGCGGCGGCTGCGGCCGCCGTGCCAGCTGCAGCCGTCTCGCTGATCGCAGCCAGCAGGCCCGCTCCGCTGGCGGGGTGCACGAACTGATACACCTGTGACAGGAGGCAGTATTTCACGGGCCTCACTCAATAAATTGATCGACCTTCTGTGATTGAACCACCATTGCCATCCGAGCGCAGGCATGGACAGCAAGGCTGACAGTTGCTCTGAACCTTGGGCAGCCACAGTGCAGGCACGGCTCCATTGCCTCCTCGGGCAGCGGAGAGGCGCCAAAAAGTGTGCAGGACACCATCTGACAGCTTCCTGCACAGCAGCTGTGAGACTATGCGACCTTGTGCAGCCAGAGAATGCGTGCACACCTCTGTCGCGTCTTCGGGGAGCGCTGAAGCGTCCAGTAGCCGGCAGCCCAGCTTGCGAAGCGCAGAGCTGACGCCGCCGGCCCAGGAGCCCGGCGCCACCACCGGCAGCCGCGCGGGCGCCGTGAGGCGGCCGCCGCTGACAGGCACCAGCGGCAGGCTCCGGAAGCGCTGCATGGCATGATTAGATGACATGATTCGTCAAATCATTCCCTATGCACCACCACCGGCATCCGCGTGGGCGCCGCGAGGCGGCCGCCGCTGACGGGCACAGCGGCAGGCTCCAGAAGCGCTGCGAGAATGCCGGATATTAATTTCGAATTGAGCCGGATGCAGCGATGCAGCAAGAGCTGGGGTTACGGGAGTCTCGAGTACCCCAAAGTGGGTGAATGTTTCGATATCTCAGTTTGCCCGTTTTCGATATCGGGAACCCAGCGTGCAACATGCACACGACGATTGCACAAGGCATCCTGACGAGGTGCAGGCAGACAGGGCTGAAGCAGCTTCTTGTGGCACCTGTGACTCTGCCGCAGGGAATGCGGAGATGCGGCGCCAGAGACTCGCCAGCGCCGCCGCTGTGGGCTGGCCAGCAGTGCCCTCCGTCCACTCCACCTCCACCGCACCCCTGCATCACGGCACAACCACTTGAACCACAACAGTTCGAGCATCATGTTTGAGGCGATGCAAATCTCCTGCTTTCCACGCGTTTCAGGAGATGCCTTGCCCCTCGGACAACGCATATGCAGCAGCTCCTTCATTCCTGCACTTATCAGCCTGTTGTCAGGCTGCCCGCTGGATGGCATGACATCCGCCGGCGCCTCCGCCAGACGCTCATTCCGGCGTTATCCATGACGACTCGGTGAGAGATTCGTCATGAGCGATTGCCATACCTCCAGGCCGCCGGCAGAATGGCGGGCAGGAACACGTCCGCCAGCGCCTCTGCCGTCAGTGGCCGCAGGCTGAGCGCTCCCGTGGCGGCGACCGCCATCAGCCGTCCCGCCAGTGCGGAGGCGTCAGGGAAGTGCACCAGCAGGTGGCCCTGGCTGCCGCCCAGCAGCGATACATCCTCGTCGTTGGCCATGTACAGCACCCCTGCAGGTAAAAGAGTCTAGAGTTTCGCGGCTGTCCATCATCCATGGCACATGTTGAGGCCACAAATGTGTCTGGCACCAGCAGGTGGCCCTGGCTATTGCCCGGCAGCGCCACGCCATTATCGCTGTCAGGGCGGCACCGATGTTCAGACGGACATACAGTGGTCGAAAGACTGTCTGGAAGCTGCACAGCGCGGGAGCCTGATGATCTCAACAAATCCAGCTTCTGTGTACAGCAGCCAGCATGACGAGCTCCGGTACAAGCTGCCCATTGTTGCTGGCGCATAGATGGGTGTGCTCAGGTTCCGCACGCCATGCCCGTGTGGCATGTGACAGAGTGACAGATTTACTGTCTTGCGTCAGATGTAGTGCTACAATGGGTTGTGTCGTCTGCAACCAGTCTCAAGACAAACCTGCAAGACGACCGTAAACACCCTGCCACGCCTCATGCTGGCTTGTGGGATGCTGTTCTTTGCTTTCATAGCAAAAATCCATATGTGCAGGCCCGGCATCGACCGCCAGGCGCGCCATGCCCCACCGCCCGTCCGCAAGCGGCAGCAGCGCCAGCCCCGCCATCGAAACTGCTGAAGAATTTTCGTTTGGAGAACTCTAGATTTTCGAGATGACCGATATCTGCCGGCCTGGCGTCGGCCGCCAGGCGTAGCCTACCCCGCGACCCGTCCGCGAGCGGCAGCAGCGGCAGCCTTGCCGGCTGCGTGGCCAATGCTTACGAACAATATTTGTTTGTGACCCTGAGCCTGCTGACGCATACCTGCCGGTCCGGCGTCGGCCGCCAGGCGTAAAGTGCCGCGCCGCCCGTCCGCGAGCGGCAGCAGCGGCAGCCCCGCCAGCAGCGCCACCGATGCCGGGTCGTCGTCCAGAACGTCCGCCATGCACTGCTCTAGCAGCAGCGGCGCCGCCGCCCGCGCCGCAGCGTCATTGCCTGTAGTGACGAGGTTATTTAGGTTTCACCAAGCTGGCAGACGGGTTGGAGACCGCCAACACACTGAAACCTGCCGTCCGCCATTTCTCGTTGGTCCCAAAAGCTGCTGAAGCCTCACGCTGTAGCTGAATCCGGGTTTGCGGCATATGTAACGACATAGCTGACATACAGAGCTAGCCTTCACCACACTTCGGATGATCGTGCACCCGCAAATCGCCAGCCAGGAGCGGACAGGTGCCGCCGCAGCAGCGCCGGGTGCAGCGCCCGCGCTCCAGGGGCTTGCGCAAGCAGCATATCCGCCGCGGGTGGCGGCAGCACGGGGTCCGCGAGCGGCAGCCCCGCCGCCAGCAGCGCCGCCAGTAGGTTTTCGTCGGCGCGGCAGGCCTCGTCTGGCAGAACAGCCTCGCTGGGCGGCAGCCAGCGGCCGCCGCCTGCGCGCGTCCACACCACCGGCATTCACACCCAAACGGATTTGCAGTTGTGTCGAAACACACAGAATGCCGCCCTTCTCGAGGAGGCAACTGCTGGATGCAATGGTCAACTGCCGTGCAGCGCATTATGGACCATTGCACTGCAAATCGTGTCTGTGTGGCACTGTTGCTAGGCTGCGGCTAGCTGCTGGCTGGAAGCAGCACACAGACCATGAGTTTCGAATAATTCTACGATAGGAGCGCAGAAGCCGGTTGGCAAATGCGCTGTGCTTTGTCGGTCCCAAGAATGAGAAATGGTCAGGTGAGCGAAAAGCTACCTCGGCGTACAGTGCATCCGCCAGCCCGCTCCAGGGCGCAGCCAGCTGTCCCGCCGGCCACAGCGCATAGTACGCCGGCTTCGGCCCCAGCACCTGCAAACAGAACCCTGGCAGCATGCAGGCAGGAAGGCTGGCATTCCTGAGTGTCGCATAAGGGCAGTATCCACCACGGCTGGAGCAGGGCACACTTGGGAATGCACAAGTCTGGGAAGCGATGTGCTGCAGTGTGCTCAATGATGGCAACCAGCAAGAGACGCTGCATATGCTGGAGCAGAGCTGGCAGCATGCGAAGCTTCAAATGCCGGTTGACGAGCCGCGGGATCTGTCGCAAAGCAGGTCTGTACAACTTTCAAGGCTGGGCCCATGTCACAGATATTCGAAGATTTGCTGCCCGACCTGCGCGGCGCGCAGCAGCGTGCGGGCGTATACGGCGGCGACGCCTTCCCGCAGTAGCGCCTCGTTCCAGGCGGCCCGCCGCGCGCTCGCCCGCGCCATGTCGGTGCCCAGCCACAGCTCCCGCCGATTGCTGCATAGAAAGCAGGTAGGATTGATGCAGAGCGGATCAGATAACGTATCGCCTCGTTCCAGGCGGCACGCCATGTCGGTGCCCAGCCACAGCTCCCGCCGATTGCGGCAGAACAGAAACGGATCTTTAGATATGTTCTGAAGTATCACCAAAGTCAGGCCAAACGCGCGCATGACGCGTTTCCGCCATGGTGCCATACGTTCTGTCAGTTGCAGCAGCAGCTCACATCGAATTGAGTGCTGAGCGATTGTGCCGACCAGCGACAACCAACTCGAGTACTGAACCAACTCGAGTATTGACAGGTGGGGTGCTCCTGAAAGGGAGGAAAACCTCCGGGGAAGCCCTGATATGAGGTAGCTTCCGTACCATGTCCAGCGTCTGGCCAAACCTCCTCCTCCTCGCACAAAACGAGGCTGGCGTTGCTGCACGAACAATATCTTCCTACCTGGAGAGCTCGAAGCAGCCGTTGACGTGCACCGGCAGCCCCGTGGCGAGTGGCAGCGGCAGAAACACGAACGCACGTCCCGCCCGGTGTGCCGCTGCAATTCCGTCATCCGCCGCACCCTGTTCACCATCGGCGCCGCCATCCGCCGCCAATGCGTCTGCCGCCGTTGCTGCTGCCGCTCCGGCGGCATCTCCGGAAGCAGGAAGCGGCGCAGCGACGCCCACCCACGGCGTGAGCCCGCGGCTGTCCTTGCAGGCCTCGGCCGCCAGGCGCAGCGGGCCGCCGCCGGCCAGCGCGTTGTAGACGAGCCACCGCCGCGGCTGTCCAACTGGGCCTGCAGTGGGAAGCGCATGTACGGGTACAGCCTGTGTATACAGCTTCTAGTGCAATTGTGGCGCATTCGACGACATCGTTTTCAAGAAAAAACACGGCCGGCCAGCGCGTTGTAGACGAGCCCCTGTGGTGGAGGTTGAAGTCAGATCATTCTCACTGCAGAGAGCCTGAACAGGCTGTAGGTTCGCACAGCTCCTGAGAACAAGTACATGGGGAAGTTCGGGGACCTATACACAGCCTGGCTCCTACACACAGCTTGGCATCCAGATCGATCCGCGAACTTGGTACTCACACGCATTCCTCCTCGGCAGTTTCAAACTGTGCAATGGCTGGAAGTCAGCGCCACACCTGCAGCGTCCTCCTCGGCAATGGCAACCTGGCCGCACCCTGCCGGCAGATCGCCTGGCGGCGCCAGCGCCAGCCGCCGCAGCAGCGCCTCGCGATCCGTGTTCCGCATTGCCCGCATGATGGGCTCCTGCGGGTAGGCCTGGCCCTGCAGCACAACATACAGTGAACCATCTGCGAGGTGCATGTAGCGCTGGCAGGCATCAATGCGGTAAAGCACAACAGTCATCTTGTCATGCACGTCCTTTCTCAGACCCAGCTCTGTGCCTATCTGCTGCAGCAGAAGCTGCGCTGCTTTGAACGCCAGCAACAGGCCAGGGGGGCATACGCCAGGCAAGGAGAAAGGTCATGCATCCGTCCTGATCCGCATGCAGCGTCGAGCACACCTGGGGCACAGTGAGGCGGAAGCGGAACAGCAGGCGGGGTTCCTCCGAGCTGCCGTCTGAACTGTACACAGACAGCGTGCGCACGTACCTGCAGCAAGGTTTCATATGGATTAATCTTGTAGGGTTGGAAATTTGGGATTGCGGCAATTGAACGCTGATGCCGGTGCCGACATTGTAGGATTCTGTAGCACAATAGCAAGGATTGCTGTTGTGCAGTTTCAACTGAGGGTGGTGGATCCGAACAGCGGCAGCTCGAAAGTGCCGAGGTTGTCGACACTTGGCACGCAAAACAGAACGTCCTATCAAAAATCCACGATGTGTTATATGAAACTGCGTGATGTACTTGAGGAACAGCAGCGTGTCGGCGGCCTGCTTCTGGAAGGCGCCGAAGAGAGCCATCACGTCTGCCGGGCTGAAGGCGGTCTGCTTGATCTCGCTGGCCGCCGCCAGCGCCTCCGTCCTGCTCATGCAAGTGTCAGCTCAGACGTAGATCAATGTGTTGATGCAGATCAATGTGTTGATGAGCTAAGGAACCAGCTCGCAACAATTCATGTGACTGCACTGTGGCTTGTGTGGGACCGCCTGATCCTAACGTACTTTGCTCTTGTCCATCTACAAACGGATGCCTGGGCTGCGCCGCAGCCGCACCTGAGCGGGAAGCGGAAGAAGGTCCCGGGGAAGTGGCGGCGCAGCGTGCAGCCGAAGTGAAGGTAGGGCGACACCGCGTCGGGAAACTGCGCCAGCAGGCCCGCGCGCTCGAACCCGATGCGCAGGCCCGGCTGCGATGCGCTGATGCCCGGCAGGTACCTTTCAATAGAAGAAGAATGTAATGTTGCCGACACATCACCGGCTCTGCAAATATGAGCTATGTTGGCGAGCAGCTGGCGAGCAGGGAGCACGCCAGACATCTGCAAACGTCTGCCAAATAGGTGCTAGAGGGAGTCACACACAGGCCATTACGTCATGACACTCACTTGGCGTGCGGGTCGAAGAGCACGATGTTCTCGCCGCTGCAGAAGGATGGCACATCGGTGAAATGGTACACCGCGTTCCAGCCCAACCCGAACCTGCGCCCCCATAGATGAAGACAAGCTGAGCTAGTGTAAAGCGACCATATCGTCCTGATCACTAATATGTACTTGTCCCAAGCTGAGGTGATGCAGGACTACGCGCAGAGCTGTGACGATCAGCACGATGCTCACGATCAGCAGGATGCATATACGACCACCAACTGAATTTCCGAAGTGATGTTGTTCTTAATGTCGCCCTCAATCTTTGTGGCGCATTGACGCCGTACCGGCCGGTGGCGGCGGGCTTGTCCAGCTTGGAGTCCTGGCCGATGCGAGAGATGTTACGCAGGTCCGCCGGCGAGAAGACCGCATCGTTGTAGCAGCACAGCGCCGGGCCCTGCCACGCCGCCATGCCCGGGCCTGCCAAAATCAACCGAGTCACGCACTCCACGATCAAGCCGGGATGACACCAGGCCGTTAGAGCAGCACAGCGTCAGCCGCTGTCAGGCCGCCGTGCCCGAGCCTGCAATGGCGCCTAGGGTTTGGCTTGGCGACATGGCACACTTGAGGAGGTCGGAGACTTTGCGCTGCAGCGGCACAGCGCCGGCCCCTGTCACTCCGCCATGTGCGGGCCTGCGGGCATTGGCATTGGCATAGCTCAGTGACAACGCAAGTTGTGGGGCGATGATTTAAGGTCCACTAGCAAGAACACAGTGTCATTGTGGCAGCACAGCGCCGGCCCTGCCATGCCGTCACGCCCAAGCATGCAGTGCCATTGAGATCCCGTTGGGGACTGCCCGATGCTCCTTAAAGAGATTCCACTGGTGCAGACTTGCCAGGCAGCGCCACAAGCTGCGCGTACTAGACTTCGGACAGCATGCAGCTCATGCCAGCGAGCATGGCCGAGCAGGGCAGACCGCGAACGACATCAATTCCGAGCTTTCGGAGCTGATAGCCTCCACAGAAGCAGCCCTGCTCGGGGTTCCTGCCTGAGTAGGGGCTGCCATGCTGAGCAGCCAAAGGCATCCGCTACGAATCAAAACGCTCCGCACCCCATAAAAACACCTCTTGAGGTGCGTGTCCAGATTCGGATCATGTTATAGCCAACTAAGGACGAAAGCTATGCGCTGCATGCGCACCTAGCACGCTGTTGGTGGGGTAGGAGCGGCCATCCAGCATGAACTATCTCTGTGAAGGATATATGACCTTCTGACACAGAAACAATCGCGTGTAGAGATGCAAACATGGCGCACCCAGCACGCTGTCGGTGGGGTAGGAGCGGCCATCCAGCATGAATGCGACCTCCGACGCGCCGGCATCGTCCGCATTCTGCACCAGCTCCAGCAGCACTCCAGGCCCATCCGCGTAGTCGTCCCTGACGACACGAAATTTTGAAGGGTGCAGTGCAACCGTTTCACAAGCCTCTGGCGTCGTCCACGCTCTGCGCCAGCTCCAGCAGCACTGTTGCACCGGAAAAAAGCGGGTTGTTCGCCAAGTTAAGAAGCATCGTCGTCATCAGCAGGCTGCCGGAAGCCTGGCATCTTGCCAGCTGTTGCTCCCAAACAACACGGCTTGAGGCGAACAGGGCTGACGCACGTGATGTGCTTGAGGCGCGTGGTGAGCGCCTCGCTCTGGCCGAACGCCTCTGCTGCTTCCAGCCGGAAGTTGTCGGCGCCCGCCGCCAGCAGCCGCCGCCGCAGCGAGCCCACGCCCACGCCATCAGCCACCTGGAAAGGTGAAGGGAGACAAAGGAATAATAAAAGCAAGCACACCCTCGACTCCCGAAGCGTAGTTTAGCGAATCACGTGCTGCACATGCAGATTGCCGTCAGGGTGCTTTCATGCCTGGAGCGTCTCATCACGACTCCCTGGCGACAGAGAGTTTTGCTGAGATGTGCTGGCAGACAAGAAGGAATCGCACGATCAACATTCGGATCAGCTCGAATGCAGCTCGCAAAACTGAGTTGGCATAGCGTAAACCCTATGACACTAGACTCTTCAAGAGCGGGAAAACTCGTTGGATATCGTGTTTGGGTGCAGGGGCCCTCACGGCGACAAGCGAAGGGAGACGAATGTGCATGTATCCGTTTACTCTTGTTCGTGTTTCGGAACAGCACCTCGTTGGAGTTCTTGAGGTGCACAGTGCGCACTCAGTGGCGGGTCCCGCCGCCTCTAGCCACGAAGCACTGCTGAACAGCAGCTGGTGCCTCACAGGCTGGCTCAAGCAAGATGAAGACCTTGACACCTCGCGCGAGATTGCACATTCCATCTATCGTCTGTGCTTTTCATTGGCAAAACCGCACCTCGTTGGAGATCTTGGGGTGCACGGTCCGCGCGGCGGCCGGCCCCGTTGTCTCCAGCCACGGCGCGTCATTGAAAACCAGCTGCTCGGCGGGCGCCAGCCGGCCGCGCTCGTCCGGCACAAATAGCTGCTTTCCTCCGCAGTCCAACCCCGACAGTGCCTGAGTTACCAGACTGGAGTGCAAGTCAGTTCAGAATTTGGGAAAATTGTTGTTGGTGCCAGCTGCGGCCGTCTGACAGAAACAGCTGCCGCATGCCACAGTTCAGGCCCGACAGCGGTCTGCAAAACCACAGAGCGACCGAGTGTAAGGAGCTTTTATTCACGAACCCGCAGACACCGGGATCATACCAGCTTGCTTGCTGTTCGGTGTCTAGGGTTTAGGGTTTTGCTATGGTCGCACAGCAGATATGCGAACACAAGGCGCCTCCCAACTCGAACTGCAACCGCCCACCACGGCCTTGCGCTACTATGCCGCTATCCACTGGATTGCGTTTCAGTGCCGTGTGCGATCGCACGTCGCACCTGGACGATGGACAGAGCCTGCGCGAGGCTCTTCTCGTTCAGCTTCTCATTTCCGCTTTCCTCCGCCATCGCCGCCAGCACTGCTGCGTATTGTTCTGCGGAAAAGCCGTCGCGCACGCCCAGACGGCGCAGCAGCGGCGCAAAAGGCGCCAGCTCCAGGGGCGTGACATACAGCCACGGGTCCAGGCTCAGCGGGCCACTACACTTGAGACATGTAGTCAACAGAGCTGCTTTCCTGTGAGGCACAGTCTGTGAGGCACAGTAATGAGCAGCCTGGAATGAAACAAGTGTTCAGATTTGCACATCCTCCGATCATTAACACAGTGGCATTCATGCGCTGTGCAAGCACCGGCAACGTGCAGGAGTCAGTGGCAGCCCAGCGGTCTGCATGACGACACATCCTGCGGCACTCCACTCACGGCAGGGCCAAACAGCAGCTGGGATAACAGCAGTTGTGCTGGTTGAACCAAGCAAGAGTCGTGCAGAATCTGGGTCTTGCCTGAAGGCGACGCGGTCAATGGCCGTGAAACCGGCGCCGGTCCAGATGACAGGCGCACCCTGCAAAGCCTCTGCAACTTCCTGCATCTGCTGGTCCGGCACATTGCTAAGCGCCTGCAGCGGTGCGAGTGATCGAATGAGGATTTGATTAAGTACTTTCGACTTGACAGTGCCAGACTGCAGCGTCTCTGCGACTTCCCGCATCCTCTGGTCTGGCACGCCGGTGAGCGCCTGGCACAGGTGTCGCACTCAGTCATAAGCCAAAAGTTGTGATTAGGATCTCAGCTATCCGGCCGCCCTACCAGCTGAGACCGACAATGGGTCAGCATCTGGTGGTGGTCTGACAGCTCATTGTCAACTGTGCATCAAGTTCACTGTTTAATCGAACACCCCTGCTGCGCTGACGGTTTGCATATGTCACCATGGGATTGTTGTTCGCGCGTTGTTTGCGTCTCTGAATGACTTGCCTGCAGTAGGCGCGGCACGGCCACCGCCAGGCCCCGCCGCTTGTCCGCGCTAAGCTCGCTTCTGCCGTCGCCGCCGCCGCAGCCAGGTCCGCCGGCGTGCTTCAGGCCTAGCGCCCGCAGCTGCGCCGCCAGCGTGGCGGCATCCGGCGGCCCGCCCCAGCCCAGGCCCTCCGACAGCGCTGCTGACCTGTGGGGTAGGAGGCAGCTTGCGTCAGAACCTGCTCTGCAATGGGCTGATTCCCATTTCCGCAGCTGTGCCTTGATATGGACTTGCGTCGCAGCGATCGAGCTGTGGCTGTGGTGCAGATATGCACATGACGTGCGCAATGCACTCCACACCATGCTTACCAAGGGCGTCTGTGGGCATGCATGAACCTGCAGCTGTGTTGTTGAGGATGCCTATTTGGGGATGTGTGTCATGCTGGACATCACCTGCATTCGCCGTCCAAAATGCGCTTGGTGGCGGATGCCAGCGCCAGATCGCTGGGCGGCCGCACATCCTGCGGCGCCGCGACTGGCGCCAAGGCGCCGGCAGGCCATGGCACCAGACCGTCTGGCGGCGACGTCAGCACCTGTACAAGAGGTCATCAAGAGCATGATCCATAGCTACCCAAGGCGCACTTTTGCGCCATCAGAGCTGTGCAGTCCAGATGTACTAGAGCGGCTATTCAGCAGCCGGTGCAACAAGCTTATCGCCGTCCGGCAATCAGCAGCAATGCTTCATGTTGAGCTGCTCTTGAAGAGGGGGGAGCAGACTGTCTGCCATACTTACTGGACACCAGTTGATGACGGCGAAGCGGGCCCAGAAGCCCTGCGCCGCCGTTGCCGCCATTTGCACAGTTGCATTTGACGAATTGCATGACATATGTGGTGGCATCCACTTGCATACCGGGCACCAGTTGATGACGGCGAGGCGAGCCCGCAGGCCCTGCGCCGCCATTTCCGCCGGCGAGCCCGCGCCGCTTCCGCTGCTTCCGCCTTCCGGCCGTAGCAGCGCCTGCCCTAGGGTGGTGCCCACGCGGCTGAACAGCCGGTTCAGCGGGCTGCCGCCACCGCCGCCGGCAGCGGACTGGGTGGGGGATGCGGGAGCGGCAGCAGGCGTTAGCGCCAAGCGACCTGCCTCAACGTCCAAGTACGCCAGCAGCGCTTTGCCCCTGTGGAAAAGGCAGGGCAATCAAGGAAACTACAATTGTAATTGTAGATTAGTGGGCCCCTGTTTGTAGTATCAAGGGGGATCAAGATCCCCCTTGGTAGTATCATGAGCGCCAGGTGGCTGGCCTCAAGTTCCGAATATGCCAGCAGCGCCTTTCCCCTGTAACACAAGGGACATGGTAAGCCCTGATATGTGGCGTATTCAATAGACGCCCTGGCTCGCTTACAGCGCTGTGACCTATCCAACTGCAGACTTCTACAATGTGAGGAATATTTGGCGATTAGAGTTGCCCCCTATGTGAAGTAACTAAGCGTGCTGGGCCATCAGCGTGGCCCAGACTAGCGAAGCTGGCACGCGACAGCCGGGGCAACCAGTCGAGCGACAGGCGACTCTGCTGGTGCTGAGGCGCCCCGTCGGGCCGGTCGCCAGACTGGGCCCTAACCTTCACTGAGCAGCGCGCGCGCACATCTGGCAACAGCTTACATCATAACAGACAGACGAAGCGTGAAAAGCAGACAGTGCACCTAGTCGAGGCCGTGTCGGGGTCGGATGTCGAGATCGCTTCCACACGCCGCGCCGCGTCCAGCAGCGCCGCCGGCGTGACGACCGTCTGGAGGCCCAGTGTAGACAGCGCCGCCAGCACAGAGTCCTCGGCCCAGGCGCCGGTGGGGAAGGCCGTTCGCGCATCCAGCAGGCCCGCCAGCTCCGGCACCCTGTACAATTCGATTTTGCATGTTCATCTTCATTACTTCTTCCGTTTTGAGGGGCCAGCGTAGACAACACCGCAGCACGGAGTCTTCAGCCCAGGCGCCGGCGGGGCCGTCCGCACGTCCAGCAGTCCCGCCAGCTCCGCACCCTGCGAAGTTTACGATTACTCGATGAGTATGCTCTCTTTCGTCAGCTGGTTTTCGTCAGCGTGCATGCCCAGGGTTCGACAGTGCCACCTGATATGAGCATGTCTGCCGAAGCAGGTGCGATCAGATCAGGGCGCCCTGGGTGGGGCCCTGGACAAAGGCATAACGCCCATCTCATGATTCACGGGCTGTCCGAGCGAAATGGCCAGAGAGTATGCCCTGTCCAAGTGGCCAGAGGGTATTGCCGCACCTGGGGTCGTAGAGAGCGCTTGGCGGCCGAAGCTCCCCAGACGCAGTCGCCACAAAAGCCAGGCCGCGTATGTTGCAAACACCTCAAGATGTGCAGATCCAGAGTAGCAGCTGACAAGATGGTTGCACACCTGGGGTCGTATAAAGAGCGCTGGGCGGCCGCACCTCCCAGGAAGCTGTCGAAGCGAACGTGAGGCCACGTATGCTGCAAAATGGCCGTTTTACACCGGCCGCACCACCACATGACTGCGCACCTGGGGTCGTGGAGGGCGCTGGGCGGCCGCAGCTCCCCAGACTCTGTGGAAACAAACGCCAGGCCGCGCATCGCGCCGAGGACGCTCGCCAGCTGCGGCAGCCGCCGCACCGCCGCCAGCATGACTTCGTCCCGCAGCGCCGGCGGCAGCCTGCCCAGCTGCGGGAACAGGTGCTGCCTGCGGTGCAGCAACATCGGCAAGTCTTACAACGAGTGGTGCTCTTGAAATCGTTTCGTGGGTGCGGCAGCCGCCGCACCGCCGCCAGCATGAGTTGGTCCTACAGCGCCGGCGGCAGCATGCCCAGCCGTGAGTACAGGTGCTGCCTGCAGACAAGAATTGGTCCATCGCGTGGCAATGTTAAAGGATGCTGTTCTGTGGGCACAGGGCATACTCCCTGCACGTTATAGGCAAGCATTATTACAAGCTAGTGCGGCAGTTGCAACCACGCAGTTGACGCAGCTGAAGGGAAGCCAAGTCGAGATGCAACTCGCACGTCGGACTCCGCAGCTCCTCAGCCCGGCGTCTTTAAGACCCACAGCGATGCTCTGGTGCCACATCACACCGTGATGCATCGTTGTGCCAGTCACAAGCCTCGAGCTGAGGCCGGCCATGCTATTCTTGCCCACACAACAAGCAGTGTTGGTGCCATGCTATTCTTGCCAACGCAACAACCAGTGATGGTGCCAGGGCGCATATTTCTGCTGTCAGCAGTTGAGCAGGACTCATAGTGACACTGTGGCTTCATTGCATCACAAATTCCAGCTTTGCAGACCTGGAGCTGAGGCGGCGGCAATTGCAGTGTCAGCTGCGGCAAACTCCTCGCCGCTGACTCAATGCTCAATGCACAGCTGCAACTCGCTGAACATATGCAGCCATACTGTGCTACCCTGTTGAGAGATTCGACCCAGTTTCCTCACCTGTGTACCTCCGCAAGGCTCAGGCGGTGCACCCCCAGCAGCTCCAACACGGCCCGCTCCGCCTCGCCGGCCGCCGCCACGAAGGCCTGCGGCAGCGCCGCCGCCGCGATGTCCCCCGGCGCCGTGAACCGCTCCCCCAGCAGGTCCATGAATACGCCCTCTGGCTGCTCCCTGGAGCCGGCACCAGCAGAGGCAGCGGCGGCGGCAGCGGTCGTCTGCGCTGCTGCAGGCGCCTCCCCTGGCGCTACCGCTGTGGTTGCTGATGTGCCTGCCGCCGCCTCGTCTGTTGGCGCCGCACCGGCGGCAGCGGTGGCGGCGGCAGCCGGTTCAAAGATGGGCAGCCGCTGCAGGGTGTGCCGGCGCTGCAGGGCTGGAGCGCCGGCGCTTGTACTACCGCCGCCACTGCCAAGCCACCGCTCCTGCAGCAGCAGCTGCCTGTACACACGGGCCAAACAGGCAGTCATATCAAAGAGCCTCGAAAGCGCCATTCAGGCTGAGGCATGTCAATGCTGTGGATGTGGATGGTGGCTGGGCAGTGCGCACTGAGCCTGAACACACATCGAAAACATGTACGCATGCACCAACAGCCCGGAAGTGAGACGTATGCGCTATGCACTTACAGCATCGATGTGAGGATGTGCCTTGCAGTGCAAACCTTGCAGCGCAAACCTTGCAGTGATACATTGCCGTCAACGCTCGTGGACAAACATCTGAGCGACACACGACCTTGCACGAATGTACCTGAGTGCCCGGCGCTGGCAGGGCGTGATGCCGTGGCGGTCAAAGACTACCTCAGCCGAGCCGTCTCCCAGTGCCACCCGCAGCGCCGCCAGCACGCCGGCGCCGCTGCCGGCGTGCACATACGAGGACAGTTTCGGGTGCTGCAGCGGCAGCTTCGTCCGCAGCAGCCTGCGAGACGGCCAGTCGGGATTGGCAAATCAGTTCTCGGAATTGGGACGCGAGGGCTTCAGTTGATGACAGCCAAGACAGTCACCGGACACCTTGACAGCCGGAAACACGGCATTGGCACGCACTGACAGAGCATGGTAACAGCCACATGCCGTCAGAGCATCCAGGTCCAGGAGCACGACAGACGCCAGTGCACGGCCTCTGCAGCACCAGGTCTGTTGCATGCACTGCCGCGCATGGCTGCTGCTACTGCTTCACACAAGTAGCCGCTGGCGTCGACATCAAAAACATGAAAATTGTTAGTTACTCGTTTGATATATGTCGGTCATTTATAGACTCGGTCATTTATAGACTCATATTGAACTGGATGGCATAATTTGCCTGCAGCCCAGGGCCTCCAGAGCGTCCAGCAGGTGCGGCGGCCACTCGGGCGCCGGCCGCAGCACGGCGCTCCGCACCGCCGGCAGTAGCGCAGACAGGCCGCCGCCGCGCAGCGGCAGCAGCGGCCATCCCGCGAGCGGCGCCAGGTCTGGCGCCTCCTGCATGTCGAGCAGCAAGTTGGTTGGCAAACACCGATGGAGCTGGATATCACTTCGTGATCTGCACATGTGTTGTGCCGGTCCGACTTGTCCAGATGGCATTCTACGAGAGCGGCATTGCTCTTTTCAAAAGCTGCCGGGCGCTGCTCTCAGCTGCAAGATGTGTTGCGCCAATATTGAGAACTGTGAATGTGTACCTGCAGCCTGGCCCACAGGCGCTGCAGCCACGCCTCGCTCGGGTGGCCGCCCTCGCCGGGGGTCCAGGGCGCCGCCTCCGCGCCGGCCCAGGCAGCGGGAAGCAGCGCCGGAAGCAGCGCCGGCAGCTCCTCGCAGCTAAGCGGCCGCAGATTGAGCACGCCCAGCGAGGCGATGGCGCGCAGCCTACAGTCAGATTTGTGTTGATGATTATGGCTTCTAGCTTTTGATAGGTACAGGATACATGGTACAGGCTGCATTGACAGTGTGTTTTGTGCGTAGCAGCGTCCACTAGAAAACGGCATGATCTAACGTTCTGGCGCTGTGCACACACACTCGCAGTGCAGCCATGGCAACTGGCACATGTGCTGCCAGCGGTGCGGCTGCACTTGCTAATTTGCTGCAGGAACAGTGCTGGCATTCGCCACACAACAGTCCCCACCTGGCGGTCAGCTCCGGTCCCGCAGCCGCCTGGTCCAGCACCAGCTGCGGCACTGCCGCCAGTAGCACCTCGTCCTCTTTAGCCGCCAGGAACATCCTGCCGCCAGCGCCACCGCCGCCGCCGCCATTGTCATCGTTCCTTCCGCCGCCGCTCTCTTTGCCGCCGCCGCCGTCCGCCTGCAGTGTGCCGAGGCCGCCGCTCTGCATCGGCACCAGCGGCAGCCCCGCCAGCTGGGCCACCATGTCTGGATCCGTGTCGTCCAGGTCGGCGACGCAGTACAGCAGCAGCGCGCAGGCGCCAGCGGCGGAGACGTCCAGGCCTAAACCCTGAGTGGTTCCGACCGCCGTCGCCGCCGCCACCAATGCCGCCGATGTTTGTGCATTCCGGGCGGCGGCGCCTTGCAGGTGGCCCCTCAGCCAGGCCGGCGTGAGCAGCCGCGGCGCGCACGGCAGCGCCTGCAGCAGCAGCTGCGTCGGCGCCGCGCCCAGGCCGGACAGCGGCGTGCCGACCGACGCCAGCGCCGCCATCAGCTCCTCGCTCCTGCAGCATAGAGTACCACATAAGCAAGAACTTCGTCTCGTCATGTGTGTCGGCAAGGACCCAGGCCGGAGAGCGGCGTGCCAACGGCCGCCAGCGCCGCCATCAGCTCCTCGTCATTCGCGGCAACTCTAAACAAAATAGCACAAGAAACCTCCATTCTCATATGAGTTGGGCCGGGGAGTGGCGTCCCAAAGGCCGTCAGCGCCGCCATCAGCTCCTCATTCCTGCAGCAGTGTCGATCGTCCGCAGGATCTCTGATCGTATTCTCATGTGCGTCGGCCCAGATCCCGGCCGGAGAGCTATGTGCCGACAGCCGCCAGCGCCGCCATCAGCTCCTCGGTCCAGCCGTCGCTCCGTTAAAGCACTCGTTCTCATATTCAGATTGCAAACTCATGAGAGGCGCCGCCAGTGGCGTGATACTCGGGTAACTTTGGCAGCTATGTCATCTGGTCTTGCCTTGGCCTGTTCTCTTGCGATTCCAGCTGCAAACTGCCTTCACCTCACCGCGGCCGCAGTTGCAGCAGGCCAGCTGGCCAAACGCATTTCAACGCAAAACCATGAGTTCGCACCTGCTGGCCATGGCATCCGCAAAGACGACCTGACGGGGTGTGAGCCACCGCGGCCCGCCGCGGGCCGCCGACAGCACCACCGCCTCGTCCACGATTGCTGCGTAGAAGCCTGCAGGGAGAAAACATGAATAATGAAGTTATACAACAAGCAACATGGCGTGACGCAGCTTGCCACCGAGGGCCCGGGCCCGCCGACAGCACCAGCTTTGCATCCACACCTGCCATGGAGAACCTTGCAAAGAAGGGATACAGAAGGCGTCGTCATGCCACTGTTGGGAATGCCACCATCCCAGCTGCAAAGCGCTGGCTGCTCTGTGAAAAGTGACCGACCGACCTATTCAACCTTCGAAAGGTTCAACACCATCAGATTGCAACTCAATCTCATCATGTATGCATCATGTATCTCACAATTCCTTGTCATCTCTGCACCTTCCAGCAGCCGGTCCCAGGGCGCGTGCAGCGCCTTGGACGGCCACAGGCAGTTGTACGCCCGGCCTGGGCCCAGCATTCGAGCCGCCTCCGCCAGCACATGCGCGTACAGCGGTGCAATGACCTGTGGGGAACGGAATGAATCGGAACGAAATGGGATAGTGGTGCTTTGATTTTCTGCTGCCGCTGGCGGCCGTGCATTAGGTCTGGACCAGCGTCTGCGCCGCCTTCGCAAGGACGTGCGCGTACAGCGGCGCACACACCTGCGGGGAATGGCTTCAAGATTGAGGTTTGGCGAATAATAGCGGCAAGTGGAATCAACGGAGGGAGCAGATTCAAAATGCGGGGTGCCGTGCTAAGCCGATCAGCCCCTTCTGTACTGCCTTGTGCTTGCTGCAGGAGGGTTGGCAGAGGTGCAAAGGAAGGGCGAGATCAGTGCATACACAGCATGTACGCACTGGCTCGGCGTTTCCAACTGCAACACTGCCAATCAAGTTCAGTGCCTGTTTCCTAGCCGTCACCACCGTGTGCATCTCCAACAAACAAGTGTCGGCTCGACTATCGGATTCAGCTGACTCAATACCACCTGTGCATGTGGACTTGCGCCAGAGTGTGCATTGAGAAGAAACCATTGACAGGACACTGTGGCACCTCCCAGAAGGTGCGGGTTTGACTCCGAGGCTACAGCGCTCGATGTGGACTGCGCCCTTGATCATACTAGCTGCGACAGTGCATAAGCTTTGCAAGGATGCCGCACCCCTTCCAGCAGTCGAAGATTCCACTTGGAGCGGCGGGCGCCATCGCCGGTCATGTCATCGCCATGCCAGATGTCCCGCCGGTTTGTCGACAGCGAGAACATGCCGTTGACGTGCACAGCCGGCAGCCCTGTAGCGACTGGCAGCGGCAGGAAGCAGTAGGCCCTCCCCTCTTCCGTGTCTGCAGCAAAGGCGCAGCACTAGTTCAGTTTTGCAGATTGTGTCAACCGTCCGTTGGTGCACACGGCCGGCAGCCCCGTAGCGACCGGCAGCGGCAGGAAACAGCAGGCCATCTCCTCGTTGTCTTCTGCAATAGTATCGAAATATCAGTGCCAACGCATAGAGGCTTTATGGGCAGGGGGTTTGCGTGCACCAACGGCAGGCACCCTTTGACCGGCAGCAGTAGGAATGATAGGCTTTGCCTCCTTCTGTGTTGGCAGCAGCCAAGATTGTGACTTTCTCCGTTTACAGCCCCAGGTCATTTGGTGCCGTCCTTATTCTCGTAGCACAGCAGAGCGTCGAGCTACCAATAGGCGATTATCCGAAGGCTATGGTCGTCAAATTTGCAGTCAGGCACAGGAATGGGCGGTGGCTTGCCTGCCGGAGACATGGGACAGGCGACACCGCCCCAGGGCGCCCCGAACAGCTTGCCGACCTCCTCAGCGAATTCCGCCATCGGGCCGTCGCTGCCGCCGCCGTTGCTCTGGCCGACCAGGAACGTCTGGCTGCGGCTTCGGGGCTTGCCGCCGCCGGAAGTCGTAGGGTTTAGAGTATGATCCGTTGATGCCAGCGTCATGCGGTGCACGGACAGCACAGCGTTGCCGCCAGCGCCGCTCCCGCTCGTTCCCACTGCCGCCGCCGCGCCCTGGAACAGCGCCCGTTGCCGCCGCAGCTCGGGTGTGATGTCCTGCACAAGCAGATGAGCAATTTTGAACCCTTTACACTTATAAAGCGGTATAGTTTCTGCTAAGATCATGCAGAGACATGCCATGAACGAGGAGTCACGTGAAGGAGAAGCGAGTGGCCGCCATGAATCCACGCTTAGTGCTGACTGTGGTCGAGGACGGAGGCAGTCGCACAACACACAGTGATGCAACGCAGTCGTCGCACACCTGTATGCAGCACTCGTGCAGCAGCTGCGGCTCAGATTCGCCCGGCGCCCAAATCCGAAACCTCGCAGCTATCGTTGCAATGTATAGTTTCCAAGGGCTGGCACGGCAAGAAGCAAGTGGGGCTTGAAACATACCTGTATACAGCACTCGTGCAGGAGCTGCGGCTCGGATTCGCCCGGCGCCCACACCAAAATCTCGCAGCGCTCTACGCTCCGCAAAAAGAGCAGCAGTGCCGCCGCCTCGCTAGCGAGGCTGTCCAGCTGCGCCCGCATCTTGTCTGCGGTGTACACCTGTTGAGGAACGTCATTTGCGCTTGACCTTCTTGATGTAGCAAACAACAACTCTGGGGCACAGAGTCCTGCGTTCCCCAACACAACCTGCACCGCATGTTGCCATGTGCAGTGGACTGCAGAGCATGAAAACATAGTTCTTGAGGGACTCCTGAGAGTGGCAAACGGGCAGTCGCGCACCTGCTTGGAGATGCGGCTGTCTGCGGCGAGCGCCTCTGAGCGCAGCGGGAAGCGAAACAGCGTGCCGTCAAAGTGCGACCGCATGTCGCACCCAAACGCCTTGTAGGGATCGAACTGCATTAAACACGCAAACTGAGTTCTCAGGCAGTCGACTGGGTTGCGTTGACTTGACACGGAGCTTCTGAACTGCTTCAAAATGCATCTTGGGCCATTTTTTGTGACAGTTCTTGCGACATCCTGCGCAGATTCCTTGCCTGGTCCGGAAAGTTGTCGGCCACGGGGTTGGCGACAAAGTCGATGCGTTTGCCCGGGTTTTCGGCGGCGAGGCCCGGCAGGAACTTGCAGTGCGGGTCGAAGATGGCGAGGTGCCGCCCCGAGACGAAGCTCGGCACGTCTGTGTTTGAAGATGTTTTCAATTTTCACATCAAATTGTGCAAATTTGTAATCAGACACACCCCGAGTCGCACACTGGCACAGCAGTAATAGCTCCGAGCCGCCGATAGGATGCCGGTACGATCATAGACTTGGACATTCTGCAGCGACTGCCATGGTGTCTGGTGTTTGCTCACCTGTGAGGTGATACACGGCGTTGAAGCCGATTCCATAACGCCCTGCACATTGGAATTTTCATCAGCTGCCGGCGACATGGGTGCGAGACGCACACCAGGCCGAGTTAGCAGCCTGAGAGCAAATGCAACGAGATAGGGGAATAGTTCAGTATTTCGGACCTGTCTTGCCGCTTTGGGCGCGCTTGACGGAGTTGCCCACCGAGCTGATGGACTCAAAATCGCCGTCGCTGAAAGTGGCGTCGTTGCGCACTAGCAGCGCCGGACCCTGTTGCGTCAAATGAGGTTGTTGTGTCTTCTAGCTCGCAGACTCTACACCAGTGCAAGCGCCGTTCTGCAGGCGCCCACACGTCAACTACCGGCATGACACTCC
>JAABUM010000767.1_pt1 | contig 53064 bp, 55 predicted proteins | sample 5559161 | NCBI WGS metagenome assembly JAABUM01 (sample SAMN10711868, study PRJNA513369) | rock metagenome | isolation source: Antarctica rocks | place: Antarctica: Victoria Land, Siegfried Peak nord
GTCGCCGAGCCGACGTGCGGGAGGAGCAGGAGGTTCGGCGCGCGCAGGATCGGGTCCTCCGGCGGAGGAGGCTCGGGGTCGGTGACGTCGAGCGCGGCGGCCGCGATGCCTCCGTCGTTCAGAGCGGCGACGAGCGCCGGCTGATCGACGATCGCCCCGCGGGCGGTGTTGACGAGGATCGCCGTCGGCTTCATCGCCGCGAGCGCTCGAGCGTCGATGAGGTGCCGGGTCTGAGGCGTGAGCGGGCAGTGCAGCGAGATCACGTCGGAGCGCGCGAGCAGCTCGGAGAGCGTCACGCCGCCCGAGCGGCTCGTGTGGATCACCGTCATCCCGAAGCCGGGCGCGCGCTCGGCCACCGCGCGGCCGATGCGTCCGAGGCCGATCAGGCCGAGGGTCGCGCCGCGCAGCTCGAGCCCGAGGAAGCCGGCCGGCTCCCAGGTGCGCCACGCGCCGGTGCGGACCGCCTCGGCGCCCTCGGGCAGCCGGCGGGCCGCCGCGAGCACCAGCGCCCAAGTGAGATCGGCGGTCGCGTCGGTGAGGACGTCGGGGGTCACGCCGACCTGGATCCCCCGAGCGGCCGCGGCCGCAAGGTCGATGTTGTCGCTGCCCACGGCGTAGTTGACGACGGCGCGGAGCTTCGGGCAGGCGTCGATGAGCGCCGCGTCGATGCGGTCGCTCAGCATGGTCAGCAGCCCGTGCGCGGAGCGCGCGCGCGCGAGGAGCTCCTCCTGGGAGGGCGGCAGCTCGTGCGGCCAGACGTCCAGCTCGTGTGCGGCGGCGAGCCGCTCGAGGGAAGGGCCGGGGAGCCGGCGGGTCACGAAGATCCGAGCCACGCAGCCGCGATTCTCCCCGATGAGCGAACGGGGTTGGCGATCCCGGGAGGGTGCTCTACAATCGCTCGTCCACGCCGCGGGGTGGAGCAGTCTGGTAGCTCGTCGGGCTCATAACCCGAAGGTCGCGGGTTCGAATCCCGCCCCCGCTATGAGAAAGCCCCGGAAATCGGGGCTTTTTCTTGGGCAGATTAGGAGTGATTTCGAAATCTGTCCCAAAATCTGTCCCAGGCTCGGCGTACACTTCCGGTATGTCAGGGAGCGGGTCAGGCCTCTTGCAGCCACCCTCGGGGCACGTGTTTCGCGTCGAGGGCAAGCGTGGTCCGGTCTGGTACGCGAAGTACCGGCTGCCCACCGGGCGCCAGGTTCAGCGGCGGCTCGGGCCCGCCGCGCCCGATCGCGGTCGCCCGCCGGCCGGCTATTTCACCAAGCGCCTGGCCGAGGACTGGCTGCGCCACACGCTCGAGGAAGCTCGTCGTGGCGCCCTGCCCGGGATGGTCGCCACCGGCGTCACGTTCGCTGACGCGGCGGCGGAGTTTCTGCGCTACGCCGCGCAGGATCGCGGCTGCAAGCCCTCGACGATGCGCGACTATCGCTCGCGCATTAAGGCCCACCTGCTGCCGGCGTTCGGTACGCGCCGCCTGGAGGACATCACCACGCGCGACGTCGAGCAATGGCGCGCGGCGCTCGTCGCCGTCAGCGGCGAGCCGCTGAGCAATAAGTCCAGAAACAACCACCTCGTACTGCTGCACGGGATCTTCCGGCGCGCGATGACGGTCTATGACCTGTCGATCAACCCGGTCGCCCGGGTCGAGCGCCACCGCGTGCCCAGCACCGGCGACATCGAGATCTTCTCGCCCGAGGAGGTCTGGGCGCTCGTCCGGGGCGCCGAGTCCGCGCAGGACGCCGCGATCTACCTGACCGCGGCGTTCACGGGCCTGCGCCGCGGCGAGTTGATCGCGCTGCGCTGGCGCGACGTCGACTTCGGCGGATCGACTATTCGGGTGCGCACCAACTACGCCGGCGGGCAGCTGACGACGCCCAAGTCGGGCAAGGTGCGGTCGGTGCCGATGGCCCCGGACGTCGCCGAGGCGCTCGCCCGCTTGGCGCGGCGCGAGCGCTTCACCGGCGAGGACGAGCTCGTCTTCCCGGGCGTGACGGGCGGGTACCTCGACGGGGATGCGCTGTCGAAGCGCTACGGGCGGACGCTGCAGCGCGCCGCGCTGCGGCCGCTGCGCTTCCACGACCTGCGGCACACCTTTGGGACGCGGATGATCGCCAAGGCCGACGTGCGGCGCGTGCAGGAGTGGATGGGGCACGCCGACATCCAGACGACGATGAAGTACCTGCACTACGCGCCGCGGGAGGAGGATGCCGAGCTGGTGGCGTCGGCGTTCGCGCGCTCCGCCCCTATCCCGTAATCCGTCTGGGGGCCGGGCGGTCGCAGGTTCAAATCCTGTCTCCCCGACTAGAGGGCCCGCCGAGGCGGGGTTTCTTCGTGCAGCGTGCGGCCGGAGAGCGTTGGCTACGCAGCGTCCTTCCACAATTTGCGCTTGCATGGTCCGCGATGCCGCTCCGATCCGCCGCCGCTCATAGGATCGAGAAGGTGTCGGGGAACGTGGGAACAGGCTTGCGCGGGGAGCTGGTGGGCGACGGACGTCGGGTCGCCGAAGGCGCTTCGGATGCGGGAAGGCCGTCGTGTCGCGGCTGAGCGACCTCCTGCGCCAAGTCGAGCAGAAGGATCCGCAGCTCGCCGCCGATCTCGCGCAGGAGGTCAAGGAGATGCGCCACCGGCGGCCGTTCGGGTTGAACTTCGAGCGTCACCTCCCGGAGACGGTCGAGCTCTTCGGTCGCCCGATCCGCAAGGGCGACAAGGTCCGCTTCCTCCCGGCGCGCAGCGAGCCGCTCAAGAGCGTCGACCGCAAGCTCTGGAAGGTGCTCGGCGTCGCGCGCAAGGACGGGCAGCGCATCGCGAAGCTGTTGTCGGCCGAGCCCACCGGGCGCGGAGTCCGAACGGGTCGAACGTGTCGTCGAGGATCTCGTCGTCGTGGCCGAGTTCCGCGACCCGATCTACCCAGGGCTCGTCTCGACAGGCAGGGTCGAGCGGGGTGGCGACAAGCCGTTCCACACCGTGATCAACGCCGAGAACTTCCACGCCCTCCAGCTCCTGCTCTACACCCACGAGGGCAAGGTCGACGCGATCTACATCGACCCTCCGTACAACACCGGCGCGAAGGACTGGAAGTACAACAACGACTACATAGACGCCGACGATTCGTACCGCCACTCTAAGTGGCTCGCGTTTATGGAGCGACGACTGAAGCTCGCGCGTCGGCTTCTACGGCGAGTGGAACGAAACGCCCGACAGCGATCGCGAGGCTCTGACCTACCTCGACCTCGCGTCGCACGAGCTCTTTGACCTCGCCCCAAGCGACTTCGACAGTTGCCGGCGCGTCATCAACGAGGCGCGACGCTGCGACCTCGTCGTCTCGCTGCCGGTGCTCGAGAACGCCGACCGTGCCGTCGCGGCGCTGATCGGGCTCGCCGCTGGTCACTGAGAGCGCACGACGAGTGACCCGACGGGACCGCTCGTGTGGCGCCTAGAGCGCCTGCACGTTTCTCCAGCGCCGGCGGCCCGCGTGAGTAGCGCGCTCGAGGAGGGTCCGCGCCACTTTCGGGACCAAATCGGGGACCAACTTCTGCGCCGACCTTGCCCGCCGAACGAAACCGCCGCGTTGCAAGTCTTCCTCCACGCGCCCGAGAGGATTCGAACCTCTGTCTTCGTTCCGTAGTCCCTCCGGCGCCGTGCTGGAATGGTGATTGCCAGGTACCGTCTGGCGCGCGCACCGCTTGCCAGCGAGTAGATGATTGATCTACCCCGGGAATTTCGGAGTCGAGCGTCTGGAATCAGGCGGCGTTGTTGGTGTTGAGGTAGTGGGCTTCGTATTCGGTTGGGGAGAGCATCCCGAGGGCGCTGTGGCGGCGTGTGGTGTTGTGGAACAGCTCGATGTAGTCGTGGATGGCGGTGGCCAGTTCGATGCGGGTCTTCCAGCGCTTGCGGTTGAACAGCTCGACTTGCATGCGGCCCCAGAACGACTCGACCATGGCATTGTCGTAGGCGCTGCCGACGGCGCCCATTGACGGCGCGATGCCGGCGTCTTTGACGTTCTGGCTGAACGCCCAGGAGGTGGACTGCGCGCCGCGGTCGGAATGGATCACGAGTTCGCCCTCGGTGTTGCGACGTCGAGTCGCCATCCCGAGCGCGTTGAGGACCAGCGTCGTGGTCTGCGTGCTGTCGATCGACCAGCCGACCACGAGTCGAGAGAATGCGTCAAGGACGACGCAGCAGTAGATCTTGCCCTCGCGCGTGGGGTGCTCGGTGATGTCGGTCATCCACAACTCGTCCGGTGCGTCGCGGCGAAAGTCGCGACGCACCAAGTCCAGCGAGGTGATCCTGGCCAGGCGCGCGCCCCGCGGCAGCCGCCGCGTCGGCAGGCCCTTGATCCCGAGCTGGCGCATGATCAGTTCCACCGCGTTGTGGCCGACATAAATCCCGCGGCCGTAGATCAGTTCGGCTCTGACGCGCATAGCGCCGTAGGTGCCGCCTGAAGCCTTGTGGACGTCGACGATCTCGCCGGCCAGCCAGATCCGCCTGAGCTCCCTCGGCGACGTCGGCCTGTCCTTCCACGCGTAGTACCCAGACTCCGAGACCCCGAGGGTTCGGCAAGCGTGGCGCACGTCTGTTCCCTGCCCGGTCAGAGAGTCGATCACCGGGTAGAGGCTTTTGGGGCAAGGTCCTGATTGAGGAAGACCTCGTTGACCCTGCGCGACACCGCGAGCTCGGTCTCCAGCTGGCGGATCCTGCGCCTGGCCGCCGTCAACTCCATGGCCTGGTCGGTGCTCTGGCCCTCGATCTCACCCCTGTCGATCTTGTCCTGCTTGGTCCAGTTGTAGATCGTCGCTTCGCTCACGGCGAACGTCGCGGCGAGCTGCTTGACGCGCGTCCCTGATCGAGCTAGCTCGATCACCTGACGACGTATCTCCGGCGGGTACCTGCGAGGCATCAGAGTCTCCTAGCTGCCGGAAGACTCTAGAAACCCGACTCCATCACTTCAGGGGTAGATCAGATCGTCCACCGAAAAGGGGGACAGCTAGATCGTCTGCTCGTGCCGCATGCCTGACGCGCGCGTGGCTTGAGCCGCATCGCCCGACTCCGAGCACGCGAGCTATCACCCGCTCCAGCGCCACCGTCGATGGCCGACGGTCAGCCTCAAGACGGATGCGCTACAGCTGGAGCCTCCGGCGACTAACTGCGTCCTTTGTCCGGGCCCCGCCAACCCGCGCGGCAGTCCTGACCTCCGACATGCGCGAGCCGCGGCGAGGATCCCCAACGCGCGCCGCCGCTTGGCGAGGATCGCGTGGGCGAACGCCCGCGCATCAGCTCGACAAACAGCGGTGAGCGGGGGGGGCCATGTCCGTCTGGTCGTCCCCCGTCTCGGTGCTTGGCGAACGGCCACCGGCGCGCCCTTCCCGAGCGAGGATTACCCAGGCCGGACCTAACCGCTGGACTAGTAGTGCCGGGGCGAGTGGGTCTCCGAGCTTCAGGAAGGTACTTCGAAGGCCACGAGCTGCGTCGTCGGGGCTCGGGCGCGCGGGCTGCGATCCCGGGGCTGAGGAAGGGCCTCGGCGCACTCGGCGTTGTCAGGCGATCGTCGCGTTGAGGGGCGCTTTGTTGGGGAGCACGATCCACCCTTCTGTTCGGCGATGTCGACGGCGGCCGGCGCCGGTTGGGCGCAGTTCGTGTCGGCCGCTCGTGCGATCAGCGCGCAGACGAACGCGTCGAGCTTGTCGTCATCGCCACGGCACTGGTCGGCGAGATCCGTGGGGATGTCTTCCGCGCGTCTGGTCGACGAGCCGTGAGACGAGAGCGGCTCGACGAGCGGAGGCGGCCGCGCTTTGCCCTTAAAGCCGCCCGGATCGTCAGCGTCGTTCGACGGACTGATGTCCCAGCTGCGCAGCGCGGCGGCGGGGTAGACCTCGATGATCTTCCCGCTCCCGGTACGGTCGACCGGGTGACCCGCGGACGCGAGCGCGGAGAGCAGGCGCGCGCAGCGCATGGCTGCGAAGGCGATTCGGTCGGTGGAGACGCTGAGGGGTTGAGGCCCGAGTCCGTCTCGCACGGCGCGGTCGGTGCTGCGAAGCACGAGCGCGCGCTGCGCTTCGTAATCGTCGGGCTCCGGCGGCCACGTGCCGGACGAGTGGTGTTGGGCGAGAGCGTTCACGAACGGCTCTGGCCAGCCGAACGGCACGTCGATCCCGACTCGGCTGACGCGCGAATCCTTGTCCAACCGCGAAGCGCGCCGGCCCCAGATCAGTTCGTTGCCATTGGGGCTCGTACGCATCGGTCGCCGATGCCGATCGACAGGCGAGCCGGCTCGGGGAAGCGCTATGCGACCGCTTGCCCCACGTCGGGGATGTCGTCGTCCACAGCGAGCCGTGACACGCGCTCCTCAGCCGGGGTCGCTCAGGCCCGCGACCCAGGCGTTACGCCGCGTCGTTGTTCCGCTGTCTCAAGCTTAAGGAGCTCTTCGCCTTGGTGGTCGACTTGCAAGGTGGTGTGTTCGATCTCGAAGTGCTTGTGGAGTTCGTGCTCGAGATCTCGGCGGATTCCGTGACAGTCGGATTCGGCTCGAACGAGGACGTGGGCGGAGAGCGCCGGAAACCCAGAGGTGACCTCCCACACGTGCAAGTCGTGAATCTCGACGACGCCGTGCTGCTTGACCAGCGTCCCGCCGATCGCATCGGGATCAAGTCCCTTGGGTGCCGCTTCGAGAAAGACCCGGCCTGAGTCGCGCAGGAGCCCGTAGGCGGCGCGGAGCATGATCGCGGCGATGATCAGCGACGCGATGCCGTCCGCTCGCTTGAACCCCGTGGTGAGGATGACCACGCCGGCGATCGCGGTGAAAATGAACGCGGCCAGGTCGGTCAACAGGTGCTGGAATGAGCCTTCGATGTTCATCGACTGCCGATTGGCCCTGCTCAGCGCGTAGGTCGCGGCGAGGTTGACGAAGATCCCGATGATCGCCACCACGAGGACAGCGGTGCCCTGCACCGGAGGAGGAGCGATCAGCCGGTTGATGCCCTCGTAGACGATCAGCAACGCGAGCACGAGCAGTGTGGCCCCGTTGAACTGCGCGGAGAGGATCTCGACGCGCTTGAAGCCGAATGTCATCGCGCCCTTCGCCGGACGCTTGGCCAAGTTGATGGCCACCAGCGAGAGACCGAGCGCGCCAGCATCGGTGAGCATGTGCGCCGCGTCGGACAGCAGCGCCAGCGAGTGCACGAGCGCCCCAACGACGACCTCGACGAGCATAAATCCGACGATCAACCCAAGCGCGATCGCCAGTTTTCCGCGGTCCGCGTCAGGGTTCACGCCGTGCGCGTGACCTTCGTGCCCGCCGGCGTGAGAATGGCCGTGATCGTGAGCCACAGGGTCAGGTTAGGTCGCCGTGCGCGCCGGAGCGGCGCAGCAGTCGTCGTGGCAGGCCGCGGGCTCAGGCGTGGTCGGGCCGTCGAGTCCGGGCATCGGAGCGCAACAGGAGTCCTCACCTCGCCAGCCCTCGCGCCCTTCCTTAAGCGCGATGGCGGCGATCACGAGCGCCGCGACCGGGTCGAGAAAGGAGAGCCCCGCTCCCGCACCGATCATCGCCACCAGCGCAGTGCCAGCGCTGAGGGCGCACATGATGTTCTGGATCCCCTCGCCACTGGTCGCGCCCGAGCCCAGCTGGCGCCCGAGCCGCAGCTTGGCCCACCCGAGCAGCGGCATCAGCACGATCGCGCTGGCGGTGATCGCGACAGCCAGCACGCTCGTCTCCGCGCCTTGCCCACTGATCAGCTTGCGAACGGCTTCGATGATGAAGTACGGGGCCAGCAGGAAGAAGCTCGCTGCGACCCACTTCTGCGCGCGTGCCTCGCTGGCGGCTGACAGCGTCCGGCGGCCGGTAAAGCGCCAGACCACGATGAGCGACGCGAGCGCCTCTACGAACGAGCTCGCCGACCACGTGATGACACCAAGGCTGCGAGCCTGCAAGCCGGAGATGATCCCGACGATCCCCTCCATGCTCATCCACAGAAGACTCGCCCACGCAAGCACCTTCGCCTGACGCGCGGCGCGCAACCAAGCTTCGCTGTGCGCCGGCGGCCCGAGCGGAGCGCTGCCGAGCGAAGCGATCGGCAGCTCGGACACGCTCACCCGGGAACCTCCGCGAAGTCAACGCGAAGCACGGCGTCCAGCAGCACCCGGCCGGGTTGGGTGAGCTCGTACATGACCATCTTGCCCTCACGCCGGGAGCGCACGAGCCCGGCGCTCCGCAGCGCGCGGAGATGGTGAGAGACCAGGCCTTCGGATCGTTCGGCCACCCACGAGAGGTCACAGACGCAGAGCTCGCCTCCTTCCCCCAGCGCCTGGGCGAGCATCAGCCTCGTCGGCTCGCCCAATGCCTTGGCGCCGGCGGCGCCGGCCTCGGCGTCCGCGGGGCGCAGCCTGGAGCGGCGTAAGGCTTCGGCTCGCGGCAAGTCCAAGCAAAGCAACTCGCACCGATCAGGACCCATACGAACACTCTAACGCTCATTTGACCCGAGGGGGAGCGCGACCACCCGTCAGCTTCGTCTTTTTGGCTGCCCAACGCTGGTGTCAACTCGGGCTGAGCGTGGCTGGTCAACGGGTGCGGACGGTGACGAGCGGGTGGCCGTGGGTGCCGAGGATGGTCAGCGCGCCCAGGTCGCGGCGGGCGATGGCGGTGGCGGCGGGGATCGGCTCATGCTCGGCGTAGGCGACTGTCCAGGTAGCGGCGATCTCCCGGTGGCCGTCCCGGGCGACGGCGAGGAGGGTGCAGTGCTCTCCGCGGGGCACACCGCGCAGCTGTACGGTCATCGCCGTGCCCCAAGGCCTCGAGCGCAGCCCGATCGCGGCGGTGGCACCGGAGGCGGGGTTGCGTCCCACGAGGGCGGCGGCCGGGGGCGTCCCCGGGTGGGTGGCCAGCCCGATCCCGGCGCCGGCGACCAGCACGACCGCTGTCGCGGTCAGCGCGAGCACCCGGCGCCGCCGACGCTGCCGGCGGCGGGCGGCGCGCATCCGAACGAGCAGGCGGTCGAGCAGCGCGGCGGATGGGGCGGGCGCTGTGGCGCTCGCCTCCTCGGCGCTCAGCCGGCCCAACAGACCGGGCAGGCCCGCCAGCTCGGCGAGCTCCTCCCGGCAGGCCGCGCACCGCGCCAGGTGCGCTTCGACCTCGGCCCGCTCGGTCGGGTCCAGCGCCCCCAGGACGTACGCGCCCAGGGCCTGGCGCTGGTGGGCGTGGCAGTCGGCGGTCATCCGCCCCAGCCCCGTTCCTCGAGCAGGAGCCGCAGCGCGCGCAGCGCGTAGTAGCTGCGCGACTTGACCGTCCCGGGCGGCACGCCCAGCACCGCGGCGGCCTCTGCGACCGACCGGCCGCGATAGTAGGTCTCGACCAGTACGGCGCGGTGCTGGGCGCTCAGCGAGCAGAGCGCCTCGACGACCTGCCACGCCTCGAGCGCCCGGTCGAGCTGCTCGGCCGCCGGCAGATCGGCCAACGCCTCGCTGTCGAGTTGCGCGCCGCGGGCCTGGCGCGCGCGATGCTCGTCCAGCGCCAAGTTGCGCGCCACTGTGAACAGCCAGGAGCGCAGCGACCGCGGCTCGCCGACGAGCTCCTCGGCGTGCCGCCACGCGCGCAGCAGCGTCTCCTGCACGATGTCCTCCGCGCGCTGGCGATCGGAGGTCAGGCGGGTGACGTAGCCCAGCAGCGCCCCGGCATGCTCGGCGTAGAGCGCCCGCACGAACGTCTCGTCGCTCACGACCGCACCGGCTGCCGGCGCCTGATCCACACCCCTATACACGACTGGCGAGCCGCCGCGGTTCACCCACGGCCCGCCCGGGCGGTCGGCGCCCGACAGATTCGCGGCCCGGTTGAACCGACCCTCGCCGGAGTCCGTGTAGGAAAGAGATGCTCCGCATCAGCTTCGCCTCCCGAGGCGCAGACATCCTCCCCGCAGATCCCGGAAGACCACGACCGCGCCGCCGCCTCACCCCGGTAGCGCGGCGCAGCATGACATCGGCCCACTACTCCATGGAGGTTTGACCTGATGATCCCGACCGTGCGCACCGCCCGCCCCGACGACCACAGGCCGTTGGGACCGGCGCCGCCGCGGCGCTCGGGGTGCCGGGTGCTGCCCGCGTTGGCCGCCGGGGCCGCAGCGCTGGCGCTCGTCGCGGCCGGCTGCGGATCGAGCGGCGGCGGCTCGTCGAGCTCTTCGAGCCCGTCGGGCAGCGGCGGGTCGTCACCAAGCGGGTCGTCAAGCTCGGGCGGCGCGGCGGCGACGGTCGCGGTCAAGACCGAGGGCACGCTCGGCAAGATCCTCGTCGACAACCAAGGGCGCACCCTGTATCTGTTCGAGAAGGACAACGGGCCCACCTCGACGTGCTATCAGGCGTGCGCCGGCGTTTGGCCGCCCTTTACGACGTCCGGCAAGCCGAAGGCGGGCGCCGGCGCCTCGGCCTCCCAGCTCGCGACCACGCAGCGCAAGGACGGCAAGACCCAAGCCGTCTACCACGGCCACCCCCTCTACTACTACTCCCCCGACGCCCAGCAGCCGGGCAGCACCAAGGGCGAGGGTCTCAAGCAGTTCGGCGCCGAGTGGTACGTCCTCTCGCCCGCCGGCGCCAAGGTCGAAGAGAAGGGCTCGGGCTCATCGGGTTCGTCGTCCGGTGGCGGAGGTGGCTACTAGTAGCGCTGACCTACACGGTTCTTCGCTGCTGAGTCGCGGCCTCGCTGCCTGACCTGGACGCCATCACGGACACAGCAGTCCAGGCAGCGTGGGGATCCCGTGGCCGGGACGCCGAGGGTCATCGCCGACGATGAAGCCGCCAGCGTCGCCGGCAGGCGCGAGCGTGGTCGCCGCCTCGCCTTCGGCGTAGATGACGTCGCGCTCGCTGCTCGTTCGCGCCGCGGACGGAGGCCGTCGGGCTGAAGCGGTGGGCCTCGTCGGTCAGTGCCTCGGGAGAGGCAGCGCTGCCCGGTCGAACACGCCCGAGCGGTGCGTATTGAATCGGTGTGAGCCTGGGTCGCGCGTGAGCGGCTTGAGCAGATAGTTCTCGTCCGAGCGACCGAAACCCCGACGCGCCACCGTTTACCGGCATGGGGGGCGAGCAATTGGGGCCAGATTTAGGCATGACTTATTATGTTGGTGGCCAACTCTTGACTTTTTTGTTGTAAGGGCTAAAGTGCCGACTGTCTTATGCCGAACTCAGATCGCTCCGACGGCGCTACTGCCATGAGCCATCGACGCCCGAGCAGCGCCGGTGGACCGAGCGCTCGACCGTTGCCGTCGCTCGTCGCGCGTCTCGCTGCTACGTGTGCGGCCGGCACGGGCGTGCTCCACCTCGCTTTGGTGCCCGAGCACCTGCACGCCTCCTACCTCGGGGCGCTGTTCGTGTTTGGCGGTGTCGGCAGCCTGATCGCGGGGGTGGCGCTGTGGCGGGCACCTCACAAGTGGGGTTGGGGACTTGGTGGACTGACGGCGGGTGCGATGGCGGTCGGCCTGCTCGCCAGCCGATCGGTTGGTCTTCCTGGCGTTTTCGGAATGCCGGGCGTACACGAGAGCGAGTGGAGAGCGCTGGAGGACATCGCGCTGCTGCTCGAGCTCGGGTTCCTCACCCTGGCGTGGCTTGAGTGGGGGGAACGGCGCAGACCGCTACGCGCAGCGTCGCGACAGCCGGCTGCCCCGACGTCACATCTCCCTGCCCCGCCGCGTTCGGTGCCGATCCCGTCTGCTGGTGGGCTCTCGCGCCGGCGCGCGCTGGCCGCTGTTGTGCCCTTGGTTGGAGCGGGCGCCGCAGGTCGCTTGTTCGGTGGCCCGTCCCTCGGACTCTCGGCTTCGCCGGCGAGCGCCGCTGCGATGCCGGGCATGGGGAGCGCTCATCCAGCGGCGGGCGCGGGGGCCAATGCGCAGCCCATGGGTGGGCATGGGCTGGGGTTCAGGGGCGGCAGCGTCGATCACCGCGCCAACGGGTTTGACCCGTCGGAGGTGGTGCGGGACTTCGACTGGGGCAAGACGCGCCGGTTGGCCAGCGGGCGGGTGCTGCGCGAATGGGAGATCGTCGCCTCCGACAAGGATGTCGAGATCGCGCCCGGGATCACCTTCCCGGCGTGGACCTACAACGGCCGCATTCCCGGTCCGACGCTGCGCTGCCACGAGGGCGAGCTGCTTCGCATCAAGTTCGCCAACGGCTCCCAGCACCCGCACACCATGCATTTCCACGGCATCCACCCGGCCGGCATGGACGGCAGCCCCGGGGTCGCGGGCACTCCTGACATCAAGGCCGGCCAGCGGTTCGTCTATGACTTCGAAGCCACGCCGTTTGGGATGCACCTCTATCACTGCCACGTGCACCCCTTGGCGATGCACATCGCCAAGGGCCTCTACGGCGCCTTCATCGTCGACCCCAAGCAGGGGCGCCCACAGGCTGACGAGCTGATCATGGTCATGAACGGCTTCAACACCAACTTCGACGGTCAGGGCAACCAGGTCTACGCGATCAACACGGTCGGCTTCGCCTATGAGCAGGCGCCGATCAAGGTCAAGCGCGGCGAGCTGGTGCGGATCTACCTGGCCAACCTGCTCGAGTTCGACCCGATCAACTCGTTCCACATCCACGCCAACTTCTTCCACTACTACCCGACCGGCACCTCGCTACAGCCCTCCGAGTACACCGACACGATCGCCCAGATGCAGGGGCAGCGGGGAATTCTCGAGCTGCGCTTCCCGCACGCCGGGCAGTTCCTCTTTCACGCGCACAAGACCGAGTTCGCCGAACTGGGCTGGCTGGGCCTCTTCGAGGTGGAGGACTGATGGAGGCGAACACCGCCGCTCAGCCCCGAGCCGGGGCCTGGTACGGACGAGTTCCGGCCTGGCTGCTCGCCGTGGTGCCGCTGGCGCTGATCGCCGGCGGCCTCGTCGCGTTCGCCGCGCTGGACGCCCCAGGGGTGCCCAAGCGCGCGGGGCCGCCGGCCGAGGAGCTCTCGGTCGAGCGGACCGTCTTGCGCCCCGGCCGGATCGAGCTGACCGTGCGCAACGACGGACCCGACGCCGTCCGGATCGCTCAAGTCTCGGTCAACGACGGCTACGTCCCGTTCAGCTCAAGTTCGTCCGACGCGACGGTAGGGCACCTCGGCGCCGAGAAGCTGAGTATCCCGTATGACTGGATTGCCGCGCAGGCCTACGCGGTCCAGTTGCACACCACGACCGGCGGCACGATCGACGCCAACATCCCCGTCGCGGTCAAGACCCCGACGACGGGCCTGGGCTTCTTCGGCGTGATGGCGCTGCTCGGGCTCTACGTCGGCATCCTGCCCGTGCTCCTGGGCATGCTCTTTCTGCCCTGGCTGCGGCGCGTCGGTGAGCGCTGGATCCGCGTGCTGATGGCGGTGACCATCGGCCTGCTGGTCTGGCTGGCGATCGACGCGACGCTCGAAGGCATCAAGCAAGCCGGGCAGGGATCGCAGGCGTTCGGTGGGCCCGCGCTGGTGTTCCTCGGCGCCGTCCTGGCCTACCTGGCGCTGAGCGGCATCGATACGTGGATGCGCGGCCGCCGTGAAGCGGCGGAGGGCGAAGGCGCCAGCAGCGCTCGCCTGGCGCTGCTGATCTCGGTGGGCATCGGGTTGCACAACCTCGGCGAGGGCCTGGCCATCGGCTCGGCCTACGCCCTCGGCGCGCTCGCCCTCGGTGCATTTTTGGTCATCGGCTTCGTGATCCAGAACACCACCGAGGGCCTGGCCATCGTCGTCCCGTTCGCCCAGCGTACGGCGTCACCGGGTCGCCTGGCCGCGCTGGGCGCGATCGCGGGTGCACCGGCGATCGTCGGCGCCTGGATCGGCGGCTCGGCCTACAACGGCAGCGTCGCCGCGCTGCTGCTCGGCGCCGGAGTCGGCGCGATCCTGCAGGTCATCCAGCAACTCGTGCCCACGATCCGCGATCGCGTCGGACGGGCGCTCTACCCGGCCAGCGTCACCGGGATCGGCGCCGGCATGGCGATCCTCTACCTCACCGGCCTGCTGGTCAGCAAGTAGATGGAGGCCTGCGGCGACGCGCCCGCCGCGCCGCGCAACGGCGCGGCCAGCACCACGCGCCGCGGGGTGAGCGAGGCGGTGGAGGACTACGCCAAGGCGATCTACGCGTTGCACTCTCGCCAGAACACCGACGCGGTCAAGACCAACGCCATCGCCCACCGCCTCGGGGTGACGCCCCGCTCGGCCTCGAGCATGATCAAGAAGCTCGCCGATCTCGGTCTGGTCGCGCACGTGCCCTACCGGGGCGTGCGCCTCACCGGCGAAGGCGAGCGAATCGCTCTGGAGGTACTAGGCTAAACACGTGACCACCCCTCCCTCACATCAAGCTCACAAGGCGGCCACAACGACGGCATCCGCGAGCCGACCGACCACGGAAGAGCTGATCATGTTCCTCGAACGCGACCAGCTAGTCGCCGACACCTCCCAGCCGGTAGCCCGAGCCCACCTCGGCCCGCGGGCCAACGCGGCGCTGTGGGGCCTTCGCGGGTTCGTGCTCGTGGTCAGCTTCATGGTCATCTACACCTTCCTGCACCAGCTCTGATGACCGCCGGCAACAACGGAGCCGACCAGCGATGACGGCCCGAAGACCTATGTCGCATCACAGTGAACGTGCACTGCGCCGCTGAACACGTCGCAGAAGTTCACGAGGAACTTGGTCCCCAAGCGGCGGCAGTCGCAGCGGCGCTGACCCTACTGAGCTCGCCAACGATCTACAGCCTATTGCGCCGCATCGCGGTCAAGTCTGTCGCGGCGCTCCTGACGATCGGCGACGCCACGCTGAACACGAGTCGCGCATGCGGCCAGAACCGTCTCGAGGATTCTCCAGTAACAGCTATGTAAAGTCACCATCCGCACGCCCGTCAAGACGCCGACGCACCGTCGCATGCTTACCCTCACCGTCGAACCCCCCAGAGGTTCCTGAGTAGAGCTCGAGCGCAGCCGGGGCTTTCTCGATCAGCTCGTTGGCCAGCGCGTCGATGGATAGGGTGATGCTGACCGGCTCGTGTCCCACGTCAAGATTCTCCGCACAACTGTTAGTTGAGGCCGGACAACAGCGCAACCTCCTGGTAGTGGGTCAGTTTGATTCTGGCCCGAGCGACATCTGATCCGGATGGACGATGGGTTCCGGGGTAGGCGGTAGCGCGACTTGAGTCATGTGCGCCCCCCAGCGGGCATGTCGAGCTTGTGCCCCGCGAGGAGCTGCCCGACGGTCACGAGCTGGATCTTCGGGTGGTTGCCCCACGGCGGCGACTGGTAGAACCCCGCGCTCGCGGCCTCTGTGCGCATCGGCGGCGTGGTTCCTTCGGTGTGCGCCCGCGCCAGTAGCTGGCCGCGTAGTTCGGGGTCTAGCCGAACGGACTCGACGCTGGCCGGGGCTGCGCCGAGGGCGGGTCGGCCGCGCTTGTTGCGTCGTGCGATGAGGGCGTCGACGTCGTAGCCGGCTTCGGCCTCAGCGGCGAGCTCCTCGACGTCCTTGTCGGTGATCGCGTTGCCGGACTGAGTATGGCCGTGGATGCGGGGTTGAGTCATCGTTTGAGAAGGCGTCGGTACTTGTAGTGCATCGCCATCGCATGGATCACGAGCTCGTTGCCCTCCCCGGTGACCATTACGACCACTTCAAGGAGGTTCCCGCGCGACGATCGGCGTGCGGTGGGGCGTCCGGCGCGGTGTCAGGAGCCAGCTAACGCGGCTTGGCTTCGTGCCGCCGGCTCGCGCTCTGCCCAATAGGGCTGAGAGCGTTCGGCCCTGCGCCCCCCGGCGAGCTACTTCTCGAGTTGCTTGCTGAGCTGGTTGAACTCGCTCAGCTCGCGCGACTGCGTGGAAATGATCGACTGGGCCAGGGACTTCGCCGGCCCGTACTGGCCGCCCGCCACCTCGATCTGTGCCATCTGGATCGCCGCGCCATGATGAGCGGAGATGACATCGAGCCACTTGCGATCGAAGTTCGGGCCCGAGGCAGCCGCCAGCTTCTCGGTGTCCATCATCCCGCGCTCATCGACCGGCGGCAGCATCTGGGGCTGGGCGTCGCCGAAGGTCTTCAGGAAGCCGTTGAGCTTTCGCAGCTCACTGCTCTGCGTCGTGTCGATGGCCTGTCCGATACTCTTGACCTTCGCATTCACGCCCTTGGACGCGGCCAGGCGTCCGAGGTCGACACCGGCCATGTGATGGGGAGCCATGTTCGCCACGAATGCGACGTCCGTCTGGTTGTAGCCCTTGCCAACGCTGCCGCCCGCGCTGGCCTTCTTGCTGCCGCAGGCGGCGAGCGCCACGGCGACTGCGAGGACCGTCGCGGTGACGAGAACTCGCTTGAAGAGGTAGCGCACGGAGGAGGCTGACGGTCAAGTCGGACTTGCGCGGCACCGGACAAGCCGCCGAGGCGGCGCGAACGAGGCGGCGCGAAGGTAGCGCACGGAGGAGCCTGCCTTGCTGCCAGGTGCTTGCATTTGGTTCGGTCCTCACTAGCTTCGCCGCAGGCTGTCGCCGCGCCAAGGACCACCGCCCGGAAAGGACCAGTCGATTACCGTGGAGCCGCAAGCCGTTTCGCAGCCAGCACGTGCGACCGCTGACGCGGATGAGACGACGCAGCATCGCTTTACGCGGGACGAGATCCCGCGGCTGTTGCTCATGTTCGGGTTCATCGGTCTGCTGTACGTTATCGGCTTGGGCTTGTTTTCGCACTTCAACTCGATGCCCAAGCTTCACAACCTGCAGGGCAGTGACGGCAAGCTTCTCTACGCGGGCGCCGGTACGCTGGCTTTACCTTCGGGTTGCGGCATGCGTTTGACGCCGACCACATTTCAGCGGTCGATGACACGATGCGCTACCTGCTGCAGAGGGGCAAGCGCCCGCTGGCGGTCGGCTTCTTCTTCTCCCTCGGGCATTCAACGGTCGTCTTCAGCTTCGTGACGGCAATCGCGCTGATCGCGTCGTAAGCCAAGGCCTTTCAGCACTCCTTCCAAGGCACGGGCGGCATCATCGGCACGCTGGTGTTCGGAAGCTTTCTGTACCTGATCGCCGCGCTGAACCTCGCGGTGCTCGGCGTGATCCTCAGGGTCTGGCGCGAAGCCAAGAAGGGCGAGTACTCCCCCGAGGCGCTGGACCACCTGCTCGCCAACCGGGGATCATGAACCAGCCCGCTCGGAGAAACACCGCCCGCCCCGACACCGCGCCGGCGCTGGGTCCGCTGGCACCGCATGCGCTCGTTAGCACGCCGGCCGCCAGGATGGCAACGAGCAGCGGGTAGCGCCGTATGATCCGCGTAATGGGTGCCGGGGCGCTCGGGCCTATCTGCCGCGAGCTCCTGTGGGCGCACGCGGAGAGCGTCGTCGGCTGCGACTTCTTCACGGTCGAGACCGCGCTAGTGCGCACGCGCGTGCGAGCACCGCGGCCCCACTGGTTGCCGTAATCGAGCGGGGTATTGGGACCCTTCTAAGCTCAGCCGACGGTCACGAGCGCTGAGATGTCGGGGGTGCCGCGGCCGGTGGTGTGGTCCCAGCCAGGTGTGGCTGGGTAGATGCCCTGGTGGCCGATGAGAATGTCGTGGAAGGCTGAGGGCGGCTCGGTGGCGCACAGAGGCGCTGAAGCCGGTGGCGTAGGCCAGCGACTCGCACTCGCCCGCCGAGAAGCTCGCCTGCCGGGCCGCATTGTCGGTGACAAAGCGGTTGATCGTCGCGAGGATGTCCGCGTCGGCGAGCGAGGATCCGACGTAGACGCGCAGCGAGAACACGTTCGGAGCCAGACCCGTCGAGTACTGGGTTCCACATCTCGAACCCAGCTTGCGGGGTAGATGTCGGCATGCCGGGGTTCTAACCGATTGGCAACGACTCGCAACCGGTCGAAACGACAAAAGCACAACGAGTCGCAGATAGAGCTGTCCCGCGACGCGCTTAAAGCGGCGACAGGATTCGAGCCTACTGCGACCCGGCGGCCGCGGGCCACGGATAATCGCGCCGCTCGGGGCCGGGCGCTCCTCCGACGGCGCGTAGTATGGAGGACCTCGTGGCCCCTCGCCTCCCGCCCGCGCCCCTGCCATGACCCCCGCCGGCGTCATCACCATCGGCATCCCGCCCGAGCTGCACCTCGGGCCGCTCACCCTCACGTGGCACGGGCTGACCATCGTGCTCGGCATTGTGCTCGGCGGCCTGCTCGCCCGCCGGTGGGTGAGCGAGCGGGGGCTCGACCCCGAGCCGATAACGAACTTCATGCTCCTCGCCGGGCTCGGCGGGATCGTGGGCGCACGCCTCTGGTACGTCATGGAGCACGGCGGCCCGCTGCTCGGCACCCGCGGCTTCACCTTCGACGGCGGACTGCTCCTCGCCGCGGTGATCATTGCGATCTACCTACGCCGGACCCTCCTGCCCGTCGTCTACCTCGACGTCGCCGCCGCGGCGCTTCCGCTCGGGGTCGCCTTCGGGCGGATCGGCGACCTCATCAACGGCGAGCACTACGGGCCCCGGAGCGACTTCTTCCTGGCCGTGCGCAACTCCAACCCCGACGCGTCGACGCCGAACTCCGCCTTCGCCTACCAGAACGGCGGCCTCTACGAGATGCTACTCGCCACCCTCATCTTCCTCGTGGTCTGGCCGCTGCGCCACCGCGTGCGGCGCCCGGGCGCGATGGTCTGGCTCGTGCTCGGCCTGTTCGCGGCCGGCCGCTTCGTGGAGTTTTTCGTCCGCTCGGACTCGCCCGCCCTGGCCCTGGGGCTCAACAACACCCAGTGGGCCAGCCTCGGCCTACTCGTGCTCTGCATCGCCGGGTGGGCGCTGACCTCGCGCCGCGCCGCGCCCGTCGATCCCATCAGATCAAGCGGAAGAAGCTTAGGTTCAGGCGGCTCAGCAGATCCTGGGGGCCGCGAAGTCCATCCGGAACATCCCGCCCGCTAACACGAGCACGCCTACCCCGATGAACGGCGTCCCCGAGGGCGCGAGCGCGACGAGTCCGCCCTTGATGGCAGCGTACGTCCGTACCCGGTGCTCGCCAACTGGCCGAGCGAACCGAACTCAGCGACCGCGCTAAGCAGGCCGGTGAGCATGATGACGAGGACGACGGGTAGCGCCGCGACGGCGTAGCGCCGGATGCCGAAGCCCAGGACCGGCCGTCGGCGGTCGGGCTCCGAGGCGGCGGTCACGACGACGAGGTGGGCGAGTGCGCCGACCCAGATCGCCGCGCCGGTGAGGTGGATGACGTCGGCCGTCACCGCCCACGCGTGGCCTGAGCTCCAGGCGTGCGAGCGCAGCGAGGTGGCCACCACGGCGCCGACGAGCGCGATCGGAGCCAGCAAGCGCAGGGCACGAAGGCGGGTGCTCGCGGAAGCAAGCAGCAGGATGGCGATCACGGCGAGCGTGAGGAGGCCGGGCCAGGTCCCGATCGCGCTTGCCACTGCGCTGCTGCGCAGTCCGGCCGAGAACCCGCCGCCTGCACGCTCGCCGGCAACTTGGATGAGCTGGCATGCCGCCCCGGCGCTGGCGAGCATGAGGCCGGCGCCGACGGGCGGCCGGCGGACCTTGCCCGGGGCCGACTTCCAGATCACGCGCTCGCTGGCGATGCCGCCGAGCGCCAGGGCGAGACCGACGAAGAAGAGCAGGCTGAAGGCGACCTGCCGCCATGGCGTGCGCGCGGTCGTCGCCGACGAAGCGGAGGGCAGACCGCCTGTGCGCCCGACGGCGAACGCGAACTCTCCCGTGCTCAGGTGCCCATCATCGGCCAGAACGCGCCAGGTGACATGAAGACGCCACGCAGCCGCGGCCGCAGCGGCTGGCGCACGACGGCACCGTGCGCAGCCGGCGGTGAGAGGCCGAGCGCGGCCGTCCGCCCGCTTCGGACGCTGACTCGCGCACTGCCTGCCACGAACGCTTCGCTGAACGACAGCGTGATCGTGCGCGGGCTGCCCGCGAGTCGTGCGCCCGCCTGGGGCGTGGACTGCACGAGGAAGGCGTGGGCTTGCGCGTCCGCAGGAGCCGCAAGCGCCACGGCCCCCAAGACAGCCAGGACGGCGACAGCTCTGGCGATAGGCCGGGCGGGTGCTCGCGCCGATCGCGCCTCGAGGCGGCTGCCAATTGCGACTCTTGATGCGTCCGCTACGCGGTATCGTAGATGGCGTCCGCCCTTCGCAGGAGTGATCCACGTCCTCCGTGCGAGCCACGCGCGATGCGATCGGAGCGCGTCGATGAACTTGTCGGAGCGCTGGGCCGCTCGGCGGCGCCTTCCGCCCGGCAGCGCCGATGTCACCTCACCGTGACGCCTCCGGTATGCGGGCGGCGATGAGCGCGCCGATCTCGGCTGGGCCTTCGTAGACGAGGAGATGGTCTCCGGGCACTTCGAGGACCTCGACGGCGTCGTGCGGGTGGTCGAGAACGTCACGCGCTGGAGTGCGTCGATCGATGTCTCCCAGGACGATTGTCGTGGGCTGCTCTGGTTGGTCGAGCCACGCGGGGATCGGGTTGTGATCGAGCAGGGCTCTCACGGCGTCGCGGTAGGCGGGCCACGAGTGCTGGACGCTCTGGGCGGCCAGAGCGGGTGGCGCTCCTCGGGCGAGCAGCGGCAGGAGCCGGGCCGCAGGCGAGCGTAAGAGGCACATCGCGCCGCATAAGCCGCTGGCCACGGGTGAGCCGTTGACGACCTGGCGTGCCAGCCAGCCCTCGGCGCCGAGTCGCTTCCGCGCGCCTGCCGCATCGCGGAACACCGGCGGGGCGATCAGCACGAGGCGTCTCACGCGGTGTGGAGCGCGCCGGGCGAGCTCGACGGCGACGGCGCAGCCAAAGGAGTGGCCGACCAGCGTGAGGGCGCCGCTGCCCTCTTGCTGGAGCGCGCTGCAGAGGGCGTTCGCATGGTCCTCCAGCGCGAAGCTGGTCCCGACGGTTCGCGAGCGTCCGAAGCCGAGGAGGTCAGGCACGAGAACGGACACGTCGCGGGCGACCAGCTCGCGAGCAACTGGAGCCCACACCTCGTTGGATGCGGCCAACCCGTGAAGCAGTAGCACCTGCGCGGGAACGGCGGGCCCGTAGCGGACGCTGGAGAGGCCGTTGGCCGGCGATGCCTGGGGACGGATCAGGGCGCTCCCGCCCAGGCCGATGCCGGGAGCCAGGCCGCAGTCGACCTCACGGCCGCGGGCGGCCAGCCAGGCGCTGAGCAACCCCGCGTAGGCACCCGACGCGGCCAGCGCGATGATCAGCCAAGTCGAGTCGCCTCCGGGCAGGTAGTGCACCCAGATGTGCCCGAGGAAGATGTTCATCCAACCGGCGTGTGGGATGCCGGCAGAGGAGAGCAGGTCGGGCGCCATCGCAACGAGGTGTGCGACGAGGATGCTGGCCAGTAGCCCGCGCCCCGGGGCGCCCTTCAGAGCCAGCCACGCGCTCTGGAACAAAGCCGCCACGGCCAGACCGACGAGAAAGTGGGTGGCCCAATGGAAGTCAGCCTCGTGACCGCGGTAGCTCGCGAACAACGCCGCTTCGGTCGGCACGAGCACCGCGAGCTGGATGAGGAGGGTGCGCGAGCCCAACGGTCGGTAGGCTCGCGCCCACGTGGTTGCCGCGTTCATGCCATGGCGAGCTCGAGCTGGCTGCGATTGCGCCAGACGCGGTCGGCGATCAGCTCGGTCTTGAACGAGTCGACGAAGCTCTCGGCGAGCGCGTTGTCATAGCAGTCGCCCGCGCTGCCGACCGAGGCCAGGACGCCGGCGTCGTCGAGCGTCTGCGTGTAGTCGAACGACAGGTACTGGCTGCCGCGGTCGGAGTGGTGCACGAGCGCGACGTCGACGCCGCCGGAAGCACGGGCAACACACAAGGAGTCGACCCGGTCGCCGCACCGGCGAGCAGCGCGAAAGCCAGAAGCAACAGCATCAGCCGCTACTGCGCGCCCCGGCCGCCCACGGATGCCTCGCGCGCACGGGTCTTGCCGGTCGCAGGTTCGCGCCCGGCTCCGCGCTGTCGGGTGCTTAGATCACGTGTCATGGGCGGCCTACTCGTGCTCGGCATCCTTGTAATCTTGCTCGCCGGGATTTTGTTTCTCGTTCGACGCGGGGAGCGCCGGGACCGCGACTGATCCGATCTCAGCGGGCGACGTGATCCGTGTGACGAGGTATCGGGCGTCATGGTGGACCCACCCGATCAGCGCGGAGCCGATCGAGGTCTGAAACTTCAGGCCGAGGAAGTACAGCCCTGGTGAGGCGGTGACGCCGCCGTGATGGACGGGACGCCCGTTGCTGTCGATGACGGGTACGTCGATCCACTCGTAGCCGGAACGAAACCCGGTGGCCCAGACAACCGCCTCGACGGCGACGTCTCGGCCGTCCTCGAAGGTGATTCGTGCGCCGCGGGCGGCGAGTGCTCGTCCCGCGACGTACACGCCCCGGCGCCGGCGTAGGTGCCTGAGGCTTGTGCCGACGAGAACGTCGTCGGCTCTGACCAGACGGCCGCGGAGCGAGTCGCTGCCGGCCCGCATGAACCCGGTGCGCTCGAGCCACCAGTGCAGGCTCTGCCCGAGCATCCGCAAAGGCAGCGAGTGGAGGCGGCTGGCGACCGAGAGCCACACCCGGTGTGTATTTGACAGCTCAGCGGCGATCTGGGCTCCCGAGTTGGCGCCACCAACCACGACCACAGTTCCGTCGGGTATCTGGCGTGGATTGCGGTACGCGGAGCTGTGCAGCTGCGTGACGTGACGCGCGATGTCTTGGCTTATCGACGGGATGTACGGTCGCTGGTAGGCGCCGGTGGCGACGATTACCTGCTCGGCCAGGTAGCGTCCCCTGGGGGTATCGAGCTCGTAGTCATCACCGCACCGGGAGAGCTTCAACACCGGTTCTGAGAGTCGCACCGGCAGGTCGAACTCGGCGACGTAGCTCTCGAGGTAGTCGGCGATCTCGTCCTTGCCGGGGTAGGACTCAGGGGGCGCGGGGAAGGCGAGTCCGGGTAGAGCGCTGTAGCGGGCGGGCGTAAAGAGCCGCAGAGAGTCCCAACGCTGCCGCCAGGAGTCCCCGACTCGCATGGCGCCGTCGAGGATGACGAACGGAACGCTACTGCGATGAAGGAGGTAGCCGGCGGCAAGGCCGGCCTGGCCAGCGCCGATCACAACGACCGCGACCCGGTGCAGCGGGCTATCCACCATGCTTACCGGCTCGCGGCCCGGACCGTCCTTGCTGGGGCGGTGAGTATTCGTCGCCCCAGCCACCTCGACACGACAGCGAGCAACGGCAGCTGCATGAGCGGCGCCACGCCAACCCCGGCCACCGTCGGCATCGCCGATGCGTAGGCCCAGCGCCCCGACGAGAGGCCCCGGCGCTCGATGAGCACGGCCGCCAGCGCCGACGCCGCCACCACGATCCACGATGCGCGGATGCTCCAGAGACGCGTGGCTGCCACGGCGACGAGGAATGCCGCGGCCGTCAACCCGGCGTCTCCACCCGCCGCACCCAGGCAGCGGAGGGTCGACATCCTCGTCGCGTAGAGCGGCATCTGGGCCATCTCCCAGCCGAAGTTGAGCGCAAACGCCACGACGGCGCAGAGCGCCAAGAGCGGGAGCAGGGCGCCCCCGTCTGGCTTCGCGTCGAGGTCTGGCGGGCTCGGTGTGTTGCTCACGGGCAGCTGGCGGGCCAGGTTGCGTCCGCTCGCTCTTTGCGCTCGGGCTCGAGCCAGCGTCGCTGCGTTTCGACCATCGGCCTGCCGCACGCGGGGACTCTACTACACTCGATAATAACTGGCTTGGGCTCTCTCTTCCTGCTTTCGATGCGCCACCACGCCACCTCACGATCGTCGCGCCCGCGAGCAGGGGCGGCGCTGCTAGGCGTGATGGTCGCTGTCCTGGCTGGCGCTGTCCCGGCTTCGGCGCATTCCTCGTTTCTCGGCGCCAATCCGGAGCCCGGCGCCCGCCTCGCGGGTTCTCCCCCGATCGTGACCCTCAGCTTCACGGAGGCTCTTAACCATCGTCTGACGACGGGCAAGCTGCTGAGTGTCCGGTCGGGCAAGCCGGTTGTGACGAGCTCTTCGGGGAGCGGCAGAAGGCTGATCCTGCGGCCGGCGGGCCCGCTGCCGCGCGGTGCGTACCGGGTCGAGTGGCACTCCGTGTCGACCGACGACGGACATGCCCTGGAGGGCTCGTTCTCGTTTGGGGTGCGCGCTGCTGCGCTCGGCGGCGAGCATTCGGTCGAACAGAGTCCCCTGGCCCGCGGGGGCTGGCTACGGATCCTCTCACGGGCGGTCATGTACGCGGCGCTCTTGCTCTTCGTTGGCGCCCTGCTCTTGCGGGGCCTCCTGGGAGCTGGCGGTCGGTCGTGGCTGGTTCCCAACGAGCTGGCCGATGGCCTCGAGGCGCGCTGGGCCGCCCGCCGGGAGCGAGTCTTGGCGGCGGACCTCGGTTTCGTTGCCGCGGCGGCAGCCGCGGTCTCTGCGGTCACCGACGCGGCTGACGCGGCGGGTGGATTGCGTCTGGCTGGCCTGCGCGACTACCTGCTGGCGAGTCAGGCTGGTCTCGCGCGGCTGGCTGTCGTAGTGCTCGTCCTCTTGGCGGGGTTGGTCGCCGCGCGCCGGCCGCGCGCCGCCGCGCCGCTAGGCGCTTTTTCGTTGGGAGCGGTTGCGCTCAGCGGCCATGCGAGCGCCGCTTCACCGCGGGCGCTGACGATTCTCGTCGACTGGACGCACCTGCTCGCGGGTGCGGTCTGGATGGGCGGGATCGGGCTGATCGTCGTTGTTTGGGGACCCATCCTTCGCCGTAGCGGCCGCGCATGGCGCCTTTCGGTGGCCCGGTACGTGCTGCCGGTGTTTGGTCGGGTGGCCCGTCCGGCGTTTGGCCTGGTGGTGGTGACAGGACTCGCTAGTGCGCTGATCGAGCTAGGCCGCCTGTCCGCGCTGTGGGAGACCGGCTACGGCCGCGTGCTCATGCTGAAGATGACCCTCGTCGCAGCGGTCGCTGGCAGCAGCTACGTGCACGCGCTTCGTTTGCGCCCGCGGTTGCTCTCGGCACCGGCCAAACCGGGTCCACGGCGGGAGCGTCGCCATTGGAGGCTGCTCGGCGCCGAACCGCTGCTGGGGGTGGGGATCGTCGCGCTCGTGGCTCTCCTCGTCGGGTTCCCGCTCCCGCCGCGCCAGCTCAGCGATTCCGCCGAGGCGCGTGCGGCGAGCGCCGCCGCTTGCAGTCCGTGTCCGCTGCCCCGGCCTGTTCCCGGGCAGCTGGCCGTCGCGGACCGGGCGGGTTCAGACGTGGTCGCGGGCTGGTTGCGCCGAGGCGCCTCAGGGCTCAGCGGGGAGATTCGCGCGTTCGATGTTCACGGCCGCCCGGCTCGCGACTCCTTCGAGGTACGCGGCACAAGGCAGACTTCGTGTGGGCCGGGGTGCATCCGCTTTCGCATCGCCACCATCCCCGCCGCCGTTGCCGTGGCGCTGCGGCAACGAGGCCAGACCTACGTCGCCCGCTTGGGAGCCCGCTGGCAAGCCGACTCGAGCGTGCTTGCCCGGCGGCTCCTCAACCTCGCCCAAGCTCGCATGCGCGCGTTGCGAAGCGTGCGTGAGACCGAGATCGAGTCCACCGTGCCTGAGATCTCTGCCCGTATTGACTATCGGCTTGAGGCGCCGAACAGACTTGCCTATCGGACGAGCGGCGGCGTGCAAAGTATCGCCATCGGAAAGACAACGTGGGATCGTTCCGAGCCACGTCTCCCGTGGATTCGAGGTCAGTTCGGTGCCGGACTGCCTTTTCGCACGCAGAGCTGGTTCACATGGACAACCTACGCAAGCTACGTCTACTTCCTGGGTCGGGAACGACTAAGGGGCCGGCGGGTAGCGGTTATCGCGACGATGGATCCGGGCACCCCGGCCTGGTGGCGGATCTACATCGATCTGCGCACCCATCTCGTACCGCAGACGACACTGATCACGAACGGGCACTTCAGTTCCGAGCGGTACTTCGCGATCAATCAACCTACGCGAATCGATGCCCCGGAAACCGGTCATGAACCGTAGGGCCAGTCACCGACCACGCGGCAGGGGACCCGGAGCGTCCGAGAGCGGCGAGACCAGCGACAGCCCGCGCGGGAGGGCGGCCGCGGAGGATGAGCGACGCGGACCGTCGCGCTTTCTCGCTCCAACGATCAGCGTCCTGCTCGCAGCCGCGCTCCTCGCCTTGCTGGTCTTCGGGATCTTCTCCCAAAGCCCAAATACGACCATCGATGACAGCCTCGCGAAGAAACAACCGGTTCCGGCTCCGGCTTATCGTCTGCGGGTGCTTCTACCAGGCACACTGGGCCGCGTGCTTGGTTCTAAGCTGGCCGGCCCGCGCGCCGATGGCTGGATAAGTCCCGTGGAGCTACGCGGCACTCCCTACGTCCTCAACGTTTGGGCGTCGTGGTGCGTCCCGTGCCGGGAGGAGGCTCCGAGGCTCGAGCGGACCTGGCGGACCGCGAGGTCGCACGGGGTGCTCTTCCTCGGACTCGATCAGCAGGACGTAACCGACGACGCGCGCGCGTTCATGCGTGAGTTTCGCATCGACTACATGAACATCCGCGACCCCACCAACGACGTTCCCCGGGCCTATGGCGCCACCGGCGTCCCGGAGACGTACTTCGTCAGCGCCCGCGGCCTCGTCGTAAACCACGTAATCGGCGTCGTGACTTCCGCTGATCTCCGACGCGGCATCGCGGCTGCCGTAGCTACTGATGTCAGCGCACCGCGTCAGGGCGGCGCCCGGCGCCCGTCCCGGTAGCTAGCCCTCCTGAGGGGCGCCGGCCGTGAGCGACCCGAGAGCGATCACGACCCGGTCGGGGCTTGTGCTCAGACCCGGCAACGCCGGTTTCAGCGTCACCTTGAGCGTGGGCGAGGGCGCGGGATCCTGTTTACACCACGTGAGCCGCCGCGCGGGCAGGTCCGCTACACCCAGAAACTGATAACGCACATCGCCCATCCCACAGGACGCACGACGAGTGCGGAGCGGAGGGCTCGCCCAGGGCGCGCCCCTCGTGAGCGCTTGGTGCGGCGTTCACACGTCAACCAGGTCGGGCGCGCCGAAACGCGCCACCTGCGCGACGGCGACGGGCTCTAGATGCTTTGGAAAAAGTTCAGCCCAAGCTTGCCGAGGAGATGCTGCGCCTGGATGTTCAGCTGGAACAGCTCGCCGGTCACCACCAGGACGCCCATGGCAACGAGCACCACTCCGGCCCCGATCTGAATAGCCATGTAGTGGCGCTTAAAGAACGCGAACGCCCGCGTGGCGGCGTTGAAGGCGATGGCGGCAAACAAGAAGGGCAGACCAAGCCCCGCCGAATAGACCCCGAGCAGCAGCGCCCCCTTCGCCGTGCCTTGAGTCGTGGCGGCAAGACCGAGAATGGCACCGAGCGTTGGCCCCACACACGGGGTCCACGCCACGGCGAACGCGGCGCCGGCGACGACGGGGCCGCCACGACCGGCGCGTTGAATCAGTGCGTCAGGGCGCCATTCGCGGTTGAGCCGGTTCACGAACACCGCACCGATGAAGAGAACGCCCATAACGATGATGGCTGCGCCGGCGACCTTCTCAAGCGTCGAACGGTTCGTGAAAAGAAAAGAACCGATCGCGGTGGCCCCGAGCCCGAGCACGATGAACAGAAGGGAAAAGGTGCCAACGAAGATCCCGCTACGGGCGAGGACAGCCGGATCAAGCCGGCGCCGTCCGGCCCGCCCCGGCTCAACGCCCGAGACCGTCGCGAGGTAGCCAGGCACGAGCGGCAAGCAGCACGGTGAAACAAACGAGACGACGCCGGCGGCGAAGGCGAGCAGGAGGTTGGGGGAATCGACCACGGGATGAGAACGGCTTCCGGCCGCCCCGACCGTAGCCCCGAGTGAGGCAGGGCGCGGGTGCGCGCTACGGCTTGACCTACGAACACGGATAGTACGCGGTGCGGCAGTGTCCTGAACGCGCAGGCGCCTGCGCCGCCCGCGCGGAAGCTTGTGGCCTGGCTGGCGCGACCAACGATGCCGACTCCAAAGGGGATACGCGGGGTCGGCGCCACATCCCGGGGGGCCGGTACCGCTTAGCTGAGCCCCTCGTGAATTGGAACACGAGGTTTGCGACCCGGGCGATCTCGCTGGTTGCGCGCTCGCGGCACGCCAGGTGGGCGGATTCCCTAGAAGCTGCGGCGTAGAAAGACGCCCCAGAGCACGAGCCCGGCGAAGCCCAACATGAGCGGGGCGCAGCTCTGCATGAGGAGCAGAGGCCAACTGACCTGGGCCATCGTCGTGATGCGGGCGGTACCGATCACGAGGGCGCCGAGGCCGGCGACGGTTACGGCGGCGGCGAGCAGCAAAGAAACGGGAAGCTCCCATCGGGGGCGTTCCCCGAGCAGGTTGTCAACGCGTTCCGCCGATACGCCGATTACGGCAGCGTTGTCAACTTGACCGAAGGCCAGAAGCGCCGAGGCGAGCGGCTGCGTGGCGCCGCTCGAGCCGACTGCGGCCTCGTCGGCGGCGAGCTCGGTCAGGGCCGCGTGTCGTCGGTGGAGGGCTCGCATGACGGGGAGGAAGAAGAGGGCGTCGGTCAGCACGTGCGTGACAAACAGCCGCAGCGGATCGCGCCGGGAGGCGTGGTGGGCCTCGTGGGCAAGGACTGCGTCGAGCTCAACGTCTTCGACTTTGTTGAGCGCCCCGGTCGAGACGTAGATGCGGGGTCGTAGGAGCCCGGCGCAAAATGCCTTCGGCTCGGCGTCGGCGATAACGCACGCCGCAATTGACGTTCCCAGCGAGCCGCAAGGGCGAAGCGCCCGTAGGTATTTTCGTGTAGATCGATGTGCCGTAATCCCGGAGCGGGCAGCCCGGCCGATCACGATGGAGGCCAGGGACGCGAGGCCAAAGACGAGAAGGTCTGTGGCGTTGAGGTGCGGAAGCCACGAGCGACACGCGGCGAGTAGCTCGTCAGACGATGGGGCGCCGAGCGCGGTGGCGTGAGCCACCACGGTGAGTCCAGCCAGCGCGACCGCGAGGCCCGCCAGGGCGACGACTGCGTACAGACGGAAGAGCCAGCGCGCCCTAGCGCGCACGGCGCGCCAGGTTCTGCAGCTTGCGCCGACGGGCGGGATCGAGGGCGGACAGCTCTCGCGCGAAGTGCGCGAGCGCGAGCTCACCGTACTCGCTGACGAGGCCACTGACCTGCAGCTGAGCCCGGCCCTCGTCGTATTCCTGCTGAGACAGCCGCGCGCGATACGTATCGCTGCGCCCGTCGCGCTTCCGGCTTAAGAGCTGCTTCTGGTCGAGGCGCTGCATGACGGTCATGAACGTCGTGTACGCGCGCGGGGGCCGATCTGCGCGTTTGTTTAGCCCTTCCATCACCTGCTTGACCGTCGTGGGCTCGGCTTGGCGCCAGACCTCGTTCATGACCTCGGCCTCGAGCTCGTGGAGCGGCGGCAACCCCCGCAGACGGTTTGGCGACGACATATCGGGAGGATAGCCGAGCAGCCTCGTCTGGATTGCTTCACAAGGGGCCGCCCGGTGGTCACATAGCGCGGGTGCCCTCTCGATGTAACCGGCCGCGATGTCGATCGGTGGAGTGATCGCTGGTGGCGAGAACCGCAGTCGGCCTCAAACGGATCAAGGGTTCGCTGGCAGGCGCCGATGGGTTCCCGGATGTCTACTATGATGCATCGTTACGTGATTGGCGAGGTCTTTATGTCGCTGTTCCTTTTTGGCGGATCGTCCGCGTATGGGCCGTGTTTGGCGGGCGGCGCGGCTAGTCACTCGCTCGCCGTGAGCGGGGAGCCCTACGGTGGGGTAGCGCGCTTTTCTTCGGCGGGTCTGTGATCGCGGCGGTCCTTGCTGGTGCCGTCGCGCTGTTCGCGCCCTGCTGCATTTCCGTGATGCTGCCCGCGTACTTCGCTACCGCGTTTCAGAATCGGCGCACGTTAATCGCTATGACGTTCCTCTTCGCCGCAGGCGTGGCCACGGTCATCCTGCCGATCGCGGTGGGCGCACATGCGCTTCAGCCCATCTTCACGAGCGAGCACACGCTGCTCTACACGGCTATGGGCGTCATTCTGCTGGGCCTCGCCGGCTTCTTGTTTCTGGGGGGAAAGTTGCAGTTGCCGATGCCGGGGCGTCGTTCGGGCGGCAAGTCGGGCCCCCTGAGCGTGTACACCCTCGGGATCTTTTCGGGGGCAGCTAGTTCGTGTTGCGCCCCGGTGCTGGCAGGTGTTCTGGCTCTGTCGGGTGCTGCGTCTTCCTTTGGCAAGGCTGTCGGCCTCGGCTCCGCCTACGTGTTTGGCATGGTCGCGCCGCTGTTCGTCATCTCGTTGTTGTGGGAGCGTGTGGACTGGCGCTCGACTCGCTTGTTTCGGCCTCGCTCATTCATCTTGCGCGTTGGGTCCTTGCGTCGGTCGCTTACCGGCACGGCGCTCATGAGCGGGCTTCTCCTGGCGGTCATGGGAGTGGCGATGCTCGTCATCGGACTGACGTCAAACGCCATGCCCTCCGCGCGGGGCTGGCCGGCTGAGTTCTCCGCAAAGCTCCAGCACTACGCGAAAGTTCTCACCGACGCGCTGTCATTCATACCCGGATGGATGGCGGCGGCTGTCCTGATCATCATCGTCGCTCTGCTCGCGTGGCGAGCGATCAGTCAGGTCTCCCCCGAAGACGACAGTCGTGGCGGGGAGCCTCCCGATCCGGACCCATTGGGCGAGGCCGATGGGTCACCGGTCTCTTCCCGCGAACCCGAATACGTCTAGGAGCGGACACCCAATGGCCAGTCGCACGGCAGGCAAAGAGCAACGAAAGCAGGAGCGCATTCGCGACGAGGAGCAGGCGCGTCGGCGACTGAGCGTTCGTGCGCTGCGCATCCGGATCGTCGCCGGGGTCGCGGGTGCGCTCGCTGTTCTCGGCGTGATCTTTGCCTTGAGCAATCTCGGCACGGGTTCGTCCTCGGGACCCAAGGGAAGCAGGTACCCCTTCGCGGTCGGGCAACCGGGGCCCCGTCAGCTTGCTCCCGCCATAAACCTCCGGTCTACCCAAGGCGGGAAGTTCAGCCTCGCGACCCAGCGGGGCAAGACAACGCTGCTCTACTTCCAAGAAGGCATCAGCTGCCAGCCGTGCTGGGATCAGCTGAAGGACCTGCAGCCCCACATGCGTGAGTTCAAGGCGCTCGGCGTCAGCCAGATCGTGAGCATCACCACTGATCCGCTCGATGCACTGCACCAGAAGGCGTCCGACGAACAACTCGGCATGCCTGTGCTCTCGGACGGTGATCTGGCGGTGTCCAAGGCCTACGGTGCCAATCAATATGGGATGATGGGCGACAGCCGCGATGGGCACTCATTTGTGGCCGTCGGGCCAGACGGACGCATTCGGTGGCGCGCGGACTACGGCGGCTCACCTAAGTACACGATGTACGTACCGGTGGCGACTTTGCTCGCGGACCTTCGCAAGGGTCTCGCGACCAGCCACTCGTGACCTCACCGAGGGAGCTGACCAACATGGGCTCCGTACACCGAGTGATCGAGGCTCAGCTGCGCCCACCGATATACCTCGGTCACGTAAGCGGGCCCAGCAACGGCGGCGGCACGGCGGCTGGCCTCTCTAGGCATCCGTCAAGCGTTCACTCAGCCCGGCATGCGCCCGTCCTTTGTTCGCTCTTCAACCCACTGACTGAGTTGTCCACCGTCTCCGAGGGGTAGGCAGGCGGGTGACTATGGGCCATATCCTGAGCAAAATCCTCGACGGGCTTGGCAATGCCGTGCAGGAGGCATGGATCATCTGGTGGCCGCTGGTGCTCGGCTTCCTGCTCTCCGGGGTGGTGCAGGCGTGGGTGAGCCGCGGGCGCATCCAATCGGTGCTGGGCGGCCGCGGCATCGCAGCGACCGGACGGGCCACGGCGCTGGGCGCCGCGTCGTCCTCCTGCAGCTACGCGGCGATCGCCATATCCAAGAGCGCCTTCCAAAAGGGAGCGGGATTGCCCGCCGCACTCGCGTTCATGTTCGCGTCCACCAACCTCGTCTTCGAGATCGGCATCGTGCTGTGGGTCTTCCTCGGCCCGGCATTCACCGCCGCGGAGTTCGTCGGCGGTTTCGTGCTCATCGGGCTCATGTGGGCGGCGACCCGCCTGCTGGTCTCTCCCGAGGAGGAGGCGACCGTCCGCGCTTTCACCCAGGACCAGGCCGACGAGGGGCCACAAACGTCCGCCAACCGGCGGACGTGGCGCGATCGACTGACCTCGGCCGAAGCCTGGACTGACGTCGCCGAGAACTTCGTGGCCGATTGGCGCATGCTGTGGAAGGAGATCACTCTGGGGTTCGTGATCGCGGGCTTCGTTGGCCTGATCCCGCGCGACGTCTTCAGGACGATCTTCCTTACCGGCGCCCCCCACAGCGTCCAGGTGATTGAGAACGTGGTGCTCGGCCCGCTGATCGCGATCGCGGCCTTCGTGTGCTCGGTCGCGAACATCCCGCTCGCTGCCGTGCTGTGGGCCGGGGGCATGTCGTTTGCGGGCGTCATCGCGTTCATCTACGCCGACCTAGTAACGCTGCCAATCCTGCTGATCTACCGCAAGTACTACGGCCCGTTCACCGTCAAGCTCGTCGCGATCATGCTCGGCGTCATGATGGCCAGCGGGCTGCTGGTGGAATTGCTGTTCTCTGCGCTCGGGCTCATCCCTAACATCCGGCCGTCGATAGCGTCCATCACCCATGCCGGTATCAGGTTCGACTACACGGCCGTGCTCAACATCTTGTTCACGGTCGTCGCGGCCGTCCTCGTCTGGCTGACCGTGCGCCGCAGGCATCACGATCAGAGGAGCGGCCACGCGGGGCTCGAGCATGCCCCGGCTTGACCCGTCGCGCACGCCCGACGAGGAGGAGGCGCTGCGCTGCGGCGTCGGCCCGTTCGCGCGCTACCGCTACGTCGCCCGACGCGTCGTGCACTGGCTTTGGGCCCGACGCCGACGCTAATGATGCCAACGAAGCACAGCGCCGCGGGAGGGTCTCAGCGCCGGAGACGAGTTTGCCGCAAGGCCGCCGCTCCCGCCGCCGACGACCAGTGAAAGGCGACTTCTCACCGGCACCTGAGATTCTCACGCGAATGCCACGCCGCGCGATAGCGCATTGCACCTCCGGGCGACCCGCTCAGCGTGCGCGCGAGCCGCGGCGAGGGCAGGCAGGATGCGCCATCACACCGACCCTACAGCGCAACGATTGCAATTTCGTGGTAGCCCGTCGCTCCAGTCGGATGGGGAGGACGGTCGCGTTCGTCTTGCGCGGCGCCTTGGCCATCGGTGGCGCGACAGGCGACGCGGTAGTCGCCGCGTCGGGCTGGCGTCCATCGAAACGCCCACTGCACCCACGCGCAGCGAGAGAGGGCGGGGTGTAACAGCGCGTCTTGCCAGACACGCCCTCCGTCGAGCGTGACCTGTACGCGTGAGATTCCCCGATCGCCCGCCCAGGCCACACCGCCTAGCCACGCGGCTTCGCCGGCGCGTACCGCGTCGCGAGTATCTATGCGCGATTCGGTGCGTACGACGGCTGTTGTTGACCATCCACGCTGAGCCCAATATCCCGGTTGCGGGGATCTCACCACGTGGATGTGCTCTAGCCACTTCGCGTTCAGCATCCCGTAGAGGGCAGGTACCCGCATCCGACACGGGAATCCGTGCTCCGGTCGCAACGGTCGACCGTCCTGCGCGACCGCGAGGAGTGCGCTGGGTTCCAAGGCACGCGATAGCGGAATCGACGCCGTATAACCGTCCGCGCAATCGAACACTACGTTCGTCGCTCCGGTGGCTACGCCTGCGTGCTGGAGCACGTCTCGGAGTCTGACGCCGGCCCATTTCGAGTTGCCGATCAGCGGACCGCCGACCTCGTTCGAGATGCACGTCAAGACGGAATGCTCCTCTACCACCGAGAACGTCGATTGCAACTCGTTGAACGTATGCGTCTGTGGGCGCCGGACGGCACCGTCGACCTTAAGGGTCCAGCTATCGGCCTGCACCACCGGATCTACCAAGTCGATGTCGACGACGTAGTGCCGGGCCGCTGGCGTGACCTCGGGCGACAGCCCAGGCACGCTCGGGAACGGCCCGCGGTGCGGCGCTCTTGCCACCTCGTCCACAGGGGCCAAACGCACATTCGTGCTTGCCTCGCCGCGACGTCCCAGAAGGGCTCGCAGCCCGGTCCCGCCGAGAAGCAGCGCGCCCGTTGTCATCGCCATCCATGAGAAAGTTTCCCGGCGGGAGACAAGCGGCCCCGAGGACGCGAGCGGATCCGTCTGCGCGAGCCATTGCGCTGTGAAGCCATAGATAACGCCCGCCGCGAGGCACATCACGGCCGCGACTGGGCCATGCTCGATGGGATCGGCGAGTACCGCCACGGTGAGCACACCAGCAAACGCGAGCGCGGCGGCCCATGGGCCGGATCGGCGGGCACGGTTCAGCAGGAGAGGCAGACACCCGGCGATCAACAAGAACGAGACGGTCACGACGGCGGCGAGGAGACGAATCGCGTTGTGCTGCAGGCTTTCGATAAGGAACGTCGTTACTCCGCCCGGCGTGATTCGGATGATCCTTGCGGCCAGTGAAAATGGGGGAAAAGGAATCGTGGAGGCAGCCTGCCCAGCGGCCCACAAGAACGCGAGCGACACGGCGCCGGCAGCAGAGCCCCCGGCCAGCGAACCCAGGAAACGGGGTCCACGCATCGTCATCGCCTGTTCAGCTCGCGGCGAAGCTTGCGCTCGGACAGTCGCCCGTAGGAGAACAGTTGCCCGTCCAGAAACACCCCCGGCGGAAATAGGACGCCGCCCTCGCGCGCCAGCGCTTCGCCTGCCGGGGTCCCAAGCTCAATCGCGGCGCGGAGATCTCGATGTGCCTGGGCATGCCGCTCTCGACGGTTTGCGCCGTCCTGGCCCGGGTCGGGCTGGGCAAGCTCTCACGTCTGGAGCCGCCCGAGCCGCCGAATCGCTATGAGCGCGCCCGGCCCGGCGAGCTGATCCATGTTGACGTCAAGAAGCTCGGCCGGATCCCTCAGGGCGGCGGACACCGGGTCCGCGGCCGCGGACCCGGCCGCCATCACGGCAGGGGCGGCGGCTGGGACTACGTGCACGTCTGCATCGACGACGCGACCCGCTTGGCTTACGTCGAAGTCCTCGCCGACGAGACCGCGGTCACCGTCGTCGCTTTCCTGCGCCGAGCCGTCGCGTTCTACCGCCGCCACGGCATCACCGTGGAGCGCGTGATGACCGACGGATGAAAGTCAAGTGCTCTCGACCTTTGTCGGCGTGAGTGAGAAGCTGTCGGTGGGTGCGGGTGACCGACGAGGCGAAGCGCAGATCGTTGGGCTGTGGTCTGCCGCGCGGCCTGGTTCTTCGAGGGCCTTGAAGATGCGTGCCCCGGTGTCGCGCCCGCACCCGCCTTGGCGGGGCCGGCGGCCTTCCAGTCGGCGATCGTTCGGCAATAGGCGGCCTCGGCTTGGCGGGCCAGCTGGCGCTCCTGCTCTCGCAGATCGGGTGACCGGTTGCCGGCCACACCTTTCTTGCCCTTCTGAGCTGGGGCGCCGGCGGCGAGCTCGAGCTGGCGGATCTTGTGGCGGGTCATCGAGGGCCGCGCATAGGCGTAGTCCTCCTCGCGGGTGAGCATGCACCAGAACAGGCACGCCAGCTTGCGAGCGGTCGCGGTGGCGGCGACCTGAGGGCCCTTGCGCGCGCGGACGCGCTCGAAGAATGCCTTCAAGGGCCCGGGAGTCATCGCGACTGACCAGGCAGCCTCGCCGAGCATCGCCCGCGCGAGCGCCGAGCCCTCCTTGCTGATGCGCCCGTGGCGGGCGTCGGCGTTCCCGGACTGGCGCACGCGCAGGTCCAGGCCGAGATAGCCCACGAGCTTCTTGGCTGGATCGAAACGGCCGATGTCGCCGACGGCGGCCATGAAGCACGCCGCGGTGTTGAGCGCGACGCCTGGCACGCTCAACAGCCGCAGAATCTCCGGGGAGGCCAGCGCTCGTTCGGCCAGCGCGCGGTCCATTGCCTCGATCTCGTCATCGAGGAAGTCGATCTGGCGCAGGCAGCCGTCGAGAGTCAGTTGCTCGTCGAACGCAAGCATCTGCTCGGCGAGCCACGCCCGGCCCGTCTTGCCGAACAGATCGGTGGCCGGTGGGCGGCCGCAGAGGTTGCGGGCGAGCACCGCATGCGTCTCGTTCTTGGCGCGAGTCCGGGCCCGAACGAGGCTGTCGCGGCGGGCGCAGATGCAGCGCAGCGCCCGCGTCGCCTCATCGGGTGCCCACACTGTCTCAAGCAACCCCGACGCGGCGAGCCGGGCGAGCATCCTCGCGTCCAATCGATCGGTCTTCGCCCGCCCCGGCGCAGGCATCCGCCGGGTATTGGCCACCAGCACCCGCGCCGGCCCGCGCTTGAGCTCATCTACGATTAGCCCCGCACCGGCGGTCGCCTCAAGCACCACGACATCGCCCTCCACGAAACTGCTGGCCATCACGGCCAGCGCCTCGAGCGTCGTCTCGATCCGACCGACCGAGCGCAAGACGCCGTCCTCGCTAATCGCGATCTCGCAGAAGTCGCGATGAATGTCCATCCCGATAAACCGCACAGCACCTCCCTCGTCTCATGAACATGGGAAGGCGGCGGGCAAACGACACAGACGGATACGTGCTCTCAGCACACCCGGGCAGGTCGCAGGGGCGGCCACGAACAACGCCGGGCTCGAAGCCCATCAGTTCCACGGCCTGCCCTTCGCGCTTCCCCGGAGCAGCCCCTCGTCCCGGGACCACGATGCTCCCCACGACGCCGGACGACTCCGCCGCACAGTTTCATCCCCGGACAACGGGACCGCCTACACCAGCCGCGCGTTCCGGGCCCGGAACGCCGAACTCGAAGTGACCCACCGCCGCGGCGGCTACCGCGACCCCGAAAGCCAGGCGTTCATCGAGTCCTGGTTCTCAAAGCTCAAAGAACGCTGCATCTGGCGCGAAGAGTTTGAGACCCTCGACGACGCCCGCGAAGAGATCGGCCGCTACATCGACCGCTACCACCACCGGCCCCACAGCCGGCTCAACTACAAGACCCCGCGCGAAGTCGCGGCCCTATGGAAAGATGTCAACGACGACCTAATCACAGCGGCCTGAGGTGTCAACCGCCATGGGGTCCACGCCAGTCTCGACGTGCGCCGAACGTATTCCTCCTGGTCGGACGCACTGCGTCGGATGGTCGACCAAGCTGAGGCCGCGGGCACTCTGGTGATGATCAGCGGAATCGTGGGGAGCAACACTCACCGCGCCCTCGATCCCTACGAGTTCCGCGGGTTCGCTCTGGTTTGACGAACTCGCTCCCTGTGGTCTTCATCAACGGAGCGGACACCAAAGCCGCGCAAATCTTCACGCTCGTACATGAAGTTGCGCATATCTGGCTCGGTGAGTCGGCGCTCTCGGATCCCCGTCTCGACCGCATTGCCGAGATCGATGTAGAACGCTGGTGTAATGCTGTCGCTGCGGAGGTACTCGTTCCCGTCAGATCGCTCCGCGAGTCGTTTCGACGCGATGCTCATCTGACTGAGGAACTTCAACGGCTCGCGAGTACGTACAGGGTCAGCACGCTGGTCGTTCTGCGCCGAGTCTTCGACGCGGATTTCTTGACCCTCGCGCGAACCGGCTGCGTGTTGAAAAAGCTTCCGCCTCCGCCTTGTCGTTCAAGCTGCTCTGGACTCGGTGAAGCTCTTGCAAGCGATTTACCAAGGCGATCATTGCGAGCACTCTTGAGGGCCAGACGCTTCATCGCGACGCCTTCAGGCTGTTCGGGTTCAAGAAGTTCTCCACCTTTGAAGACCTCGGTCGAAGGATGGGCGTCGCGTGACCTACTTGCTCGATGCCAACGTGTTCATCGAGGCCAAGAATCGACACTACGCGTTCGACCTCTGCCCCGGCTCTTGGACCTGGCTCGACGAAGCTCACGCGAGTAATCGTGTGCACAGCGTGGCCAAGATCGGCGAGGAGCTTCGTGCTCGCGACGACGAGCTCGCGACTTGGGCTCGCGAGCGGACCCCATTGTTCCTACGTCCGGGCGAGGCTGTCGTGGAGAGTCTCCGAGAACTCTCCATCTGGGCTCCGGTGCCAACTACGAAGAAGGCGCCGTCAATGCATTCCTCCAGGCTGGGGACTCATTCCTCGTTGCCCACGCTCGAGCGCATGATCTCACAGTGGTGACCCACGAGGTTGCGGCGAACACAGTCAAAAAATCAAGATCCCGAACGCTTGCAACGGCATCGGAGTTAGCTACTGCACGCTCTACACGATGCTCACGAGCGAGGGTGCTCGGTTCGTCCTCGAGGGTAATCAGTCAGGTGATCGGAATTGAACGCCTCCCGGACAACCCCGGAAAGCCTGCCTGCTTGAAATCGGGGAGACAGGTTTGAACCTGCGACCGCCCAGCCCCCAGTCCGACGATGGCGTCGCGCAAGTCGCGAACGCCGGAATAGGGACGCTCCGAACGACCAATTGATGCCTCATTGATGCCTCGCTCTGCCTCGGCCGGCAAAGTATCCGCGCCAAACCTAGCTATAGCGGAGAGTGAGCGAGGGGACTCGAACCCCCGACCGCCTGAGCGAGTCCAGGGCGTCGGACACGCGTCGGAGTCTACGCGGGGCAACTCCCACCCGACATGGACCAGTGGTCCAACCACTCGGTCCGGAGTCTGGACGGCGGTCCATGGAGCGCCGTTGGGAGCGCTGGAAGAGTCCCCGTTGCGGCGGTCGATGGTGGCCGCCCCCACCGGTCTATGTCCTCCACTGCCCTCCTCACCCCCGTCTCGCCCGCGATCGGATCGCCCGTCCTGCGCGCGATCGTCTGCGACGGGCTGGCGCCCGACCGCGCCCTCGACGGGCTCGGGCCCCGGCTGGCCGCCGTTCGTCTCGTGTTCCCGGCGGCCGAGGCCGCGCGCTGCTGCGCCGGGCATCAGCCCGCCTTCATCGCCGTGGATCCCGACGATCCGACCCTCCCCGACCACGAGCGCCGTGAGCTGGGAACGCTGGGCCCGGGCCGCGCGGTCCCCGGCCGCGGGCTCGAGGCGCTGGCCGGGGGCGCCGTCGCGCTCCCGGGCCGCTCGCTGACCATCGGCAGCGCGCGGGACCTTGGCTCCGGCGTCGAGCGCGCGGTGATCCTCACTCTCGCCGACGCCGCGCTGGGCGTCGTGCAGGCCGGGGCGGGAGACGCTTTCACGCCCCAGACGGTGGCCGTCGTGCACGGTGCGGCCGCGGCGCCGACACCGTGGCGCGCCGCCGGGGCGGCCGTCGAGCGGGTCCCCCTGAGCGCCGGGCTTACCGCGGTGGCGACCCGCAAGGCCGCCGCGTGAGTCAGTCCATCGTGCTGACCCACGGCTGCTCGCTGTCGAACCTGCCGCTGTTCGTTGCGGCGGCCGCCGGGCTGTTCGCGGCCGAGGGAATCGACGTCGATGTGCAGCGCTACGACGCGATCTCCACCACGGGCGACGCCCTGGCCTCCGGCGCGGCCGAGCTGGGCACCGCCGCCTTCACCCAGCCGCTCCTGGACGCCGCCCGGCCGAACCCGCCGCGACTCGTCGCGGGCAGCGGGCTGATGGGCATCGCCCTGCTCGCCCACCCCGAGATCCAGGGCGTCGCCGACCTGGAGGGGTCGACGGTCGGGACCTTTCCCGCGGACCCCCTCGAGGTCCTCCTGCACGACGCCATCGCCGCCGGCGGGCTCAGGCCGGACGCGGTGGGCATTCGGCGGTTCGATCGCATCGACGAGGCCATCGCCGCCTGGCGGGCGGGCGAGCTCGCCGCCGCCACCCTGGCCGAACCCCATGCCACGCGGCTACGTGCGTTGGGCGCGCGCGCGCTCTCCGACGGCCGCGAGCTGTGGGGCGACCCGTTCCCCGACACCGTGCTGGTGGCCTCCGAGCGGCTCTTGGTCGAGCAGCCGGAGGTCGTCCGCGCCGCGATCCGCGCGATGCTCGCCGCGCAGGCCCACATCCGCTCCGATCTCGCCTCCGCGGTCGACATGGCCGGTGAGCACTTCCCGGGCTTCTCGGCCGCGGAGCTCGCCAGCGCCGCGATCCGCCAGCCGCCGTGCATCGACGTCAGACCACTCGTGGCCACGGTCCTGGGCCGCTGGCCGGCCCTGCAGTCACTGGGTCACGCCCCTCGCGGTCCAGCGCCGACCGAGGCGGTCCAGCTCGACCTCCTCGACCACGAACTGGCCGCCCGGCACCGAACGCCCGACCTCGTTTCGTCGACATCGAAGGAGTTCTGACCCATGCGTGCCCAGCCGCCCTCCCCCACCCCCGCCGCGGTACCGCCCGACGGTCTCGACCGCCGAACCTTCGTGCGCCGCAGCGTCGGCGCCGGGGTGGCCGTGGCCGTGCCGTCCTGGGTCCTCGCGGCCTGCGGCAGCAGCGCGACCTCCGGCGGGGGATCCGTCGGCGCCGGAGGCGTGGTGACCATCAAGGCCACCCACGGCACCGGACTGTGCAACCTCGGGATCTTCCTGGAGAAGGAGCGAGCGCTGGCCAAGCCCAAGGTCGACCTCACGTTCGTCGTCACGCCGACCAACGCGGACATCGCCACGTTGTTCGGCGCGGGGCAGGTGGACGCCTCTCTGATCCCCTACTCGAACTTCATGACCGTGCTCGACAACGGCGCTCCGGTGAAGATCGCCGCCGGCGGAGGCGTCCAGGGCTGCGTCGTCTGCTCCCAGCCGGGGATCCCCGACGCCGCGGCCCTGCGCGGCAAGACGCTCGGCACCTTCCAGGCGGACACCCTCGAGATGCTCGCGCTCGACTACCTGGTCAAGAACGGCATGAGCTTCAAGGACGTCAAGGTCAAGTACTTCGGCACCTCGCCCGAGCTCGCATCGGCCTTCATCGGGGGCAAGATCGATGCGATCAGCCACATCGAGCCCTACGCGACGCAGGTGCTGCGCGCGGTGAAGGGCTCCCACAAGCTGACCGACGGCATCGACGTCTACATGCCGGGCTACACCGATTGCGTCCTGGCCGTTCGCGATGCCCTCATCAAGGAGCAGCCGGCGGCGGTCAAGGCGCTCATCAAGGGGCTGATGATGGCTCAGAAACAGGCCGAGACCGACCGGCCGTCGGCGGCGAAGCTGACCACCGGTACCTACTACAAGGCGCCCTACGCGGACGTGCTCGACGCGTCGCAGAAGCAGCCCAACGTCGTCGACCAGCGCGGCAACACGCAGTTCATGCTCGACCGCGCGAAGAACCTCAAAAAGCTCGGCTACATCAAGAAGCTGCCAGACCGCAGCATCTTCGACTACTCGCTCCTGGAGCAGGTCATCCACGAGGAGCCGCAGCTGTACAAGTCACTCAAGCTGAAGTTCACCTGATGGCCGCCGGCAAGCAGGTCATCAGCGCAAACGCGCCCGCGGCCCCGCCCACCCCGCTGGCCCCCGGCGTGGCCAGGCGGGTGATCACGGCGGACGCCACCGGCGCGGCGCCCTCGCGTCTGCGCCGCGGGCTGGCGACGGCGGGGTGGTTCGTGGCCTCGGTCGGGCTGTTCGCCGGGCTGTGGGAGCTCGCCTGGGCCGTGGGCCTGCTCGACCCGCTGCTCATGCCTCCGCCTCACATCTTCCTGCGCCACTTCGGCGAGCAGGCGAAGTTCTTCGACACCTCGACGATCGGGTCCGCCGCCAAGGCCCCGTTCATCGCTGTGCTGACCACCATCCTGGCCACCACCCTGCGGGTGCTGGCCGGGCTGGCGCTGGCCTTCCTGGGGAGCCTGCTCGTCGGAGTGCTGGTCTCCTACGTCAAGCTCGCGGGCCGGCTGTTCATGCCGACGCTCACGTTGCTGGCACCGATCTCCCCGGTGGCCTGGCTGCCGGTGGCGATCTTCCTGTTCGGCATCGGCAACGGACCCGCGGTCTTCATGGTGTTCATCGGGGTGTTCTTCATCATGACGATGGCGACGGTCACCCAGATCGCCAGCGTCCCGCAGCACTACCTCGACGTCGCCCGCACGATGGGCGCCTCGCGCCGTCAGACGCTGCGCCGCGTCGTGCTGCCGGCCATCCTGCCGGGGCTGCTGCTCGTCTTGCGGTTGAACCTCTTCGCGGCCTGGATCGTCGTGCTCATCGCCGAGGCGGTAGGGGTGGGCTCCGGGCTCGGCCAGGTGGTGATCCTGGCGCGCAACACGTTCAACTCCAGCCTGGTCTTCTTCACCATGACCATCATCGGGCTGACCGGCTTTTTGTTCGACTACGGGCTGCGGGTCCTGCAGCGAAGGCTGCTGTGGTGGGAGCCCGCGGGTGGGGGATTGAAATGAGCATGTCGACGACCGACACGCGGTCGCTGCATTGCAGCGGCGTCGGGAAGATGTGGGCGCCCGGGACCCCGCGATCCGTCAGCGCCCTGGAGGACGTCGACCTCGACGTGGCCCCCGGCGAGTTCGTCGTCCTCATCGGGCCCAGCGGGTGCGGGAAGAGCACCCTGCTCTCGCTCATCGCCGGCCTGGAGGAGGTCACCGCGGGGGCCATCGAGCATGCCGGCGAGCCGATCGGGCCGGCTGGACCGGATCGCTGCATGATCTTCCAGCAGCCTTCGCTGTACCCGTGGCTCAGCGTCGCCGACAACGTCACCTTCGGCCCGCGACTCAGGGGAATGGCCAAGGCTGAGCGGCGCGAGCTCGCAGCCCAGTTGCTGCGCAGCGTCGGTCTGGCCCATGCCGTCGACCAGCACCCCGCCGAGCTGTCGGGCGGGATGCGCCAGCGCGTGGCCATCGCCCGGGCCCTGGCCATGAAGCCGCAGATCCTCCTCATGGACGAGCCGTTCGCCGCCCTCGACGTGCAGACGCGCACCAAGCTCCAGGACCACGTCATCGAGGTGTGGCGTCAGAGCGGCGCCTCGGTCCTCTTCGTCACCCATCACATCGACGAGGCGATCGCGCTGGCCGACCGCATCGTCGTGTTCACCGCCGCGCCTGGTCAGATCAAGGAGATCGTGCCGGTCGACCTCCCGCGCCCGCGCCCGCCGCGCGACCCCCGGGTGCACGACATCCACGACCAGCTCGTCGACCTGCTGCGCGACGAGGTCGACCGCGCCTTCGCCGCGCAGGAGCGCGTCGGCACGTGAGGGGCGCCACGGTGCGCGTGGCGGCGGCGCAGCTGCCGGACTGGGGAGACGACCTCGAGGCGAACACAGCCCGGAGTGCGGCGGCGGTGCGCGCCGCCGCCCGGGCGGGGGCGACGCTCGTGGTGCTGCCCGAGTTGACCACCCTCCCCTACTTCTGTGCCGAGGAGCCGGCACCCTACCGGGGCTGGGCCGAGCCGGCCGATGGCCCGCTTGTCCGGCGCTTCGCGGCCCTGGCGGCCGAGACCGGCGTGGCGGTGGTGCTCGGGCTGTTCGAGCTCGACGGCGAACGGGGCACCCGCCACAACGCGCTCGTCGTCCTCGGACCGGACGGGACGGTCGCCCCTGCCGTGGACCGCGCCGGGGTCGCCCACCCCACCGCCCGCAAGCTGCACCTGCCACCGGACCACAGCTCGGTCAGGGGGTTCGACGAACGCGCGCACTTCGAGGCGGGCGATGCGCTGGGCGTTCACCGTGCCGCGGGGCTGCGCCTCGGCTGCCTGGTCTGCTACGACCGTCGCTTCCCCGAGTGCTGGCGCGAGCTGCGCGCGCTCGGCGCCGACGTCGTCGCCGTCGCGGTGGCCGACTCCGGAGGTGACCGGGCCGACTTCATGGTGGCCGAGCTGCGTGCGCACGCCCGCGAGAACGGGCTCGTGGCGGTCTGCGCCAACAAGATCGGCGGCGAGCCGACCGGCGGGCACCGGTCGGAGAGCGTCGGATCGTCGTGCATCGTCGGCGCCGACGGCGACGTGCTCGCCCACCGTCCAGGCGAGGACGGCGCCGGTCTCGTCGTCGCCGACATCGACCTCGACGCCCTCGCGGACGTGCGTGCCCGTTGGCCGTACTTCGAACATCGCCGCACGGACCTGTTCGGCGGCCCCGCGCCGCTCGCGCGCCCCGACCTCAGCGCCATGGCCGCATGCGGACCCTGATTCGCCGGGCCACCGTCGTGGCGATGGACGACGGGCACGGCGCCGAGCCCTTCAGCGCCGACGTGCTGATCGAGGACCAGCGCATCAGCGCCGTGGACCCGAAGCTGGAGCCCGGACCCGTCGACGAGCTCATCGACGGGCACGAGCGCCTGGTGATGCCCGGCCTGGTCAACGCGCACCTGCACTCCTGGGAGGCGCTGTTCCGCGGCCGCTACGACAACCTCCCGCTCGAGCTCTGGATGCTGCTCGCCTACCCGGTCATCGGCCTCGAGCCGCTACCGGCCGAGATCGTGCGCCTGCGCACGCTGCTGGTGGGCATCGAGTCGCTGCGCAACGGCGTCACCTGCGTGCAGGACGACGTCATCGAATCGCCGTGCCAGAGCCTCGAGGCGCTGGGTGCGGTCTTTGCCGGCTACGGCGAGGTGGGCATCCGCGCCTGCTGTTCAGGCAACATGGTCGACCGCGTCTTCACCGACACGATTCCCTACGCCAACGAGCTGCTCCCCGCCGAGCTGCTCGAGCGAGTTCGGGCCCAGCCGGTGCCCGACGCCGAGGAGTACCTCGCGTTCGCCCGCGAGGCCCTTGGACGCTTCGACGAGCCCCATGGTCGGCTGCGCTACGTCATCGCCCCCTCGGGGCCACAGCGCTGCACCGACGAGCTGCTCGGCGCCTCGGCGGAGCTCGCGCGGTCGCACGACCGCCCGCTGCACATCCACGTGCTGGAGACCAAGGTCCAGGCCGTCACCGGGCGCGAGCTCTACGGCCGCACGCTCGTCGAGCGCCTGGACGACCTCGCGGTTCTCTGCCCGCAGGCCACCCTGGCCCACGGGATCTGGCTGACGCCGTCGGACATCGACCGCGTGGCGGCCAGCGGGACGTCGATCGCCCACAACGCGATCTCCAACCAGAAGCTCGGGGCCGGCATCGCGCCGCTGCGCGAGCTGTGGCACGCCGGAGTCAACGTCGCGCTGGGCACCGATGGCCTGTGCAGCAACGACAGTGCCCGCATGTTCGACGTCATGAAGGCGGCCAGCCTGCTCCAGAAGGTCACCACCCCCGACTTCACCGCCTGGCCCCACGCCGATGAGATCCTGTGGGCGGCCACCCGCGCCGGGGCGCGCAGCGTGCGGATGGAAGGGGAGATCGGGGCGGTGAGCCCCGGTCATCGGGCCGATCTCGTGCTGCTCGACCTGCGCACGGTGAACTTCACACCGACCAACGACCTGCGCAATCACCTCGTGTACTGCGAGAACGGTGCGTCGATCGAACGCGTCTTCGTCGACGGGCGCACCGTCGTGCGCGACGGGCGGTGCACCTTGGTCGACGAGCAGGCGATCCTGGCGGAGATCCGCTCGCTGGCGCCGCTGTTGCTGCGCCGTCACGAGCGCGTCGAGGAGCTCTCGCGCGCCTTCGCCCCACATTTCACCGCGATCCACCAGCGCTGCTGCGCGCAGCCCATCGGCATCAACCGCTACGCGGGGGACGAGCGCGAGTGGCTCGCCGGCGACCCCCAGGATGTCACCTGATGACGCACCCGACGACCGCTGTCGCCGAGCGGCTCGAGGACCGGATCGAGCACCTGGCCAGCTTCAACGCCGACCCGGGCGCGGGCGGGATCACCCGTGAGGTCTACTCGCCCGAGTACCTCGCCGCCTCCGACTACGTGCGAAGCCTCATGGAGACGGCTGGGCTCGAGGTGCGCGTCGACGCGGTCGGCAACCTCTACGGCCGGTGGGAGGGAACCGAGCCCCACGCGCCGCGGGTGCTCTGCGGCTCGCACTTCGACACGACGCTCAACGCCGGCAAGTACGACGGCGTCGTCGGAGTCCTCGGGGCCATCGACGCCGTCGATCGCCTGCGCACGGCCGGAACCAAGCCGCGGCGCGGAATCGAGGTGGTGGCCTTCGCCGGAGAGGAGCCGCGCTTCGGCCAGGGCTGCAGCGGCAGCCGCGCGGCAATCGGCGAATTCACTCGTGCGGACCTCGACCAGATGCGCGACCGCGACGGGATCTCGCTCGCCCAGGCGCTCAGCGGGGCGGGCCTGGATCCCGATCGCCTGCCCGAGGCCCGCCTGGCCGGCGACAAGTACCACGCCTTCCTGGAGTTGCACATCGAGCAGGGCGCGGTGCTCGAGTCCGCCGGGCAGGCGGTGGGTGTGGTGACCCGCATCGCCGCTCCCCACGACCTGCGTGTGAGCCTCCGCGGCGAGGCCATGCACGCGGGCGCGACCCCCATGGCGTTGCGCCACGACGCGCTGGCCGGCGCCGCCGAGTCGATGGTCGCGCTCGAGCGGCTCGCCCGTGCGAGCGCCAGCGGTACGACCGTGGCCACCGTGGGCGTGCTGCAGGCACGACCCGGCGCCATCAACGTCATCCCCGGAGAAGTCGACATGGACGTCGACGTGCGTGACGTGGACGAAGGGGTGCGCAGCGCCGTCGTCGACGCCTTCCTGGCCGAGACCGAGGCGATCGTTGCGCGCCGGGGCCTGGTGCTGACCCACGAGCTCATCGGACGCCAACCGCCCAAGGCCTGCGACGAGCAGGTCATCGAAGCCGCACGGCGAGCCTGCGGGGAACTCGACGTTCCCCACCGCGAGATGGCCAGCGGCGCCTACCACGACGCCATGGTGCTCGGCGCGGCGATGCCGATGGGGATGATCTTCATCCCCAGCGCCGGGGGCGTAAGCCACAGCCCGGCGGAGTACACCGAGGTCGCGGACATCGCACGCGGCGTCGAGGTCCTCGCTCGGACCCTGACCCACCTCGCCGCGTGAGGACGCTCGTGCAGGGTGGTCGAGTGGTCACGGCCGGCGCCGATGGGGACGCCGACGTGCTCATCGACGGCGACCGGGTGACCGCCGTCGAGCCCGGCATCGACATGCCCGTCGACCGCGTGCTCGACGCCCACGGATGCTACGTGCTGCCGGGCGCCGTGGACCCCCATACCCACCTCGACATGCCCTGGGGGGAGACGAGCACGTGTGACGACTTCACGTCGGGGACCGTCGCCGCCGCGTGCGGCGGCACGACGACGATCGTCGACTTCTGTGTCCAGCAGCCCGGCCAGAGAATCGCCGACGCGCTCGACGAGTGGCACGCCAAGCTCCGGCGCACCCCGCCCGTCGTCGACGTCGGCTTCCACCTGGCGGTGACCGACCTCGCCGTACCCCAGGCCGAGGCCGATCTCGTCGCGGCGGTGCGCGCGGGGGTCACCTCGTTCAAGCTATTCATGGCCTACAAGGGCTCGCTCATGGTCGACGACGAGACGCTGTTTCGCACCATGCGGGCCGCGGCCGACCTGGGGGCGCTCGTCCTCGTCCACGCCGAGAACGGCGGCGTCGTAGAGGTGCTCGTGCGCGAGGCGCTCGCCGCCGGCCACGTCGAACCGCGCTGGCACGCTCTCACCCGGCCGCCGGCCGTGGAGGCCGAGGCGACGGCGCGCGCGATCGCCCTGGCGCGGATCGCCGACTGCGATCTCTACGTCGTCCATGTCTCCTGCGCGGAGGCTCTAGCGCCGGTGGCCGCGGCGCGAGCGGCCGGGGAGCGGGTGTGGGGTGAGACCTGTCCCCAGTACCTGCTGCTCGACGAGTCGCTGCTCGCGGCCCCGGGCTTCGAGGGAGCCAAGGCAGTGTTCACCCCTCCGCCGCGAGCACCCGAGCACCAGGCGCACCTGTGGCGCGCGCTGGCCGGCGACGAGCTGTGCGTCGTCTCCACCGATCACTGCCCCTGGACCTTCGACGAGCAGAAAGCGCTGGGCCGCGGGGACTTCTCGCGCATTCCCAACGGCGCGCCCGGGATCGAGTACCGCCTCGCGCTGCTGCACGAGTTCGGCGTGCGCAGCGGACGCTTCGACCTGCGCCGCATGGTCGAGCTGGTGGCCACCAACCCGGCCAAGCTCTTCGGCCTGCACCCGCGCAAGGGCACGCTGGCGCCCGGCGCCGATGCCGATCTCGTGATCTTCGATCCCGCGGTCGAGCACGTCTGCTCGTCAGCCACCGAGCATTCGCGGGTGGACTACTGCCTGTACGAGGGGAAGGCCGTTCATGGCTGGCCGCGCACCGTGCTGGCCGGTGGCCGGGTCGTCGCCGAGAACGGCGAGCCGGTGGCCGGGGCGGCGGCGGGCAGGTTCCTGGCGCGCGGGTCGGTGACGTGGCCGTGACCGGCGGCGGCCGGGGGCGCCGGGGCCACTGCTGGACGTTGCTCACACTGGATAACCGCTACCCCAGCCACCTGCCCGGGCTGCGGGGTGGGGAGCTCTTCAAGCTCGTGACGCCACGCCTGCCGGGGGCGCAATTCGCCGAGTCGGTCGTCGAGCTCCAGACGGGGGGAACGCTCGAGTCCTCCCGGGCCGAGCTCGAGCACTTCCTCTACGTCCTCGAAGGCGAGGTGGCGCTGACGGGGGAAGCGACGCTCGCACTCGAGGCCGGTGGATACGCCTATCAGCCCCCGGGCGCCGGGCTGGGTTTCCGGGCCGTGGGTGAGGGCGGGGCCCGGGCGCTCTGGCTCCAGCGCCGCTACGAGCCCTCGGGTGAGCTGCCCGCGCCTGCGCCGGACTCCGGGCATCGCGACGACGGGCCGTTCGCGGCGCTCGAGGTACCGGGACTGACCCGACGCGAGCTCCTGGCCGCGGACGATCCGTGTTTGGACTTCACCATGAGCCTGCTGCGCTTCGCCCCCGGCGCCGCGCTCGACCGCATAGAGATCCACGACGAGGAGCACGGGCTCTACATGACCACCGGGGCCGGCGTGTACGAGCTCGACGGCGAGCGCCACGCGGTGCACGCAGACGACTTCATCTACATGGCGCCCTACTGCCCCCAGCACTTTCAGGCGTCGGAGCACGCGATGGCCGAATATCTCCTCTACAAGGACGTGCACCGCGACGGGTTCTGACGCCGGGCACGCCAGGGCGGCGAGCAGCGGCCGGCCACGGGATGGCCGCGTAAGCGCCGAATCGCGGCGCTCCTCGCAGCCCCTTGTGCGGCGGACCACCTGGCCCGCCGGCACACCCGGAGGGGGAAACGTTGTTCTACCGGTGGGTGTTCGCCCGATCCCCCAGAGGGGATCCTGGACTCCATGCATCGTCTCTCCAGTCTCGACGAGTCGTTCCTCCGCGTCGAGACTCCGACGACGCACATGCACGTCGGCTGGCTGGCGACCGTGCGACTCCGTCCCGGCACCGACCGGCTCGACGTCGGGGAGGTGGCCGATCGCCTCAACGCCCGGCTTCACCTCGTGCCCCGGTTCCGGCAGGTGGTCCGTGCGACGCCGCCCGGCCTGGGCGGCGCGACCTGGGTCGACTGCCCGGACTTCCGGTTGGACGATCACCTGAGCGTCGAGCGGCAGGGGCGGGTCGGCGCTCCCGCGCTCGCCCGTCTCGCGGACCGCTTCTTCTCCGATCAGCTCCCGCGTTCGCGGCCCTTGTGGCAGCTTCACGTCATTCCCCGCCTGCCCGGCGGTTTCGGGGCCGTGCTCGGTGCCCCGGCCCCGGTTCACCGGACACTTGGGTGAGCAAAGTGATCATGCCATGGCCGACTGACGGAGCGTTGCGCGTGCCTGTGTGGGCGTGCGGTAGCCGTGGCGTTCGAGCAGCCACTGCTCGTTGAAGTCGCATGCGAACTGGCGGACGCGGGCGCGGAGCTCTTCGAGGGTGTCGAAGCGCTCGATCCACAGGACCTGCTCCTTGAGCGTCTGGTTGAACTTCTCGACGCAGCCGTTGGTCTCGGGCTCGTGGTGGTAGGCCGGGCTGCGGCTGATGTCGAGGAAGTCGATCTCGGCTTGGTAGTGGCCGGAGCGGAAGCAGGGGCCGCCGTCGTAGCGCAGCGCGAGCCCGGCGGCGACGGCCTGCTGCACCGAGCCGAAGCGCTTGGTGCAGACCTCGCGGAGCAGGTCGGCGGCGGCCCAGCGGTCCATCCGTGGCGAGGCGTCGACCCACGCCTCGCCGGTGGCGTGATCGACGATCGCGAACACCGCGCAGCGGCCGTCCTGGCGGGTGTGCGCCTCGGTCGCGTCGGTCGCCCACAGCGTGTCGGGGACGGGTCACGGTGATCGTGGCGTCGTGCATGCGCTTGGCGCGCTTGCGGATCTGCGGCGTCGGGGCCAGCAGCCCCGCCTCGCGCGTGAGGCGCAGGACCCGCTTGCCCGACGTGTGGATGCCGCGCCGCGCCAGACGAGCGCGGAGCTTCTTGTGGCCCTCTCCCACGAACGGCGACTCGGCGATCTCCCGGCGGATCGCGGCCAGCAGCTCATCGTCGGGCATGGGGCCGACCGGACCCGGCCGACGATGGCGTGGAGCGTCCAGCGGCTCCGAGAGGCTGCGTCGGCGGCGCTGCTCGCACGCGGCCGACCTAGAGACCCCGGCGACGCGGCAGACGCGCGCCAGCGGGGCCTCCAGCCGTCTGGCGACGTTCAGCGCCTCGGCGACCGAGGGCGGCGCTCGGCCTCGTCGAGCAGCGCCTTGGCGATGTCCAGATCCATCGCCAGCTCGCCGATCTTGCGCTGCGCGTCAGACAACCGCCGATCCTCGACCGGCGCCGGACGGCTCTTGAGTCCCTCATGGCCCCCCGGCCATGAACTCCTCACGCCAGGCGGCGATCGCGCCGGCCGCCTGCCCCGTCTCGCGCGCCAACCCATCCAGGCTCTCGCCGCGCAGCAACCGCAGGACCACCTCCTGCTTGCGGCGCGCGCTCCAGCGCACCTCCCGGCCGCCCTCCGGGCGACCCTCCGGCGCGCCGAAGCGCGACCCCGAGCTGCGACCCATCCGACCCTCCATAACTCCCGACATCATCGACCTCCAGAGGTCTAATCGGGTGTCCGGTCAGAACCGGGTCCCCAGCACGGAGAGGTAGCGGTCTGGTCGGCTACGACGAGAATGCTGTGCTCGTAGGCGGCCCGGGCTGGTGTCCCAGAGGTCTCAACGGCGGGAGAGGAACGGGACCCTGAGCTGCTCATGGGGCGCACGTTCTGTGAGTTGCCCGTATAGGCGGTCGTGTCGATGCCTTGGTGACGAGGGGCAAGGCGTGCCAGCGACGCCCATGAGTGACCGACGGTGATCGAACGAGGAGATAGCGCCGGGATGTTGGCTTCTTGACCATGGGAGGAATAGTCGAGCACGGTGGGCTGCCCGGCATCGGCCCGCGGTCCAACATCTGAGGGGGCGTCTGGTACCGGCGGTCCGGCTCCGAAGGCCGACGTTCAGTGCCCTCTCGTTCAGGCGGCGTGAGCTTCTCGGGTGGTTTCGATGTCGAGCTCTTCGAGCGCGTCGGCGATCATGATCGGCAGGCGACCGGCCCGCGGCAGTGCATCGGGGTCGGTGTAGGCGGCGAGGTGCACCTGGTGGTTGTAGGTGAGGGCTCCGACGGCGATCGCGTGGCGGTCAGGGATCGGGATCACTGGCAGGATTGAGCGAACGCGCCCCCCGGCGATGTAGAGCGGGAACGCCGGCCCGGGAACGTTCGAGATCGTCAGGTTGTACATCCGCGGGCTGGCGGCGAGGCGCGCCGCCGGACCCTGCATCGGGCCGGGCAGGTGGCCGAGCATCTGGAGCAGTTCGTCCGTGCCGGCGATCCGATCCTGTTGCTTGAGCGCGCGTGTTCGCTCGTGAATCAGGTTCGCTCGCTCTTGCGGTCGCGCGGAGGCTACCGGCAGATCGACGAAGAGGAACGAGATCGCGTTTCCGGCGGCTCCGTTCGACTCGGTGCGCACGTTGGCCGGAACCATTACTCGCAGATCCTCTGGTGCATGTCCATGGGCACGCGCGAGGCGCGCGAGTGCACCGGCGACGAGGGCGAGCACGACGTCGTTGAGCTTGGTGCCGGTTCGCTCTTTGATGGCGTTTACGCGAGTGAGTGGCACGGCGCTGCCGATGAGGCGGCGGCGCGCGCCGATCTTGGGGTTGAGGTAGGAGTCGGGGGCCGGACGTAGCGCGTCCTCTGCGAGCGAGAACGCTGCGCGGCGCACCGTGTCGGCGACCCGGAATCCGCGGCCCGGAGAGAGTCCCAGGCTCGCGGCGTGGCGAGCGGTGCGGAACTGGGTGAGCGCTGAGTCCCGAGCGGCGTCTGCGGCGAGGTGCAGTGAGTTGCGGCCGGCCGGCTCCCACGGCCGCGGCTCTCCGGCGGGCGCGTCCGGGTCCACGTCGAAGAGCAGTAGGCCGAGCTGGACTGCGGCGATCCCGTCGACCATCGCATGGTGCACCTTGCCGAGCACCGCGGCACGGCCACCGCTGAGCCGCGGCACGATATGCAGATGCCACAGCGGCTTGTTGCGCGGAAGCTGCTCGGAGAAGAACCGGTCCGCGAGCCACGTCAACGCCTGATCGCCGACGCGCTTCCCGGACTCCACGCTGAGATGATCGGTCAGCCGGAACGTGGGGCTGTCAACCCAAGCCGCCTGCTCAGTCCGCCTGGCGGCGAGCGGACGACCTGGCGAAAGCGGGGCACGAGGTGCAGGCGCGCGCTGAGGCGAGCTGAGAGGTCGTCGACATCAAGCCGATCGGTGCCCGCAGCAAGCCCTATGGTGGCCAGCCAGCCCACGTGCATGTGTGCGCTCGGAGTCTCGAGCCGAAGAAAGGACGCATCCAGAGCGGAGAGACGATCCACCGCTTCAGGGTCCCGCGTCGAGGGTGCGTCGCCTACGGACCGGGCGACCAAGCTTTCGCGCCTAGACTTGGACCACGGGTCGACCCCAGAGCGCTTTCAGCGGAGTGAGACCCTCGTACGCCACCGCGCCGAGATCAAACTCGTTCCACTGCTCAACCCACGAACAGAAACGCCCAGATGGCGGCGGCCAGGACGGCGATGGCCATTAGCCGCACCCCGAGGTTGCGGTTGCCCTCCGCGACTGTGACGGCCCCAAGGATGAACCCGGCCGGCGGCAGAACCACGGCGATCGCGAAGGGAAAGTAGATCGCGCCTCGCTCCCGCATGGGAGGACTCTACGCCAGAACTGGAGCCTGCCGTCCAGCGTGAGGCGGAAGGAGCGCGCGTAACTCGACGCGCCTTAGAGGACTGGGAGGTAGCGCTCGCGTTCCCAGGGCGTGACCTGGACGCGGTAGTCGTCCCATTCCTGGCGCTTGATCTCGATGTAGCGGTTGAAGGTGTGCTCGCCGAGGGTGCGCAGCGCGAGCTCGGATTGGCTCG
>JAABUM010000769.1_pt1 | contig 53001 bp, 50 predicted proteins | sample 5559161 | NCBI WGS metagenome assembly JAABUM01 (sample SAMN10711868, study PRJNA513369) | rock metagenome | isolation source: Antarctica rocks | place: Antarctica: Victoria Land, Siegfried Peak nord
AGAAATGGTCTTCGTAGCTCCGAAGTCTCTACCTGACGGGTTCCGCAACCGCAAGCAGGCTCAGAGAAATGCAAGCAGACTTGGGTAACGGACTACTCAGCTCCGGCTGGCGTGCCTGCTCCGGCGGCAGGAGCTCCAACTGGCGCAGGAGCTCCTGCGGCTGGTGGTTAATTGCAGCGGACACAAGTACTTGCACAGCGCCATTGCCGTGCTATCACTGGCAATGGCGTCTGGCGATGGAGGACTCGAATGCCACGCACCCTGAAGATTCTGGCTGGCCTCTCCCTGGGCTCCCTGGCCCTGAGAGCGCCTTTTGCCCACGCTGCGCCTTCGGCTTCGCCCCGCTCATCTCTGGCGCCGAGCACCTTGAGCGCGGTTCTGAGCGGTGACGAGCGGATCGTGCACGCGCTGAACCGCCTGGGCTTCGGGCCTCGGCCCGGTGATGTGGAGCGTGTGCGGGCTCAGGGGCTGGGCGCGTGGATCGAGGAGCAACTGCACCCGGAGGCAATCGACGACTCCGAGGTTGAGGCCCAGCTCAAGAGCCTGCCTCTGCTGCAAGCGCCGCCCTCGACCTTGGTTTTGGCTCAGCAATACGACACGATGGGCGCCATCAAACTGCTGATGATGGTGCAGCCAGCTCAAGGCCAAGGCCCTGATGTCACGCGCGGCCTGGCTGCTGTGGGAGCCCAGACCAGGCTCAACGCAGCCTTGGGGAAGAACGGGGGCTTCGCGAGCCTGCCTCCGGCGGCGCAGCAGAGGGCACGCGAGGTTGCGGCGCGGGCTCAGGAAGCCGGAATATCAAGAGGCGATTCGACGCGCGCGGTGGGCGAGTTGGTCGCGGCCAAGATCGAGCGCGCGGCTCAATCGAAGAGGCAGCTGCAGGAAGTTCTGGTCGATTTCTGGAGCAACCACTTCAACCTGGATGTGCACAAGGGGCCTGTGCGCACGCTCAAGATTGTGGACGAGCGCGAGGTGATCCGCCCGCACGTGCTGGGCCGCTTCCGCGACTTGCTGGGAGCCTCAGCGCACTCGCCCGCGATGCTGTTCTACCTGGACAACGCGCAGTCGGTCTCGGCTCAGGCTCCTCGCCGGGGACGCCGAGGCCGAGGCCAAGGGCAGTTGAGGGGCACGCGAGGCGTCAACGAGAACTACGCGCGCGAGCTGATGGAGCTGCACACGCTGGGCGTCAACGGAGGCTACACCCAGGCCGATGTGCAGGAAGTCGCGCGCTGCTTCACGGGCTGGGGCCTGGATCGCGACACCGGCGAGTTTCGCTTCAACGCCCGCGCCCACGACAACGCTTCCAAGACCGTGCTGGGCCACCAGATCGCGCCCAACGGAGGCCAGAGCGATGGAGAGCAAGTGCTCGACATCCTGGCCTCGCACCCCTCGACCATCAAGTTCCTCTCGCGCGAGATGTGCGAGCGTCTGGTCTCGGATGACCCGCCACAAGTACTTGTGGATCGCGTGGCCCAGAAGTGGGCTCAAACAGGAGGCGACCTGCGCGCTGTTGTGGCTTCGATCGTGTATTCGCCGGAGTTCTTCGCGCGCAGCACGATGGGCTCCAAGATCAAGTCGCCTTTTGAGTTCGCGGTTTCGGCTGTGCGCGCCCTGGACGCCCGCGTTACGGTGCCCGATGCGCGTGATGAATACGGCGCGATGCGCGTGTGGCTCGATGGACAATCGCTGTTGTACCCGGCGCGTCGCAAGGGCGGAGGAAACGGGTTCCGCGTCTCGCTGTCGCAGGAGGTCTCGACGATGGGCGAGCCGCTGTTCGCCTATCAAGCGCCCACGGGCTACTCGGAGGACTCGCGCCACTGGGTTTCAAGCGGAGCCCTCATCGCGCGCCTGAACTTCGCTCTGTCCTTGGCGCAGGGCCAGGTCGCGCACGTGCAGATGCCCGAGCAGTCGGCTCTGCAAGGGCTCTCGGGCGACGACCACGGAGCAGTTCTGCAGCGCCTGAACGAGCGCCTGCTCGCGGGCGAGATGACCCCGGCCACGCGCGCCATCTTGAGCCGCCAGCTCGAGCCCCGCACGCCCGCAGACCCGATCAAGCTCACGGCTCTGGTGCTGGGCGCACCCGAATTCCAGCGCCGCTGACAGCCCAAGCCTCGAACGAAATGCCCAAGGTGGAGCTTTGTCGGAGCTGGGGATCTCGCCCCTACAAAGCTCTGTGCCCTGCCAACAGAGTTCAAGTACGACCTGCACTAATTGAGCCCTCAAGGACTTGAGGCTCCAGCCTTCGCGGTGAACCCCATGATCTCACGACGTGTTTTCCTCAAGAGCGGCGCCCTGGCCTTTGTCTCAGCCGGAGCTCTCAGCGGAGCCGGCCCCGGCTGGCTGCGCGCCTCGGCCTTTGCAGCGCCTGCTACAAGTACTTCGCGCAAGCGCACCCTGATCTGCCTGTTCCAGCGCGGAGCCGTCGATGGACTTTCGATGGTGGTGCCTCACGGCGACCCGGCTTACTACCAGCTTCGCTCGCTCAACGGCATCGCCCTGCCGCGCACAGGCTCCAAAGGCGTGCTCGATTTGGATGGACACTTTGGGCTGCATCCCGCCTTGGCTGAGCTGGGCTCGATCTACAAGAGCGGGCACCTGGCCGCGATCCAGGCCGTGGGCTCGCCTGATGCCACGCGCTCACACTTTGATGCTCAGGACTACATGGAATCGGGCAGGCGGTCAGGGCGCAAAGCTCCCAACGGCTGGCTCGCCCGCGCCCTGACCGCCTGCCCCGAAGAGCAGAAGAAAGCCCGCACCGCCTTTGAAGCCGTCTCCCTGACCTCAGCTCTGCCCCGCTCGCTCTATGGCTCGGCTGACGCGCTCGCCATCGCCGATCTACGCTCGTTCGGCGTGGCCGATGCGAGCCTGGCCGCCGATGTCGGAGGCATGGGCGGAGGAGGAGCCAGCCAGGGTTTCGAGGCGCTGTATGACCAGGCCGTGGGCGATGTGCTGCACGGCACGGGCAAGGAATCGTTCGAGGCCATCAAGGTCGTGCGCGACCTCAAGCCCGATTCCTACCGCCCAGAGCGCGGCGCCAACTACCCGCGCGGCGCCTTTGGCGATTCGCTGCAGCAGATCGCTCAGCTCGTCAAGGCCGATGTGGGCCTGGAAGTGGCCTTCGCCGAAAGCGGAGGCTGGGACACCCACGTTAATCAGGGCGGCTCTCAGGGCACTCTATCGCGGCGGCTGGAAGAGTTCGGCCAGGGCTTGAAGGCTCTTTATCTGGATCTGGGCGACCACATGAGTGATGTGGTCATCCTCACCATGAGCGAGTTCGGGCGCACGGCTCGTCAAAACGGAGGCGGAGGTACGGATCACGGCCACGGCACCTGCTTCTTCGTGCTGGGCGACAAGGTCAACGGAGGCCGCGTGCTGGGCGACTGGCCCGGCCTGGCTCCCGAGCAGCTGTATGAAGACCGCGACCTGGCCGTCACGACCGACTTCCGCGCGGTGTTCAGCGAAGTCGCGCAGCAGCACCTGCGCATTCCCAACGCCACAGCTCTCTTCCCAGGCTACCAGGGCACCAGCAAAGACTGGCGCGGCGTGATGAAGATCTAAGCGAGCATCCCGAGGTCAGGTGAAGTAGAAGTACTTAAGGCGGCGTGTGGTTCAGCGGCGGCGTGTTGGCAATGAGCACCTAAGAGTTGGCAATTGGGGTGGAATGGTGCACAATGGTTGTGCCCTGCAGCTCTGGCGAGGGTGTTGCACTCAGTTGCTCGGATGGTTGCTCTTGTGATGACGCCCTCGACTTCTTCCGAGCCTTTCGAGGCGGTTCTGCAAGCGCTGCTGATCGCTCTGGAAGCGCGCGAACTGGATCTGCGCCGCCGCGCCGAGGGCGTGTCCAGCATCTGCGGACTGATAGGCTCGGCCATGGGGCTCGATCAGGCTACGCTGAGCACCTTGCGCCACGGCGCTCTGGTGCACGACATCGGCAACATCGGCATTCCAGACGCCATTTTGCTCAAGCCCACTGGCCTCTCCGATTGGGAGTTCCAGGAGATCAGGCTGCACCCCATCATTGGCGAGCACATCATCCAGCCCTTACAGAGCTTCCAGTCGGTGCGCTCGCTGGTGCGCTCGCACCACGAGAAGCTCGATGGCAGCGGCTATCCCGACCGCTTGAGCGGAGCCGCCATTCCAACCTTGGTGCGCATCCTCTCTGTCGCCGATGTGTACCAGACGCTGCGCACCGAGCGTGCTTACCGAGTGGCGTTCTCGCATGGTCAGGCTCTAAAAATCTTGAGCAGCGAAGTCGAGCGCGGCTGGTGGGACTACCACATCGTCTCGATCTTGCACAGCCTGCCCGAGCCCGTGCCCGCAGCCTTTGAAGTGTTCTAAGCCAAGCCCAGCAGCACCCAACGCGCCTGCAAAGACTTGCCTCAAGTACTTGCACGCGCTTTTTCACACCTCAATCAGCATCCCATCAAAGGCGACCTCGATTTCGTGTGGCAGCAGGGCGCGCATCAGTTCCTCGTGCCCCAGCTTCCCGTTGTGCGAGAAGTGCGTCGCGATGACGCGCGTCTTGTCCGTGATAGCGCCGCGCTTTTGCAGCTCTTGCTTCATCTGGATGACGCCATCTGTTCCCATGTGGCCCCGGTTCGAGGTGCTCTGCCCTCCGCTGGTGCAATCCATCAGCACGATGTCCAGCGCTCCGTGCGCTTGCAGAGCCGCCAGGGTGGGCTGGGGATATAGGCCCGAATCATGGCCGTAGAAGAGCGACTTCTGGCCGCGCTTGATGAGCAAGGTGAAGGCTCCCGCGACGTGATCGGCAGGCAAGGGCAAGATCGAATCGCCCGCAGCCGTGACGGTTTCGCGCTCGGACTCCAGCCCGTGAAACTCGAAGGCGCTGCTTTTCTCACCCGGAAAGGCTTCTCGCAGCATCTCAAGTACTTGGGCGTTGCCGTAGACCGCGATAGGCGCGGGCGGCGTCAGCGTGAAGGGCGTTCTGGCCCAGTCCAGCTCGCCCGGCACGATGTGATCCGAGTGCTGGTGCGTGAAGACCAGCGTGCGCACGCCTTGGGCGTGGCGACCAGTGCGCTGGAGCTGAGTCAAGGTGTCGGCGCCCCAGTCGATCTTGAAGTCATCATCGAGCAGCGCGTTGGAGCGGGAGCGCAGGTTGAGGCCGCCGCGCCTGCGGGCTTCCTGGCAGGCGTCGCACAGGCAAAAGGGAGCGGGCCAGCCTTCGGAAGCCGCTGTTCCCAGCAGTTGAAGTCGCATGGGCACAGTGTAATGGCGCCTGGGCCACAAGCGTGGCGAAGAGGTGGCGGGGCGCGTTAAATTAAGGGTGTTCCGGCGCGGCGAGGAGCGGGCGTCCTTCGGGCTTCGCGATCAGATTTCTCAATCAAGATTTCGCGGGAGCTCACTCGGGCCGACTGTCCTTCACATCCGCCGCGCTACGGAACACGAAACCCAAGTACTTGAGGCTGGCTTCCCCGCTTCCAGCAGCGATGCAGATTCTCCAGGCCATCGCCACGGTTCTCGTGGCCGCTCTCTGCGGAGGCTTGGTCGGCGGTGGAGCCGTTGCCTTGTTGTGTGGCGCGCTGTGGCTCCTGTGGCGCGGCATCCAGCTTCTCCTGCACATTTTTAAAAGCAGCACCGCTATGGCAATTCAGCGCGAGATCATCATCAAGGACACCCACCGCGGCCTGCGCTACATCGATGGCCGCCTATCCCAAGTACTGGAAGCGGGCCGCTACATCCTGCGCGACCGTGGTTGGCTGGGCAAAGGGCCGCTCGAAGAGATCGTGCTCGTCGATGTGCGCCAGCGCGACCTGACCATCAAGGGCCAGGAGATTTTGACTCTGGACAAGGTCGCCATACGCGTCTCGATCATCACTCAGTTCCAGGTCATGGACCCGACCTCGGCCCTGCACAACGTCGAGAACTACGAGGACAGGCTGTACTCGGACGTTCAGCTCGCCGCGCGCCGCTCGCTGGCCTCCATGAACCTGGAAGAGATCCTGACCAACCGCAACCGCTTGAGCGAAGACATCTCGCGCGACGTGACCGAGTCGGCCATGAGCTACGGCGTCTCGATCCTGCGCGCCGACGTGAAGGACCTGATCTTTCCCGGCAACCTGCAAGAGATCATGAACCGCGTCCTGACCGCCGAGCGCATGAGCCAGGCTCAGCTCGTCGAGGCGCGCACCAAGGCGCAGCAAAGCCGCATCGAGGCCGCTTCCAAGAACGAAATCGCGCGCCAGACTGCGGAGCAGGCGCGAGCGGACAGCCTGCTCAACGCCCAGACCCAGGCCGAAGCCTCCCGCATCCAGGCCGCTTCCGAGTCCGAGAACCTGGCCAACCGCGAGCGCGAAGCCCAGCTCATGGCCCAGAACCCCGCCCTGCTCAGAATGCGCGAGCTGGAAACCTTGAGCCAACTGGCCCAGAACGCCGAAGCACGGATTTATATCGGCTTCGACAAACACGCCGAGCTTAAGGATGGTTGAGGCTTGCGGCGAAGCGGTGCAAGTACTTGCAGCGGCGAACCAGCAGGTGGTCTAATACCGTGATCGTGGGATTATGCCACCCGTTGTCAAGAGTGGCTTTACGCCAAGTCGCGCAAGTACTTGAGGAGCAATATAGCTGGAGGTAGAGAGAGCAAACGCAGATTCATCTCGGTGCCTCGGCGCACGTTCACCCACCAAGCGGGTGGGTGAATTACATAGTTCGCCCGCTGCGCGATATGCTGCTGCGTGTGATACTCTCAAGTGATAAAATTTATGAGGGTGAAAGATGCTTGACTTTCTAATTTCTCTCGGCATCGGGCTATTGCTAATATGGGGATATGAAAGATTAACGGGAAAAAAGTGGGCCGAATCCAAGATGCCTGAAAGAGTACTGCCTTCGCCGCGTTATTACCGTTATCCTGCTCAGGTGCTGGGTTGCTTGGCGAGCGGCAAAATCACCGTCACTCTTTGTCCTGGTGTCGGGTTGGCCGACGGAGGTGTTAATACTGAGCTTCCGGCTCACCTTATTCCCACTGACCTGAGAATGCCAAACAGCGAATTTGATGTTCTATTCGATAGGCATTTAGGTTCCATCACTAAAGTTTTACGCAAGGATGAACCACAGCCTGAAAGCGACTAACAGCGGGCGAACAAGGCGCTGCACCCGACCGCCTACAGCTTCGCTCCCTTCGCTCGTGCCTCGCTTCGGTCTCTGCGCTTTCGGCGGCGGGTGAGCTTGGTCGTTAACTCAAAAACCAAAGCGGCAAGTACTTGTGGGGTAAGTACTTGCCGCTTCTTCATGCCAGCCGCCATCACTTCTCATACAGCGCCGCTCGATCCGCGCGCGCCAAATCCATTAAGAAGCCCGCGATGCGCCGCGTGACCTCCTCCAAGTACTTGCGGCCCTTCTCTTCGCTGGCCTCGTGCGGGTTGCCGATGCCGGTGTCTGAAGTGGCCTGGAGCCAGTCGCGCTGAGTCCAGGCCCACTTTTCGCGCAGGGCCGGGATCGAAAAGCGGTGCTCGCGGCCATCGCCTGCTTCTTCGAGGGGGCGCACCAGGTGGGGCGCGATGTGCAGCATGGCCGAGGTTTCCATCTCGTCGGCGTGGTCGCCACCGTGCTCGAAGTGGCCCGCGCGCGGCACGACGCCGAACCAGTTGATTAAGCACAGGAACACATCGAAGCGAGGCGACAGCTCGCGCAGCATCTGCTTGAAGTCGTTGCCTCCGTGACCGTTGAGCACAACCAGCTTGTGGATGTTCTGCCTTTCCAGCGAGGCCACGATGTCGCTCAGCACGGCCAGCTGAGTCGAGGGGTTCATGTTGAGGCACAAGGGGATCGTGCTCTGCCCCGTCTGCACCCCGAAGGGAACCGTGGGCAGCGCGATGCAGCGCGCGTTTTGCTCCCAGGCCAGGCGGCACGACTCGCCCGCGACGTAATCGCATTGGAAGTTGTCGGTGGCGTAGGGCAGGTGGAAGTTGTGCGCCTCGGTCGCGCCCCAGGGCAAGACGGCGACCTCGAACTTCTCCTCGCGCACGCTCTTCCAGTTCGTCTCAGCCAATATCCACGGTCGTGCTTGCATTGTCTGCTCCAAAACGAAGCGGCAAGTACTTGAGGCTCAAGTACTTGCCGCTTCACTCGTCTGTGTGCTCAGCTCAGTTCGGGAAACCACAGCTTGATCTCGCGTGCGGCGGCTTCGGGCGAGTCGGAGCCGTGGATCAAGTTCGCCTGCTTGTCGCAGGTGAAGGTGCCACGGATCGTGCCCGGATCGGCGTTGAGAGGATCGGTCGCCCCGATCATCTTGCGCGACAGCACAATGGCGCTGGGCGCTTCCAAAATCATAGCGACTACAGGAGTCGAAGTAATGAACTCGACCAGGCCGGGGAAGAAGGGCTTCTCGGCGTGCTCGGAGTAGTGCTCGCGGGCCAGCTCAGGCGAGACGGTCATCATCTTGAGGGCAGCCAGCTTGAAGCCACGGGCCTCGAAGCGGGCCAGGATCTCGCCGGCGAGCGCGCGCTGCACACCGTCGGGCTTGACAACAATTAAAGTGCGTTCCATATCCCGCCCTATTTTAGCAGGCGCCCGCACCCACAGCGAAGCTCAAGCGCACCTTCGAGCCGCTCCGCAAGTACTTACAGCGGCTTCAAGAGGCTCAGGAGCCACCATAAGCACGCTCTGCGGCGCGTGCTTCGCGCTCGATGAGCCTGTCAAGCTGCTGCTTCTGGATCGCGCGCCTGTTGCGCTTTCGCTCGCGCTTCTGCTGCTTTGCTCGCGCACCGGCGCGGGCCTGCTGGCTCAGGTGCAGAGCCCCAGCCTTGCGCTCAAGCCGCTCGCTCAGGAAGTCGCTCAGCTGGCTCAAGTGTTGAGGAGGGCACGCTTCGCCGAGTCTCCTGTTGTTGAAGACGACGCCGCTCTGGAGCAGCGCCTCGACCTTGCGCCACTGGCGAAGGTCAGCCTGACGCGGCGCGTGGAACTCCTTGCCCGCAAAGAGCAGCACACCGCCGCACACGGCGCAGCGAGGAGCAGCGACTCCCACGCTCTTGCAGGCGCGGCGGCATTGGATGCACACCCATTTTCCCGTTGGGCGTCCGGTGTCGAAGAAATGTCCGCTCATTCTCTTGATCACAGGTGATTTTGGCTCAACCAGCTTTGGCTTTCTTCTCGGCCTGCTTCCAGGCTTTGGCTCTCACGGCGTCGCGGCTCCTGGTGCGCAGCATCGCCGCGCTGTTTTGACGACGCCACTTGCTGCTCGCCTGCTGCTTTACCTCTTCGCTCTGGCGCAGGAACTCGGGCACCTCGCGCAAGTACTTGGGGCGTGGCCCCGCGCCGCAGCCGCACGAGAAGTACTTGTAGCCATGCCGGGCGAGCAGCTCAACCTTGCGCCACTGCGCGGCGTCGCTCTGGCGCGGGGGCTTGAAGTCGAGCCCCATCGCGTGCATCGGCGCGCGGCACTCGGGGCACTTCAGCTCGCTCAGCGAGACTTCGCCACGATGCTGGCGGAACATTTTGCGGCAGCTAAAGCAGGCCCACTTGGGTTTGTAAGGGCCCGAAAACGCGTAGCGACACATAGGAAATCCAGAAACACCCGGCGGGGACGTGCAATTTCTGGCCCAGGAATTGCAAAAATTCGCGCCCCTAACGCGTGACAACCTAACAGGAGCGCGTTAGGAACAGTGGCTTCGCTTCAAGCAGGCTGCGTTTGCAGCTTTGCTCCCGCGAAGTACTTTTTATTTTCAGGAATTCCATGAAACTGATCTCCTCACGCTTCGCGACTCGCCTGCTGGCTCTGGGCGCTTTGACCGCCATTGCTCTGCCTTCGATGGCCAAGTCGACCAGGATGAACGGCTCCAAGATGAGCGGCTCAACCATGACCAGCAAGAAGAGCTCGCAGATGACCGGCACCGTCCTTTCGATGACTGCTGACACGCTGACCGTCAAGCCCTCGCGCAAGGCCATGGGCGCCACCAAGACCGTTTCGGTGCCCGCCAACGCCATGATCTCGATGGGCAAGACCAAGTGCTCCTTCTCGGATCTCAAGCCCGGTGCCAAGGTCACAATCCACATGAACGGCATGGGCACCGTCACCTCCATCAAGTGCTCGATGAAGGGCATGAGCGGCTCGAAGATGTCAGGCGGCTCCAAGATGGGCGGCATGACCAGCAAGCGCTAAGCGTCTTCTGTCAAAAAAGTCGGGCGTGGAGAAGTCTCCGCGCCCGACTTTTTTGTGTCTGCAATGAAGCGCAAGTACTTGCACCTGAACTTGCAGCAGAAGAACGGCGGCGCGCCGCTATACTTTGCGGCTCATGGAACGCACGCACGCTTGCGGGGAGCTTCGCCCCGAACACATCGAAGCCCACGTCACTCTGTGCGGCTGGGCCCGCACCATACGCGACCAGTCGCACCAGATGTTCATCGACCTGCGCGACCGCTCCGGCCTGGTGCAGTGCGTCATCGACCTGGATCTCAACCCCGAAACCTTCGCCAAGTTCTCCGGCCAGATCCGAACCGAATCCTGCCTTCTCTTGCGCGGTGTGGTCAAGCCAAGGCTCGAAGGCAAGCAGAACCCCAAGATCGCAACTGGAGCGATCGAAGTCCACGTCCAATCCGGCGAGATTCTCAACGTTTGTAAGCCCTTGCCCTTCGAGCTGAGCGAAGACATCAAGACCGAAGAGAACACGCGCATCCAATACCGCTACCTCGATCTGCGCCGCGAGCGGATGCGCGACAACCTGCGCTTTCGCTACCAGGCCACGCGAGCCGTGCGCGACTTCTTGGATCGCGAAGGCTTCTGGGAAATCGAGACGCCGCTGTTGTGGAAGTCCACGCCCGAGGGCGCGCGCGAGTTTTTGGTGCCCGCGACGACGCATCCCGGCAAGGGCTTCGTCTTGCCGCAGAGCCCTCAGATCTGCAAGCAGTTGCTCATGTGCGGAGGCATCGAGAAGTACTTCCAGATCGCGCGCTGCTTCCGCGACGAGACGGCGCGCGCGGACCGTTTCCTGGAATTCACCCAGATCGACCTCGAAATGTCCTTCGTGGGTCAGGAAGACGTGCTCGATGTGTGGGAGCGAATGTTCGGGCACATCGTGCGCGAGCTCAAGGGCATCGAGCTCAGCTTGCCTTTGCCTCGCCTCACCTACGAAGCAGCTCTGCGTCGCTACGGAAGCGACAAGCCCGATACGCGCTACGCCATGGAGCTCATCGAGCTGAGCGACATAGCGGCCCAAACTCAGTTCAAGGTCTTCCAGGGTGCGGTTTCAAGCGGAGGCCAGGTCAAGGCCATCTGTGCTAAAGGCTGCGCCGATTATTCGCGCAAGCAAATCGACGAGCTGACCGAGCTGGTCAAGCGCTTCGGAGCGCGCGGCCTGGCGACCTTTGCGATTGGAGAAGACGGCGTGAAGTCTCCGGTCGCCAAGTTCTTCTCTGAAGAGCAGATGGCCGAGATCTTCCACCGCTGCGAGGCTGGGCCGGGCGACTTGGTGATGTGCGTGGCGGATGCGCCTGGCGTTGTGGCTCAGTCTCTGGACTTCTTGAGGCGCGAGATGGCCAAAAGGCTGAATTTAATTCCGGCAGGAAGCTTCAACTTTGTGTGGATCGTGGACACGCCGATGTTCGAGTATGACGCCTCGGGCGACCGCTTCGACGCGATGCACCACCCGTTCTGCCTGCCCAACCCGGACGATATGCCGCTGTTTGAAGCGGGCTTCACAAGTACTTTGAGCAAGTCCGACCCGCAGCATCCGTTCGCTCAGGTGCGCTCGTGGCTTTTCGACCTGGTGCTCAACGGCTTGGAGATTTCGAGCGGCTCCATTCGCTGCCACAGGCGCGAGATCCAGGAGCGCATCTTCGAGGTCATCGGCCTTTCGAAAGAGGAAGCTCAGGCGCGCTTTGGGTTTATGCTGGACGCCTTTGAATACGGCGCTCCTCCCCACGGCGGCGTGGCCTGCGGCTTCGACCGCCTGGTCACGATCTTGGCTGAGCTGCCTGATGCCAATATGCGCGACATGGTGGCCTTCCCCAAGACGACGAGTGGAACCGATCCCCTTTCGGGCGCGCCGACCGAGCTGGAAGAAAAGCGGCTGCGCGAGATCGGGCTGCAAGTGCGAGCTGAAGCAGCTGAAAGCGGCGCGCCAAGCACCGGAGCAGTGGCTTGAAGCGTGAGACTGAGGGGCTTGCGCCCCTCGGCAGGCTGAGCACCCGAAGCTGGTGCTCTTGAAATTTGCCCTTTGTGATGAAAATCGCGCGGCTTATCTTTGTTCCTTTGCTGTGCGGCGCTCTGGTGGCGCTGGGCTTTGGCTTTGGCGCCGGGATGTGGCATCTGCCTCCTTTGCGGCGGCTGGTGGGAACAGACTTGATCTCGGGCACGCTGAACGGGCACGCTCCCAGCTTCCTGCCTGTTAGCGAGAGGCGCATGGAGCGGCCCTTTGGCATGGCGCCCGAAGCGTTTCGCGCTTACACACGCGCCTGCGTCGCGGCTCACGTGCATCCCTGGCGCATTGGGCAGACCATAGGCAACGATTCTCGCTCGGTTGGCTACCACCACCGCGACGGCTTTATCACCGAGGACGGGCAGCGTTACGAATACTGCGCAGCGGTTGATCTGGGCGCTGTGAATTTATCGGTTGCTCAGCGCAACCTGTTCATGGAAAAGTTGGCCGCGCAAGGCTTCGCGGCCTTCTGGCGCTTCGAAGGCAAGTGGCAGGGCGACGAGCACATCCACGCCATCTACTGCCTGATTCCCATGAAGCCCCAGCTGCGAGCCCAGGTTCTGGAGTGGCTCGCGCAACGCCGTCGCGAAGGGAGGCCTCGCTTGCGCTGGATTCGTAAGCTCAGGCGCTCGCCCCAGTTCCGCGAAGAGCTATCGTGAAGCGCCCACAAGTACTTGAGACGCTTGCGGGTACAGCGGTTGCAAGAAGCGTCACCCATGAACATCGCGCGCGAGAACCAAGTGCTGCACGGCGACTGCATAGAGATTCTGCCCACTCTCACATCCGCAAGCGCTCGTCTGGTCATCGCGGATCCGCCGTATTTCAACGTGCTGGTGGATCAAAGTTGGGACACCGCTTGGCCGACAGAAGCGGAATATCTGGCTTGGACAGCGCGCTGGATTGCAGCGGCGATGCAAGTCCTTGTGCCCGGAGGCTTGCTGTATTGCTTTGGCCAGGTCGGAAAGCGTGAGCACGCGATGCTGCACCTGATGTCTCAGGCGACGCAGCTCTGGACCTTCCACGACCTGCTGATCTGGGACCGCGCCGTGGGCTACAGCAACCGCCGCGACTCCTGGAACCCGGCCTACGAGATGGCCCTCGTACTGCGCAAGGACGGCGCGCCTCCTCTGTTCAACAAGGGCGAAGTGCGCGAGCTCTACAGCAAGCAGACCATCGCCCAGTACTCGCGCGACAAGCGCTACAAGGACGCGGCAGCCAGAAGCAAGCACCTGAGCCGAGGCAAATACGCCACGAACCTGTGGCGCATCCCCTCGCTCAAGGGCGCATCGGGCGAAAAAGTCGGCCACCCCTCGCAGAAGCCGCTTCGACTTATCGAGCGCATCGTGCGCGCCTGCTCTGCTCCGGGCGAGCTTGTCGTTGATCCCTTTCTGGGCTCAGGAACTACCGCCGTGGCCTGCCACAAGATGGATCGGCGCTGGATCGGCATCGAGCAAGATACGCACTTCGTCCAAATGGCGCGCGCGCGGCTGGGTCAAGAGGCGCGGCCTGAAGCAGCCGCCACAAGTACTTGAAGCAGGCGAAAAGGGTGAGCGGCTGCCTCTGAGTTGGTGGAGGGCCGACTTCGCCCCACGTAGCAGGCATAGCCGCGAGCCGCCCACAGCGCACGCAGCCGCCAGGCTACAGCAGCTGCGTGCCTCTCACTCCGCGCCCGCGCCTGTCAAAGCGCGCATCTGCAAAGCGTCAAACGCTTGCTGCGCTTCGGGTTCGGGCTTGAGTTTGGAGACGATGATCGCGACCGCGAAAGCGAGCGGCATCGAGATCAAGGTTGGGCTCTTCCAGCCGAAGGGGGCTTCTGAGGTCATGTGGAACACATCGCCCCAGACGGTCGGGCTGAGCACGATCAAGATCACCGAAGACAGCAGGCCCGTTATCATGCCCGCAACGGCTCCGGCTGTGGACAAGGGACGCCACACAATCGAGAGCACCAGAGCCGGAAAGTTCGCTGAGGCCGCCACCGCGAAGGCTAAGCCCACCATAAAGGCCACGTTCACATTCTTGAAGGCCAGGCCCAGCAGAACCGCCAGCACGCCGAGCCCGACGGTCGCGGCCTTGGCCACGCGCACTTCGTCCGCCTCATTGGGAGCGCCGCGACGCAGCACGCCACTATACAAATCGTGCGACAAGGCCGAAGCTCCAGCCAAGGTCAGGCCCGCCACGACCGCTAAAATCGTGGCGAAGGCAACCGCTGAGAGAAAGCCCAGGAACGGCGCGCCGCCCAGAATCTCGGCCAGCAGGGGAGCCGCAGCGTTCGAGGTGAAGCCGCCCTTCTCGGCGGGCAGCAAGTACTTGGGCGCGATCAGAGCCGCCGCCGCGTAGCCGATCGTGAAGGTCAGGATGTAGAAGTAGCCGATGAAGCCCGTGGCCACGAACACGCTCTTGCGGGCCTCGCGCGCATCGGGCACCGTGTAGAAGCGCATCAGGATGTGCGGCAGCCCAGCCGTGCCGAACATCAGGCCAATCGCCAGCGAAAGCACATCCCACGGGCTGGTCGCGACTTTCGTGATGTGCGGCTGCAAGAGCTTGTCGCCGCCCTTCACCTTTGCCACGGCGTCGAACAGGTTGCCGTAGCTCCAATGGAAGTGACTGAGCACCATCAGCACCAGGATCGTAGCGCCTGCCAGCAGCAGCACGGCCTTGATGATTTGCACCCAGGTCGTGGCCAGCATCCCGCCGAACAAGACGTAAGCGATCATCAAGGCCCCGACGCTGAGCAGGGCGTATTCGTAAGGCAAGCCGAACATCAGCTTGATGAGGCCGCCCGCGCCCACCATCTGCGCCACCAGGTAGATGATGACCGTGGTCACGCTCGAAATGGCGGCTGTGGTGCGCACCGGGCCGGGCTTGAGACGAGCGGCCACAACATCGGCGAAAGTGTATTTGCCCAGGTTGCGCAGCGGCTCGGCGATGAGGAACATCACGATGGGCCAGCCCACAAGATACCCAACCGAGTAGATGAGCCCGTTGTAGCCACCTGTCGCGACCAAACCCGCGATGCCCAGGAACGAGGCCGCGCTCATAAAGTCGCCGGCCAGAGCCAGCCCGTTCTGGAAGCCCGAGATCGAGCGCCCGGCGGCGTAAAACTGCGACGATGTGGTCGTCTTGCGCGCCGCCCAATACGTGATGACCAGAGTCAGCATCACAAAAGCAAAGAAGCAGACAATGGCAGGAGTTGAAGGCGTTCCAATGGTAGTTGGCATTTTGAAAGTGCTTAGGGTGCTGAGTTGAGTGCTGTTCGGGGCTTAGCTGTTGCTGCGGATGCGGGCGGCCAGGCTGTCGTAGCGCGTGTTGGCCCAGCGCACGTAGATGCCGGTGAGCAGCCAGCAGACAAAAATCAGCCCGATGCCCAACGGAATGCCCAGAGTGGCGCTTCCGACGCGCCCTGCAAGTACTTGAGGCGCGAAGGCGAGCAGGCCGATAAAGCCGAAGTACAGCACCATCACGACGGCCGTCAGGCGCGTCGAGATGGCCTTCTTCTCAAGCGCAAGCTGGAGCAGCGTGTCGTCAGGCGAGGCGCGTGGCGTGTCTGGGGCAGGCGAAGAGTTCATGCCCGCCATTATGCCCGACGCGAGGGCAGATGCAAACCTCTGGCGCTGAAAATCGAAGAAGACGCCATACATATGGTGTTTTGGCGTTTGCCATAATCTGGTACATGAGATATGCGGTCGTCTTTATGCTTTTTGGCCTCACTTGCGCCTTGTACGTCGCAACGCCCCAAGTACTTGGGGTCAGGTTGATTGCCGCTTCTTTCGCCATTGCATTTTCGGGTGTCGGCCTGGCCTACGCCTTCATCGGCCAGCGCGCTTTCTTGAAGAAGCCAAACGGCGAACTGAGTTTGCTGAGCTATGTCTTGTTCTGGCCTTACCATGGGCTCAACTGGCTCAGCCTGCGCGCATTTCGGCGCGCTGGAAGAGAAAATGCCTTCGACAAGATCGAGGAGAACGTGTATTTGGGGTGCCGCTTAAGTCCCAGCGACGAGCAAGATATTGAGAAGCTGAGTCTCAAGAGCGTGTTGGACTTGACGTGCGAGTTCAGCGAGATCTCGGCGCTTCGTCAGCTTTCGTATCGCTGCATCCCAGTTCTCGACACGCGCGCTCCTTCTCTGGAATCGCTCAAGGCCGGAGCCGAATGGATAGAAGCAGAATCTGCCAAAGGCCCCGTTTATGTTCATTGCGCGCTGGGTCATGGGCGCAGCGCCACTTTTGTCGCCGCGTACCTGCTCTTATCGGGTAAAGCCCGCACGTCGCAGGAAGCAATTGATAGAATCAAGGCTCTACGCCCGAGAATTGGCCTGCATCCAGAACAAGTTGCCTTGCTCGAAGAGCTGAGTGCGCAACGGTGATCCGCAGCGGCAAAGCAAGGCGCTACGACCGCTCGCTGACAACCATCCCCTCTTCATTGGTGTCTCGCTTCATCACGCTGCTCAGGAACCTTATGCAAGTACTTGCACCGCGCCGCTTCACCTTCACGCTCGCCTGCCTGCTCACCGCCAGCCGCCTCGCCTGCGCTGAGCTGCCCACCGCGCCTGCCCAAGCGTGGGACACGTTCTCGGACACCTGGGTCGCGACGGATGCTCTGGGGCGCTCGCTGCCCACGGACGCGCCTCTGCCTCGCGCGGACAAGACCGTGGGCATTTTTTATTTCCTGTGGCAAGGGTCTCACGGCACAGCTGGCCCCTTCGACATCACCAAAGCCCTGGCCGCTAACCCCGGAGCGCCTCAGTTGGGCGGGGCCGGAGCCTTCCACTGGTGGGGCGAGCCCGAGGCCGGCTACTTCCGCGCCGATGATGCCTGGGTCATCAGGCGCAACCTGTCGATGCTGATGGACGCCCGCGTCGATGTGCTCTTCTTCGACGTAACCAATGCCTTCACCTACTTCGATCAGGTCAAGGCGCTGTGCGAGCAGGCGCGCATCATGGCCGCCCTGGGCCAGAAGCCGCCGCAGATCGCCTTCATCACCCACGCGGGCGCGGCCTCGACGCAGCAGAAGATCTATGACGAGTTCTACCAGAAGAATCTGTATCCCGAGCTGTGGTATCGCTGGAAGGGCAAGCCCCTGATTCTGGGCGACCGCAACGCCAAGTTCGAGGACGGGCCGCGCAAAGGTCAGGAGCAAAGGCAGGAGGTCAAGGATTTCTTCACCTGGCGCTACTCGTGGGCCTGGGACGCCGGGCCGGGCAAATGGCAGTGGATTGACCACACGCCCCAGAAGCCTGGGCTCGATGAAAACGGCGCGGTTGAGCAGATGCCTGTTTCGGTGGCCTCGCACCCCACGAGCAACATCGGGCGCTCCTTCCAGAATGGCAGGCAGCCTCCGATTGACAAGTTCGCCTTGACTCCGACCGCGAGCCAGGGCCTGTATTTCCAGGAGCAGTGGAATCGTGCTCTGCAAGTCGATCCCGCTTTTGTCTTCGTGGACGGCTGGAACGAGTGGGTCGCTCAGCGCTTTGTCGTAGACGGTGCGACCGGGCCAGACTTCCTGGGCCGCCCGACCAAGAAGGGCGACACTTTCTTCGTGGACTTATACAACGAGGAATTTTCGCGCGACATCGAGCCAATGCGCGGCGGCTACACCGATTCGTATTACTACCAACTCGTCGCCAACATCCGGCGCTACAAAGGCACCCGCTCACTTCCTCTGGCCAGCCCGCCCCTCACAATCAAGATGAACGGGCGCTTCAACGACTGGAAAGCCGTTGCCCCCGAGTTCCGCGACACGCGAGGCGACACCTTGCACCGCGACGCGTTGGGCTGGGGCGATTTGAAATACCTCAACACTTCAGGGCGCAACGATATCGTGGCTGCCAAGGTTGCGCGCGACTCCAAGTACTTGTACTTCTACGCCCGCACCCAGGCGCCTCTCGTCGGCACGCCCGGCGACAAGTGGATGCTGCTGTACCTGGACACCGACCAGAACACCTCAACCGGCTGGAACGGCTACGATCTGCGCATCGGCAAAGCCTATCAAGCCAACCGCGCTTCTGTTGAGCGTTGGGACGGCGCAGCCTGGAAAGCAGCAGGCACGGCTCAAGCGCAGTGGAGCGGAAGCGAGTTGGAGCTGGCTCTGCCACGCCAGCTGAGCGGGCAGAACAAGCAGCAGGTCGCCCTGGATTTCAAGTGGCTCGACAACGCCGATCCGGACAACATCGAAAGCTGGTTCACCGATGGCGATGTGGCTCCCGATCGCCGCTTCAACTTCCGTTATAGAACGAGGTGAGCGCAAGTACTTGTACCTGAAGAGCGCCCAGAGACAATTCTCTGGGCGCTCTTCAGGTACAAAAGCCCAATTGCTTGCCGCGGGCTCACACCTTGCGCTTGCCGCTCTGCACATCGTTGAGCAGCTTGCGCGCGTCGTCTGCGCTCTGGCCTTGCGGGAACTTCTTGAGGTAGGCTTGCCAGGCCGCGATGCCTCGGGCCTTGTCGTGCAGCGAGAAGGCCCACAGGCCGCCCTGGTTGAACAGGCTTTGCTCGTGGCTTGGGTCGGCTTTCTGTGCGAGTTGATACTGCTCCAGCGCCTGCTTAGGCTGACCCGAGAAGCGCAGCGCGTTGCCGTAGTCGGTGCGCACGTCGGCGTTGTCCAGGCCACCTGCGAGCGCGGTTTTGTAGTGCGTGACGGCCTCGTTCCAGCGCTCGTGGTCGTAGTACCAGTTGCCAAGCATCAGAGCGGCCTGGGCCGGAGGCTGGCCCTGCGTCAGCATCGGAGGCGGCTCGTGCGACTCGCTGGAAGTACCAGAAGCGCCCAAAGTACTTCCAGGCACATCCGGCGGCGCAACGGGCACGTAAGCGGGCGCTGAAGAAGAGCCGCGCGTCATCAAGAGCGTGCCCGTGATGCCAGCGCCCAGCGCACAACCCGCGATCAAGAGCATCACGGGCCACTGCGGACGCGACTGCGAAGGCGGCTCTGAGCGTTGCGCCAGACGAGGTGGTTGTGCGCGCGGCTGGGCTCGACGCGGCTCGGTTCGAGGATCTTGAGAGGGCATCGTGTTAGGGAGTTTCACTCTACTTCGCGACGACCTTGCCGTGAAACATATCCATGCCGCACACAAAGGCCACGCTCTGCCCCTTCTTCGGCGTCCACGAAACCGCCTGCTGCTGGCCCATCTTGAGGTGCAGCCTCTTGTTCAGCGAGGGAATCACGACCGTGTTGGTGCAGCCGCTGCCCCTGGACACAAACAGCAGGCGCACGGGACGCCCCGCCTTAACGTTGATGATCCCAGGGTGGTAGCCGCTGCCATCGGCGGCGATGGTGATGTTCTGAACCCTGCCAGCCGCGCTCGCAGTCGGCTTAGTTGCAGACTTGGCCGAGGCCGCGTGCGTTGCGGCCAGGGCGCTGGTGCTCAGGGAAAGGGCGAGGAGGCGAGTGCGAAAGTGCATAATGTTTCTCCAACAGCGCAGCTCAGCGCGCTGGCTGAGCTGCGAATGGCTGAGCTAAGGGCGCTTGAGATTTGGGCGGCTCAGGAAGCTTTAGCGCGACGAAGGCACGCAGGCGAGAGGTGAACTCGTAGTAAGCGCGCGGAGCCGCGTTGCCTATGTTCTCAACGATGAAGGTACGGTCGCGGTTCTGCTCATCGCTGAGGGTCAGTGTTACGGTTTCGTGCAGCCCATCGGCCAGGTGCTGCTGCTGATACTTCCCGGCCAGCAGCGGGAAGCGCGTCTCGTTCAAGGCCCGCAGCACCACGTTGAGCTGGTTTCCGGACAGAAAACCTGAAGCCGTCAGCGGGTTGTAGCGCGGGAAAGGCTGGTAAGGCGGCGTTTCGCCTCCACCGTAGCCACCATAGAGTTGACCTTGAACGGGCTCGGGCACAAAGCGGCTGATCCTCTGGTTTTCCACCGAGATAAGCGTGTCCACGTTGGCGATGCCGCCTGTGGTGTGCATCAACAGCGACACGAAGTTGTCGCGCGTGACCAACGGAATAGACGCGCTCGATGAAGCACTCGGCGTGCTCATCGTTCCGTTCGGTTTGGGATGGCGCGCGAAGGCCGGGCTCGAAATTGCGCTCACGGCCAGGGCGAGAAGGACGCATCGGTTCAGGTTCATGGTGTTCATCTGGGTCTTCTCCACGATTCGCTAAGCTCGGCTCAGATGGAGCTGCTCTCAAAAATGTTCCAGCACACCCCGAGCGCCGCACAGCAAACGAGGCAGCCTCAAGTACTTGAGGCTGCCTCGTTTGCTGTGCGGCGCTAGCGGCTACCAGGCGTAGCCTTCGGGCGAGGGCCCGAAGCCGGGGAAGATCGCGTCGATCTTCTTCAGCACTTCTTCATCCAGCTTGATTTCCAGCGCCTGCAGCGAGCCGTTCAACTGCTCGATGGTGCGCGGCCCGATGATGGGAGCCGTCACGACCTTGTTGCTCAAGAGCCAGGCCAGAGCCACATCGGCGGGCGCTTCGCCCATCTCCTTGCACAGCGCTTCCCAGGGCTCCAGCTTGGAGCGGTTCTTCTCGATCTGATCTTCCATGCCCGCGCGGCGCCCTTCTTTGGGCTTATCGAGCACGCCGCCCAGCAAGCCTCCTCCCAGCGGGCTCCAGGGAATCAGGCCCAGGCCGTAGGCTTCGCAGGCCGGGATCAGGTCGCGCTCGACGACGCGGGCGTTGAGGTTATACAAGCTCTGCTCCGAAACCAGGCCCAGGAAGTTGCGCTTCTTGGCGATCTCGTTGCCCTGGGCGATGTGCCAGCCCGCGAAGTTCGACGAGCCCACATAGATGACCTTGCCCTGCTGCACCAGCAGCTCCATGGCCTGCCAGACCTCGGCCCAGGGAGCCTCGCGCCAGACGTGGTGCATCTGATACACGTCGATGTAATCGGTCTGCAAGCGCTTCAGCGAAGCGTCGCAGGCCTGGCGAATGTGCAACGCGCTCAGCCTCGAAGTGTTGGGCCAGTCGCCCATGTCGCCGTAGACTTTGGTGGCCAGCACGACCTTCTCACGACGCCCTCCGCCCTGAGCGAAGTAGCGTCCTATGATGGACTCCGTGACGCCCTCGCCCTTCTTGCCGCCATACACATCGGCGGTGTCCCAGAAGTTGATGCCAAGCTCCAGAGCCCGATCCATGATCGCGAAGGAGTCGGACTCGCTGGTCTGAGGCCCGAAGTTCATCGTGCCCAAACACAGGCGGCTGACCTTGAGGGCCGTGCGGCCCAAGTTCGTGTATTGCATTTTCTCTCCAATTCCTTTTTCCGGCGGATTCTAAGGCAAGCCTGGTGGCTTGAGTCGCCAGGCAAACCCAGTTTCTAACGAGGCAACTCTCCAGGTACTTGCAGCTTGCGCAAATCCTGACCGCGCGCGCTGCGGTCTTCCAAACTGCGCAGGAAGCTCTGGAAGTTGACCTGCGGCTTCCAGCCCAGCACGCGCTCGGCTTCACCTAAGTCGTGCTGCTCGACTTGGATGGGAAGATCCAGCTCGTAGCGCTCCAGCAGCCAACGAGAGCCAGGAATCTGATCCTCGCACCAGTCCGGCCCCAGCTCGCAGAAGTTCTCCTGCACCTGGGGCGGCAAGTTGTGAGCCGTGTGCACAATCGTCTCGAACAAGCCCGTGCGCCCTTCCAACGTGGCTCGCACCGAAGCCACGGTCGCACGCGCCACATCCTGACGATCCACGCCGTTGCGCAGCAGCCGCGAGCCGAAGCGAAGGTAGGTGCAGGGCGTGAACTCGTGGTAGCGCAGCATCGCGACGTGTGCGCCTGTCATCTCGTGGAAGGCGCGGCACATCTCCTCGCCCACGACCTTGGTCATCGAGTACACCGAGCCCCAGCCGTAAGCCATTGAGGACGCAAACGTCAGGGCCTTGACGCCCTGATCGCGCGCGGCTTCGAGCACATTAAACGTGCCGTCCACGTTGACCGCGAAGATCGTGGCGTCCGAAACAGGAGGCTGGTGCGCGCAGTGCCAGGCCGCCAAGTGAACAACCGCATCCACGCCCTCGACGGCGCGGCGAACATCGTCAGGTGTGCGCGTGTCGCAGCGCATCCAGTGGCCAAGCTCCAGGTCTTCGTCTGGCGGCGCGCCTGAATCGGCCAGGCGCAGCGCGTAGCCTTCTTCAAACAGCAGGCGTGACACGGCGCGGCCCGCGTTGCCTGCGGCTCCCGTCACAAGTACTTGGGGCTTCTTGTCGGTTTCGTCCATGGTTTCTCGTGCTGAATCGCTCAGCATTACGACTGGGCCGCGTCTAAGCGGCGCTTCACCTCATCGTAAGTACTGGCTGGCAGAGGGCCACGCGCAGCCGCCGCCACGTTTTCGCGCAGGTGCTCGGGGCTTGAGGTGCCCACGATGTTGGTGCTCATGCCAGGATGCGAGTTGGTGAAGCGCAGCAGAAACGCCGTTCTCGACTCGCCTTCATCAAGCAAGTCATCCAGCCCGGCCTTTTCCCACTCGGCCCAGCGATCGGCGTTGCCCAGGCCCGCTCCGGGCTCGCCGCGAGCCACGCCTCCGCGCACGATCACGCCCGCTCCCGCATCTGAAGCCTGCTGGATTAAAGCCTCGTGCTCGCGTTCGAGAGCCGAGTAAGGGATCTGGAAGGCGTCGAAGTCGCCCGAGTTGATGTAAGTCTCCAGGTGAGGATTCGTCGAGGAAATGCCGATCCAGAGCACCTTGCCCGACTGCTTCATCTCGCGCAGAGCCTCGACCAAGTGGCCTTCTTCCACCTGCTCAACGCTTGGGTTGTGCAGCTGCATCAAGTCGATGTGGTCGGTCTTCATCCTTTGCAGCGATTCGTTGAGCCCTCGGAACAGGTTGTCGCGCGTCCAAACGTGGGGCGTGTCGTCGGTGTGCTCGTCCTTGTGAACCACGGTGCAGCCGCACTTGGTAGCCAGGACGAACTCGGAGCGCCTATTCGACAAGTACTTGCCGATGAACTCTTCGGAGCGCCCGTAATCGTTGGCGGTGTCGATGAAGTTGATGCCTTCATCCAAAACCGCGTTCAGGATACGCCCGGCGTCCGCGTCTTCGATGGGCCGCCCGCCCCAGATGCGCGGCCCGCGCACTTCCATCGCTCCGTAGCCCAGAGCAGTGACTTCCAGATTGGTGCGCCCCAACGTCTTGCGAGGCAGTTGAGCTTGTGCCATTTCTCTCCTTGATGACCTGAATTACTTGGCTTCAGACGGCGAATGCTGGCTCAGCCAGAGGCGCAGAGGCACGTCTTCGTCTGAGGGCGAGTAGTGGCCATTGCAATTCACGCCCCAGCCCAGCATCTGGCGCCGTATCGGGTCGCTCGATTCCCACAGCTCACTCACGGTCATGTCGTCCTTGGTGCGAATCCAGCGGTAGCCGTAGCCATAGAACAACACCTTGCGCGTCACATCCGACCAGTTCGGGCTCGCCGTGTGCCACAGCCTCCTGTCAAAGAACACCGCGCTGCCCGCCTTGGCTCGCACCGCAACCGCGCCCTGGGGCTGCCCTACTCCGCTCGGCGGGCGCTCCAGATCATCACGCAGGTGGCTGCCGGGAATGATCCAGAAGTTGCCGCGCCCGGCTTCTGAAGTATCCGAGAGGAAATACGCGACCTTGAGCGAGAGCCTCGGGCGCGGGTGCGATTCCATCTCCTGATTCACGCGCCCCGAATCCTGGTGCCAGCCGAAGGTGCTCTCCTCGCCTCTGCTGGGCTGAGCCTGGCCCGAAGGCGGCGTCACGATGAGGTGAGCGTGATACAAGTAGATGTTCCAGCCCAGAATGCCCCACACCTTGGGCAGAATCTTGTGATGATCCACCAAGTCGGCGAACCGAGGATCTTCGGGGATGAAGTTGGGGTAGAAGAGCGAGCGGCTGGCTTCGTGGCCTGCAAGTACTTGGCGCTCGAAGATCTGGTCCGAAAGCTGCGTCAGGGCTTCGGCTTGAGCCAGGTCGAGGGCGTCTTCGATCTGGAGCCAGCCGTGCTGGTTGAAGTGGGCGCGTTCAGCATCGCTCAAGCGATGCTCTAAGCAAGAGATGTCCATCGGCCTCCACCTGTACTTGAGTTCTGTCCGGGGTGACTTGGATTCCAACAGAATGCCGGGCGCTAAGTCAAGCTCTGGAACGGACATAATAGAAGGGTATGAACCCAAACACCTTGAAAGTCTTGGCTCTGGCCTCGCTGCTGGGCGGCGGCTCCCTCCAGCAAGCGCACGCGGCTCCCGACAAAACGCTGTGGCAAATCGGCACGGCTGATGATTCCTCGGCTGAGTTCAGCGATTACAACGCTGCTCTGGGCTCCGTTGATGCCGCTGGTCCGAGCCTCAAGTCGGTTCCCAAGGGGCTCAAGGCCGATGTGAACGCATCGATCAGCATCCGTTACACGCTGGCGAGCGTGCCCAGAAACGGGGTGCGCTTTCGCTTCAAGCTCTTGAGCGCGCACAAGAACGGCGCTCAGATGGCCGTGTTCTCGAACACCTTGATGGCCGGGCTGATCCAGCTGTGGGGCACGCAAGGCACTTCGAGCCCCTATCAATGGAAGAAGACTTACGATCTCTATATTCCGCGCGAGCTGCTGCGGCGCGGCCCGAACACGCTGCGCCTGCAGGCCGCACGGCCTCTGTGGGCCGGGCCTGAGTGGGATGATTCGCTGCGCTTCGAGTGGGACTACCTCGCGCTGCAAGTACTTGGGGCGCCCGCGAGCGAGCCCGTGCACGGCAAGATGTTCTACCTGGGCACCACGCTCAAGCATTCGGGCAGCGACTTCAAGGTCGATGAGCACACCGTTGCGCTGGCTCCCGTGGCCTTGCAGTGGCTGGGCGTGGCCTATTCGGGCAACGCCGTACGCGCCGATTTCTGGTACGACGTGGCCAATCAGCAGCCCGCGCGTCTCCAATACTTGCAGGCCCTGCGCGACCTCAATATGCGCGTGGTTGTTGACAACATGGGCTCGGGCCACTTCAAGCTCAACGATGATGGCACCATGCCCGACAAGGCCAAGGCTGACTTGAAGGCCTTCTTCGATGCTTACGGCTCGCTGTTCCAGTTCTACGAGCTGGAAAATGAGCCGACCAACTTCGTGGGCGCCAACAAGTGGGGCGGCACGCACGCGGCGATTATCGCGCTGGCCAAATACATCAACTCGATCAAGCCGCCTCACGTGATTGTGGCTGCTCCTGGCTGGGCTTACGGCGACAAGCAGGGCATTCCCGTTGGCTGGGAGGCCGATCCCAGCATGAGGCGGCAGATCGAGGACTTGAGCGGCGCGACCAACGGCCACTCCTACGGCTTCTCCTACGCGGACAACAAGGGCGGCTCCTTCGTCGAGCAGTTGCGCACCTTCGAGGGCGTGAGCGATGGCTGGCTCAAGCCCTACGTCAACACCGAGACAGGCGCCAACAACTGGCACTCCGAAGAAAACGGCACGCACTTGCCCTCAGCTCAGCCGCACGCCTCGGCCTTCGACCGCATCCTGCGCGCCCACGTCGCCGTGGCCGACTTCACGATGCAGCACGCCCTGATCTTCGACGACTTCGGCCTCTTCAACGCGCCCACCAACTGGGCCGACCCACACACCATGACTGCTAACCCAGGCGTGGGCGGCGAGGATACTCGCCTCAAGACCTACCGCCGCCTGGCTTTGGCCTACGCCACGCACGGCAAGCCTCTGCCCTTCACGATCCTGAACGCCCAGGCCGTGGCCGATAAGCAAGTTTTGGTGCGCGCCGTCGATACCTCTACCTTAGCGCCGCTGGAAGGCAGCGGCGCGAAATCGGACAAGCTGCTGATTAACTTCGTCAACTTCGAGGGCACGTCCCAAGTACTTGAGGCGCGCGTCACGCTGCCCAGGCGCGGCGCCTACTCGGGCCTGCGCATTGGGCCGGGCGACACTTACCAGGCCTCGCACCAGAGCGTTCAGTTGCAGGCCGCGCCCGATCTCAACTTCCACGTCGTGTTGGGGCCTGGCGAGTCGGTGCAATACATCCTGAGCCCAAGCCAGCTGCCCGTGCGCAACACGGTGAGATGAACAGCCAGCGCAAGAGACGTGGTAACTGGCTTTGCCCAATAAAGAGGCGGCGGTAGGCTAAGCGTTATGAATTCTCAGTCCCCAACCCCGACCTTCCGCAACCCTTTGATGCAGCAGGGCGCCGATCCCTGGCTGGTCTTCCACGATGGCTTCTACTACCTCAGCGCCACGTCCTCTACCCAGATCAAGATGAGGAAGGCACGCTCCATCACTCAGCTTGCGGATGCGGAAGATATTATCGTCTGGCGCGATGAGACGCCTGCGCGCGCGCAGCAGATGTGGGCGCCCGAGTTCTACCTGCTCGATGGCCCCAACAGAAGGCGCTGGTATCTGTATTACACGGCCTCAGATGGCACCGATCTCAAGCACCGCCTCTTCGTGCTCGAAGGCCATGAGCAGAATCCCATGGGGCCATATGAGTTCAAGGCTCAGCTCGCAACGGACCCGCGCGATGAGTTCTACGGCATTGACGCCGGCATCCTGCAGACCGGGGACGGGCGCTTGTTCTGCGTGTGGGCGGGGCATCCTGGGCACAGGCTGTTCCTTTCCGCGATGCAGAATCCCTGGACGCTCAGCGGTGAGCGCGTGCTTCTGCAAGCCGACGGCTTCGGCTGCGATGAGGTGCGCGAGGGGCCTGTGTGCCTGCGACGCAACGGCAAGATCTTCCTCATCTATTCGGCCTGCGACACAGGCAAGCCCGATTACAAGCTCGGGATGCTCGTCGCTGAAGAGAGCGCCGACCTGCTGAACCCGGCTTCGTGGCAGCAGCACCCGCGCCCAGTGTTCGAGCGCTGCGATGCCCACGGCGTGTTCGGGCCTGGCCACAACGGGTTCTTCACCTCGCCCGATGGAACTGAGGACTGGATCATCTACCACGGCAAGGACACTTCGCAATACACCTACGCCCGCCGCAGCGCACGCGCCCAGAAGTTCACCTGGAACCCCAATGGCACACCGAACTTTGGCGTTCCCTTTGCGCTCGAAGCCGACATCGAAGTGCCTTCAGGTGATGCTGCGAGCGAAGCAAGCCCTTGAAAGCGGACACGAAAAAGAGCGTGCTGCAAGTACTTGCAGCACGCTCTTTTGGTGGAGCCTACCAGGGTCGAACTGGTTACCTCCTGAATGCAAATCAGGCGCTCTACCAGATGAGCTAAGGCCCCTCAATCTCGTCGCTTGGACGAAGCCAACCAAATTGTAGCGCAGTCTTGCGCCGATGACAATTGGCGCAGCGACCACATTGCTTGGATGTTGCTTCCCCGTCCATCGGCTTCCTCAAGTACTTACCATAACAACCCACGCCCGCCACGCGCAATCGAACCCTTGCACTTGCTACAATGCCTTGCGCTCATGCCTTCCAACGCAGCCACGCCCGACTTGCCCGCGCTCGACTTTTTGCGCCTCCACGGAGCGCGCCGCACCCAGCCCGAGGCCGGACGCGCCAGCCGCCCCTCACCGCCCGATGGCGCCGAGGTCGTGGATGAGGCGCGCCCTGAGCTCAAGGCGCCTCCCGTTGAGCTGGATTACGAAGCCGCGCCCGGCCTGTGGAAGCCCAGGCGCATCAGCACCTGCGGAGGCTGGGCCGAGTGGGAAGGCTGGCCCAAGCGCCCGCGACGCTTCATCGACGGCAAGGACGTGGGGCGCAACGTAGGCTGGCTGCGCTCAGCTCAGGGCTTCCCCATTCCGCTGCGATTCTCCGTCATCGGAGCCATCGCCGTCTCGAACAAGTGCAGCAGGCTGTGCAACTCGTGGAGCACGGCTCAGCCTATGCTTTCGATGATGACATCTTGCTTTGAGATCGAGGAAGTCGCGGCCTTCCGCTTGGCCCTGGCCTCTTTGCCCACGCCGATCCAGCTGCAGGACGTGGCCTGCCCCCAGGACGAGATGGGCTGGGATTGGGAGCGCGTGGCTGGCCGCACCCGAGCCGAGTCCAGGCGCCAGATGCTGGATCTGGAAAAGCAGGCCATCGCTCAGGACGCGGACACGCCCACTTTAGTTGATGGCCGCCTCGACGATCACGCAGGAGGCTTCTCCTTCCAAACACAGTGCGTGCTGGGCCTGATTAAGAACCATCGCCTGGATTATTTCTCGGGCCAGGACGAGCCCTGGCAGGCCTTCTATGCCCTGGAGCCGGGCGAGCGCACGCCGGCCTTCGCCATTAAGTTGGATTCAGCCAACCGCTGGGTCGTGACTTGGTTCGTGCGCTTGTGCGGCAGCGACGGCAGGCTGCCCGATTCGGGCGTGGTGCGCGTTGAGGTCAGCCGCGAGTTCTTCGAGGGGCACTGCACCTTCGAGGACGTAGATCGCTGGTCCCGCCTGATCTGCCAGTATCGCTGCACCGATTCCAGCTACGGGCGGGCCGCCATCTCCATCGCGCCCATCGTGCGCGCCGAGGAACTGCTGGGCGCGACCTTCCCCGCCTTCGAGCCCCTGCTGGGCAAGTTCTACCGCGCCACCAGGATTTGAAAGCCCTCAAGTACTTGCAAGCCACCATGCCACCAGAATCACTCAACGGAACCCCAGCAGCTGAACTCGCCGCCTCTGAGCCCCTTGAGCTCAGGGCGCCAGGAACCTTTGAGGGAGCGCGCCAGATCGGGCGCGTGGCGTGTGCTCAGAGGCACGAGGCGACTTCCGACGAGTTCTTCTTCTGGATTGCGCCGGATGAGCTGGTTGAGAAGACGCAGATCGTGACCTGCTCCAGCACAATCGCAGGGCAGAGCATCGACTTCTACGCCCTGGTCAACGAGGTGCGCCGCTCCTCGCGCAAGGCCGACATCGGCTCCGAGGTCGACGAAGTCGATGGCGACTTGGGCTACGCTCCGCCCTTCGAGAGCGCGGGCTACACCTGGGCTCAGGCCGCCATCTTACGCAGCGAGCCGCCGTTTCTGGTGCCGCCCCTGGAGCGCTCCACGGTTCATCTCGCGCGCCAGCAGGACGCCGAGAAAGCTTATCGCGCCGACGACATCGATGACGACAAGAAATTCAAAGCTGGCCTGGTGCGCAACGGAGGCCGCGAAGTACTTGGGCCGGGCTACATCGACCTGGACTACCTGCTGGGCGGCAACGGCGGGCACATGAACGTCAACGGAGCCGCGGGGCGCGGCACCAAGTCCTCGTATCTGCTCTATGTCAACTGGATGCTGTTGCAGCAGGCGCGGCAGATCGCGCGCGCGAGGCCGGGCGACTCGGAGCGCTTGAAGATCGTGCCCATCATCCTCAACGTCAAGGGCAAGGACCTCTTCTACATCGACAAGTGGAACGCGCGCTTTCTGGACAAGGACGCCGATGGCGAGCTGAGGCGCGAGTGGCGTGAGCTGGGCATCGAGGAGGCGCGGCCCTTTGAAGATGTCAAGTACTTGGCGCCCCAGGAGCCTGGCTCAAGCCTGCCAATCAAGATTCCTGAGCGCGGCGCTCAGGAAGTTGAGGCGTATTCGTGGAGCCTATCAGATGTGGTGGAGCGGGACCTACTGCTGTATCTCTTCGCTCAGGAAGATGCTTCGGATGCCAACTTCGCGGCTCTGGCCTACGACGTGATCGGGCACATCTCAAAGGAGACGCTGCAAAAGGACGGCTCGATCAGGCGCGAGGTCAACGCAGGCGGCGCCCTGTCGCAGCACGAGAAGAGCTTCAGGGGCCTGATGAAGTGGCTGGACCACGAGTGCGAGAAGCCTCATATGCTCTCTCGCCACCAGGTCGGGACGCTGCGCAAGTTCGCGCGCCGCCTGTTCAAACTACTCCAGGAAGGCGGCAGCGTGCTGAGATTAGACGACCTCAAGGGCAAGCCGCTCAACGTGGTGCGCTCCGACACCAGCGGGCCTCAGGTCATTGATTTGTCTGAGCTGGCCGCCGTGCCCGACATCCAGCGCTTCGTGGTCGCCACGATCTTGCAGCAGCTCATCGAGGCACGCACGCGCCAGGCCGTGCCCAACCTGCGCTTCATCGTGACCCTGGACGAGCTGAACCGCTTCGCCCCACGCGGAGCCCGCGACCCCATTACTCAGCTCATTGAACTAGTCGCGGCTGAGATGCGCTCGCAGGGCATTATTTTGCTTGGAGCCCAGCAGCAGGCGTCGCGGGTTTCGGAGCGCGTGATCGAGAACTCGGCGATCCGCGTGCTGGGCAAGAGCGGCTCGCTCGAAATGACGCAGAGCGTGTGGCGCTTCTTGAGCGACGCCGCGCGCCGCAAGGCCGAGGCTCTGCTGCCCGAAGAAAAGCTGGTCATCCAGGACAACTTCGCCGAGCCGATGCACGTGCGCGTCCCGTTCCCGCCCTGGGCCATGAGGCGCGAGGAAGTCGCCTCAAACCAAACCCTGCGCCGCCTGAACCCCGAGGCATTCGAGGCCATAAGCGCAAACAGAAGCAGCGGGCCAGGCGTGGACGAGGACGATTTCCTGAGGATCGTGGACTGAGGCGCTGCAAGTACTTGGGGTTGCAATGGGGCGAGCATCTCAACGGAAGGGGCTTCATCTGTCAAACTGAGGGGCTCAACTGAAGCATCATCGCAGCCCGCATTGCAGCCGCATGAAGATATTGCACACTGGCGACTGGCATCTCAACGACGCTCTGGGGCGCGTTGACCGCACCGAAGACTTGTTCCGTTCCGTCGAGCAGATCTCCAAGTACTTGGATGAGCGCGCGGTCGATGTGCTGCTCATCGCGGGAGACTTGTTCTCGGAGCGCTCAAGGCCCGACAACACGCGCGCGGCCATCGAGAGGCTGAAGAAGATTTTCACGCCCTTCTTGCAGCGCGGAGGAACCATCGTGGCTATCTCGGGCAACCACGATTCCGAAGTGCTCTTCTCCACCCTGCGCGACGCCATCGACCTGGTGGCTCCAGGCAAGGCCGACTCCAGCGGAACCGATGCCACGGGCCGCTTGTGGATCGCGCCTAATCCTCGCGTGCTCAAGCTGCGCGGGCCAAGCGGCGAGGTGGTGCAGTTCCTGCTCGCTCCTTACCCCACGGCGCGCTCTTATCTGCAAGGCCAGAAGAACAGCTTCAGCTCGATCGAGGAGAAGCACCGCGTCATCTCGACCAACTTCCTCAAGACCTTGAAGATGCTACAGGAAACGCGCATCGACCCGGCGTTGCCTGCGGTGCTGGTCTCGCACATCCACGTGCGAGGCGCGCAGACGCACACTTTGTATCGCGTGACCGAGGTCGAGGATGTTATCTTTGAGGCGGACGCCATTCCCACGGGCTGGGCTTACGCGGCCTTCGGGCACATCCACAAGGCTCAGGCTCCTCTGGCCGGAAGCGAGCACGTCCGCTACTGCGGCTCCATCCAGAAGATGGATATGGCCGAGGCCGGCGACGACAAGAGCGTCGTGCTCTTTGAAGTCGGGCCTCAGGGGCGCGTGGGCGCAATCGAGCTACTGCCCCTGGAATGCATCAGCCTCCACCGCGTCCCGATCAGCGATGCTCGCAGCGAGCTGGCTCAGCTCAAGACCTTGTATCCCGACCACCTGACGGCTCTGGTGCAGTATGAGCTGAGCTGGCTGCCTGGCCGCGACAACCGCGACGATCTGGCACGCCAGATCAACGAAATCTTCCCGCGCTGGTATGCCCGCGACTTCAAGCAGCTCGATCGCGTGGATTCCAAGACGCTGTCCAAAGCCAGCGTCGATCTGCACGATGTCGCTGGCAACGTGCGCCGCTTTTTGAACGAGCAACTCGCCAGCAACCCTTCGCGCGAAGACATCCTCAGCCTGGCCGAAGAGTACCTCGCGGCGCGAGGCGGAAGCAGCGAGCCAAACGGAGAGGAAGCGCCACAAGTACTTGAGGTGGCTGTTGAAGAGAACGCTCGGCAGCTATTAGAAACTGCCACTGTGGAGCCTCGCAACTAAAGATGAAGTGATACAGATGAGGAATTTGACAAGCAAGCAGTACCTTCTGGCTGCGTTGACGGACAAAGTAAACGAAGGCGATTACGAGGCTGTGCACGAATTGGTCAATCAAGGTGCAGATGTCAATGGCAGAGATGCGGTGGGAGATACACCTTTATTAAGCGCAGCTTGGGTTGGCGCGGCTAATATTGTCCGTCTACTGATCGAGCGCGGTGCAGATATAAAGGCTGTTGGCATGCAAGGCAAAACAGCCTTGCAGCTGGCCGAAGAGATGGAACACGATGAGCGCGCTGTTGGCCACCACGAAGCCGCTCGCATCCTCAAAGAGGCTGGCACGAAACTCTAAAACAACCTCTCAACAAGGCGCTGCAGTGGTACTTGTGCCTTCTGATTGCGTCCCTCTTAAAATCATGGTTCCTATTCGCGTAGAACTCGAAGGGTTTCTCTCCTACCACAAGCGCCAGGTGCTTTCGTTCGACGGCTCGCCGCTGTGGATGCTGTCAGGCCCCAACGGAGCCGGGAAGTCTTCGGTTTTCGATGCCATCACTTTCTCGCTGTATGGGCTGCACCGTGGCGGAATGCAGCAGCACACCGAGCTGATCAACCACCTTAGCAGCGACATGATGGTTCAGTTCGACTTCGCTCTGGGTGACGAGATGTTCCGCATCAAGCGCACGCACTCACGCCGCAACCGCTCCTCGTGCCAGGCCTTTCGCCTGCAAAGCGAGGTGCCAGTGCCCATTCCCGAAACCGAGTTGCGCGAGGGCTTCAAGAAGTGGGTTGAGGAGGTCATTGGGCTCGATGCCGAGGCCTTCACTACCTCTGTGTTGTTGCAGCAGAACAAGAGCGATGCTCTGCTGGCCGCGGACCCCAGGACGCGCCACAGCATCCTGTCGCAGATCGTGGATCTCTCGGCCTACCAGGAGCTGCACGAGGCCGTGAAGTCGCAGCACCTGATGCTGTCGCAGCAATCCAAGCTGCTCGAAGCCCAGGTGCAAGGCCTGGAGCGCATTGACCCCATCGAAATCGCGCGTCTGGGCGACGAGGCCGAAGCAGCACGCCAGCTCTCGCAGCGCTGCGTCGAGCAGCTGCAACTGCTGGCCGCGCTCAAGGTTCACGCTGGGGAGTGGCAGAAGCGCCTTCTGGAAAAGAGCGAGCTGGATCAATCACTGGCTCACGTGCGCGAGCTACTGGATCGAGGACAGAGCATCACGCAGAGGCACGCGCGCTGGAGCGACCTCAAGATTCACCTGCCGCAGTTGGAGCGCGTTCTGATTCTGGATTCCGAGGCCCAAATGTGCGCTTCCAAGTACTTGGAAGCGCAGCGCGCCACGGAATCGTGGCAGCTCAAGCGCGAGGCTTCGGCCCGAGCAGCCGAGGCCGCACGCCTGGAAGCCTCGCGCCTGGGCGACGAGCTTAAGAACTGGCGCGAGCGAGGTGAGGGCGCGCGCGAAACCTTGGATGCCCTGCACGAGCTGTTGCGCGAAGTCGAGGCCCTGCAGCAGCTCGAAGCCGATATCGCGGGCATCGAGCACAAGCTGCGCGCCTTCGCGCCCGGCTTTGAGGACGAGCTGGCCGACGTGCGAGAGGAGCACGGGGAGCTGGCTGAGCTGGCGCAGTCGCTGCCCGGCCTGAAGCAGTTCTGGAGCGCGCGCAAGAGCTGGAACACCATGAAGGCCGCCTCAGATGCCGCGCGCGAGGCCAAGGCCAAAGCCCAATCCAGCCTGGCTCTGCTGCAAGACGAGCTGCCTCGTTTACAGCAGGCGTTTGAGAGGGACAACGAAGTTCTGGAGGCGGCGCGAGCCGATGAGATTCGGCTGCGCGCCCTGCTCAAGAGCGACCGCGAGCGGGCTTCCAGGCTCTTGAAGAGCGAGGACATCGAGCCTGAGACCACCTGCGACCTCTGCGGAGCCGCCCTGGACGCGCGCCACCTGGAAGAAGAACGCCAGCGTCGCGGGAACTTGATCGCCGAGATGATGGACGAGCTGAGCCGAGCTGAAGCCGCCGTGAATGGGGCGCGGGCGCGGCGTGAGGCGAGCAAGAGCGACAAGGAGCGGGCTGAGCGCGAGGTCAGCCAGGCGCAGGACGAGCTGAGGGCCGCTGAGGGCGAGATTCGCAACCTCAAGGGCGAGGCCCTGACGCTGTGCGGCGAGGTCGAGCGGCTCGTCGAGGCTCTGCCCGAGAGATTCCGCGCTCGCTTCGCCCTTGAGGTCAGCAAGCCCGCCGAGTATTTCAAGAACGAATTCCCCTCGGGCGACGAGCTACGCGCTCTGGACAACCGAGCTACCAAGAAGCCCGTCGTTGAGAAGCGGCTGCAAGTACTTACGGCCCAGGAGCGCGAGCGTGATGCGCTGCACGCTCAGCTCGAACCCCTGCGCGAGAAGGGGCAAGCGCTGGCCCAGGTGTATCCCCTTGAGGAGCGAGAGCGCCTGCTGGCCGAGCGCGACGGAGCCAGGGGCCTGGTTGCAATGGCGCGCCAGCGTGTGCGCGAGCTGGAAGAATCGCTGTCTCAAGCCCAGTCCAACCGCGACGATGCCTCGGCTCAATCCGAAACCGCGGCCCGAGCGCTGTCTCAGGCGCAGAGCGTGGCCGAAATCGAGCGCGCCCTGGAAGCAGCCAAGCGCGAGCAGCGAGCCCAGGTGCTGAGCCTTCTGGAAAGCGACTGGAAAGTGCTGGCTCAGAACGCGCGCAAGGACGACTTGGCTCGTCTCAAGCGCGAGATGGCGAGCCTGGGCAACGCGGCTGAGGAGATGTCTGAGCTGAGCGCGGCTCGCGAGAGGCTGGCGGCTGAGGTGGCGCGGGCGAGCGAGCTGGCCCAAGTACTCCAGTCCACGCCGCCCGAGCACAGGCGAGCCCTGGAGGAAATCGAGGCCGAGGAAGCGGGCGTCAAGGCGCAGAAGGAGCGCGCGGACGCCACGGCCAGCGAGTGCGAGAGCGAGAAGCAGAAGCTGCAAGCCGACTCCAACAGGCGCCAGGAAATCGTGGAGGAGCAGAAGCGCATCACCAGGCAGGAGCGCGTGCACGAGAGCCTGCACAAGCAGCTCGGCCCCAACGCCCTGCAGCGCTACCTGCTGCAGCAGGCCGAGGGCGTGATCGTCGAGAACGCCAACCGCCTGCTCGACACCATGAGCGGAGGCATCTTGCAGCTCCAGATCAAGGGCTCCGAGGAGGCTCCCGCTCCTTCCAACGGCAAGGCCGCCACGCCCAAGGCGCTGGAGTTGCTGGCCATCAACCAGGCCACGGGAGGGCGGGCTATGCCAGTGGATTTCCTCTCGGGCAGCCAGAAGTTTCGCGTGGCGGTGGCTCTGGCGCTGGGCATCGGCCAGTTCGCCAGCGGAGGCGGGCGCGGCGACAACAAGGACAACCACCAGGGCGCGCGACGCATCGAGTCCGTGATTATCGACGAGGGCTTCGGCTCGCTCGATCAAGAAGGCCGCGAGAACATCGTGCACGAGCTGAGGCAGCTGGGCTCGATCTTGAAGCGCGTCATCGTGGTCTCGCACCAGGAAGAATTAGCCCGCGCCTTCCCCTCAAGATACGAAATCACCCTTGAAGACGGCTCCTCCACGGCCCGCATTGTGGAAGCAGAGGATTAAGCGCAAGTACTTGAGCCGCTCAGCATCGAATCCACGAACCGCGCCGCGTTGTGCATCCTCTGCTCGCCGCTGCCGCTCACGATTTCATACTTCAGGCGCCTGGACTTCAGTTCGGCCTCGAACAAGTCGCGGAAGTAGCGCCTGAACTCGGGCCGAGCGTGGCGAGCATCGCGCTGAGGATCGTGCTGCCAGGGGATGTCGGTTTCGCAGAACAGTACCAGGTCATAGCGATGGATGCGCTCATCGGCTAAGCGCTGCACCCAGGCCTCGCAGCGGCCATAGAAATGGCGCGCGTAAACGGTTGTCGTCGCCACATCGGTGTCGCAGAACAGGACGCGGTTGCACCTCAGAGCAGCCTCTTCCTCGCGCTGCATCTGGCCCTGGACAATGGCCGCGATGTCGCTTTCCTCCACCACGTTGTCCCTGCCCGCGATCATCTCGCGCGCCCACTCCGCAACCCACGAAGTCCCGAAGCGAGCCGCCAGCTGAGCGACTAAGGTCGTCTTGCCCGTGGACTCGGGGCCGAAGATCAAGACGCGCTTACAAAAGTAAGGGCGCGCTTGAGGAGCGATGAACTCCCACTCGCACAGCGGGCTCTGGCGCACGCGCGTGGCCGAGATGGGAACCGCCTTGCGCTCGCGGTCGATCAGGATGTGGCGCGCCCCAAGTACTTGAGCCAGCTTGTCGCCGTAGTCCTCGCTCGAAAACACGGCGTCGCAAGGCCCCGCGTGGCGCTGGATCAGCTCGCGCCAGATGCTCCAGAAATCCTCGTGCTCGTGCGGAAACTGAGGCACATCCTCAGCGGCGTGTATCAGGCTTAACTTGGGGAAATCACGTTGAGGAAAGGAATCACGCAGCCAGTTGAAGCGAAGGTGGCCTAAAATCTCGTCACGCGAGAGCGACTGCAAGAGCACGGTCAAGCGCTGGCAGCGTTCAATGGCGGAGTTGATGAGGAACAGGTGGCCCGTGGTTAGCGGCAGGAACTTGCCGATGATCAGGCCGTGCTCGGGTCGCTCAGGGGCGAGGGGTGCCGGGTGCGCAGTGATTGGTTCCATTCGAGCCAGCCCAGAACCGCCAAGATCAGGAAGCCAAAATACAATGCGGCTGTGGGGAAGAGGTACTTGTAGATGTAGATGCCCACTGAAAGCACATCCACGCCGATCCACAGCGGCCAGCACTCGACCTTCTTGCGCATCATCAGGAGCTGAGCCGTGACGCTGGCTCCCGAGGTCAGGGCATCCCAGTAAGGCAGATCCGCGTTCGTGAATCGCGCGTGGATGGTGCCAATGGTCACGACAGCCGCCAGGGTCGCGCCGCCCCAGGCCCAACGCTGAGAGGAGCTCAGCCCCGAAACCGGAGCGCGCGAGTGATTGGGGCCGCCGCGCAGCCACCAGGCCCAGCCATAGCCGCTGGTGACGATGAAGAACACCTGCAGGTAAGCATCGGCATAGAGGCGCTGGTTGAGAAACAAGAAGCCGTAGGCCACCGAAGACACGATGCCAATGGGCCAGCACCAAATGTTCTCGCGCACCGTCAGCCCAACACAGAGCAAGCCCGTCAGCACGCCGAAGAGCTCCAGCCACGTCGTGGGATACTGCCCCAGAAGCCCCAGGTGCAAAGTCAACGGATGAAGCCAGAATCCGGGCGAAAAAAGAAACACCAGCAGAAGATGCAAGTACTCAGCGCTCAGCGCAAGTACTTGGGGCAGACAAAGGCAAAAATCCCGCTCCTCTTGCGAGGAACGGGATCTTGATTTGGTGGCGGGGGCCAGATTCGAACTGACGACCTCAAGGTTATGAGCCTTGCGAGCTACCGGGCTGCTCCACCCCGCGATGTATTGGACAACACGTGAAATCTTAACCAGGCTCGATCCGGCTGTCAACCCCATCCACCAAGATCTTCGAGTGAAATTTTCGGTGGCAGTTCGAGCACAGCACGCGGCACTTGGCCACCTCGGTCATGATGCGCTTCTTGCCCCAGCCGGACGAGCCGATCTGATGCAGCCACATCTCCTTTTGCGCTGGGTCGTTGTGGGGGAAATCCAGGCAGTCGGGATGTGACTCGCCGCACTGCTCGCAGCACAGCGTGAGCTTGAACCCGCGCTACCACTCAAGAATCTCCTGACGCCGCTTCCCATTGGCCGCGACTTGCTTCTCCTTGTTGCCCGCGGACCACCTGCGGCTCGCCTGGCGCTGCGAAGCTCGGTGCGCTTCCGTAGCTCTGGCCATGCAACTTCTATAACACGACATGACATCCGAATCCTGCACCGATCACTTCAGCCTTACATCCAGGGAGCGCACGTTGTATTCGATGCGCTCCTGGCCGCTCTCAAGTACTTGCAGGCGCTGTTGAAACAGGGGGCCGTCGATGACCAGAGTGTGGAACTCGCCTTCCTCTCCGCAGGCATCCAAGCCAAGCCCCTCGATTTGCTCGACCAGTTCCCAGTCCAGAGCGCGGCCCGGGACCTCGCGGCCCAGCTTGTCCTCGCGCACCGCGACGATCAGCGCCGCAAAGCCCACGCCCAGGAACTCTTCGAGCAACTCTCGGCGTGCGGCCTTCGCCTCAAGCCTACGCTCGCCCTGCCACAGAGGAAGGTGAGGGCGCACGTCGCAGCGAGCGCACACTTTCTCTTCCCAGTCGCGGTGGTCTTGCAAGTCGATGTCGCCGAACACGATGTCGCTCGTGCCGCTCGCGCGCATGGACTGGAGCGCCAGCACGAATTGGCTCTCGTAGCTCTGCCACGAGGCGCGCATCAGGCGCAGAGGCAAGCCCATGACGCGCGCCTGCGCCTCAAGTACTTGCGGGCTCAGGCCGTGCGAGCGCGAGCGCCGGCCCTCGGCATCCAGCGCGCACAGCAGGCCCGAGCAGCGCGCGCCGCTCTTCAAGGCACGGTGCAGCGCGAGGCAGCAGTCCTTGCCTCCGCTCCACGACACCCCGAAAGGCACGCCAAGCTCAAGGCTCAAATGGTTCATCAGTTGCACTTGCGCCTTAACCGCCCAGAGCCAGAATCTAGACGCGAAACAGCGCCAATCTCGCGCTGTTCATAGTGGCTTCCGAAGGCGCTCAGCCCTGGGCTACCTGGCGCGCCACTTCGACGCTCTGGCGCGCGCACTGCGAAATGGCGATGGGGTGATAGTCGATGATCTGCGAATAGAGCGTGTCATTGAGCCGCGCGACCCAGTGCTGGGGCAGTTTTGCGGCTCCGATCATGGCTCCGCAAATCGAGCCCACCGTGGCTCCGTTGCAGTCCGAGTCCCAGCCGCCCATCACCGCGATCGTGATGACCTGGTGGAAATCGCGCCCGCCCAGCAGCAGGGCCGCCACTACCAAACCCGCGTTGTTGTTGGTGTGCACGGGATCGTAGTGGCCAAGCAAGAGGTACACCTCCTCAAGTACTTGCTCGAAGCGGGACGCCTCGTTGTGGTGCCTGGCGCAGATCTCGATGACGCCAAGCATCTCCTGGAACAGGCGCGATGTGCCTGGAATCTGGGCCAGGCCCGCGTGCACAATGCTCAGGGGATCATCGAGCACAAAGGCGGCTGCGATCATAGCGGCGCACAGCATCTCGCCGTAGATGCCGCTGCGAACGTGCGAGATGCGAGCGTCGCGCCAGGCGAACTCAGCTGCCAGCTCAGGATCGCCCGGAGCCGCGTAGCCCCAGGAATCGGCGCGGATCTGAGCGCCTATCCACTCGCGGTAAGGGTTCTCGTGCGTTGCGACCCAGTTCCAATCGATCTCGGCGCTTGCGTTCCACAATAGAGAGGGGAAGCTGTAGCGCGTGACCAAGTTGCGGTAGGCCTGAGTCTCAGCCGTGCACACCATCGAGTAAGGCAGGTGGCTCAGCCAGGCCTGGGCCACGTCGCGGCTGCTGAAGTTGCGGCCCTTGTTCCTCAGCACGATCTGGCCCAGCACGGTGTAACGGATGTCGTCGTCGCTTTCCATGAACGCGACGGCTTCACGCGTCGAAGGGTAACAACCGACGTGGCCCGTCTTGTCCTCAGCCGGAGAGTGCTGCGGGAAGTAGTCGCGCAGTGGATATTCCTCGGGCGAGATGGCCTGCAAGTACTTGCGGATGCGCTCTCTGGAAGAAATCCCATTGTGCGCGCCCATGAAGCCTTCGACAGGCTTGCCCAGAGCGCAACCCACGCAGCGCCCCAACCACGCGCCATACATCTTGTCGAAGAGCACCTCGCCCGCGAAATCGACTTCATTACGCCTAGATCCCCACTGTTGAAGCAGCCTGGAATCGCGCAGGGCGCGGATCGCTTCGAGATCGTCGGGCTCATCGAGGCTTAGCTGAGGCGGCAGGGGCAAGGCGAGCATTCGCTGCCACAGCTGGCGCAGAGCGGCTTCATCATTGGGGTCAAGCCCTTCGAATTGCTCGCGCAGCGTGTGGAGCTCGTTTTGATCGCGCCCTTCCTGGCGCAGCTGCGTGAATTCGTAATCCACGAGCTTGTGCGTCGTGTCCCATCCGGCCATGATTTCTCCTGAATCTCAAGTGCGCGAGTTTAGCCCGTCTTCTACACAAGTACTTGAAGAACCCAGCCAGAGCTTCACGAGAACGCCATGAACTTCCTACGCCTGCCCTTCTTCGACCTGTTGCGCGACTCGCGCACGATTCTGTTGGCCGGAGCCGGAGGCGGCTACGACATCTTCACCGGCTTGCCGCTGTACTTCGGCCTGCTCGCCTCGGGCAAGCAAGTTCACCTGGCCAACCTCTCGTTCTCGACGATCTACGCCTCGAACGGGCGGCGCATTGGCCAGTCCGTGGTCAAAGTCACACACGAAACCGATGGCGGAGGGCGCTACTTCCCCGAGCTTTACCTCGCACGCTGGTTCGCCAAACGCGGCGAGGAAGTGCCGATCTACTGCATCGACCGCGCGGGAGCCGCGCCCGTTGAAGCCGCTTATCGCGATTTGAAAGAGCTACTGCAGCCGGACGCCGTGGTTCTCATCGACGGCGGCACCGACTCCCTGATGCGCGGAGACGAGCCCGGCCTGGGCACGCCGCAGGAGGACATCGCGAGCATCGCAGCTGTGGATCGCCTGGATGTTTCGCTCAAGATGCTGGTGTGCCTGGGCTTTGGCGTGGACACCTTCCACGGCGTGAGCCACTCTCATTTCTTGGAAGCCGTCGCCGATTTGATTCGAGCCGATGGCTTTTTAGGAGCCTGGACGCTCACGCAAGAGATGCCCGAAGTGCAGCTTTACCGCGAGGCAACCGAGTTTGTGCACCGCGCCATGCCCTTCCAGCCCAGCATCGTGAGCTCTTCTATCCTGTCGGCTATCGAGGGGCGCTTCGGCGACTACCACGCTTCGCGGCGAACTGAGGGCAGCGAGCTGTTCATCAACGCGCTGATGAGCCTGTACTGGGCCTTCCATCTGGAGCCCGTGGCGCGCCGCAACCTGTACATCGAGCGCATCCGCGACACCCAGAGCTTCCAAGATTTAACGCTCGCCATTGCCGAGTTCCGCTCCTCAAGCGACATCAAGGACTGGCGCGTGCTTCCTATGTAAGCCAGCAGGAGCTTACCCTTGAAACAGAGCGTGCGATTGTGGCAAAGTGGGGCCTATGTGTCTGCTGGCACCCTTCCGCGCGTCAGCTTCAACGATGCGTTGGCGCAGCAGCTTCAAAGCGATTTTCATCACTCAAGTACTTGCAGCACAGATCCTGAACCATGTCTTTAAAAAGAATCCTTTTCACCGGCCCGAGCGGGCGCATCGGCACTCACGCCGTGCCCTTACTGCGCGAGAAGTATGAAGTCACGACCTTCGATCTCAAGGTAGATCCTGACGATGCGCTTGCCTTCGAGGGCGATTTGCAGAGCATCGAGGCGCTTCAAGCAGCGATGCAAGGTTGCGTGGCCGTGGTTCACATGGCGGCGACCTCGGATGACGCGCCGTTTTTTGAGCAGATTCTGCCCAACAACATCATCGGGCTATACAACGTGCTCGAAGCGGCGCGCCGGGCCGGAGTCAAGCGCGTGATCTTCGCGTCTTCGGTGCAGGCCATCGGCAGCGCTCTGAAGTGGCGCGCCGAGAGCGCGCCGCCCTTCAGCACGGATCTGATGCCGCTGCCAGGCAACGCTTATGGCGCCAGCAAGGTGTGGGGCGAGGCGATGGGGCGCACCTACTTCGACAGGCACCAGCAGGAATTCGTGGCCATCCGCATCGGAGCCTTCCAGCCTTATGATTCGGACTGGCTCAAGAAGGGGCACGGCAAGAACATCTGGCTCAGCCCACGCGATATGTTCCAGCTGATCTGGCGCGCCATCGAGACACCCGCTGTCGGCTTTGCCATCGTGCACGGCACCAGCCGCGTCCCGAATGAGCGCATGAGCCTGAGCGAAGCGCGCGAACTGCTGGGCTACGAACCCGAGGACAACGCCGATGATTACTTCGCCAAGTAGATGCCAGCTAAGAACACACCTCTGGAAAGTGCTCAAATCTCGCGCACGTCCTTGCAGAGCCTGGAGCTGTAGCTCTGGCGGCAACAAAAGGGCGCCTCAAGTACTTGAGGCGCCCTTTTGTTGTTCTCAATGCGCATCGACTTGAGGACCGGGCGCGCCGCCCTTCTTGGGGCGCAGCAGGAACACGCAGGGCGAAACCAGGACGACCGTGAGCCCGATGAAGACGAACGCTTCGTTGTAGCTCATTACGGTGGCTTCCCTCAGCAGGATGCGCGACAGGATGGACAGCGCGCCATCATGCGCCGCGGGCGCGTCGTAGCCTCGCGACTTCAGCAGGCCCTGGATCAAGGCCATCCGCTCATCAAAGACTGGATTGCCCACGAAATAATTCTTGGCCAGCATCGCGCGATGCGCCGCCGTCGAGTTGGTAATCAGGGTGCTCAGGTAAGCGATGCCGAACGAGCCTCCCAGCTGGCGCATCAGGTTGAGCAGGCTGGCTCCCTGAGCGATCTCAGCTCCCTTGAGCGAGGACAGAGCCGCCAAATTGATCGGCGTGAACAGGCAGCCCAGGCCAAAGCCACGCACGATCAAGGCCACCTGAGCGTCAGACTCGCCACTCAGCGAGGTGAGGTGGCCCATGTCCCACATCGACAGGACGAACAGGCTCATGCCGAAGCCGATCACAACTCGCGCGTCCAGCAGAGGCTTGCGGCCCCCCAGCACGCGGCCCGAGAGAATCGCGCTTACGCCGGTCGCGATGGCTCCGGGCATCAGCACCAGGCCCGTCACCGTGGGTGTGAAGCCCAGAATGTTTTGCGCGAACAGCGGGAAGATGAACACCCCGCCGTATAAGCCAAAGCCCATCGCCAGGAACAAGGTCAGGGCCGCGCTCAGGTCGCGGTTCTTGAGCACGCGCAGGTTCACGACGGGCTGCGTGTTCCTGGACGACAGCTCCCACGCGATAAAGCTGGTCAGGCACACAGCTGCAGCGATGGCCAGCCTGGTGATGAGCACGCTCTGGAACCAGTCTTCGGTGTTGCCTTCTTCGAGCACATACTGCAGCGAGCCCAGTCCAACCGTGAGCAAGCCTACGCCCCACCAATCGACCTTGGTCGTCGCGATCTTGTGCTTGCCGTCAGTCAGGAACGAGGCCACCAGAGCCAGGGAAATCGCTCCGATCGGCAGGTTCACGAAGAAGACCCAGGGCCACGAATAGTTGTCTGTAATGTAGCCGCCAAGTGTTGGGCCAAGCGTGGGAGCCGTGATGATGCCCAGCACGTAAATCGACTGCACCGTGCCCTGCTGCTCCTTGGGAAAGATCTCGCGAATCGTAGCCTGAGCCGTCGAGAGCAGAGCCGCGCCGCCCGCGCCCTGGATGATGCGCCAGAAAACCAGCTCCGTCAGCGAGCCCGAGGTGCCGCAGAAAAACGAAGCGATCAGGAACAAGATGATCGAGCCCGAGAGGTAGCGCTTGCGCCCAAAGCGCGATGAGAGCCAGGCCGTCATGGGCAGCACGATCACGTTCGACAAGATGTAGCCCGTCGAGATCCAGCCGATCTCCTGCGTGGTCGCTCCCAGGTTGCCCGCCATCTGCGGCAGGGCCACGTTCACGATCGTGGTGTCAAGTACTTCCAGAATCGCAGCCGTAATCAGCCCCACCAAAATCAGCCAGCGGAAGGGGTTCAGCTCCTCCTCATCGCTCGTGCTCACGGGAGGCGCGGCCTGAGCATTGAACGCGTTCACCGAATCCGAGCCCGAGGCCTGAGCCGAGGGAGACACATTGAGCCGCGCGTCATCTCTATCAGTTGCGCTTGATGTTGCCATAACAATTTAGATCAGCTTGGAAAGCAAGGCGCGCAGATGCTCGCGCTCTTCAGGAAGCAAAGGCTCAAAGCACTCGGCCTCGGTTACGTCCACGGCTCGCCTCGCGCTCGACTTCGCGCCCCTTGCTGGTCAAGGTAACGGCGTGGGCTCGCCTGTCTTCAGCGTGGCGGGCGCGCTCAACCAGGCCCAGACGCTCCAGCTCATCCACCAGAGACACCATCGTGGTGCGATCAACGCGCACGCCGCGCCCGATCTCAGCCTGCGTCAGTGGCCCCTCGCGCAGCAGCAGCAGAACACCGTAGTGCTTCGAGCGCAGCTCCAGATGAGCCACCCGCGATTCAAAACTCTCACGCATCCGCTCCACCACGCGGCTCAAAAGCACAACCGTCCACTGCGAAAGAGGATCAGGCACCTCCTCCCGCACCTGCTGCATTTCATCCTTGACCATGATAATCAGTATAGCTGACTATTAGGAAAGGGCTCAAGTACTTGAGCGCACGGTGCGGGGCGACTTTGACCCTTTCAAGTGGGATACTGTGGGCGCACAAAGCAGGCGAAGAATACAAAGAAGGAGCATTATGGCATTACAGGCTGCTGTTATTGGTTGTGGCCGTCCGTGGAAGGCGGATGGCTCGACTGGGTTCGGGATGTCGCACAAGCACGTTCTGGCGCTGCAGAAGCTGGGCGTTGAGGTAGTGGCGGCTGCGGATATTTCGGAGGAGAACGCGAAGGCTTTTGGCGAGCAGCACGGGATTTCGCGCTTGTATTCGGACTACCACGAGATGTTGGGCACGCAGAAGTTCGACTGGGTTTCGATCTGCACCTGGCCTTTTTTGCACGCGCCGATGACAATCGCCTCGGCTCAGTCGGGCGCGCGCGCGATCCACTGCGAGAAGCCGATGGCCCCGACCTGGGGCGAGGCCAAGGCCATGGTCGAAGCGTGCCAGGCGAGCGGAACTCAGCTGACGTTTAATCACCAGAGGCGCTTCGGCACGCCGTTCCAGCAGGCCAAGAAGCTGTTGGATGAGGGCGCGATCGGCGAACTGAAGAGGATGGAGGCTCAGTGCGGCGATATGTTCGACTGGGGCACACACTGGCTGGATATGCAGTTCTTCTTCAACAACGAGACGCCAGCCGAGTGGGTCATCGGTCAGATCGACCTGAGAGGCTCGCACAAGACCTTCGGCGCTCCCATCGAGGGCCACGGCCTGTGCCACTACCGCTTGAAGAACGGCGTGGACGCCACTCTGCTCACGGGCAAAGGTGAGGGCGGCGCGCCCAACCATCGCCTGCTGGGAACTCAGGGCATGATTGAAGTCGGCGCGGGAGACGGCGTGGATCTGCGCCTGATGAACGCGCAGTCCAACGGCTGGAAGACAATCGACAGAGGCGAGGGCGACGGCATCCACGGCGACGTGCACATCGACCGCGGCATCGCCGACGCCATTGATGCTCTGGAGCATCATCGCAAGCCCTTGCTCTCGGCCAACAACGCGCTGCAGGCCACCGAAGTCATCTTCGCGACTTATGAGTCTTCGAGGCGCGGAGGGCGCGTCGATCTGCCGCTGGATGTCGATGATTCGGCACTGTCGGCTCGGCTCGCAGCAGCAGGAATTGAGCTTTAAATCGGCCAGGCTCAAGCGGGGCTTGCAAGTACTTACAGACTCTCAAGACGCGCCAACCTACAAGCGATTGGAAGAGGGCGCGAGCCCCGCTTGAGCCTCAACTCATCATTATGAATCTCCTCAACCGCGCGGCTCGCGTCGCGATCATTGGCTACGGGCGCTGGGGACGCCAGTGCCACGCCCACCTCATCGAGCGCGCTCCTGGGCTCGAACTGTATACCATCGCTTCGGGCAGCGCGGAGAAGCGCGCGCACATCGTGGCGAACCACAATTGCCGCGCCTACGCTTCTATCGACCAGGTACTTGCAGATGAGGCCGTGGATGTGGTCGTGCTGGCCACGCCCAACGACACGCACTGCCCGATGAGCGTCGCGGCTCTCGAAGCCGGCAAGCACGTCGTCACGGACAAGGTGATGTGCCTTTCGATGGACGAGTTCGGGCGCATGAGCCAAGCGGCTCAGTCGAACGATCGCCTGCTCACGGTCTTCCAGAACAGGCGCTTGGACGGCGACTTCCGCACCTTGCAAAAAGCCATGAGCGATGGCATTCTGGGCGATGTGCGATGGATCGAGATGGCGTGGCAAGGCATGGGAATGTGGGGCGGCTGGCGCGCCCAGGCCGAGCACGGCGGCGGGCGCTTCTACGACCTGGGCGCTCACCTCGTCGATCAGGCTCAGCTCTTGTTTCCGCAAAACATCGAGAGCGTGTTCTGCCGGATGCACCACGACATCGAGGGCCTTGAAGTCGAAAGCCAATGCACCATAATCATCGCCTTCGAGGGCGGGCGCACTGCTGTGATTGACCTATCGAGCCTGACAGCCCACGCCAAGCCTCGCTTCGAGGCCCGTGGCTCCCAGGCGACCTTCGTCAAACACGGCCTGGATGCTCAGGAAGACGCGCTTAAGGAAGGCGACATCGACCTGGCGCGCGAGATGCCCGAGTTCTACACCCGAGTCAAGGGCAACGGCGAGGAGCAAGTGCTGGAAACGGTTCCTGGGCGCTGGCGCGACTACTACGAGAACATCGCGCGCGTGCTGCAAAAGGGCGAGCCGCCGCTTGTGACGCTGGGCTCAGCTCGGCGCACGATGCAGATCTTGGACGCCGCGCGCCGCTCAGCGAAGAGTGGCCAGGTTGTACGCGAGACCATCGAGAGCGCGTAGGGTTCAGCAAAGAGTTGATAGAGCGTCACAGCAACTTGAGGAAAGCACAAGTACTTGCTCTTCTCGGCGAGCCTTGTGCTGAACAGAAACGTGATGTGAAGTGCTCAAGCAAAAGAGGACGCAGCGTAACGCTGCGTCCTCTCTGGATCTGCGCAACGTTGCTCAGGCCAGCGAAGCTTCGAGCGTGATGCTGAGGCCGGGGCGCAGCAGGTTGGAGACGGGGCACTTCTTCTCGGCTTCTTCGGCCAGGCGCTTGAAGTCAGCTTCGCTTAAGCCCGGAACGCGTCCTGTTGCGACCAGGTGCATCTTGTTGATCGAGCCGCCTTCGAGCGAGATGGTGGCTTGAGTCGTGATGACCTCGGGCTCGTGGCCCTGCTCGCCCAGGTAGTTGGCGAAGGCCATGCTGAAGCACGCGGCGTGCGCGGCTGCGATGAGCTCCTCGGGGTTGGTTCCCTTGGCGTTCTCGAAGCGCGTGGCGAAGGTAAACGGCGCCGCGCTCAAGATGCCGCTGCTCGGCGTGGCGATCTGCCCGCTTCCGCTCTTCAAGTCGCCCTGCCACACGCCTGTTGCTGTTCGTTGAATCGCTGCCATAGTTCGTTTCTCCTCAAAATCATCGGCCCGTTCAAGCCGCTTCAATGCCATATTAGGGCGCCGCCACATCACCTCGGCTGCGTTCCGTCAGCGCCAAAACAGAGGCGGCAAGTACTTGAGGCTCAAGTACTTGCCGCCTTGCTTCTTGATCTCGTGTGCTTACACGAAGCGGCGCACCTTAACCGGCTGGCCGCTTTCCATCGACTCGTTGGCCGCCAGGGTAATCGCCAGGGTCTGCGCGCCCGAGATGTAGGGGCTCATCACGCCCTGCATCGAGTTCGAGCGTACGGCAGCCACGAACGCCTTGTCGCCCAGACCCAATTGATCGCCCCAGCTCACGTCATCGGCGACTTCGCGCTCGCCCTGAGCGTCGCGCAGCACGGACTTGTTGGTGCCGACCTCAGCCGACCAATCGCGGCCCTTGACCGTGAGCCCGACCTTGCCCGCGCCGTGCTTTTCGGCGATGCAGCCCGAGGTGATCTGGCCGATGGCGCCTGAGTCGAACATCAAGGTCGCGATTGAAGCGTCGTGGATGTCGTAGTTCTCGACGTCGGCCATCGCACCGCGCGCTCCGGCTGCAAAGACCGTGTGTACTTCTCCGGCGATGAAGCGAGCCGAATCGACGACGTGGGTGCTCTGCTCGACCATCTGACCGCCCGAAAGCTTCATCTGGCGCCACCACGGGCCGCTGACGAAGCCCCCGTACCACCAGCCCTCGACGATGCTCACCTTGTGCCCCACCACCCACGACTTGGCCTCCTGAATGGGGTGCGTGTAGCGCCAGTGGTAGCCCACCGAGTTGATGAGATTGGCCGACTCAATGGCCTCGACCACGCGCGCGCAGGCATCCAGCTCCATGTGAACCGGCTTCTCGGCGTAGAAGGGCACCTTGGCCTTGGCCAAGTCCAGCTCGATCTCGCCGTGAGCGGCGGGAATGACGCACACATAGCACGCATCCAGCTTCTCAGCCGCGATCATTTCCTTGTAGTCAGCGTAGCCCTTGGCCCCGAACATCTCGGCGACCTGCTGCACACGCTCGGGTACGATGTCGCACACAGCCGCGATCTGAACCCCTTCCATCTGTGACAAGTTCTTCAAGTGAGGCTGCGCCACACCGCCCACACCCACAAATCCAATCCTCATTTTGCCTCCGCTATCCTAGAATCGCAGCCCATTCTAACAGACTCGATTCCACAGCCCGCTCCAAGTACTTGAATTGCTACTTCCGCAACTCCAAACGCTCGCCCAGAGCCAGAATTCGATACGGCTGAGCCAGCGCCTGGCACTCGCGCGCGAACTCTTCTGGATCAGCGGTGTTGAACTCGAACATCGCGTAGTGGCACGGAACAGCTAAACCAGCGCCGATTTCGCGCGCCAGAAACGCAGCCTCACACGCGTCGAAGTTGCCCGCGACCCTTCTCTCGGGCTTGTTGCCGTTGATAGGCAAGAGCGCCAGGTCGATCTTGAAGCGCGACAGCTTTTCGATCAAGCCGTCATACATCAAGCAGTCGCCCGAGTGGTAAATCGTGAACGGGCCGCATTCCACCAATAGACCTAAGTACTTGTGATGACCGATCTCATCGGTTTCCAGCTCGTTGTGCGCGGCTGCAACGCCGTGCACAATGAAGCCGCTCACTCGGGCCGTGCGGCCAGCGTCGAGCCCAATCCAAGTAATTGCATCGCGCCCCAGACGCTCCCCGGCGAAACCTCGGTTGGCTTCGGGCAAGACGAACTGAAGCGCGGGGTTGGCCTGGAACAGAGGCCCGAGCGTCTGGGCGTCCAGGTGGTCCGTGTGGTTGTGGCTCGACGTAACGACGTGCAGAAAATCCAATTCTCCGGGCTCAATGGCCGGAGCCGAAAGGCGATGGTGCGGCTTGTCTGACCGGGCGTATTTGAGCGAAAGCGAGTCGGACAAATACGGGTCCAGCAGCAAATACGCGCCGTTCCAGGCGATGAGGAACCCGCTCTGGCCCAGCCACCACAGGCAGCAAGTACTGGCAGAGCGCGGCGCGTCCAGGATGTCGCGCTTGAGCGCGGCGTGCGAAAGAAGAGGCTGGATCAGTTCCATAACACTCGGTTCACCACGACAACCACAAGGGGCTTGGTGTTCGGGCTGGAGTATGTGCCTGATCCTCGTCGCCGGGGGTTGCGAGGCGCGGGAGGTTGCAAGTACTTGCGGGCGCTGAGGGCGTCATCGTGCTAAACCCAGTTGCGAATCGAAACGAATTTGAAACGCCTCTGGAATTATGAGTTTGAAGTGTGGCATCGTAGGCCTGCCCAACGTGGGCAAGAGCACCCTGTTCAACGCGCTGACCAAAGCCGGCATCCCCGCCGAGAATTATCCGTTCTGCACCATTGAGCCCAACGTGGGCATCGTCGAAGTCCCGGACCCTCGCATCGCTCAGCTCGCCCACATCGTCAAGCCGCAGCGTACCATTGTGGCGACAACCGAGTTCGTCGACATCGCGGGTCTGGTGAAGGGCGCGTCCAAGGGCGAGGGGTTGGGCAACCAGTTCCTGGCCAACATCCGCAACACCGACGCCATTGCTCACGTGGTGCGCTGCTTCGAGGATGAGAACGTGGTTCACGTTTCGGGAAGCGTCGATCCCATCGAAGACATCGAAGTCATCAACACGGAGCTGGCCCTGGCTGATCTCTCGACCGTCGAGAAGACCTTGACGCGCCACGTCAAAATCGCCAAGATGGGCGACAAGAACGCGGCTGCGCTGGTCAAAGTACTTGAGCCCGTGCTGGAAGTGCTGAACCAGGGCAAGAGCGTGCGCTCGATGGGGCTCAGCCGCGAGGACAACGCTCTGCTCGCCTCGCTGAGCCTGCTCACGGCCAAGCCCACGATGTATGTGGCCAACGTAGGCGAGGGACAAGTCGAAGAGAATCCTTTGCTCGCTAAAGTGCGGGCCTATGCGGAGGCTGAGAACGCTCCTGTTGTTCCAGTGTGCGCCTCGCTGGAGTCCGAGATCGTGGACATGAGCGACGAGGAGAAGATGGAGTTCCTGAGCGAAACCGGACAAGCTGAGCCGGGCCTGAACCGCGTCGTCCGCGCGGGCTACTCTCTGCTGGGCTTGCAGACGTATTTCACGGCGGGCGAGAAGGAAGTGCGCGCCTGGACCATCTCAATCGGCGACACGGCTCCTCAAGCTGCGGGCGTGATCCACACCGACTTCGAGCGCGGCTTCATCCGAGCTGAAGTGATCGGCTTTGAGGATTACATCGCGGGCAACGGCGAGGCCGGAGCCAAGAAAGCGGGCAAGATGCGCGTCGAGGGCAAGGAATACGTGGTTGCGGACGGCGACGTGATGCACTTCCGGTTTAGCGTGTAAAAGGGGCGCGATGCACATTCACACGATGCACGTATGCAAGAAGTTGAAGTTGATTGCTTTGGGTGCGGCGTCGCTACCGATTTTGTACGCGACGGCATTGTTGGCTGTCTTTGACTTTACAGAGCCAGCGCCAGGCGGAGGATACAGGACTGAGAGTGGTGCAACTGTGCAAGTCGGCCCTCGACCTCGATGGCCCACGATATTCATTTGTCATCCCAGCCGCTTTGACCTGCCTGGCGGCATCAGCTATGACGGCACGGAGTGGCTCTCTAAGGTGTTTTCGCCTGTCTGTATTCTATGGCGATCCGCAAATGGCTACGTTGCTCCTGAAGAGGAGTAGCAAGGCTGCCACTGTTTCTACTTGCTCCTCTTACGCCTCAAGTACTTACAGCACCCTTTTATGCCCCACGATTCTGATCCCGAGCCTTGGCAAGTCGAAAGCTCAGAGTATTTGCACCGCCTGCCGTGGCTGACGCTGCGCCGCGACTCGGTGCACATGAGCGGCGGAGGCGCGATCCCCGACTACTACGTGCTCGAATACCCGGCCTGGCTCAGCGTGCTGGCCGTAACCACATCCGGCGATCTGGTTCTGCTGCGCCAATATCGTCACGGGCTGGGAGCGGTTCACTTCGAGCTGTGTGCGGGCGTGGTCGAGGCGGGCGAGGAGCCGATGCAGGCCGCCAGGCGCGAGCTTCTGGAAGAGACGGGCTTTGGCGGCGGGCAGTGGCAGTTCTGGATGGATTCCTCGCCCAACCCAGGCACGCACACCAACCTCTCGCACTGCTTTCTGGCGCTTGGCGTCGAGAAGATGCAGGAGCCTCAGCTCGAAGCAACCGAGGAAATCACCGTGCATCTCGTTTCGCCCGAGCAAGCGCGCCACATCGCGGACGGCGGCCAGATGATCCAGTCGCTGTTCCTGGCGCCACTGTACAAGTACTTGCTGAGCCTGAATCAGTCGCCATGACCGAGGCCAAAGCCAACACTGAGTGCTCGCCCGGCTGCCCCATCTGCGCTCAGATCACGCTGTGCGAGCGAGGTCAGCACCCGCGCTTGATCGCGGAGACTTCCACCGCCTGGGCCGTGATGGGCCAGTCGCAGCTGTTCCGCGGCTACAGCCTCCTGCTGTGCAAGGCACCGGCGCGCGAACTGCACGAACTGGACACAGAACCGCGCCAGAAGTACTTGCAAGAGATGGCGCTGCTGGCTCAAGCAGTCTTCAACGCGACCTCGCCACGCAAGCTGAACTACGAGTGCCTGGGCAACATCGCGGGCCACTTGCACTGGCACATCCTGCCGCGCCACCACGAGGATTTGCAGCCTAACTCTCCTGTGTGGAGCTTCTGGGATCAGCAAGACGAGACGCACTTCTACCAGAGCGAGCACGATGATGCCTTGCGTTTAGCAATTCACGAAGAGATGAAGCGGCTAAGCTGATAGATCGACTGCTTGCGCACGGCGTGGTTGTGAGTGAGAGTGGACGTATGAAGAAACTTGGAGGCACAGGAATGGGCTTACCATGCCTGTTGCTGTTGAGCGTGTTCTTCTTTAAGGGCGTCCCTGGCTCAAACTACTGGCGAGCGAAGCGGTTCAGCGCGGCTGTCTCTCAACGGATGCCATTAGGTTCTTCGAAATCCCAGGTGCTGGCGTTCTTGAAGGCTCAGAAGATCGAGCATTCGTATATCGATAGCGACTTCGAGTTTGAGTCAGCCGTGAGGGATGCCAACCTGAAACCATCACAACTGGGCGGAATAGCGTTTTCCATTATCAGGCGAACATTTTGGGGCTTCCTCTACACTGCTGACACCCAGTTCGTGTTCTTCTTTGACAAGAAGGACAAACTCATCAAAATGTCTCAGTGGGAGGTCGCTACGGGGCTGTAAAGATGAACTGTGGAAGGTCACTGCCCGCACTGGCGGGCGCTAAGCTGCGCGAGCAACTATGGATGAACTTCAGCCTGGCGATAAAGTGGTCGAGATGGGAGCGATGGTTCGCTCCGTCACAGTGGCCACAGGCGCGGTTTCTGCGGCTGTGCTGTTCCTGCTGGCAAAGCAAGGCCCAGGCTTTTGCATCTTGGGCTTCTTCCTTGGTGCTATTGCTGGGCTCATCGTCGGCGCGATTCTGTCGCGTCTCTTCTATGCGGACGGAAAAGGCAAGGTTTCTGTTGTCAAGGCAACACCCGCGAACATTCCCGTGGCTTTAAGCGCAGCATCCAAAGCCGTTATTTGCCAAACCGCCTGCGTTCTTATCATTCTGGGCTCTATAGGCAGGATTTCGTCCTGGCCAGTGGCTATTTCAGCCGCTGTCATCCTGAACTCAGCGCTTGGCTTTGTCATCGCGCGCTTGTCTCTGCTGTGATTGCGAGCGCCAACAGCAAGAGCAGCGCGGCAAGTACTTGTATTTACTCCGCGCTGCTCTTAATTTAACCCGACTTGCTACCTGATTTAGTGGAAGAATAGCCTCCCGATTGTCGAGCGACCAACTCACCAACCGGGAGACCACGATGGAAGATACCATAGCCACCTTCTACTGCCTGTGCGACGACTTGCT
>JAABUM010000771.1_pt1 | contig 52983 bp, 85 predicted proteins | sample 5559161 | NCBI WGS metagenome assembly JAABUM01 (sample SAMN10711868, study PRJNA513369) | rock metagenome | isolation source: Antarctica rocks | place: Antarctica: Victoria Land, Siegfried Peak nord
GGCCGCAGATGCGCCCTGGAGCAGACAACGCAGCAACACCGCGTCATTCACGTCGAGCTGGGACCTGGCTACCTGTTTTTAAGTGCAGGACAGCCTGCCGCTTCGAGTCTGATGAGACACATGTGCGTCGGCAATGATCAGAATCACGCGGCGGCAGCGCCTCTGTGCTTTCAGCAGCAATGATGAGTGGCCCACCTTCCCATCGTGCACCTCCTGCGGCCCCCAGGTCGTGCCGCCGGGCACTGAAGCAACAAATGAGAAGATGATGTCAGCCCCGTAACCAGGTAGCTGCAACTTGTGGTAAGACAGCAATGCAAGGGTCGGTAGTGTTTTTGAGGGCAAAACCACACACTAGCTGAGGCACGATCGCCCATACAACAGTGAGTATTTCGCAGAATGCCTCAACATCACACATGTTTGTGCGGCAAGAAACAGCTGCTGTGCACAATCGCGAAGCCTGGTGCCGAAGCTTCTAAATGCAACATGAAAGAGCCCGAATCACAGGGAACACACCGTGCTGGCCCTCGGTGCTGGTGAGGGTGAACGTGAGTGCGCCGCCAAACTTGTCCAGCTTCCCCAGCAGCTGCACCTGCACATCGGAGGACATCGCTGTGGTGGTAATTTGTGCACCTCGAGCACAAAGTACCTGTACTTGCAGCGTTGCACTAGTCATATGGACAGCAGCACTGTATCCAAGCCGCAACCCTTGGGACGCTATGCGATGCCCTTGACCAGGGTTTCAGGGTTTAGGGTTTTCAGCAGGCAGGGGCAGGCTGCGAAGCTGTGCGAGTAGATGAGCTTTACACAGCCGGCGCGAAGAGATTTGCAGAGCCTACCTGCACATTGGCGCCGCCGCCGGAGCCGGCGACGTGGCTGTCGCCCAGCGACAGGGAGGACAGCTCCACCGTCGCCTCCCCCAGCAGCGCGTCCGGCAGCAACGGCTTCTTGTCGTATGCCCGCACCTGTTGGGTGCAATGCGTCGAATCAGTGCGTATGCATTCTGCAGCGCAGAGACACACATGCGCTGTAGGACAGCAAACAGCGGCAGGAGTGCAAAACACAGATGCGAACCCACAGGAATTATGCAGAACAGAGGAGTTCCGCAGGGCGAGGCGTTCGCAACATAGGCCAGGCTGCCTCAGTGTGACTTGCGCAACACAAGCATATTCTGAGGTGTGGCAATTTCAGCGCACCACTAGCAGGTCGGCGGGCTTGGCGCGGCTGCCACGGCCGCCATGGTTGGCAGGCACCGTCACCGGCTCAGACCAGGCGATGCGCTCCGAGGCGTTCTTGATGACCTGCAGCGCACCGGCAGCAGCATTGGTTGGAAGCGGCGATGAAGGCGCATGCGGCAGGGGACCTGCGGCCGATAGGAATGGCAGGACAGGAGCAGGCCATGGCCCGTGGCAGTAAGCCATGCACGATAGCCTCAGCACATCCATCGAACCACAGAAGAGACCAGCCGTATTCATCCAGGTGTTGCACAGCGCGAGGCGCACAGGCGTTTCGGCGTTTTGATCGCCAACGCGGAAGGTGATGTACACGTCGGGGGAGTCGCGAGTGACGGAGCCGTGGATGTCGCTGATCGTCAGCTCCTTCTGGTCCGCCATGCTTGGCGTCTGCACGTCACAGAAAGCTCAGAGAAATCAGCGGTACGTGCTGACAGGGTTGCAACGAGTCGCTGTCATGATTCTTCTCGCTGGGCGCAGCTGTTCTGACGGGCATGTTACTGGTTCGACACAGTCGGGTTTCTGGGCTGATGCTGGCGCTCAATCAGGCAAAAAAGGCCGCAAAGAACGCTTTGTCAAGGTCGTAGCACAGCAACAGAGGCCTGTGCGAGGCGTACTCAGCCGCTTGCCGGCCCCGTTTAGGTGTATGACGGTAAAATCTGAAGATCCCGCTGCTGCTGCGGAGGTCACCTGGCGTCTCGCAACTGTCCGTCGAAGTCGAGCGTGTGATCTCTGTGCGATCCGCGTCGACTGCGCGTGCACTTTCGGCCTGTATGAGCACGCTGTTTTGCGTTCTCCTTCTGAGTGTTAATCAAACTATGCAAATACGCTTGCGTCTCTGCAATGCAGCTCGGACACACCGATTCATGTGACTCAACCCTCTGGACGGAAGCCGGTCTGTAGCTGGTTCATGGGAGTAATGAAGCCCGGAATGAAAGAACTGCACATTTCCCTTGCCTTCGAGCCACTGTCATATGTCGTGACCTTTGCCGGCTCGGTCGTATGGCGACTCCTACACTGTATTTGTGTTGCTACTCCCATCGTGTCGCTGTGAAGCGAGTGTTACTGCTTAAACGCGAACACAAAATTTCGACGCTGACAGAATTTCGAAGATTTTGCAGCATGCTCTGCCAGATTTCGTTGCGTGCAAGGGTTGCTAAACCCCCTTTTTGACTTGTCTGCATCAGCAGCGCAATTCTTGTTTGTTGCGATTGGTGTGCACCGCCGCCGCGCTTGGCGGCGTCAGCGGCACACGGCATCAGGAGTGTCTATCACTACGAAGACGGATGGTGCCTCCGAAGAGATGGAGCTCACCTCTTTGAAGCTCGTATCTGCTGCATGGCAGCCGCAGCGCGGCCGCCTGATTGGGCGCCTGGCATCAACTCGTCGCGCCAGTACAAATCCAGGTGCGGTGTTGCATCTTGCAGGTTCTCATCGGCATTCATCGACACAGCAAGGAGTGACATTACATATTTCTCTGGTACTGTGGTGTGGCGCCTGCGCAGGCGGGATGACACCACGTCATGGGCGCTGGACTGTCTGCACAGCACGCCAGAGCTGGCAGCGTGGGCCACCGCGCAGAGGCGGCAGCGCCGGTGGCTGACGGCAGCGCTCGTGCTGACCGCCTGCCTGGCGGCGGCCTCAGCCGGTGGCTGGGCCAGCGCCGCGCTGCGGTGCCGCGGCGACACCAGCATGCCGAGCAGCGGATCCGTGTTGCCTGCCGGCGACACCACGATGACGGCGCGAGCAGTGGGCGCCGACATGGCATCAATCGGCGCCCCGCCACGCCCGGGCCTGATGAGCCATGCCAGTGTAACCGGTGCGGCCGTCGCCACAGCGAGCAGCGCGTGCGCAGCTGAGGCCGCGGCCCTGCGGCGCCGCTTGGTCTCGGCCGCGGCAGAGCGCGACGCAGCGCAGGCGGCGGCGGAAACGGCTCGGCGCGACGCGGCGGCAGCCGTGCAGCAGCTGCGAAAGTCCGAGGCCGACCATGGCGCGCAGCACGCAGCCTGGACGCAGGAGCGGGGTGTCATGCAACAGGCGCACAACAGCCTGCGGCAGGCCTGCCCTGCAGGGCGAAACCATCGGCAGCCATCACATGCCGCATCGACAAGCGAGCCCTGCGACTGCGACTTGGCACAGCAGACGGCAGTGGAGGCGGCAGCGGGCACAGCCATGCAGCCGCCGTGCAGCCTCGCTGCGCTGGCGAGCGGCATCCGCGACGGGCGGTGGCGCGGCCTCGGCGCGGCGGCATGGGCGGCGCTGCTTCAGACAGCAGTACGCAAAGTTTCCTGCTCTGTAGATGGTGGGAGATGCGTTGTTCTGGCAAGCTCGTCCGCGTCATCTGTGTTGTTGTGCGGGGATGCACGCTGGCCCCATGCCGCACATTTGCAACAGCCAAAGCACATGGTTTTTGAGTCGTTTCGCTTCCGACAGAGCCTCATGCATGATGTGTGGAGGCAGTTTCGATAGACCGGTCGAAGTGACTATCAATATACAGGCGCTGGCGGTGCTGGCGGCCTGGAACCTCCTGGGGCCGGCCATGGCCATGGGCCAGCGGCCGGTGGCGCTCGCGGCGGCCGACACTGGGACAGCTGCCCTCGCAGTGCCTACCGAGCTGCACGAGGAGGATCAAGCAGCCGGCAATGATGACACCACGGCGCTGCAGCTGCTGCCACTGCTGCCAGCAGGCAGCGACAACGCAGCGGATGCGGAAAAGCGAGTTGAGGGCGGCCAGGCGGCGCATGCAGCCGATGGCGCCGTCGATGAGACGCTGCTGAGCGACGCGATGGTGAGTGTTCTGCTGCACGGTGTAGGGCTTTGCACTGAAAGTCGGCCGCGTTACACTGATGGGCAGATGCATTGCATGAGCTCCCTGCGCTGTGCTAGCACAGCGCTGCATGGCCAACAGGGTAGATTCGCTGGCAGGAGCCGCATGCCACAGCAGAAGCCGTGCTGCGGGGACGTGCTGGAGTGCGTTCCCATGCAGATGTCAACAGGTGCTCCAATTTCACCCTCTTACAATGCAGACAAGGGTACTGGAGCTGCGGGCGGCGCTGCAGTCGGCGCAGTCGCGCATGGCGTGGCCGCAGGGCGCGAGCCCTTTGCCCGCGCCGCGGCGACTTGGCGGCAGCATCATGACAGATGCCGCCGAGCTGCTGGCGGCGACGCCCGTGGTCGCCTTCGGGAGCGGCAATGCTGCGTCCAGCCTGGAGCATACTGGCCCGGTGACGCCGGCGCTGGTGCCTGCGCCGCTGCCGGCGTTCCCGTCTGGCAGCTCCGCCGCATCCAGCGGCAGCGCAACCAGCGGGGCGGGCGCGCCGGCGGGTTCAGCTTCTGGCGCGCCCATAGGCGCAGCAGCGGCTCCGCTCCATGAGCGTGCCTCTGACGCCGTCAGCAGCGCCGCAGCAGCGCCAGCTGAGGCGGCAGAAGCTGGGGCCCCAAACACAGTATCAGTAGGCGGCTCGCAACCTTCAGCGGCAGCGGTCGACTCGCCAGCGCCAGCAGCGGTCCTGCAGCGGCAACCTCAGCAGCAACAAACACAGAGGGCTCACACGCCGTTGGGGTACATAGCGGCGGCGCTGCGGGCGAGATCTGCTGCCGCGGCGGACATCGCCGCGGTGCTGCATGGTGGGGCCCACGGCATAGGTAGCGGCCGCGGCGGTGCGCCGCCTTCACCCATCCTGCTGGCAGGCAAGTGCGTTCGCCCATGAAAGGGATATTTCAGCTGAGCAGGCGCGCTGAGACGAAGGGGTGCGCAACCCCCACGCAGCCCTGCGCACAGCTCGGATCGAGCCAGCCTGTGCAAAATGCTCTGGAGCTGCCCTGCTGCTGCAGAGTGCACAAGCTGACGAGGCCTTGCCGTCGGGCGGTAGCGCACAAGCTCTACCAACTATAGGCGGTGTTTGCTGGCTGAGTGGATGATGCTTGTAAATCTGAACTCGTCGCTTGGATGCCAGCAGAAGTGTTCCCAGAGCTCTCTCCTTCGGGCTCGTCTGTGGAAAGCTGCATGGTTCCGTGTGCAAGTCCTACAGGTTCACCCTGGCTCTGCTGCAAACATCGCCTGCAGAAAGTACGCTGATGACGTCATTTGCCTGCCTGCGGCGCAGGCTGCGAGCTGGCGCTGCGGGAGGACCTGGAGGCGGACCTGCGCGCTGAGCTCGCGGCGCTCACCAACCTCGCCGCCCAGGTGCTGCTGTCTCCTCTGGACTTGGCGTGCCTCTGGGTTGTTTCCGGGTTGTTATCTGCTGCTTCCTGCTTCCCCAGTTAGCCGGCGCGCACCGCGTCGCTTCTGATACCAAGGTTCTTCTGACTGATCATCAGTACGTTGTCATGCTGAGCGGAGGCCTTACGTCCAGGAAATCGGTTGCTCTGCTTCGTCAGGCCTGGCTTCTGCGACGCAAGGTCTGTTTCTGTGTTTCTGCTTTTGGGAAGGGGCAGCACATGAAGGGACTGTGCAGTTGAGGCATGCGAGCAAGCCCTCATTGCCCGTCATGGTCCTTGCAGGCTGCAGACCTGGCCTTTGGCCAGGCGCCTGCGGCGGACCGCGCCAGCGCGCAGCAGCCGCAGGTGGACGGCGTGGAGTCGGCATCGTCGTCCAGCACCCCGCAGCAGCGTCCGTCTGGCGCCTGGCCATCCGGACCGGCGCCGTCGCCGCCGCCGCGACACCAGCATCAGGCCAGCGGGGGCGCTCCGCAGGCCACTGCGCGGCGCAGCCCCGCGCGGCGACTGCTGGATGGGTTTCTGGGGATGCCGCTTTCTCGCGGCGGTCAAAGCAACGACTCGGCGCCGCCGCGGCCCGTAGCTTCAGGGAAAGACAGCAGCGCACCTGCAAGCGGTGGCGCTGGGCTGGCGCCAACTTCGCGGCGGCCGCCGCTGCTGCCGGCGGCGCCGGGCATGGCAGCGCAGTTGAACCCGGCAGAGGCGGACCGCCTGCGGGGCTTTATCGATGGCGCTGAGGTGAGCGTTCTGGTATCATCTGGTGCTACTACTAGGATCCACTGCACACATGCTACGCGCAAGGCGATGTGTCTGTTGCAACGCTACTCCAGGTGCTGCATCACGAAATTGCTCGTGGGCATGCGTTTGGCAGGCCGTGCTTGTTCCACCGACTGCTCAGCAGTGGTAAGGTCAAATTGTCAACACACGGCACCGATCTCCTGCACCCCCTGTGCGCAGGACACTTTGCATCAGATGGCAGTACTCTCTCTGGTCCTTTCCACACATGCCTGCAGCAACAGATCTTGCCTCGAGTTGCGCAGGCGTCGGCGCGCGCGCTGCAGCTGGCGACGGCGGCGGCAGGGCCTGAGACAGCCGCAGCGGCGGCCACGGCGCTGGCGATGGGCGCCTCGGCAGCGGCGCAGTCCGCTGCCGCGCGGGCGTCAGCGGCTCAGGCAGCGCTTGGTGGCGCGGCGGCGCTCATGGCCCGACTGCAGGTGTGCAGGCTGACACAATGAAATGGCTTTCGTCAATGACTTGCAGCACTGCGCGTGCTTCGCTCTTCGGCCACTTCAAGGGCGGCTTGGAATACAGGTGCAGGCTGATCCACACCACCGACCATCATCCAGTGGAATTGAGCATGCTGCCAGATGCGCAAGCACAGTGGCCCCAGGCCAGAGAACAGAGAGGGCACATTGCTTGCGCCTATCGTGCTTTCATCACGTGGGTGGCCCTAGACCACGGGACAGCGCTGCAGGTGCGGCATCATTCCACCATGCCTGTGCATCCCCGTCCGCGGCAGCATAGCAGACAGTGCAGCGTCCACTGATCCAGCCTGGCAGAGTCGCTCAGCCTGACAGCCATAGCAGCGCCCGGAAGCTGGCATAGTGTCTGTCTGACATTAGGAGGCGCTGCCTGCGCAGTACAACAGTGGTACACATGTACCGGATTGACTTGTACTGTTACATGGGCACGCTGCTCCTGGTACGGGACCGGTCGTAACTTGCAGCGGAAGGACGTGCCTTTGGAGAGACACCAGCCTGTAACATTGTTCTTCAGTCGCCCAATTGCTGCCAAACGCTTGCCAGGGCCTGCACCTCGGAATACTGTGGGGGTGCGCTAGTGTGCCACATGGGCGGTCAGTACCAGATGAGATTGATCGACCCGGTTCACAAGCCACCGTTAATGCGTCTGACTTCACTAATCGCGATGAACCTTCAAGATTTAGCGCCCGCACCGACGCTGCCTTCTCCCCCGGTGTAGCCTGGCTGCGGCGCCGCAAGACTGGCACGATTGCACCTGAAGACAGGCATCGACCCTTGTCGTATGCCGTGCATGCCCGCAGCCTGCACAATGCTGGATGGAGGGAGAGCTGCGCGGCGTATGCTCCCTCGCTTGCCGCTAACGATCCTAATCCCTGTTCCTTGGCCCCTTGCTAGTAGCGCAATGTTGTGCCAACGGATGTGGTGACGGCATGTGGTGACGGCCTGCGCGCGGCAGACCAAGGAGGGGGACATGAAGCGGCGCAAGATCCGGCAGAGGGCCACACGGTGAAGGCGAAACGCATCCAAAATTCCAAACCCTCCAGACATCTACTACTTGGTTCATGCCGGTGCCCGCAAACACCGCCCGGCAGCGGCCTGGGGGGAGCATTCGAAACAGCCAGGCCCATGAATGTGCCCATGGTCCTCGCAGATGCAACCCTACTGGCTGGTCAACATTCTGCCCTGATCCGCCGCAGGCGGAGCTGGCGGGTACGGCGGCGGCAGTGGCGGGCCGCGAGGCGGAGGTCGCCGACCTATGGGCACGGCTGGAGGCGGCGTCGCCGCCGCAGCCCGGCCGCCTTGGCTCACAGGTCCGGCAGAGCTGGCAGCAGGTGCCGTGATTGGAGGAACGAGACAAGGCTGCAGATCTGTCGCAGCGCCGCTTGAAGGCTTGGCACACGGAAAGGCGGTCTGTGCATTGCCAGTGCGCCCCAGCTTGCTGTGATCGGCTGGCTTGAGCCTGACGGGGGAATGTCTCGGGTGGAGAAACAGCATCGCTCACACCCTGGACATTTTCCCTTGCGGCAGGGTGACGCAGCGCTGGCAGCGGCACGGCAGCGTGTGGCAGTGCTCACGGGCCAACTCGAAGCGCTGCAGGGAGGCGCCTGCTGCAGCTTCGTGTAACGCGCCGATCACATCGAATCGCTTCGGCGCAGAAGTGCCGGGTGTTGTATGCATATGCCTTGTCAACAGAGCGGCGCCGGCACTCGTGAAGTGGCGGCGGTCAGCTCGAGAACTGTAGCGGCAGTGAATGCAGGTCTCTTTCCCCGACCAGTGGAATGCAAATCACTTTGTGAGAGCAGGATGGCATGCTTGCGGTTCTTTGGCGAGCTTCTCGGTTCTTTGTGCCCGCAGCTGCTGGCGGCCATCGGCAGTGTGCCACGCGCTTGAATGCTGTGTCAGAAGCAGATCCATTAACGGCAACACTTGGAATTTGATGACTTTCAAGCACAGAGGCTGTACAGTCCACGCCATGACTAGCCCCTCAACTGTCTGCAACCTGGCAGGGTTTTGGAAGGGCAAAAGTGCTGCCACGTTTCGAAGTGGAGAGAAGCGCCTTGGCATACTGACATTTCTGCTGCGGCTGCGGGGGGAGCATTGTGGCGGCAGGCCTCAGGATGTAGAGTGGCGTCTCATTCGCTGCGCGTGCGCCGGAACGGCGTGAGTACGGTTTTTCATCGTGGTCGGCGGAAACGACACAACCGGACGCCGACCGCCGACGTCCGTATCTCTGAGAAGGTGGGGTCTTCCAGCGGGCGAGGCCGCAGCACATCGGTCGGTTCAGCGACAGGTTCCCTTGTTGGCGCTGCAGCCGCCGGGGAGATGGGTGGGTAAAATTTATGACAAGACACAGATACTGGTGGGTGCAGGCCCGCGCACGGCCTGCAGGACGCCGTCACTGGAATTGTATTCTGGTGCTGCCCACCTGACTGACGCGCCCTGGTCATCAAGCCAATGCACGCTTGGAAAAGGTGTACGGATCGGATGGATGTGTGTGCCAGCCTTCCTACTCACTCGGCAATCTCCGTGCAAAGTCGTCAGCTGACGCTTCCCAGACCCGGCTGCTGCGTGCGTGCGCTGGATCAGGTCCTTCCAACGCCGATTTGCCGCATCTGCGCGGGTGCCGCAAACGGACGGTAGTGCCTCATGAGAATTGGCCACTTTGGCGGGAAGTCCCGGCATGCCGGGCTGGATCTGATGGCATAGGCACCATCAGGATGCAATAGGAGGCTCTCACATGCAATCGATCCTGATGGGCAACACGAGCCGTGAAAACTGATTGTTCTCATCTTCGCAATCTGCTGCTTCACCTTGGCAGGCGGCCTGCTGCAGATCGCCCCGAGCGGTGCAATCAGGCTTAGGTTGCTGACTGCAGTGCAGGTTGCGTGCTCGGGGCGACCTGCTCTGTTTACCGGTTCCTGTGGCCCTAGAGTTCTGTGCGAGATGACTCATTACAAACGTCATAAAATCGAGGTTCTAGCTGAATGCTGGCGTTCAGAGGCCACGGCCGTGAATACCTACATGCACTGTTGCACCCATTCAGTCTCGCTGCCGCCCCGTATGGACAGCGCCCGCTTGCGCGGCGGCGGCTCGGGTGTGTCAGCGCTTGGTACCCGGCACGTGCAGACCAGAACCGGGCCAGGTCAATGACAGGTCAACATGGCTTATCGGTCGCTGTCTTGCTCTTGTTGTCCGCAGCCGGGCGGGATCGCACGCCAGTCCAGGCCAGTCAGGCGAGGTGTGGCATCGTTTTGGCCCTCGTATTCGACTGATGATTCGGATGCCACGTAGCCGGATCGGATTCTGTGCAATGGACTGGTCATCAGGTTACCAAATTCCAAGGGAGCCCCACATTCGTTCCCCCTAATTTCAAAATTTCGATGGGGTTGACCGGCATGGGCCCTGGCACTTGCTCGGCACCCGGCCTCTATCCTGCAATTACAACTGACCAACAGCAACTTTGCGTCTTGGAGGAATTTAGAGTACATTCTAGACTCACCGCGTTCTTCAAGGGTCACTTGGTTTTGTAGGTCGGGAGGACATTCGCGATCTCAGGAGACTCACCGTTGCGAGTCTGCCACGCCGGGTGGTTGCGATCGCAGCGGTCAGATCGCCGGTCTCTACTGGGCCACTTACCGCCGCACATCCGGGAAGGAGCCTTACGCGTTCCAGCAGGTACGTCGAAGAGATTTCGCGCGCAGCTCGTAATCTCTAACGGCAGCTCCGGAACTGCGAGGACTGGGTGCGAGGCTCGCACGTCAAACTCCGCCGTGTCGTGCGCGTGCGTGCTGTCTCACCCAGCTTTCATTTGAACGCATCAACGGCTGGCATCTTTGCTGCACCGGGACTTGGTGTGATTCAAGCTAGAGAGGGCACGTGGCTGCTGTGCGGCTGGGCGAGCTAGCCCGAGAGAACCTTGCGGCAGCAATCGCGGGTTAGAGCTCCGTAAATTGTCGACATTGCTCCCATCGTGCTGTCCAGGTCTGGCCGCCTGGGCCTCGTGACGGCGTTTGTGGCCGATCAAGCCTCCTGTAAGCGGGGAGTGGCTTCTCGTCCGGGGGCCAGCCGATGCCCAGCTGATGGCGGTGGCCAGCAACATGCCATGGCAGCAGACGCTCTTCAGGTGCTTTGGCAGCGCGCCGCCGGTGCAAGATCGGGCACCTGTTGCCCGGCGCGAGGACAGTGCGCACCAGCACAGCGGCAGCTCGGGGCTCAGCCGCAGCCACAAGAGCAGCGACCCAGCCTCAGACAGCATCAGTGACACGCACATGGCGGACGTCGCCATGTCAGACCCCTTCCCCCGGCGCAGCCCCGCTGCGCCCGTCGGCGGCCAGGAGGCATCGCTGAGGTCAGCCAGCATCCGCGTCGATCGGCACGCCGGTGTGGACGCGGCCAGGCAGCAGGCGAGGAGGCAGCGCATCAAACAACACAGTAGCAGGGAGGAGCCGCGCAGCCCGTCAGCCGAGCTGGAGGACTGGCACCGACTGAAGCGGTTCGCCTTCGTGGGCGACATCTGCAGCAGCCGCGGCGCCGGCACCGTCACGAAGCTCATGCTGAACAGGTGGGCTTGTTCAGCTTTGCAACACTTGCTCTCTGATGTTCGTGGGTGCCAGCCCTGGCTCTGGCCCTGACCCTCTATCTCACTTTAAGCGAAGCGTGTACGGCAGTGAGCTCGCGCAACTGCGCGCAGCACCGTGCGTTCAATTGCAATGCACAGAGCACACCAGCATGGCGCTGGTGTGGCTGCTGCGTGCTGTACCTGGCCTTGTTTCCAGCCGTTTGGCCAAGTGCCAGCCAGGTACCGGCCGTTAGGCCAGTGTCGCTTTGACTCGGGACGTCTGCTGACTTGGTTTTGCCTTGGCGTTTGCGCAGGAAAACAGAGGCGCTGGTGAGCGTCAAGTTTCTCGACCGGCGGGCGGGCGCCGTGGATGGAGCCACCGAAGGCGAAATCATGAACCACCGAAAGCTGCAGAGCCCGCACATCGCCCGCCTGAAGGAGGTGCGTACGACTTACCGCGCCAGTCTTGTGGCGCCCGCCGCATCGCGCAGTCAGGCCTTCAACGATGTGCAAATGTTTTCTGTTGCAGCGAGCTGTTAGCTGAGAAATCGATGCTCGTGCGATGACTGCATTCAGGTTGCCGCCGCCGCTGCCCTTCGACACTGCTTAGGGTTGATCGCAGCATCGGACGGTGGGCGCAATGATGCGCTGTAAGCATGCATCTTTGCGATAGCCAGCCTGACTCCATCTCCCAGCCCTCTGTGCGTCTTTGTTGTGCAGGTATTCCTCACGGACAAGCACCTGGCGGTGGTGACAGAGCACGCGCCGGGCGGGCCGCTTTTCCGGCACATCGTGCACAAGGGGCGGCTGCTGGAGGCGGACGCCCGCCGCTACTTTCGCCAGCTGCTGGCCGGCATCGCACACTGCCATGCTCAGGTGAGAGGAGTCTGACTTGCGGACAGTTTGGATTCGCTTCAAGCAAGGCGCCCCGCAAGACCTGTTGGCGGCGGTGTCGAAGTCGGCAACATGCCTGCCTTCAGCCGGTGTGGCTCTGCATCTGCAGCAGGTCGATGCACGCATAATGGCCCCAACGACGTTCTGATCCTGCTCAACTTCAGGCAGCCACTCTCCGGCACGTTGCACGTCTGCCATGCTGCCACCGCTCTCCATCGGGGGGATACTGGCCTCCGCGGCTGCAGATACCTCGCGGACGCACCCGCAACTCTTTCTGGGCCCCACCATGCTGCCGCGCTGACCACTCGTGTCCCCTCTCCAATTTCGTTCCCAACAAGCCTGCCGCACACTGCTGCAGGGTGTGTACCACCGCGACCTGCGGTTGGACTCGCTGCGGCTGGACGCCTGTGACGACCTGGTGCTGACGGACTTTGGCTACTCCGCCGCAAAGCTGACGGCCAGCGGGGAGATGGCGGATCTGCGCAATCCGGCGGCGTCGCCCGCGTACACGCCGCCGGAGGTGCTGCTGGGGCACTCCATCGTGAACGCCAACTACGACGGCGAGGTCCTGGGTGAGCGGTTGTGGACCGCAGAAGCAACACACAGTCTGCGGGCGGCCTGTCCACTGACTTTGAGCCTGGCAGGAGGGGGAATGCTCTCGACTGGGATGTGCGCTGCTGGTGCACATCCATCGTCGTGCTGCAAGATTCTGCATGGCACCCTTTCCTGATGTCCGCCTCTCTGCCGCGCAGACATCTGGGCGTGCGGCATCATCATGTACGTCATGCTTTTCGGCGGCTTCCCCTTCGAGGACAGCGCCGGGCCGCGCAGCACGCGCTCCATCATCAAACGCCTCGTGCGGGTGCGGACTCTGCGGCCGGGGTTCCGGCTCTCTCCTCGTGGCGTGCTGCATCCTGGCGCTTTGCACTCACCCGTGTAGTGATGCAGCACGGCCGCCTCCCAGAAAGCTTCCTGCTTAGGATGGTCAATGGAACACGAGTTCCAGCAGACGCGAAAGCAGGCACTGCGCCTCCACTTCCTGCATCTGCATCTGCTGTGTCTGTGCATCCGCACAGACGACCTGTGGGCGCAGCTGACATCTCTTTGATCGTGTACCTGCACAGTTGCAATACACATTCCCGTCCGGCGCCAGCCCAGAGGCCAAGGATCTGCTGGCGCGCATCTTCGTGGCGTCGAAGGCGAAGCGCATCAGCCTGGCAGACATGCTGTCAAGCCCCTGGGTGACGGACGGAGGGGCGCTGCCGCCGGTGCCCAGCGAGTCGCTGCAAGGTGCGGCTCCACCGCAGGCATTCGCACAGCTGGGGGTGCATAAACGTTCCGCCTCAAATTCCCAGTGTCCAGCGTCAGCAGTCTGGAGCACGTGTGGAGCCGCCTTCCCAGCCAGCCTTCAGCTATGCGTAAAACCCTGAAACTGCAGTGGCAGCCTGCTGGTTCCCTGCTGGAAGGAGACGACCTAACACGGATGACAAGTGCTGTCTGACTCCTAAGGGGCGTCGCTAATGCTGCAGGCTCGCCGCGCGACCTCAAGGCGCCGTCGTTCGACCTGCTGTCGGGCTTGGGGGCGTCCACGCCGCTGGCCGCCTCCGCGCCTAGCGCCGCATTTGGCCAGGTGTGATTACCGGCGGAAAATGTGCCAAATCTTCTCGAGCACATTGGCATCCTGCGCTCAGGCGTACGCGCTCATTTTCCAGGCAGCGCATTGGAGCTCAGTCGTCTGCTCGAGGTCCAACCCTGGACGAGCGCTGTGCGCAATGAACCCTTTCCCGTATTCACTTGATGATTCCCAAATCTGCAGGCGCCGCCGGAGACGCCGTCGGCCTTCGAAAGCCTGCGCAGCCCCAGCCTCGGCAGCCTGTTCTCGCGCCGAAGTGGCAGGGAGCGGCAGCAGAGTGACACTGACATCAGGGAGCTGGTCCGCAAGGCGATGAAGGGCACATGAGTCGCCGCGCCGATGCCATGCTGATCCCGCCAGGCCGGCGCGGCAGCCTCCGCCGGCGCCGCCGCTATCGCTGTGCAGCTGGGCTGATGCGGGTGGCGGCCGCTGCCGATGCCCGGCGCTGACGGCTTTGCAGCGCGGCCGCAGCTGCGGGAAGGCAGCGTCGTCTGCAGAAAGGGGCACGCTGGAGATCACTGCCGCAGCCGCTCGCGACCACCACGCACCATGTTGGGGGAAGGGCTTTGCCGTCGCTGGCGGCAGCAGCATGCGGCACGCGCCGCTTCAAAGGTGTAACACTGACGAGAGTATCAGATTCTGGCGCAAGATCCCCGGGCTGGTTCTGCAGCTGCCCGGTACCATGTCAGCTGTGCGGGGCGTTGGAAACAAGGGCGAGAGGGTTCTGCTGCCGCGCCTGCGCGGCGGGCGAAGGGTGGTTTCAGGGGCGGTGCTGCAGTAGCTTCAATCCCCGCGCCGGGGCATTCACTTCTTGCAACGGCAGTGCCAGTGCATTTCTCGACACGGTCTGGTATTACTTCGTTCGTATTCCGCAACTCAGTCTGTCCTTCGTTCTATAGATGCTTCGACCGCACACAGTTTGGCACCCACTTTGCAACTGCCTGGTTTGGAGTTCATAGCAGGCTTGTCATGGCCTCGATATTCACCAGCAGACCGGTAGTGGTTTTGGTTTTGGTAGAGTACGGTTTCAACAAATATCACCCGTGAACACGGCTGAGGCGCAAATGGTTGTGATGTTACCTACATCTCCCTTACTTCGATGCGAACTTCGCCACCGTGTTCTCTCTTATGAGGCAGGTACTCCCACAGCCGGCAGGCAACAGATTCCGACCGCTGCGGCGCCACCGCCTCAACAATCCAGAATCCTGATGCATAAAAGTCAGGAGAAAACCCACGGAGAAACCCACATCGGCAGCTGCAGCCAGGGGTAGCTTCAGAAGCTGCGCCATGCGCGATTGGATCAGAACTCAGCCGCCCCCGGGCTCTCCGATGCCTACAGCTCCTCATGCCCGTCACCGCCGCTCGGCCCGATACCACCATCCGCCGCGCTCGCTCTGTCCGCAGAGTCTGCTGGGGGATCCGGCTGCTGCTCCGCTGCCTCCGCCGTCGCTGCCGCCTGTGCCGGCTCGGCGGACACGCCCTCCAGGGGTTCGGACTGTGTCGCCGCCGCTGCCGCGCCGTTAGCGACCACCTGGCGGACATGCACTCCGCCAGGCGCCGGCGGCTCGTAGTTTTGGTTCCTGGGCCACACCTGCCGCAACAGAGAGGCACGTGTCGTCAGTATCTGTCCATTCTTTTACAGAACAGGCTGACAGCGCCCTGAACCCTGCTTCCCTGAAGTCACGGAAGCTGCAATATTGCTCAATTCCAGTGGAAGGACATGTTGCCCTCCTGCGCTCCCCCTGCTTCCAGCATATCAGGTCCGTAGCGGACAGAGACACCGGGCAGAGCACTTTCGGAGAGCAGCGCCGCTGACACAGTCGTGCAAATCTCCCCACATTGCGTTGGTGCTGCCGACGTGACACTCGTGGAGGCAAACATGTACAGCGTACCTTGCGGCACGGTATGCATCCAATAGCACGGCCTACTTCACTGAGAAAGGGACTGCACCTTGTGGCGCAACGCTAGCGATGCCGACAGCTGCGAAATGGCGGCCAGCAGCGCGCGCTTGCGGGCGATGCGCCACTGCAGCAGCATCCTCATGTGCGGGTCCGCCTCTGCAGCAGGAAGAGTCATTGTGTTTCGTTGCGTAGTGGAAATCCCTGAGCGCAACAGGTAGGTGCTTGTGTTGCATCTGCAGGACTCATCATTGATCTGCATGCCGCTGCAGCAGGAGAGCACAAGCGCGCAATGTTCGCTAGGGGTCCAGTTCACGCAGCCGGCAAGTCTGGTCGGCCGTCGAGGCTTCATGCTTGAAGCCAGACTTCCAGAGCCCTCACCTTGTCCCATCAGAGCCAGGTCCTGCTCCAGCGTCGTCGGCAGCCCAGCGTAGATGCCCGCCAGTCGCTGCAGCTCCGCCTCCGTCGAGAAGACGCCTGTTGCGTTGCCTGCACGTAAGGGTCCTATTGTGCTGCCTTGGGGCCAGGTTGCTTTGGGATGCGTCCCACCTCTGTGGCTCGTGCAGCTGCCGGTCGCTGCCCAATGGTTAGTATTCAAATTTCAAATAGCATTCCAGCTACTGCCCCTTGGAGCGGCTGCGGTGTCGCCTACCTGTCTTTGCCCAGGTCTCTTGACCTTGTAATGCAGATCCGTATTCTCACTTGATCTTGCTTCATCAGGCTGCATTCTGCGTCATCTGAAGGCAGTCGCCGCCGCAGCCAGCACGAGCTCATGCCAGCAGATTCACACGAGCACATGAAACCCTGCAGGCGCCCCCGCTGCCTACCTGCCGCCGTTGCACCCTCGCGTCTCCCGCAGCGATGCCCAATGGGCATGTTTGAAACGGGAAACAACACGACAAGCCTTCCGGAATTCCCCCGGCAGGGCGCGCACCGTAGTCGGGCTCGAGCACCGGCGTGGGAGGGTACCCTGTCTGGGGGTGCGTCACGCTGCCGAAGCCTGCCGGCAAGTCAACGGTGCTCATGACGGGGGGCTCGCGGACGGGCACGAAGCCGTACACCAGCAGGCTCATGTCCGGGCGGTGCAGGTAGTTGTGTCCATAGTTGTTGGTCACCTGTTGCATTAAAGGGGGCCATGGACCGTCAGGAGGCGGCAGTGGCAGTTGCACTTGCTGAAAGGGTTGGGATGGAGCACTGGGGGCGCCGCTGCCTAGCAGCCGGCGGCCGGAGCGAGGCGAGCCACGAGAGGGTGACGCCAACCCGCGTCGGCGCTAAAGCATAATTCTCAGACGAGGGTTTGAAACGGGGGTGATGACAGCGCCCCATGCCAGCCGATGGTGCCGTTTCACAGCGGATGCTCACCTCTTCACCCTTGCGGATGCGCCGCTTGGCCAGCATGGTGAAGGTTCCATCGCCGTCCGGGTACTGCACCTCCGCGTTGCTGCCGGCGTCGTCCGGGCCCGCCAGTCCTGCAGCGCGGTGCATGCAGCGTTGACAGCTGCTGTGACTCTGCGCATCGCCGGCGCCGCAGTGAAGGTGGATTGCATGCCGGACGTGACTGTACTCCTGTCGCGGCCCGTTGCAACTGCTGCTGACATTTTTGCACAGCCTCTGTCAAGAGCCCCTCCAGCGGGCAGGGCACTGAGCCTAAACCCTGAACCTGGACAAGCAGGGCACTAAGCCTAAACCCTGCACCTGGACAAGCAGGGCACTAAGCCTAAACCCTGAACCTGGACAAGCAGGGCACTAAGCCTAGACCCTGAACCTGGACAAGCAGGGCAAGGCACTGACGAACCGACGGAGCCTAGACCCTGACCCTGGACAAGCAGGGCAAGGCACTGACGAACCGACGGCCCAGTCCTAGCCTCCCCTGCGACATGCAGCGTGCCAATGGCCATGCGGATGCTGCTCTATGCCCCGTGTTGTTTGCTCCTCTAGAATATGGCTTCGAGGTCAGGGCAGGAGCGCGCACCTGCGTCTGCGCAGTTGGCCATGTCGAAGACCGGCAGCAGCTGCATGTGCTGCTCGCCGTCGTGCAGCGGCGAGGGGTACCCGTACATGCGTGTCGCGATCTGCGGTGGGAAGCACCGACTGCAGTGAGGTGTCCGGCTTGCCAAGAAACGGCAGTCTTTGCGATCGCCACTGCACGACAGGACACCCATGCTTCTGCCGCATCGTGCACAGTCGACGTGCATGGAACGGCAGGGCAACGGGAGACAGATGGAGCATGCTGCCGTGTGGTTTGCTGCGCCCCTGCAGGACTGCTGCACCGTGCTTCCCGAAACAGACCCTGATGACAGATCCTGGATCCTGAGTGACGTGCCATTCGGCGGTCCTGTCCCTGGAGACAGTGAGTGGAGACTCTCACGCAGGCGACGGCGTGCTTGAAGGCGGCCAGCGACACCTTGATGGATGTGCCGTCCTCGTCGGGCCGCCCGTCGTCAAAGCCGGCCTCCCGCCACGCCGCCTCCGCCTCCTCAACACGCGACGACACGATGATTGCCTGCGCGATTGGAGCACCCAGCGGGGTACGCAGTCGGCAGAGCAAGTGGGAACAGAACTATCTGGGAAGGGAGCACATATGGTGACTGCATGCTGAGCGCTGAACGTCACACGAATGTGACGTGACATGAATGTCGCATCACTTGCATCAGTGACGCAGACTGCTGCCGGCCATAGCAGATTGTCAAACAGTGAGGCTGACTGAGGCTTCAGGGGCACTACGGAGTTGCAGGAAAGCGTCTCTGAAGAGTCGTACCAGGTCGTCGGACTGCGACTCAGCAATCATCTCTGGGGTCCACATCTCGGGCGACAGCACCTCTCCGATGTGCGGCAGCGTGTCGAGGAACGGCTTGAAGCTGGCATTATAGTCCCGGTCCGTGTGCATCAGCTTGATCCAGTTTGCCGCCGCGTCCTGATCAGCATGGACGGAAACTTGATGAAGCATCGAAGGCCGCGAGAAGGTGATGTGGTGCCAGTGCGCGCGTCGCCAATGCACGTCCTCAGACGACTCTGTGAACTCCAGTGCTGGTGGCCTACCATGCACAGCTACCTAGAAGCTGTGTAACAAGCTGCAGCACGAATGCAACCGCCAGCGCCCCCGCTCCATATAGAACAGCAGCAGCACAGGTGAACCAGCTACACCAGGTGTGCATGGGTACTTGCGACGGCACATGCCAGCTGCCGCGTGCTCACCGCCTGCCGGAGCGCACACGAACAGAGCTTCTCGCTTGGGCAACCGAGGAACAGGTTGCCAACGTCATACCCAGAGCGCACCGCTAGGTCAAGGCTGCGTGGCCCGATGTCGACGACCAGCTCCGGCGGCACTGACGCGACCAGGTCCCCTCGCTGCATGCGGCAGAACAAAAACAGTCGGAGCTGACCGCAGCCGCTCTTCCGATTGGCATTCGCAGGGCATTTGCGACAGTCGCTGAGCGATTCGCTGCTTCTTTGCAACGGCTGGAGGCTCAAGACTCAGTGCCCGCCACGCTGCCGGAGAGACGGATATCAAAATGTGCTGACATGATGCGAGCTGCTGCAGGCTTCTGTGGGTGTTCCCCCATGACTGTGGTGCAGGATCTGCTTGAAGGCGCGCTTGCCAGGAAAGTTTCGGCGCACCTCGAAGTCTTTGGTCGCAAGCGTCCCGCGCATGCAGCCGGGGCAGACCTCGCCCACTTTCAGGTGAGCCTGGCAGCAGACAGCAAAATGAGTTCGTGTTGAGGCCAAACAGGAAGTGTCAGAACCTGTATAATCACTGCTACTTCTTGTGGGCTGGAGTTCCTGGGACAGTTGCTGTGCCTCCCCCCTCTGCTGTACATCAATATGCCCCAACCACACAGCTGCAGAGCGAGGCACAAAGGTCAAGGTCATGCACACACAAGGAAACGAAACTCACCACGCCGCCGTGAGCGCGGACCCATTCCAGCAGCTGATATACTCGGCCGTTGCCAGTGAAGTAGCCCAGGTCGGCGCTTGCAGCGGCTGAGCCGCCCAAGTCCGACTGCTCGACCGAAGTGGCGAACTGCGCTGCTGTGCCTGAGCGCGGCACAGCAGCGGCAGGCGCGGCTGCGGCGGACTTGCTGCCCTTGGTGGCGCTTCCGGCGTCTGCGAGACATCATGCAGTGATGCGTATTCAAAAGCATTCTGATCAACCAGGCACCTCGCGATGGGTGTCGCAGCGGCATGGCACTTGATCGATCAATGCCCCGGCCTCTGTCCAGTGGCTGTGGCGGTGTCGACACGTGCAGCGAGATGGAAGAGATCGAGGATGCCTGTCTCGCTTGAGCAGTGCTCTAATATGGCTGCAGCAGCAGCATGCCTCTGCACACGAACTTGCGCGCTGGATCTTGCAATTCATGGTATGAGAGGCAAACGGCACACACCTGCCCCGGCGGAAGCTGATGCATTGCTCAGCGATAAGAACACGCACGTCAGCAGCATAGAGCGCATCGAAACAATCATGGTTTGTCTCGAATGTTGTGATCTGATTCACACGCTGGTTCTGTTGTCCGAAGAGCCGCGGTCTGAGAGTGTCTCCACTGATTATCAACGTTTCAGCAGCACTGAGGCGGATCGGAGACACGTTGCTGTCTTTGCCTTGGATCATCCTGAAAAAAGGCCTCTGGCTGTGACAGAGAGTTCAGTGGGAAGCTGAAATGGATCTCAAGGTCAGCGACTGCGGCTTGCCGGCAGCTATCAAGTGCTTCATGACAACAACAAGAATCGCAACGATCTTGCAAACGATGCGGCTGCATCAATGATGTTCTGAGGTGCAACACGTCAGCACTGCGTTTTGTCGTACAGACCCTTCGAAGTCACGCCTCAAAGAATCGCTGTCAGCAATTTCATATTACAGCATTGGCGCCAAGCCGCGACTTCACTACCTAGACTCAAATGCAGACGCTTCTGCGGCATGCGCGGCGACGGCGTTGCCACAGCAACGTCATCACAAGTTCAGCACTTCACAATTGCACTTCACGACGTCACAGACAGGCTTCAACGAGATTGGTACAAAATTCGTCAGTCACCAAGCGAAAGCGGTGATTGCGTCGCAAGTATCCAATGTAAGCGAGGTAGGTAGTCATCAACGGTCCAACCGCGCCCCCACGCTCAGAATCGGCGCTGCTACGCGCTGCATCACACCGCTGCCTCTGGCTTGCGGTAGCCAGTGCAATGCTCCGCCCGCCAACCTGCCGCTGCCGGCTCCCACTGCGGGTGCCCGTCGCCTTTGTGACAGCGGCTTTGAGCCCGGCGCCTCAGTCTGCAAGCTCCTGCAGACACAGAACACGAGGAAACTCATTCGCCCACTCTTTGATCGTCAGCATGCCCAGCGCCACGCATCAGCCAGAGGGACCAGGGGTCAGGTAGGATGCGGCCGTCATCTGCTCTGCAACTCATTCTTGGTGGTTGCCAATCAGTCCGTCTGCAGATGCTGCTCGAAAGCATGGCAGTCCGTACCGCATTGGGCTTCCCAGAACGGCAGAATGCTGGTGGTTCAAGCTGGCGCTTTCAAGCACACCGCACCTCCTGCAGCTCGGCCAGGAAGGAGGTGATGCGGGTGTTTCCGTCCAGGCCGCCCTCCCCGCGCGAGCGCGTGCGCATGTCAACGACCACCTCGTCAGGGTTTTGGCCCGCGGCGATGCGAATCGTGAAGTCCTCCTGCAGCGCGGCGGGGGCAGGCTTCTGACTCTTTGTGCTGCTCGAAGCATAGGCAGCGAACTTCTCATCCAGCAGCATGGTTTGATGACTATGTCGCCATGGGGTTCACACAAACTGGGTCAGGCGTCGTGCAGCGCTGTGCAACGACAATGCGTCTGCAGTACATTTGCATGTACATGCCTTCTTCCGTCAGAGCAGCGGAGACAGCAGGGAGTGCACCTTTACGCGCATGAACAGCGAGGTGTAGAAGCCCTCGATGGAGCCCTCCGGCGGGCCTTCCTGTGAGTACGAAAGGCTGATCGCGTGCGGCGCATCATGGCAGGCCAGATATGCTCATACATTGAAGAGACTGAGCATGTGGATCAACATTGATGCGCATTCTGCGCTGGTTTGCTCAGTGCTGGTCTGCTCAGTCCACTCAAGGCCGTAACTGGCAGCGGCCACGCACCTCGTGGGTAATCTCCCACCGCGTCATGCTGTTCGCTGCTGCCTCCGCAGATTGGAACACCTCATTCAAGCTCCTTCCTGCAGGCAGATCATGCTTTAGAAAGGTACCTCAGCTGATCACACAGCAAGTCTTGCGCGCCGCGGCACTCCCCATGTGTAACACATGTGCAGCGGAGGCAAGGCATACAGAGGATGAGCACAGTTCATCACAGCCCTTCCTCCTCGACACAGGAACCTTGGATGACTGCTGGCTTGAGTTCTGGAAACTCCGCGCGGATGGTCTCCTTGAAGTCCCCCGGAATGGGCCGGTCCTCTCCCTGCCCATTGGCACGATGGCATCCACATCCCGGGGTTTATTGCATTCGAAGTCCAAAAGCCAAGTGAGCTGCCGCAAGTGGCGCGATTCGGTGCGGCGTTTACGTCGTGCCAATCGAGCGTGCAAATGGTGGCGTCGCAGCACCATGCCTGAAGTTCATAATGCCCGAACACCACTGAGCCCCGACGTACCTTGCGGAAGGTCGGTGGGTTGTCCAGGTCAGTCGAGAATTTGTTCAGCTTGGATTTGTCGATAGGAGGCATCGGAGGAGGCTGTGTCTGGTCACCTAGAAACGTGTTCAAGGTGCGAGACAGTTACAAGTACCACTCAAAGAGTACTGAAAGCTGGTATCTGAGCTCTTCCGCGACGTCACACGTTGAATATAACCAGCACCGATTCGCTTGTTGGATTATAAAGGTGACGCAAACGCGGTGGCCACTTTGACCAAGCTCCCTGCACCACTCAAGGGCAGAATTGACACTCGAACAGCAAAGTGGGGCTCTGTCCTTGCGCCGCAGGCCGCGCGAATTCGTACTGAAGTTGTAGATCTGTCACCCCCTCGCTCCGCTACGTCCCTGCCAAGGCTCGCCCAGGCAGCGGAATTAGCCGCGGCACTTTGCTGCGCAGCCGCAACAGCATATAGCTTGCAGGCGACATCAAATCCCATTGTTTTGCAGTGCCAAATCGGGTACTTACGATATACCTGCAGCGGGCATCACCTTCTAGCGACTTCAGCCGACCCTTGGTGAGTCAGGTGGCTCATATGTCTGATCGCACAGGCCCCGATTTTGCGCTGGTCGATCTGCTTCCCCCTGTTTCACAATCACCTGTCTGCAGATCACTTCATGCTTGCATCCCTGGACCTGCAACACCGCATCAACGACAACAGCAACCTGCTGTTGTACCGCGACTGTGCGCCACTGCGCAGGTAGAGGAATCGATCGCCTCCAAACCCTCACCAGAGCTGACACCAAATGGTACCTCATGCAGACTTTGCGGGACATCTGCGAAGGCACAGCCACCGCGCTTCCCCTTCCCACACCTGCTGTCATCCACGGTGAGCAGTACCGCCTCCGCTGGCAGCATTCCACTGCAATTGCAACAGATCAGACCACTGCTGGCAACAATGCGCCTTTCCTCTAAGGCATCACAAAGGGCATATTTTGCTGGTGCTACGCAGCATGTGGTCTCCACGCTGTAAATGCATGACGAGGTTTGAGGGTGCGCCTTCAGTACTCGCGTCTGACTTCACCAACTGCAGGCAGACCCCAAATCTGTGTGGGCTTGCCACCAGCAGGGCGCCACGGTGTCGTTGACGCTGCGAAGCCTCTTCAACCCGGCAGCGGCAGCTGCACAACACACAGACACATATCTGCAGCATGGCAGTGGAGTGTCCGTGACCGCTCCTAACATTACCTTCCATTCCGGGCGCCGCTTGCATTGAGGGGCCTGCCACCGATCGCCATCACCGACAGCAGTCGTCTGGCTCGTGATGAACGCAAGCAACAGTGTGGGCCAGATTCGGCGCCGGCGCATCCTGCGGAAACTGGTGCCGGCCGCCATTCTGACGCCGCTTGTCGCGCTTGCTGTGTTTGTGGCGGCGGCCTGGAACAACATACTGAGTGATGGGGGGCACACCTTCCGCTGTGACCTGGGCTGGCGCGCCACAAAAAACTGCGACGCCTTTGGGTGAGCCTGCACGACTGCCCCTTGCTCAGACTCTGGAATATGAGCTCTGTTTTTTTCACGACATGCCTGGAAAGGAGTATCAGGTGCGTCTGCGTCACCTGGCGCCGTTTGATGAAAGGAGATGAGCGGGATGACCGACACGCATTGCGAGCCGGCCGATCCCGATCCTACCTGCAGGGCTGGAAATCAGCGTGTCCCATGATCCATCTCAGGCCGAGGATGAAGCTTTAGTGGGGGATGAGCGCTGGACAAATGCGGTTTCTTTGCGGCTGCGTGCAGGCAGCTGGACCCTGCGGGGCACCGGGACTGCCACGCCAACATCCCCACCGGCGAGTCTGGCTGGTGCCACTGCTCTCAGGGCCTGGCAGTGCGGAGGTGGGCAGCTTGAAGCTTCGATAATTTCCACATTCTGCAGGTCGCAGGCAATCATCAGCACGTGAAGGGCTGTGCCGCTGCTTCTAGGCGTGTCCATACATGGCTGCACCGCTGCTGCCAGGCGTGTCCACACAGGCCGCGGCTGCTGGCACGACATGCATACAGCAGCAGGCCCTATCGAAATGCACGCTATGTGAACAGTATAGTATACTGTTCATATTTTGACTCTCTCGTCATCTTTGTTCGTGGCAATGTGCGGCAGGCATGGCTGCGAAACTCGGCCAGTGATCAACTGCCGCCGCGCATGTGAGGAGCTGAACCGCAGCTCGGTGATGGCGCAGCGGCGGGAGGCGGATTCGTCGGAGCACATCCAGCAGCTGCGCGCTGGCGCTCAGCCTGAAGGCAAGAATCGGTGCTTGCATCAGGTCTGCAGTGTCGCAGAGTGCACCAGGCTGTCGCCAAACCGAGTGCTTGCACAATGCCACTCAGCGCAGCATGCCTCAATGCAGAGCAAACCTGTCGCCTCGCCTGCATCCCGCTCCACTGTCCAGTCATCTGCTGATGCTGCCCTGTCCTCGTGCAGCTGCAGGCCCGAGCTCACTGCAGTAGGAAAATCTCTGATGCAGCGAAAGTGACCCTGCTGCAGGCTGGCGCTGGCGTTCTGGTGACCTGCAGGCGCTGACAAACACTGCCCGGTGCCAGCTCCTGCGCGGCATCCAGTCTTCTCCCGGCATGGAGGCGGTGCCACACCGCGTCTCCGGTGCGCGCAATCATGTAGATCTACACTAGATCTACACTCTAGAGTCGTCCACCAGCACAGTGAACGCTCGAAAGCAACGCAACCTCAGTGATAAAAGATCTCCTGCGGCAATATACCCGCACAGCAGCAGGCTGGCGCACTGTGTGCTGCTGAAGGTTGTACATGCAATTCATCAGCGGGTGCTGGGGACACCGAGCAGGGAATCAAATTTCGAGTACCTGTTTCACAGTGGAGGCTGCAGTGGAGGCAGCGCTGCAGGAGGACTTCCACCCCTGGGCCGGCGGCTTCAGCCGTGCAGACGTGTGGAAGCTGACGGAAGAGATAGCCTCCACCAACGTGCAAATGGTGTGGGAGGTGCGATTCGGTTGGCCGCGAGATCTTGTCGCACAGCGTATGGTGGCATTAGGAATTCCTCAGCCATTGCAGCAGAGGGTAACAGCACTTTTGGTGCCGATAATGCATCAACTTTGATTAGTTCATACAGTTCCTTATAGCCCCAGAAGGCATTCCCCGCACCACGCACATCAAAAAACATTCCCCAGGCGAAGGAACCGCCAGCGGACCTTTTGCAAATGCGAAACATTCATTCTGTGTGCAGGTGAAAAACGGAACCTTTGGCTGGGCAGACCGCACAATGCATCCGAACTGCAGTCAAGCCGCTGGCATCCACTGGGCGCAAGACGAGCCGTGCATGATCCTGGATGCCGCCGGCGGGTTTACCGGCGCCGTCCATGGCGTCGACCGTGAGCATTCGAACGACTTACAATGCACCTCGAGAGCGCCTCACCAAGTGCCTTTCGGCAGCCAATGGAACAATCATAAAGTGCAGTGTCGTGGAGATGGTGTGGGCATTCAGTAGTTGCATCTGAACAGCTTGCATTGTCCTCCATTGTCTGTCCAGTTGTGCTGTGCACGTTCAGTTTTGCCCGATGTTGCCGAGCGCCACCGAAAAAACATCCACGCTGAGGCGACTGCGGTGCGTTTTCCTGCTGCGCATCGCAGGCCTGTTCTGGCTGCTGTATGTGGAGCTGCAAGCGGGCGTTGCGGAGGGCCTGCTGAAGCTGCCTGACTGCCTGTTCCTGCTGTCCGTCTTCGACGCGCCCGCCATGTGCCCCGGCGGCGCGGGCGACACGCCCAGCTGCGTAGCGCCGCCACTGACGCTCATCCGCCACGACGGCTACCAGGTGCATGCCTGGGAGGATAGCCCTTTGGGGATGAGCTGGTGTTGATGCTGCGGCATTGTTCATGACAATGTTCATGACACTAATCGCCTGTGGACACCGGGACGGTCGATGGTGCTGGCTTGACGACCCTGCTATTTGATGTGAGTACGGCTCAGGGCAGCTGGGACATTGCGACCTACATTCAGCTTCTGCGGCGCACAGTTCTGCTGTGCACGTGGCGCAGCTTCATTTCGGTATAGCATCAGCATCCGCCTGCTGCCGCGCAGCATCGGTATCGAGCGGAAGCAGAAGCTGGTCATTCTGCCTGCAGGAGGTGCCTGTTCCGGTGATGTGGGGCGTCCAGCACGACAGATACGACTGGCCCTGGGAGCAGAAACAGGTGCGTGGCAGACCTGGAGAATGAACCTAACAGCAGCTTTCTCGGATCGGCGACACCAGCGCAGACAGAGCGTGGAGTGGCTGCATCATCAAAGTGCCTGCCAGTGAGAATGCGCACTGCACATGAACCGCAAGGACTGCAGAGCATACCACAGGAGCGCTGTCAGGAAGCAGCACTCTCAAGTCCAGCGCCCACAGCGCTCAATGTTAGGAAAGCCGAAAGTGCAGATAGCACTCCAGTGCAGAAAGCGCTCAAGCCCTTTCATGATGCAGACGAGCCTGACATATGTGTTGTCACGTCTCTGCAGGAGGTCGCCTTCTGGCGGGGCACGCCGTACTGCTGGCCCATGCCGCTGGGCGGCCACGAGCACATCGCCTGCAGCCGCGCGTACCTGGACGAGCTGTCCAAGCAGCACCCCGACCTCATCAACGTCACCGTGAAGGGCTCGCACGGCGCCAACTTTGACGAGGTGCGCATTCCTGGTTCGTTGTCTCAATCGTCAGCTTCAGGCTGTAATGCCGCCTTTCGCTAGTGCCGACCAGCTCCACTGTCGCCGTCACGCAACAGCGCCAGCGCACACTGCGAGTACTGGACAGGATGCCGTTGATGTATGTCAGATATATCAAGAGCTAAAGAGCACACCGCGAAGCGCCCTCCAGCCCTTTCGGACAGATTGAATACCTTGTGCTTTTGCTGCCATGGTGTCTCCAGCATCCAAGTGGCGTTCATGATGCCTGCAGGTCAAGTGCAAGCGTCCACCGCTGGACATTGTTCTTTCATGCATCATGGTGTCAGCGGCTGCTTGTGGGCTGCAGGTGCCGGAGGAAGAGCACACGAGGTGGAAGTACCTGGCGCACCTAGACGGCTATTCCGCTTCCTACCGCCTGTCCATGCTCCTGCACGCCAACAGCGTCGTGCTGAAGCAGGCGCGCCACTGCAATCTGCCATAACACATGCATAACACATTTCGCATGACATTGCGCAAACCTGCTGTGTCGGCATGCTTCCGCTTCTGGTGCGACCGTGCGTCGTCTGGAGCGAGCTGGCTGTGATCGGCAACTCCACGACAGACGGCAGGTCCGCCTTCGTACTGGGATTGGGCGCATGGTTTTCCTGTGAACATGGCAGCTCTCGCACGTGCGGCGTCGCCAGTGTGAGCAAGTTTAACCTGTCTGCAGGACTCGGCCTGGTCCGAGTACTGGTACCGCTTTGCGCGCCCCTGCTTCGAATTCATCCCATTCTGGACGCGCTCCCCCGACGACCTGCTGGATGAGGTGTGGCGGTTCTCATTCGTTCACAAATAGATTCGTGTCAGTCTGCGGGCTTGACCACCGCGTTCTGATGCGTTTTGGAAAAAAATGCATCTCCGGCGTGGTGTTGCAGCCCTCTTCCGCAGTTGCAGCCACAAAGAGGCTGCTGTGTTCGCAGTACCCATCAGCAGCAGCGAGACTCAGCAGCAGCAAACAAAGCGTAGCATAACAACAAGGCACGGCCCATCAGTTCACTCAAGTGGGGACTGAGGTTGTATGCCTCACACCCGCAGGTCCTGTCCCTGCGCCACGCCGACGGCTTCGCGAAGCAGGTGGCGGCCACCGGCCAGGCGTTTGCGCTGCGGCACCTGAACCGCCTGGCGCGCTTCCGTTACTGGCAGGCACTGCTGGACAGGTACGCGACCCTGCAGCGGGACGCGCGGCTGCCGCCGCCAGACGGGGGGACCCTTGGGTGATTTGGCGGAGGCAAGAGGGGTGGGGACGGATCCAGCGGAGGTAAGGCAGCGGACGCGGCGACAACAGCGGAGGCCGCGGCTGCTGTAACAGATGTGCCGCGACATTGAGCGGACCCGAGCAAACTGTTTCAGAACTGCGATGTGGCCAGTGCCAGGCATGGTTATGACTGTGCGTTGAGCCTGGTGATGTGAACCCTGTGCATTCATCTGTGTGTGTCGTCTCTTGTATCCTTTTGAAAATCCCTTTTCTTGATGAGTTTGACTGAGGGTCTCCTGTACATACGGGCCTGCTGCTGGTAAACTGTGCACAAGTGTGCGTGCAGCACACCCGGCATGCCGGCAGATTGATTTGTGGCGCTGCTTCTGTCGCAAATGCCCTATCGTGCTCTTCGCCATCGCTATTACATTGCAAAACCTCACGTGCTCGATTCGCATCGCACGCAGTTTGGCTTCGGCATTGCGAGGGCTGGCGCCACTGCTCTGGAGTCCCGCGGCAAACGGCGGTCATTTGTAATGCTGCACACATCTCATGACCGTTTGCATAGCCCGCATTGGCGCATGCGCAAGTACTCAGTGCACTGCTCTTGGCATCCTCGTGATCGTGTCTGAGCTGACTCACAGCGCAAGTTCGTGCGGAACAGCCGTAAACATCCTCATAGATTCAGGCGTTCTGGAGCTCCGACGGCATCAAATTGTGACTTCGTTCGATATCGAGAGTCTCAAGCGGTGCATCCGCTTGGGCGTATCACAACGCTCAGGATCTGCCGATTGGCATTCGAGCCTGCCTGTCCTGCATTGATTCGCACATAGCAGCAGCAAAGTCGGCACGGCTGCCGGCCGTGCTGCTCGACGGCAGCATGGGCAGCATCTGCGCCGAGGGTGCTGCAATCGCAGAGCCAGACGCAGGCCGCGCAGGTAAGCACCGTGCATCACGAGTGAGGCGGGGCACTCTGCGAGTCCCGTCTTGTCACAAACAAGGCTTAACATGTAATCCGGCCACTACTGTGGTCCTTGCATGCATGTCATTCAACTCCTGTCCTGTCTTTGTGCTGCTGCCTGAGCCAACTTTTGCTATGCTGCCGTCATGCAGAGTCCAAGGGGGTGTCGGCGCTGAGCATCTCGCTGCCGCAGCAGCCAGTCCAGCACGTGCGGTGCCGAATAGCAATCGACATCGGCGGCTCCCTGTCAAAGCTGGTGTACTTCACGCCGAATGCAGCGGACAGCTCAGGGGCGGCGGCAGCGCCGGCGGGCGAAGGCAGCGGTTACGGCCGCGGCAACCGCAGCCCAGCGGGAGGTGCCGTGTGCCCACACTGAAGCTCAGTCATAGCTGAAGTCTGCTGTGGAGTGCACACATGCTGGGTGCTGTAAGCGTGTTGCACGCATGGCTTTCGTGAAGCTTTGCACCAACAACGCGCACTACACACTTGAAATCACATGTCCAAGCACGCCATTTGAAGAGTCAGGCACCACTCCAGTGATACACCACTCACTTGCGAATTGCCGCAGGCACGCTTCACTTCGAGAAGTTTGAGACGTCTCGCATGGACGCGGTCATACGCTTCATCGAGGAGAAGGGTCTCCTGCGGCGGGACGGCGCCGGCGATGGCAGCAATGCCCACAGCGGCAACAGTGACGGCAGCAGTGGCAGCGGGCGGATATACGCCACCGGCGGCGGCGCCTTCAAGTTCGCCGCCAAGTTTCAGGTGGGCAGTGTGCGCCAGAGAACACGAGGCCACCAATTGCTCAGTAAAGTTGGCCATATGACAAACAAATCCTGCAGCCCTATGAATTCCGCTGTGAGCCAGCGAGGTTGTACGCTTGGACCTCTGAGCTGGTCTCGACCTGATGTGATCGCCAACAGCAACCTCTACCTCGTCTGAACCTGTCGACTGAACACGACTGCAGCGCCGCCCTGCTGCCTCGGAAATGCTCGCGAATATCAATCCAGGGGCGCCTTGGCGCGCGGCTAGAGACGGCCGAGATGAGCTACCAGTCATGCGACTGCCACCTTCAAGACATTCGAGTTCTGAGACCCCTGTCTGCCTTTCTCGCAGGAATGTCTGGGCACAAAGCTGGAAGAAGGGCGACAAGATGGAGTGCTGCGTGCTTGGCCGCGTGTTTTTACATGGTCCCGCTTCTTTTCATGTGCGACCACCAGAAGCGACTCTCTGCAGTGCCGTTCCAGGAATGCCTGGGCGTGAAACTGGAGAAGGGCGACGAGATGGAGTGCTTGGTGGGCGGCTGCAACTTCCTGCTGACTTCTGTGCCGAGGGAGGCGTACACCTTCCGCAGCGGCGCGCACGCCTACATCGACAAAGGTGGGCGGGGATTCCGTGACGTACCTGTGTCGATGTTCACAGGCTGCCTTGCTGCCGCTCGCCTGCGGCCGCAGCAGCGGAAACCAGTGCATCTTCCGCCGCAGCTCCGGCAAGCAATGGTAGGTCGGCAGCTGCACTTCACGTATGCAACCGTGAGGAGCAGCAGCCTCCCAAGACGAAGCCGGTTGCAGGAGAAACAGAAGCTGCAGACATGTTCAGGCCGTCCGGCAGTAATGGCCAGCGTATGCAGGCGTTGTTTGCTCTTCCGACACTGGTTTCTGTTTGCGTGTGCAGCTAATGGCGATGCCTACCCGTACCTGCTGGTCAACATCGGCTCGGGCGTCAGCATGCTGAAGGTGCGTGCTTTAGAGGACTGCATCTGCTTGCTCACCAGCACTGGTGCTGACAGGTGCTGAGGTGCTGACATATCACAGAACATGATTCGGATGTGCAGTTTCCGCAAACGGCGCATCCGGCGCAGCCTTCCTGCTTTACCCGCTATCATGGGCAGCCTCCGCTTCTACTCTTTGCCGTCGCCAAAGTGGACCTGTGGGGTCACGAGCGACTAGTAAGGCAGAAATTCTCACACGCACAGGTGTCTTCGCCGACGCAGCATGAACGCGTCAGCGGCTCGGCGCTCGGCGGTGGCACCTTCACTGGGCTGTGCCGCCTGCTGACCGGGGCGCGCACCTTCGACGACATGCTCGCGCTTGCGGCAAAGGGCGACAACACGAAGGTGAGGGACTGCGCCTCGATTCAGCTGCGTGCAGTCAGGCAGCCATGCCCATGGGTTGAGGACGCTTGCGGGCAGCTGCTTGCAGCAGGGGATTCACACTGAGATCCTGTTTCGAGGCAGCTTGTCAAGACATGCTGGACGAATATCGTCGCTGGCGGTCTTTCGAATGATTGCTTGACGACTTGCTGCCGAATTGCGCACAGGTGGACATGCTGGTGGGAGACATCTACGGGAACAGGGACTACTCAAAGTGAGGCGGTGCAGTGTTTGTTGCTGTTTCAACCGCCTGCTGAGTCACAATAAAACAGCCTCAACATCAACGCCGTTACCGCATCGGCGCAGCATTTCTTTGCATTTACTGCCAGGCTGGCCGCTGTGTGTCACGAGTGTCATGACAAGCCTTCATGGTGCTGCAGGATCGGTCTGTCAGCCGAGACCATCGCCAGCAGCTTCGGGAAGATCGTCTCGAGTGCGTACATCCGCTGATGCAGTATTTGACGTCTGCATCTGCCAGACGCTAGTACCCTGGCCTAAGGCATATAGCCATCCTCGACGGACTGGTCACTTAAGTCATTGGACTTCTGCTGGCACCGCAGCTGACAAGACCCTGGAGGACTGTGAGCCTGCGGACATTGCGCTGTCGCTCGTCCGTATGGTCAGCTATAATGTGGCGCAGGTGCAGTCCTCGCCCACTTGTCGCTCTGTTTCAGGACAGCCATGCCGTAGCAGCCGCTGCATCGACCAGCATTGCAGCCCCTGGAATCAAAGTCCACACAGGCGTACCGCTGCCTGCATTTTGAAGTCGTCACCCTGACAGGTCGCCAGACCACTTCCTGGCAATCATGTGTCGGTACAGCCGACCTTGAGTTGGCTCAGGTGTCATTCGCTGATGTCTTCCTATGCTGCTGCGCAGATCGCGTACGAGGTTGCGACGACGCACGGCCTGCGGCGGGTGCTGTTTGGCGGTTTCTTCATCCGCGCCAACGGCTTCACCATGGAAACCATCGAGTTCGCCATCAACTTCTGGTCGAAGGTGCGTCGGCTGCCACAGGGTCGGCGACGCTCGCAGCCACCCTGCGCCGCGGTGCCCATTTGACTGCGCGCCCTCCAAAGCCGGCCAGCAATGGCAGTCGGTCCTTGACCGTGGGCGCGTCCGCTGTGCTGCAGGGTCAGATGGCGGCGACGTTCCTGCGTCACGAGGGCTTTCTTGGAGCTGTCGGCGCGTTCATTGGCGCCAGCGCGTGACGGGCAAACCACACGCAGCTGGGTCTACACATGATGAGGGATTGTATATGCCTTCCAGGTGCTGCTCCATGCGGCCCCCTCAGATGCGGAACTCGCCCTCAGTGGCTGCTCTGCTGGGTGTCTCAGCTGAAGTGCAGGGAGGCCGCTGCTCATCAGACAGCGCAGCAGCCACGAAAGAGCGCCGATGTAGTGTGCCTGTGGCGCCGAGCGGACCCTTGACAGTCCGAACTCGTGGAACCTTGCCACCATGAACTGCTTATGGGCGGTGAATTAGCTCAGCTTTGGACTCTTGGCAATGAGTAATGTATAGGTATGCGTCCAGTCGGCGAACGCACTGGCTCTTCGAGTTTTTGACGCGCATGCAATGGGCATTCAGCATAGTTGACGAGTTTCTTTTCGTGTGATAGTCAAAATAAGATGGCCCGACATATTCAGACAACGCCAGTATGGATAGCCAGCGCATGCACAATATCACACACAAGTCAACAAGATTCCATTTGCAAGATTCTACGGTCCTGCACGTGGCAGACAGCTTCCGTGCAAAATCCCGCCGAACCTGGTCAAACTCGGGCCATTTACTGCGGCACACTTTCATTTCCAGCCACCATCCCTTCGAATTCGACAACCAGGCCGCGCATCACCGAAGATGTCGGGCGTCACGATTTCCAACATCGAAGCAAGCTTCCTCCGGGACCAGGACTGGATCGGCGATGTGCGCACTACCCCGCAGCTGCATGTATCGGTCATTGGCGATCGGCCATTTGTGTACACCAATTGCTCTGCTCATAAACTGACATAGCTTGCTTGCATGCTGCGGACCGCCGTGCCGAGACACGGCGGTCGCTGTCGGTGAACTTGACCCTCTCAAACAACAATGCGGCTGGTCCTGTACTTGACGATGCACCCTCGCCAGCTTCTGGCCGCCAAGCGGATGTATGCGTGCATCACCTCTCCCAACGCAGCCAGCGACCCGTGCAATGATTCTGGCGCAGATTGTGGCGCATGTGTAGGTGTTGCCTCAGATATCGTCCGGATAGCCTGCTCGAGCTGTGACAGCCTCACGCCAAAATCTCATGTTTCCGAACGTGAAATGGCAGCCACAGCTCACCCATCCCCCTCCGGTCATGTGCGCGGAGGCGCCGGGCACCAAAGGCTGCTCTCTTCCCGTCCAGCATCCACGACACTTGTTTCCGTGCCACAATATAACTGACGAAGTCCTGTTGTGCGACGCGCAGATGAGCCCCTACCTGGAGTTTGAGACATCCGACGGCGAGTCCGCCAAGACGGAGGTGGCCGAAGACGCCGGCGAGAGCGCCTCCTGGCCCTTGCCCATTCAGCTGAACGGCTCCAGCTCTCCGATCAAGGTGTACCCCTTTGTCTCCTGCTCCCCAGCGAACTAACCATGCCACGAATGGGAGGCGTGGCAGCGGCGCACAACAGCCTGCCTTCTGCGCCCTGGTGAAATGCTGAAACATGTGCGACGACGACACTGCTGCCTTCAGAAAGCCACAAACTCACGCTGCGCTGCGTCTCTGCTCGGCGCCCATGTTTCACTCACACATCGTGGAGCGCCCTGCGCCGCACCTCCCTGGCGGTCCTCCCACATGACGACACCGCTCAGACCAACTGATATCGGCTGCGTTGCTGGGCCTCGGCGCGCAGGTGACGGCCAAGGCCAGCAAGCTGGGATTCGACAAGACCATCGGCACAGGCAGCGTGTCCACCGAGTACGCAGGTTCCGGTCCGCAAACGGTGGAGCTGATGAGCGAAGACGGCAATAATGTGGGCCAGGTGCGCACATAGAACTTTTTTTATAAAAGCATTGCGGCGGATGACGGTGTGCTGGCACCGCCGCATGCAGTTGTTGTAGTGCACATGCTCACCACCCCGCCATGCTGGTGCTGTGTTCTGGTATAACGGGTTTGTCAGGAAATTCACATCAGCAGAGACACAGGCGAGAGCCAGCGGTCACAAATCGAATCGTCAGGGTTTCATTCGGGTTTTCCACTGCTGCCGGCGCGCAGGTGACGCTGCAGATCGAGGGCGGCAGCTCTGGCGGCGGCGGTGGATATGGCGGCGGCGACAACAACGAGGGACGCCGCGAGATGGAGGGCGGCCGCCAGCAGGTGAGTCAGGCAGGTTTTTAGTCTGCAATGTCACAAGGAAGCTGGAACTGATCATGATGTTTGCATGGTGTTGGTCCACCAGCTCAACAGAGCTACACTGGTGAGTCAACCTGCAAGCCTAGCTTGGCCTTTTTTGCAACTGACCTGCAACCCTGACTTTCCCTTATAACCCTAAACCCTAAACCCTGAACCCTCATAACGCATGCCCCGGAGGTGGCGATACAGCGCTGTGCAGCAATAATGGTCCTATGCAGCGGTACACACTGATGCTGTTCCAACATGATCATACACATAGCTTGATGATTGACAACACGAGGGACCGCATCCTTGGGTCGCGCAGGGCTACGGTGACGAAGGCCGGCAGCAAGGCGAGTACGGATCTGGCGGCCAGAAGGGCGAATACGGATCTGGGGGCGGAGACCAGGAAAGTGGCTGTCCTTTGTTGTTGCACTGCATCCAAAAGGTTCAGGCTGCACAGACCGTGGTTCTCATTGGGCAATGGCTTCTGAAGGTGCGCCTGACGAAAACTGGTGGTGACATCGACTGCATTGATGCAGGGCTATGGCGGCGGCGGCGGTGACACGGCTGAGTACGGCTCTTCTGGCGGTGGCCAGGCCAGTAGATTTTGTTATGCTCCATGAAGAGTCGAAATGTTCACGGCTTTGCTTTCGTATTTGGCATGCAGCAGCTTGTCGGGAAGCGATTCCTGCTGCTGCACCAGCTGCAATATGTCTGCCTGTGATGAATGCATATGCAGAGCTGTGCTGCCCGAAGTGGCGAAGCAGCCTCCAATCACACTGGATTATTAGCATTCATTCCCATGCTGGGCTGTGGAGAACATCCAGCTGGAACTGTGCGGCTGATTGGAATGGATCATACCATTATGCTCACTGCGTATTGATCAGGACCAGCAGTACGGTTCTGGTGGCGGTGGGTACGGCGAAGGCGAGCAGCGCACCTCCGACTACTGAACGCACACCGGTGAGCTGCTTTGCGGTCATGTGGCCTCGATGTAGACTGCTGCTCAAAAATCCCAGCCTTGCAGGCTGTCATGCTCGTTGGGGTGCAGAGTCACAGCCGAGCCACAGCAATGAAGCCGTGCCGTCTGTCGCATATGTACGACCTGTTGACATGTGCATACGCCTGAGCGGTCGAACAGCCTGAACAGAGCCCTCCCAAGTCTGTAGACACCTGGTATGTGATTTGATGATGTGGGTGCGGTACTGGCTGCAGGCACCACGTCACAGCATGAAGTCAGACGATCAGCCATCAAGAGTTGGCGCAGACGAGACCAATAGCGCTGTGTGACCAGCTGGCGCCTCATAACTCATGGTTCACGAGATGCAATCGTCCTGAGGGATTAACTTCGAATTTACTCTAGGGTGATCACGCGGCCTCACAGCACTCCTCGTCTGAAGACCAACATTGCTGCGAGTTCAGCATGTGCTTCGCTCAGCTGCGCAGAAATAATCGCTGCATGATGTTTTCAAAATGGGCTCATACTCCAAGTGGTTGGCGGCGCATCTTCATTCTGCATTGAAGAATGGAATGGAATGTTACGATGAGTCTTCGAACAAATGAGATCGATGGGCATGACTCGAAAAGACTTCATTTGTTCTGCCGTGTGCTGCATGTAAGTGTTGCAGCTGAAATGCTCTTACCTGCTGCATGGGCGCCCATGCACCGGCGCCCATCCACCGCCGTAGTCTGCCGGCAGACTACGGCGGTGGCACGTCGCTCGTTGGCCAATCCATGGATAATCATTCTCTAGTATCGCTCCTGATGCAGAACGAACGCTTGTTCGGTTTCCGTTCTCCCCCTCGACCTCTCATGACCTGCACTGAGCGATTCACGGTGCACAGAAACCTGCGCTGCTGGAATCGCCCAGTGGTGCATGAAGTGCGTTGGAAGTGACATCTACACGGCAGTTTGCTGAGATCATCGACAATCATGCAAAAACTTCTGACCATCTTCCTTTTGAACCTCGTACAAGCTGGCATGCTCTTGATCACAAATCTGCACCTCCACAGATTACCATCCTACCACGCTTTGTTCCGCCATTTCAACCTCGCGGCGGCGGCGGCATCATGACAAACGTTGTGATTTCCACCATCGAAGCCGACTTTGCGCAGGCCAGTCCGTCGCTGCACGACAATCTCAGCAAGGTGACAATCCGCACCGCCACTCTGTCACGCAGCCAGGTCAAATGCCCTGCTTAACAGCTGCGACAGTAACGACTTTGCTGGTCGGCATCAACCGCCTTTCGCAATACGAGATAGCGTTTAGCGACGATGGCGTGACGCTGGCCAGCTGGTGCACGGCCTCGCGTGACGAGCCCATGCTGGCTGGTGAAGCCACAGCCGCTTGCCGACAAACTCTCAATGAAAAAACTTAGCTGTGTGAGCGCTTGATTTGTGCCGATCTGCATGCATAAACTTGTGCACTGTCGATTTCATAACCTGGCAGTGTGCCTGGGGCATCTGTCGCTCTTGGCAGCACGCCAGGAAGAAGGACGACCATCAAATGAATGATCGGCTTCAATCAGACGCCAGTATTCATCGTAAAGTTCCATCATCATGCGGCACTTCCAACCCGCCGCGGCGCAGTGCGGTAGGCGCGCCTGTAAAGCGGCCGCGGCCAGCGACATGGAAAATGCGGCGATGCACAGGACATCTCACACGTACGGCAGCGTCAGACCCTTAACAGACTGCTCAGTGCTCCTAGCAGATGAGCCCGTACCTCAAGGTGGAGGCACCAGGCGGCGGCCAGGCCGTCAAGTCCGAGGTGGCGGCGGACATCGGGGATGAGGGCACGGTCAAGTGGGCGGGCCCCGTGGAACTAAGTGGCGACTCTGGCTCCCCCATTAAGGTGGTGATGAGTTGTTCTACTCAGCAGCACTCTGTGCCGCTACAGAAGAACAGAGCTGTATCAGCTTTCCTGGCGGGCTGTTGAGGACAGTCGTTCAGCGCTCAAGCTTGCACAGCACCCTTGTGACAGCATGGGTCGTGCTAACGCCACAGTCGCACGTGATGGAACCAGGAGCCGACAGAGTAGTTGAATCTGCCTTCTTCACAACAGGTCTCTCACCGATGCAGGTGACAGTCAAGGACTGCAAGACGTTGCTGCTGCCGGACAAGACCATCGGTACCGGCATCGTGACACCGCGCTGCTCTGGTGACGACCAGCAGACAATGCGGCTCGTCGACAAGCAGGGCGGCGTCATTGGCGAGGTGGGGAGCTGGAGGTCTTGCAGATCCTCTGTGCGTTCCTGTGTCTCGTGGCTGATGTGGGACCTTTCCGCCGCCAGCAGCTCACGGGCGCAGCTGCTGTAGAGCACCTCCACCGCACTGCACAGATGCTGCCAGCTTGAGAAGGCAATGTGATATCTGTTTTCTGGTGCAGTTGAAGGTGACGCTGTCTGCTTCCACGCCTCCCAGTGCATCCTGCAGCGACGAGGAGGACGAGCAGCACAGCAGCAGCGGCGACTCTGGCAGTGCCGCCAGCCACAGGTTTGTGCCTGGCTTCAGTCACAGAAATTTGCTGCTGGTGTGGCTCCGCGGTTATACGAGAAAATTATCACGTTGTTTCCATTTCCGATGTGCCAAGCTGCTCCACATCAAAGCCAGCATGACAGTAGGGCAGCTGCATGCCATGTAACCCATCTGTTGCTGACCGGTCTGCGATGCATATTTGCAGATCGGCAGCTGCGCGGGCGCTCAGCAAGATCAGCTCGGCGGGCGTATCCGCAGCAGACAAGTGAGCCTTTCTGTGTCTGACCTTGTGGGTGCAGGATGAAGTGGTGTACCTTTGCATCAGTTCCTTGACATTTGATGTTTCATTTACTGCCGGGAGTCCTAAATTCAAAAGGCACATCTCTCTGTAGCTGTACGTCAATGTTGTGCTGCTGCAGCCAGCAGAACGTGACACTTTGCAGTCCTGCACAGTCCGGACGTCATCAACCCCGAGGTGCGAATTTGGCATCTCACATGTCCATCGTCTCGCTCACTCATAAGAAGCTTCTAGTAGACCAGGCATTTGTCTTGTACTGCCTGCACACATGGCATCATGTAGTGCTGCAGCCTTGGTCAGGAGAACTTCTGTTCATCAATGTTCATGCATCATGTGAGCGCACACTAATATCGCATGCTTTCACTAATCTGCCGCTAGCAGGAACATGACGCTGTGGCGGCAGGATGCTTGCCGCGGATGGGCATGGCCTTCGGACCAGTTCCAGTCGGCGCAGGGTACGTGAGTCTTACGGGACTTTGAGGTGGGGCGTGTCTTAGGGTGGTCCTGCCGCGTGCACATTGCCCCTCGATTTGCTGCCGTCAGGCTCGGCCAAGCTGTCATCAGCATTCTGCCAAGCCGCCACGGCTTTGCTTTTCAGCTTCTCCACAGCATGCGTCAACTTTGTGTGGCCTACATGGGTCCTCCACATACTGCACATACTGCTTTCTGAACTTGATTGGGTAGTCGACATTGTGCGATTGTCGCAACTGCTTCTGCAGGGGCTTCGTCACCTGATGACCTTCATTGGCATTGAATCATCATCAAATGAGGGCAAGCACCAGCGGCACCTCATGAAGCCTGCTCAGAATGCACCTGGAGCAGGGTAGCGCCCAGCATCCTCCGGCGCACGACCTATATTCAGCTGCTCCAGAATGTAGCGTTCAGATCAAAACAGTACCCTTGGTACTTGTGAGTCGTATATGCATGCATGTACCTTGTATGTTCAGATGTAAGCTGACTGGGGCACAAAACGTTCTTCCACGACAAACCTTTCTTTGTGTCTGCATCATGGGGGCACTTGCCATCGCCTGAGCCCTGTGGCGCTACGTCTCGCTGCCGACACACCGACAGCGGTGATTGACTGTCTCGAGCCTCAGGTGAAGTCGCTCGTTGGTCCGCTGATTTAGCCGCCGCTCCGTTCTTTGCGCAACTCCAAAGCGTATGCTTGCGATATTGAGCGGCATCATAGCGGGCGCGGTCATCTCCAACATACTAGCGACTGTGATACAAATGGTATTTGTATCACAGTCGACGACCCAGCACTTTGGGCTCATTTGCAAATAATATAAAACAAAATAAAATAAAATTGACAACTCCAAGAAATAACCAACTGTGCAGTCTGCAATTTACGTGTGCTGCCAGCTGGTGCCAGCACAGGCCATTACACGATATCAGACCAGCACAACAGACTTCTTAAAGCGATCTTGTCGACATGGCGAGACTGTTCACTCGACTCGAAAGCCCAAGCACGACAACCTGAGGCTTGCTAGGACAGTCCTCAGATATCGTGTAACCGGCAAGGTGGTTGCAGTCGTGCTGTCCCGGTGATTGCAGCAATCCGGTGATTGCATCAACGCACGTTTACGCCAGTGCAAATTGGCTCATAAAATAGCTGATGTGTCCGAGCTTCAAGCAGCCGCACAGGCGTCAAACACAAGGCCATATGATGCGATGACCTGCAAACAAACGGGCCATCAGGACACCCAGTTTTCGGCCCCTCGGGAGGCCCAAAACGTCAACTGCTGTCAGGTAAATACCCGCTGCTGTGTCCAGCTCCCTCTGCATGGCGACGCCAGCAGGTGACCGCAATGCCGAAGTGTATACACTCCCCCTCACCAGGGGATCTCCTCGTGCTTGTAGTCGTACCAGTGCCCGTTCAGCGGCAGGTCCGACTCCAGCACGCTGATGAGGCCTCCGGCGGACTCAGAAGCGTCTATCAGCCCGTTGCGGCCCGTCATCTCAGTGCGCACCCAGCCGGGGTGCAGCAGCACGGAGGTGACGCCGCGCTGCTTCAGGTCGATGGACATGGAGGTGTTGACTGCAGCAGTGCGCAGAAGAAAGGGTTTAAAGGGAACGGGGTGAGTTGAGGACCAGAGTTGAGGACCAGACCCTGGTGCAGCAGCACCGAGACGATGAAGTGCGACTCCGAGTCGGTGACACCGGGGGTTGGAACGCAGCAGGAGTGCACGCCTTTTTCTTTGGCAGGGGCATGATGCAGTTGAACACTTGACGCAGCAGGCTGGGGTCACGGAGATCCGCAGTCCACCGGGCCTGGCAACAGCTAGTTGCAAGGTACCGAAGGTACAAGCACAAGCTGTCGTGTCCGAGTCGGACGGCCAGCAGCGGGGCCCCGTGCGTGCGCGCTCGTGCGCGATCACTGCACACTACAACTGACATCCCGCTGCTGCTGAAATGCAGTGGCTTTCACGGCGACGGCAAAGACAGCGCCACAACCCGGAAGGATGCACGCTGCCGGGTTTTGTGTACTGACTTAAGGCTGAGCGCACTGATATTGAGGGCTGCCTTGCTGGCCCGGTAGGTGTAGCCGCCGCCGCTGCCGTTGTCTGCGTTCGACCCCACCTGCAGCGTAGAAGCCGGAAAACTGGCCGCCGCACCTCGTGAAACATGTGTTATCAGCATGGTGACGTCTGCGTATGTCTATGCATTCACACATGGTTGTAAATGCAGATGGTACGGCATCAGCGTTCAGTGGCATCAGCTTCGAGTTCACCAGCACACATATGATAGACGCATGTAAACAGCAAAAGCAGCATGGTTATATCAGATGGCCCGCCTTGGAGGTGACGTTGCCAATGACGGATGACGAGCTGCCGCCAAGCAGCCCGGCGTTGAGCAGCGCCTGCGACACCAACAGCGGCCCAAGGGTGTTGACCTGGAAGCAGCGTGTCATGTCCTCCGCGCACACGGACTCGAAGTCGCTGTAGATGAGCAGGCCTGCGGGGAAGGATTTGGGGATTTAAATATGATAAATAAAATATTAATAAAATAATAATAAATAAAATATCGGAAATATTTTCAATCTGCGTCTCGACCTGGAAGCAGCGCGTCATGTCCCCTGCGGACACGGCCCAGAGTCGCTGTAGATGAGGAGGCCTGCGGGGACAGGCTCAAGGGTGTGTTTGAGCATTCATGAGGTTCAAGGAGCAGTGTTGTGAGGCAGCAGAACATGACGTTGAGGCTGCAGCCGCTGGTCTTCAGACCCTTTGCACTATCAGCATGAGCCCTGGCGTGCATGAGCATCAACGACGATGCAGCCATTGTGGAATGCCCGCAACTTGATTTCGAAATTTCCTGCGATTTGAGCACCAGCCTGGCGCCGTCAATACACCCACATGCGGCTGCGAAAGTGGGACGAAAGCCCAATAGCCAGCATATACCGCCCGCCACACTCGGATCAGCACGTCCACATGGCCGCCGGGAGGCCGCCCTTGATGCCAAAATTGGAATGAACAACTGCTGCGCGACAGGTCAGGCCCGTGACACCAACCTGCGTTGTTGATCAGCACGTCCACATGGCCGCCGGCCGCCGCCTTGACTTCGTCCGCCCAGGTGGCAATGGACATCGGGTCCGTCACGTCCAGCTGCGTGACAGTGACGCCAGCGCCGAGCGCCTCGAGGTCCGTGCCACCCTCGCGCCGCCGCACGGTGGCCACCACCTTGTTGCCCCGCTCAAGGAACTGCTTTGCAAACTGCGTGTGCACTGGAACCACGGTTGACACAACGCCGGTGTTTCCTTTTGAAGCCATGCCGCACGGTGATGCCGGCGCCGAGCGCCTCGAGGTCCTTGCCGCCCTCGCGCCGCCGCACGGTGGCCACCACCTTATCACCCAGCTCCAGGAAGTATTTTCCCAACTGCGCATCCCGGGCAACCCTGCTGACACCCTGAATGCCAGCATGCTCGCTGCCGCTGCACAGTGGCCGTCATATTGACCTTTTTTATTTCATTTCCACGCTCCAGGAGCTGCTTGGCGAACCGCATCAGTCTTGCTGATCATGCAGTCCTCCGAAAATTTGGACGTGCAGGCTCGAAAATTTGGACGTGCAGGCTCGAAAAGCGGAATGAGGCTCGACAAGAAGCGACGCGCCCCAGCACACCTCCAGCCCGATGCCGCGGCCGGCGCCCGTGATCACCACCGTCTTGTCGGTGATTTTGCCGCGCGCCATCGTCACCGCGCTGCGCCGCTGCGCCGTCGGCCGCTGCGCCTTGCGAAATGGGGCGTTGAGTGCACCGCCGCGCTGCAGTCGCCCCGTCAGTGGTGTCCTACAGGGCAAGCGCGTGGCCTTCATCAAGGACGCTTGGGAGCGTCACTGGCTCAAGCTATGCTGATCGTCCTAGAGATCCATGAGCTGCCAGGATGACCGGCGTCATTGCAGCTTCAGGGGCATGTTGTTATGGGTTGAACCATGTCCGGTTCAGCATTGCTCTTCTGCTTGATATTATCAGGCAGTGTCGGTCTCGGTGATTCATTTGCTTGGGTAATCACCACCTGGTGCCGGCAGTTGTTGCGGGTTGCATGGGTGGCGATATGTAAGACTGCAAATGTCCAGCAGGGATGCTGCAACTGTCGTGGAAGGAGGCTGATGTGTCAGATGGCAATCTTCTGTTTCGATCGCCGACGCAAATGCCCGCAATGCGAGCTGCACCTCGGCTTTGCAAGTGCGGGACCCTAGACAGGAAGTCACTGGAAGACAAGACTGCGAGCCCCGCACTCGCATGTTTTGCTCTTGTACCTACGTGATCCGGTGGCTTTGCTTCGACTGTCAGCGCCACCAGGCGATTGAGCTGCAGCGCTGAGCCGCGACCGCTGACACTGCCTGCAAGTCCCAGCTAGGGTACAAACGAACACTGGTCTGCCTGGGCTGTGGAAGCTTCGACAAATCGCGGCGATCCGCTCAGCCAGCATCAATTATCCCTGAGGTGTGCTCAGCAGCGGCGTACACCCTGTCGGATTGCAGCTTGAAAGCTGAGAGCCTGGAATGCAGGCGACATGCTGGACCTAAGCCTTGCATCGCAGCACGCATCTGGAGTACTGACCCGCAGCTTACTGATCAGATTTTGACAAGCAGCTGACGATTAGGCGCGCGAGGCTGTCAAACGATCTGCCAAGCCTTGCGGTCTACGAGCGCCCTGCTCGGGCACGGCGTTTCCGCTTTAGGAATGCCACATCGCCAGGTCATCAGGAGCAGTCGCTTGACCTTACCCCATGCATCTTGCAGGCACCTCACGCGCACCAGCAGCTGCTCAACCAGAGCAGCGCCGCCGGCATCCACACACAGCCCACAGGGGCGACGTGAGGCGGCAGCGTGGGTGCGCAGTAGCAACGACCAGAGAGGCGCGCACGGCGGCGCATCAAATCCCCGAACGGCAGCATGGCGGGCACCGTAGGCAGCGCCGTGACGGACACGCTGTTCGGTACGCGCTCCTACACTGAGGGCGCACGCTACCAGGTCCCCAGGTGAGACCACAGTTTGCTTTGTGAATACATGTAAAAAAGAGATTGAGCGATTTATCACGAAAATAGTGGAGGTTCTGGAGAGGCCCGGAGACTGCGGAGCAGCATACAATATCCTGCTATTAGCCGTTTAGCACGCGCTCCCACACTGAGGGATGCTCTACCAGGTTCCTGGGAATTTGGAGGGCCCGGAGACTTTGTCGCAGTATATGTCACAAACACAGTTGCACCAGAGGACATGCTGTTCGGCATGCGCACTGACATCGACGCACTGACATCGAGGGGCCGCGAGCTTCCAGATCACCAAGTGAGAATCTTGCAGCGCCTAGAGGCTGTAGGCAGCATCCAACATGTTTCAACCAGTTGCATCGGAGGGCGAGCTGTTTGGCTCGCGCTCACACACTGAGTGGACGCGCTGCCGGCTCCCCAGGTGAGGGCTTCGAGAAGTCCTGGTGTGTCGGAAAACAGCGCAAATGTCCAGTAGTAGTCACAAATGTCCAGTAGTAGTCACAAATGCGCTACGACTGCGGTCCGATAGCGGGGCAGCACGCCAGAGCTCGCAGAGCCTTGCCTGTGTGCACTCTGTGACGCTGACGTGCATATCCGTGCGGACGTTCACCTGCAGGGAGATCCCGCCGCGCATTGAGCCCAAGACGTACTTCGCGCTCAGCGCTCCCTAAACCCTAACCCCACCTGAACTGAGCGACAACTCCACATACCCTGAAACATACTTTTACGGCTTTCGCATGATTTCCTGCAGGAAGATCCCGCTGCGCATCGAGCCCAAGACCTACTTTGCGCTGGAGCGCACCTACCTGTCTTGGATGCACATGGCGGTCATGCTGGGCGGCATCACCAGCGCGCTGGTGGGGTTCAGCGCGGAGGAGGAGTCCGACAACCCGCAGGGCCACAAGCACAAGCGCGTCACCCAGCGCACCACGCAGATCGTCGCGATGCTGCTGCTGCCCATCGCCATGCTCATGGTGCATCCTTCAGTCGACGATATCTCCGAAAGTGCATATCTCGTGCATCGCTGGCGGGGGCTGGCAGCGCACCACACAGATTGTTGCGATGCTGCTGCTGCCCATCGCCATGCTCATGGTGCGCATTGAGCAGCGCTGCGATCTAGCTGCACCCATGACGGCTGTCGGCCACCTGTCGTGTCGACGCCAAAGCTTTGGCGCTGGCACCGTTCCAATGCCCGTGCCCGCCAATGCGGCACGCATGGGGCAGCCGATTATCCGTAACCTGCAGTGTAGCTGTGATTAGGTGTGATTAGGTGTGATTGAGCGTGTGCGTGTTCCAGTCTGAAGGCGCTCTGCCGCTGCACTTTTCTTGCTCATGTGACATTGTGCGCACTGAACATTGTGCAACAAAACCGTCTGCAGGAACAGTCCGCAACTCTCCTGAGGCCTGACGCTGACTCACCGTGCGGCTGCCCCGCAGATCGTGTACGCGCTGTTCGTCTACTACTTCAGGAGCAAGAACCTCGAACGGAAACAGGTGCACACGTGACATCATGTCCCTCCCCACCTGATACGGTCCGGCTTGTGCAGACCCGCCGTCAGGTCCTCTGGGGGTGCGGAGTCTGAAGGCGACGGCTGCCGCTCCGTGCATCACCAGCAAAGTCACACAGCATCCTGGGACCTTGCTCAGCGCGCAACTGTGTGCCCGACAAGCCTCCTGGAAACCTGTTTGTCATCTTGAATCTCTGTAGCCTGCATCGTTGTGTGCGCCGCTCGGCGTCTGACGCTGTCTTGCCCAAGCCGCATTACGGCTCCTTCGACGACAAGCTGGGTCCTTCGACGACAAGCTGGGTCGACGACAAGCTGGGTCGACGACAAGCTGGGTTTGATCCAAGGGAACAGCCCGCCTGACATCTCCTGGACTTCTGCTGCAGTATGGCTTCTTCGATGACAAGCTGGGCCCCGTGACGCTGTGCGTGCTCATCATGCTAGCGCTCACCGCCATCATGGTGCGCATGAGTGGCTTTTCTCCGTTCATTTCCAGAATTAGGAATGTCAGTCATCCAATGACGCTGTGCGTGCTCATCGGTTTGGCCCTCACCGCCATCATGGTGCGCACTTAAAAGTGCTCTCCCCTGCACCCCCACCCTGAAGCACATCATCTCCTTGCATTCGGTTGAAATCTCGGGCTTTGCAATGCTGTGACGCTGTGCATACTCATCATGCTGGCGGTCACCGCCATCATGGTGCGCTGTTCACCCTGTACCTCTCACACTCACTATCTGGATGGCATTGCAATCGAGTGTGTGCAGCTGCTTGCCCTCCATCATGGTGCGCTATGGGAGCCTTCCTCCCTCTTTTTGTGGCCCGCGGCTGGGTATAAGGAATCCTGCAAGATGAAGGAGCTGCCCCGCAGCTGCCTGCTGCTGCGCGCAGCTGGCTCCTGACGCCGATTGCCGCACACCAGCATCCGTCACATGCTGGTCGCGCGTTTCGCGGATTTCCAATCCTGCCCGCACCCGTCTTGCACCACTGGTGCAGCACACGCTGCATCGTCCGTCGTGGCATGCTCCTGTGCCCAGCGCTGACGTTTTTAAACTGTAAACCCTCTGCAAACAGGGCGTGGCCATCTCAGACTACGCCAGCACGTGATGCGGCAGCGCCCTCCCGCTGCTCCGCGCTGAAGTCGGCGGCGGCGGCGACGCTGTGGCAGGCACCGCGGCAGTGCTCTGGGGTGCGCACACGCCGGCGGCGGTGACAGCACCGCCACAACAGGCGCCACCCGGTCGCGCGGCGGCGCGCAGCGGCAGCATGAGCAGCGGCGCCGCAGCAGGCGCGGTCTGCTGCGTGCTTCACGGGCGGCCGTCGACTTCCGCTGCGGCGCCTGCGCGTCAATGGGCGGCTTTGGACGCAGCTTCTGCACCGCTGCAGCTGTGGAGCCTGGCAATGACTGGACATGAGGCAAGCCGGGGCGCTGCTGGGGCACTGCAACCGTGCAGCACGATCGCCGTCCGGCCTTGCAGATGTTGCACGGCGCAGCGACGTGCTTCTAAATCGAGCCGGGCTGTTGTTTGTATCGAATCTGTCGTGTCGAAAGCTGACGGCGCAGGCTGTGATGAAAGATACATGCGCTGTTGATTGCTGAGTCACTTCAGTTACATTCGCGTGCCTGAACATTTTTGCAGCAAAAGCTTACCTATGTGAAGGCTGCAAAATTACGGGAACGAGTGTGAACCTGTGCGCTGCGGACATAGCGACGACATTACAACTTGCAAGTCCAGGACGCCATCATATCGCACTCTGACCGCGACGCTGCACCACCAGGTTGCTGCAAGACGGACTGGGAACCATCAATAACAGGCAGCAGACCGGGACTCCTACTCGGCCACATTTGCCCTTCACAGGAACTTTCACACCTGGAGAAGTCTGTTTGGCCGACTGAAACAGCTCCCCAATTGCGGAAAGAGCAGGCGTGATACCTGGAATAATCGCGCTCTTCAGCGTTCTGCAGTCGCCGGGCGGCGACCTGCCGTGTGTGGTCAAGTGAGGCGGTCAGATCATGCGGGCGTACGCCCAGCACATCCACTCCTCACCAGTGCGTCTCCCTGTCTGTTTCATTTGAGTGCGAAAAGAAGAGACCCTGCATATGAACCATTAAAACGGAGCTGCAGGCACTGTCTGCATTTGTGTTGAAACGTTTCATGTTAACACTTCCGTTTTATCTTTACACGGTAGGCTAAACACAATGCGCAGTCTACTTTACATATGAACACTGTGTGTTGCCCTGCCGCACGGCAGATGGAAGACATCCCTTGTTTGTGCCGGCGCTGCCCTCTACAGATGCAATGCGGTGCTACCGGTGTAGTACATGCAAAGCGGGCCTTTCAGCTCGAAAGCCGGTTGCCGATATCTACGGCCATTCGGCTGAATCGGAGCCGTGAAAGGAGGAATTTCCTCGCACTGACCTGCGCATGCCCCTTTGCCCTTCAATGGCAGCAGCGTGCCCTCCAGCAGCCATACAATTTGATTGCTCAAGCACGCTGTCACGCAGCCCTCTTGTTGTATAAAAGTCTTGAGAACCATACGCAGTAGTGTGTGCGCAGTCTCTGCACGCTTCAGCCTATAAAATCGAAGCGAGTGTAATTCTAGGCACCTCCGTGGCCTGGCTTATCGCGCTGCCGTGCCCTTGGGCCCCTCGTGCCTGAGCGCAGCACTCCTTGAACATCAGAAAGGCTCATGGAGCCAGGTCAGGGCGGTGGAGGCCCATCAGTAGACCACGGACGGGAACCATGTCCGGACAGGATCATCGACGATGTGGGCGGCGCTTTTGGCATGGGTGCCGTTGGCGGCGGGTTGTGGCACTTGATAAAGGGCATCAAGAACTCGCCGTCAGGCGGCCGGATGCTGGGCGGAGTGCAGGCAAGTGGCGATGCATGATATGCCTGTGACATGCGCGCACATGCAAGCGGCAGCAACCTAGGAATGTGACTCAAGTAGCATCGACCAAACCATGCGGGAGCATCTATCCCTTCATGCCGCTAGCTTCATCAGATACCGAGGCCATGTTTTCAGCCACTTGGCTATGCAGCTCTGCAACGGCCTAAGCTGCCGATATGTCGCAGGGGATAGCACCTATGCACGACCACAGCATCATATTGATGCACATGCAGCACATTGCGTCTGCATGTGCTCGTAGTGACTGTCAACGACTGATGCTGCGCAGTCGATACGACGAGAGGCGCCCAAGATTGGCGGCAGCTTCGCAGTGTGGGGCGGCCTCTTCTCAACGTTCGACTGCACACTGGTGGCCATCAGGAAAAAGGTGCGACAAACTCAAGCTGACTGATGAGCTCGCAGAGCAGATGAGCGGGTGGTGGCAGCTGTAACGGGGATTGCCGCCAAACCTCTAGCGAGGTGGTGCTTGGGCAATTGTGCCTCTGTGCAGGAACCTGTGCCGCACATCGGCTATGACAGTGACTGACACATCTTCGTGCGCCGCTGCTGCAGGAGGACCCGTGGAATTCGATCAGCGCCGGCGCGCTCACCGGCGGCTTCCTGCAGCTGCGGACGGGAGCGCGATCAGCCGCCAAGTCCGCCGCGTTTGGCGGCGTGCTGCTGGTACGTGTCCCTGTGCTCGCATGACTTACACCATCAAGCCTTATTACCTCAGGCCTGCCTGCCCTGACAGGTCGATCGGCCTCTTGGAGCCAATTCACTCGTGCACAACCTGCAGGCAGTGGCTTGCGGCGCACTGCATGCGCTTTTGGTGACCTGTGGTTCCACTGCTCTGAGGCTGCTGCAACTGGAGAGGCTCTGGAAAGGCCTTTGAAAAGGCTATGAACGTCTGGAACGCAGGCCATGATCGAGGGGCTGGGCATCCTGCTGACCAAGATGACTGCGCCGCCTCCGGCGCCGCCACCGGCGCTGGACGGCATCATGGGCGCCCCGCAGCCAGGTGTTGTCCCGTACAAAAACACATGCACATACATCGTGCAGAATGAATGAAGAGTGCGTCTGTTACACTATGTGACCCAGAGCGCCTAAACCCTGGACATCAGCCGGCTGAACTCCCTGCTTGTACAGAACTCCGTGCTCTGTCCTGTCCGTGGGGCGGGCTGGCAAGCACCTCCCTTGCAAAGCCATAAGCCGAGGCATTTATTGTTGTGACACAGCGGCGGCGCCGACGCCTTCCGCGCCCATTTCGGCGCCTGATGGTGCCGCGCCGCTCGGGGAGCTGCAGCCGCCAGAGGGTGCCTTTGCCACCACCGCCGGCGGCAACAGCGGCAACGACGGCAGCGGCAGCGGCAGCGGCGGCTGGTTCGGCGGCTGGTTCGGCGGCAGCAAGCCAGAGCAGGTGCTGCTTGTTTTTCTCCCCCTGAACACGACTTCCTGGCCGCCACTGCAGCTGCCCACCAAGGCGTCGCGCTGCGGCACTGTTGTACAGGGCGCAATGTTGCGGCGCTGCCCCAAATCTCTGTTGTGTATCACACGATGTGAGTAGGTATATAGGCTCTCAGTGGTGCTGTCATATGATGCAGCCTGTCACGGTGGAGGCAGTGGACCTCAGCGAGCCGCAGCGGTAGGGTGCGCAGACGTGATGACTTTCCGTGGCATCAGTGCCGTCCCCGTGCGGCGCCGATAAGCCGCTGCGTCGCCGAGCGTGCCGCCGGAGGCAGCCAGTCAGCTTTGTGTGGACAGCATAGTAGACGTGCCAGTGAAGCATCCTCGTGTGCAGCCCGCCCATGCTTTGTTACAATCTGTGCCTGTGTCCAGCTGCTGGGTGTGCGTTTCTCTTATTAGCGCCGCCAACACCCAGCATAGAGAGTGAAATGCAGGCCAAACAGGCAAGCGCGCTTTGAAATATGGATGCAACGTCTTGACGGGACGCCGACCTGAGATACAATAAACTATACGCTGCATCGCGACATGTTCAGCAGAGAGCGGCGTAGTAGCTGCCCAGCTCAGCACAGCATCTGACGTGCGTAATTTTAGGGTTTATTGATGATTTCAGCCTCGAAGTTCCACGGCCTAATCGTCATTGCCAGTGCTTGCCACGGACCCGCTCGCAGGCCGCTACTGCTGCATCAGACGGCAAAGTCATCGGCTCACACAGGCGTGTCCAGCCTTGCGGAGCGCTCGCTGCTGGGAGACGAGAGTGAGGAGCGTCACGACTCCCATCAGCTTCGTAAGTCATCCTGCCTGCCCTGAAGTGCAGCGCCCGCCAGGCGCCTGTGGGTGTGCGAGACTGACCAGGTTCATCGCAAATCAGCCTCTTCGGGAGTAGTGGTGCCTGTGGCGCGGTATCGTGTGCAGCTGTCGAGCCTCTGCAAAAGTAAATCACACTGGCCTGCACCAGCGTCGCGCGGCGGCCGTCGTACGAGTAGCTTCTGGGGCCCCTAGCCTGTAAGATTGCCGCCAACCGGTCGCGAACGCCCTAGCAGCGTTGTTAAATAAAAATTTCGCTGCACAGTGGGTTTACGGCACCAGCTTCAGAGCGTCTGCCCGTCACGGCGGTCGCGCGCGATTTCGCAGCCGATTGCTCGCCCTATGCTGTGGCAAGACTGCTGCGAGCATGTGACGATGGCATGGATGCTCACTGATCGGCTGGGCCTCATAACGAGTGCCCCAAGTGGGACACTGCGCTGACTCGAAGGGCTCCCTTCGATTAACACTTGGGACGGAGGCTGATCGGTGTTACGTTGGACATGCAGACACCTGAAATCATGTGAGGGATGCGTCGCTCACTGGCCTTGCAGGTGGGAAGGCGATCAGCCGCCGGAGGGCAGCGGCGGCGGCGGCGGCATCATGGCCGCAACCCAGCACTCCGCCTTCGCGAACGCCGCAGACACGCAGCCCATGGCAGGCAGCAGCGACAATTGGTGAGGCGCCAGGGCGCTTGTGTCTCCTATCTCCAGGAAGGCTGCATTTCCGGACATTATCATCTGCTGGCCGCTGCTTGACTGCCGCACATGCACACATGCCACTTTTGAAGACTTCAGCATGTGGACTCGACCGCGATAAGGGAGCCTATGCCTTTGCTGGGGCTACTGTACGCTGCACATCCATCGTATTTGAACAACACATGCATATACTGTGCAGGAGCAACGGCAGTGTACGGCCTTCTAGCTCGGGGCAGGGCGATGTCACCCTGCAGTCCATCAAGTGGCGGGTGAGACGTGCAACCCTGCATCGCGCAGCTGCCGTGGCTCTTCCCATGCAATTTTGCAGTCGCTTCGTTTCTATGACGAGCCCCCCGAATTGCACGCAGTTCAGCAGGCAGCCTCACTAGCCTGTTGCTTGCAGGGCAGCTCTGACCAGATACCGCAGCTCCTTCCCCTTTCTGTTTTTAGAGCTTGGGGTCGTGCAGCCGATACGTTCTTTGTTCCGACGTCCTCGCGCAGATACGGGACGTCGACTGGAAGTTCGTGTTCAAGAGCCAGCTGTGGGCGACAGCACTAATCACCCTCATTCCCGTCGTCATGCTCGGCGTCATCCACTGTGCGTCCCATGCGCTCCAGCGCAGCGTGTTCTCTGGCATGTTTTGCAGAATGCGACGGCAACAGTAATGTCAACGAGCAGACATCGCATCTGCTAATCGGCCGTTTGTTTGCGTGGTGCGCTGGCACTCCCCGCCATTGTGCGTGTTTCTGCTGTTGACACAACCACATGCTTTGCACAACTGAGCCGGCGCCGTGTTGTTTAGCGTGTCTTCTTACCATATAAATTGCAGGGGCCGTCCATCCACGCATTCGCCCCTTTGCTATATACGATGCCACGATCTCCTACCCCAACCGCTCGGACACGATCCCCGCCTGGGTGGCCATCGTGATCCCCTTCGTCCTCATGATCATCAGCCTGTGGATCGGCGAGTTTATCCTCTTCAAGAAGGCGAGTCGAGTTGCTGCTGTACCGAGAACTCGGTTTGCGTGAATGCTGAGTACATATCATATCACTCCTCCCTGGGTGATCCCAGACGCGCGTGACCGGCTTGAAGCAATTTGGGTCGGCCCACAGCGCCGCCATGCTGCACATCCTGTCTGCAGCATTGCTGCGGAGTGACTGACCACAGACTCGAGCGATGCTGGTGCACCGCTATGTGACGATGGCGGTGATGACGGTGCTGCACTTTTCTGCTCAACACATCCAACCCAGATTGACTTGCAAGATTTAACTCACTTCTGCCGCACCACAGGTGCACCGCAACGTGACGATGGCAGTGTCAACGGCGCTGCACTTCTTCATCGACATCGTGGTCGCCTTCCTGTTCACCATCTTCATGACGGAGCTCACCAAGGTCGCCACCGGCGTCCTGCGGTGCGCTCCTCCAAACCTAGCCATGGTAACATGAACGTGACAATGCGGATTTTATCGAAAAAATTAGGGTAGAGACAATCAGCAGGAAAGATTATATAGGGCAGTGCAAAAGTTTTGTCACGGTTTTGCACGTGGCCTGGACAGAAATTGCTGGCGCAGCGCAGAGCTGACGGCGGCACCGCAGCAGCTCAGATCCGATTCCAAACACAGTTATCAAGCTCTGACGGGCGGCGCGGCCCTGTGGCCACCCTGTGATGCTGCTGGAGGCGTGTTGAGGCCGTCAGTTTCC
>JAABUM010000773.1_pt1 | contig 52625 bp, 63 predicted proteins | sample 5559161 | NCBI WGS metagenome assembly JAABUM01 (sample SAMN10711868, study PRJNA513369) | rock metagenome | isolation source: Antarctica rocks | place: Antarctica: Victoria Land, Siegfried Peak nord
TACTGGAATAATTACAACGAGCCTGCCATACAAAAGCAGTCTAGCTACCTGATTTTGTCACTGCAATAACATTAAATAGTGAAGAGAAATGTGACATGGTTGGTGTGCGAACTGCAGTTGGGGAAGCTTGTGTATCGCGTGCTTAGGTCTAAGCATGCGTGTCTGCAGAAATAAACATCCTAAACAGCCATTGTTTGAAGCTATTTGCATGCAAAGACGATGCAACCTACCTCGTGAGTATGATTGACGCCAGGCAGAACATAGTACCTCAGCACAACGTTTCTCAAAGTAGATGACAGGATTGCTTTGTTAAAACCACGTAGTATGGAGCAGAGATGGTTGGTACTCATTGGGCTTGCATTGGTCATATCTTCTGATAACTCAGAAACCAACAGATCAATCAGGAAAAATGGATCAACTCAAAGCCTAGTGGAAGTCAGTCATTGCAGCTGCAAACAAACAGCACCGTGTTTGCATGTTAGCTTACAAGTATGCAAACCTCAGCTTTCATCATCAAATGCATCAGAGAAGAGCATGACCTGCACTGCTGAGCAGGAACAACATCTGAACTGCTGTTGAACTCACACTTCTGAGCAGAACAAGTGACCTGAAGAAAAATGCTGAGCTGAAAGGTCTTGTCCCACTCTTGTAAAAATGTCTGAATCCGGCACAGATAAGGCTGAACAGTGCTGTGAACGTAGTCTGGCAAGTGCATTTTGTTGTGGACAGGACTATTACCTGCAGCATGCCAGTCACTGACACAAAGAATCCAAACAGCTCAACGGTAAAGGCACAATAGTTTTGCACTTAAGTGCAAAGGGTATTATGAGCAAACTTGGGATGCCGTACCTGTCCAGAATTCTCACTTGCGGGGCGAAGAACGGTGATGGCGACCATCAAAGCACTGCTCTTGGGGGCTGGGCAAGGGAATGCTGTCTTCTCCTGCAGTATAGACAGGAGAACATCACATGAGAGACGCACCAGCCTTACCCAACAGCATGCCAACATCCTTGAGCATGCATCACAGAATAACCCAAAGGTACAATCAGAGCTGATTAAAGTTGAAGAGTCAGTTGTAGAAAATAGCAAACTTGACATGCCTTTACCCTTTCAACAAATGCATACCCGCCGTTAAAAATATCATACATATCATTATCATTTGTGCGGCACGAAAACACCCAAACCTCGAAGGATGTGCCAACATTAGCATGAGCCTGACAAACGCCTCACCTCCAATGAACTGACCAGAAGCTTCAAGCATAGACTGCTGCACCAGCATTGCCAAGTAGTCTGAATTCAAGCTTGTGTCAGTGCTTCCCAGACCAGCAACGAACCCTTCCATCTCTCCCGTGTATTCTACAGAGCTGCCAGGAAGGGGAAAGAACATGCCATTCCAGTTCTGGCAGGCACCAGCTGCTCGATTGGTTGGAAGACTGTTGCTGAGTGCGGCTGGCGCAGACTGATACACCTGATTTGTATTGGCGCCATGTGGGCCAGACTCCAGGCCAAGAGGGTATTGTGAGCAAATGTGACTGTGCTGTGGCAAATTGGCAGAATGACTGTAACCAGCTGGCACATTTGTTGCCTGCACAGTAGCCAACTGCCTATCAGCCTCTTGATACTGAAGCTCCAGCCAGGATACATACCCAGACAAGCTTGCAGTATCAGGAGCACTGGGCATCTGCAGTTTGGCTGAAACAGATATTTCCAAGGGACCTGAACTTCTTATTTTTCCAGCCTTGGGAGGCGCTTCAGGACCGACATCTTTCCGATCTTCAGCCATGCTGATGGACTTTAAGGGCTGTAGCAGTCAGAGTGAGTCAACTCCAAATGGTACTATGTGAATGGACAGCAGCAGTCTGTCAATTGCTTACCCAGCCATCTATGCTTCTTTGAGACTTCCTGTATGCCTGCTGAGCGCTTTCATAATTTCCAAAGGTTATAAAGCAATAACTGCTTGTGCTCAAGCCCCTTGCAGCTGGGAAGTAGACATCCAAAACATCGCCCCACATGGCAAAATGTTGCTCAACTCTCTCCTGTGTGACAGCCCTTGCTAATCCTCCAACATACAAACGGTGACCTCTGCCAAAGGCACCGTAACGATCTGTGCAGGGTGTCTCACTGGACTTTGTCTCTCTGACTGGACGGGGACCAGCAACGTTCACCTGGACAACATACGCAGATGGGCTGTCAGGTCACAAGCAGGCTCTCAAGCTAACCGACTGGAAGACGAAAACACAAAGGAGCAGTTGACAAAGAAGGAAACAGGTGTGCACACTCTCATCACCTGGACAACCTTCCCGTCGATAGCGTGTTTGGGCTGTTGCACCACAGACAGAAGCGCGCTTTCTGTTGCATATGTAAGGAATCCATAGCCTTTATTTCGGCCGCTGACATGCTTGGGCAAGTACACGTCTGTTACCGCTCCAAAATTGGCAAAGTAGGGGCGTAGTTGTTGCTCGGATAGCTCGTAGCCGACGTTCATAAACAAACGATGCATGGTTTGCTTCGGCCGGACTCACGGAACGGTGAAACAAGTAGAACTGTATGCAGCAGAGCTGTTTTGCTTAGGCCGGACTCACGGAACGGTGAAATAAGTAGCACCCCCATGCAGCAGCAGGGTGAATAGCGATATTATTGGGCCCCGTGCGATAGTGGTACTACTAATATGCGATAATGTACTAGTTATGCGATAGTAATTAATTTTCCCTTTCATTGCCGTTTATAATGATTTGAAGGGTTTTTAAGGTTTTTCAAGGGTTTTTAAGTGAAAACGGGCCATGCGATACTGTGCGAAGCCGTGTGCGATATGCCCGCGTGCGATAATCGCAGGAGTAATCAATACCGCAGTTTGGAGCTCCATGCGAATCCTACTAAGACAAATTAATAAGTATTTCCGTGCGATTTATATAGATATCACTATTCACCCTGTGCAGCAGGGCTGTTTTTGTTTTATGACTATTTTTATTGTGAATGAATAAATGAATATTTTACAGACCTCAGGAGCCAGGCTGGCCACTGACTAAGGCTATGGGTCTCTAATTCAAGTGTTACAATGTACAAACGGAATCTACAGGTCAAAAAGACCTCGATATAATACAATTTTCATCACAATTCCATCCAACACACTACAGCGTTCAACATCGGTAGCCCAGTAGAGCAGGAGTGGTTGGGTGGCATACAGCACTTTGGCGCCAACACACTAATCTATATCCAACAGGGTTTAGCACTTGGGCTAGGCTTGATTGCATCTGCCAGGAAAAGTTCAACACTCTTCCCACTAGAAACCATAGCACACACAGCAAACCAAAACATGCACACACCCACACATGTACATCTGTGACACTGTCTGACTGTACAAACCTAGAGAGGTGCAATCATGCCTTTGCTAAGATGCTATCGCTGGCTGCTAGATAGCCTGCTATATATTTTGCTTCTGTGTATTGATCACTACGGTTAAGGATGCTATGCAGACTGCCACAGAACTGACACTATTTCTGCCTGACTCTGGCATAAGCCTGGCAATGCATGAGCAAGTGCTCTTCCTCGTTATCTGCCCCACAGGCTTTGCACATCCTCATGCTGTCATTAACAGCAGATTTTTGCCATCTGGCTACTTGGGTTGGTGTGATCCAGATTGCTTCGTTTGATAATCTATGTCAGCGAAAAACAGGTCCTACACAAATCGTTGCGCATGTATGAATTTGCAATGTGATAAAGAACCTGTCAAGGCTCAAAAGTGCAACAAGATCGCCTAATAATGCAAGCACCACTTGTATGATCGACACAAGCTTGTTTGCAAGTGATGACACAGCTTGCTGAGCCAGCACCACTTCTGCAAGGTCACAATTGTTGACAACGCGGACCTACCTTAGAGCCTGCCAGTGGCTGCATTGCATGTTGATCTACTCCACCCTGTGGTGGCTAGGCGTCTGCATGGCCTGTACCTGTGCTACCAATGTGTACTCACGCTGAGTGGAGAGAAATAAATTTGCACCTCAAACATGATGCGCTGAAATTTACGCGGAGAGACATGCTGACGGTGTAAACAGATATTTTGCTCGGAATTCAGCCTCGACTAGATTGACAAGAAGCAGCAGCAGCCGCAGGGAAGCAGTACAAATGCACGCTAATTAAAAATTCATATTGTCAAAGAGACAGAAACTGACACAGGAATTAAACAATGACTCCCATGACAACAGATTAGGACAGTCTGGGGATTAATCATATCAATCAACTTAGAAACCTTGACGATCGAGCCCGTGCACAGAAAAGCAATTGTAGATTCATCAGCATTCGACAATAACCAGTATTCAGTATAGACAGAGGCCTTTGACTTCAGAAATCAACCACAATCGAGGGAATATTCCTTATTTCTGTCACTCTGTTCAGAAGCTATAAAAACAAACATACCTGAAGACATGGATGGAGCTGACTGAGATGGCACCAGTCGTCATTCAGCACAAAACCAACTGAGCTGAAAGTCATCATTGAGCAGGGATCCCCAGAAAGTCGCAAGTGCTGACGGTGGCTTGGCTGTTAAATAAAATAAAATGAAGGAGATGACAATGCATTGCAGGAGAGCAAAATGGCCGGCAGACAGAAACAGGCAAAAAGGAATGTGACCCCACAAGACAGGGAGCCGCACAAGCTGCAGCATTGCGTGGCCTTGATACGTCATCCACTTCATGCTCACACATCATGGGGATGTTGGCAGCTCATCAAAGTAATGGCAGCACATGTCCATGTCCAGTGATCCTTTCAAGACGCCATGGCCAGTCCTGCTTGGGGCACCCAACCCAGGATCGGCTGCAGCTTCAGCTTTGGCGTCAGCTGATATGAAGACTCAATGGGCAAATTTGGCAACAAAACCTGATGCATGTGTAGCACGAGATTGATGGAGCAAGTTTGATCAAGAGCCAAAGGCTACCATCATCAAAGCTGGAACAACGTGATCAAAGCACGCTTAGCGCATGGGTCAAGGAATGCAGCATCAAGGTGAATTGGTTGTTGGTGATGTCAATCAACCACAGGACAGACTCAACGCTAAGAGCAATCTTGCAGGCGACGAAGCATAGCTGTGCAGCATAGCTGTGCAGCATAGCTGTGCAGCATAGCTGTGCAGCATAGCTGTGGCCACCTTGCAGGCAGGTCCAATACGCAGACATGAGCCAACGCATGCCCAACAATTACATTTGCTTGCTTATGATCTGTTAACTCCCAGCACTTCAGGGTTTCCCAGGCAGGTCAGACACTCTGCAGAGGGTGAATTTGTATTCCTCACAAACACAGAGAAGCTTGCAGTCATCACACCTGCTTCCTAGTTTCCAGCAAAGAAGCCTGCCGCTTTAGGCTGGCATTGCTGGCCAAGGAGTACCCGTGTTTCTTCTCAGTATCCAGTAGCTGGCTCTTGAAGAAATACTTGGTCCACTTGACGTCTGAGATGTGCTCGGCAATGTGCTCTGCTTCTTCTTCAAGGCCAGCTAACTGCCAACACAGGAAGCAACTGAGCATACATCTGATGTTGATATGCAGGCATGTCATGAAAGCGGAATTGGCGTGACAGCACCTAACTGCACAAAGCGGAAATGTGACAGCATGCAGCCAAAACATGGAGCAGGATCCAAATTCAAGCTGAATCACCTTGCAATAAAGGTCACTGTAGGATGCTTGCTTTTGAGCTTTTATCTTTCTAGCTGACAGCATGTTTATTTTACGTCGCTTGATGCGCCAATGCTCCTTCTGCATCATCAAGCCGGTCGATGTACAGGATGGGTGATTCTTATTTATCCAAGGTAATTCTTGTTTATGCAGCGCTGGTCAAGGGTGAAGGGGATTCTAAAAATGTTTCTGTGGGTGATGGAGAGATAATCGATGGTGGCGTCTGTCGGGAGAGGGATGGCCATGCAACCCTGGTAGCACGTGTCGCTAGGATGAGCGATCTTAGCACCTTGCTGAGGTGAAAGTGGCACAGGGCGGCTTCTGCTTCGGTGGTGTTTCGTTAAGTCTCCAAGGCCATTCTCTGCAGATCGTCTGCGAAGTCTCGTAGATCTATGATAACCCACCCGTACTCTGTGTTGGCACAATCACTGGGCATGCACGTTGTAAGTAGGATTGAGGAGACACAGGCCGATTATGTCCAGCAGGCTCCTGATCTCGACTTTCCCCTCTGTGCTCAGCGTGTTCAACGACGAAACGATCTCTGGTCCCTTCATGAAAGCTGGGATCCCTAACCTTTTCTATGGATGATGCAGTCACATCTAGCACCAGAGACTGAGTCGTGCAGTTCCATCTGGAACTTACTAATTTGTGGTACATGTGGGGTTGGTATGCGTGGGTGGCCCCACAAATACCACCCCAAATAAGGGCAAGCAGGGGGGTGTGTGGGTGGGGGCCCAGTACCGCGTGTACCGCTTTCGGCAACTCTCCCCGAATCTTTAAAACTAACTGTTATCTACCTTATAAAGTTTTCAAAACTTTATAGAAAAGAGGTACGTTGGAATTTAGTAGCGCCTAAAGTACTGGAGGCTCTAAATGGGCCTGAACTCTAGTACCAGTGTATGATTTGGGCTGACAGATAGGGCTTGGTTTTGAATCAACAAAACATTGCTTTACTAGTCAGCGGTCAGTTGTCAGTGGTCAGCGTAGAAAAAATATATAAGTGCGCAATGGTGACAATCAGCTCACTAGTGTTAGAAGATATGTACAAATCATGATGCTCAGCCTTTGATTAGTCTTTGGGGCTAGTTGCTTGGCTGCGGTAGGACTGCATACATATCTCAACTGCCGCACTGGAGAGCAGGGCTCAATGCAGTTTGAATCATATCTGCTGAAAATGTGGGCAGCAGCGAAGGTGACGTATCCGCCTTTCTATGTCAAGCTGGGCTGGCTCTTTACTACTATGACCTGATCACTACCACCATAGCACTAGCTCAAGTTGGGGTACATGCCCAGGACTTTGCTACTACAGGTGCCATTGTTGCATACCATGCTCTTTGTAGAGTCGCTGTCACCAAGTACGTTTTGTCTGAACGCATTACCTGCTCTCATGCATTCATTGTTGGTATTTCGTTGATAGGCAGCCCTTATTTACGCTTTCCGGCAATGAAGCTAGGTACGTGCAGAGCAAGTCTTCGTCATAGGCAGCCCTTGTGGATTTCCTATTGTCATACTGCTGGACACAGTTGTGAACAGGCGCAACCTGAAGGTTGCCTGTCTGAACACAAGTTAATTGGACAAGTGCAGCCTAGAAATGCAGTGATGTGATGCAGTGGTTTTCTTGATCACCTGTAGAGTCGGCAAAGATTCACACAGTACAGCAGCATGCAAAGTTCTGTACACAAGCCTATGCGTTGGTATACATCTTACCATAACCCTGCATCCCAAGCTGGTACTGTCCCATTAGTCAGCTCATTCCTGGGGATTGCGTGACTGACTTTGAAATGAAAGTCTTAGTATCCCGCTGTCAACGTGATTACAAGTATTTGAAAACAGGCTGGCAGTCTTAAGTGGAAAGGGAACAAATGCTGGCAAAATTTTCCTCACTTGCAACAGTGCTGCGCCATGTGTAACGATGCACTGCAGTGCGGTGCGGTGCGGTGACTTTGCAAGTGACTTCACTGAAAATAGAGGCTTGCTGCTTGCACCTCCTTCCTCCGAGAGGAAGCTGCTCAACCAGCCAGCACCTGTCATTTTGTGTAAATGCTCTAACATGCAGCTTGCTGCCTTGCTTGACATACAGGGTACTAGGAAAGAAAGCTGTCTTATTGTGCCAGACGGTCATAGCCTTTTGAGCTTTGCTTGCCTAGTGCTTTTGCCTGCTGTACTGCTGTCAAGTTGGTACCTCTTTTACAGCAGGATTCCTGAGTGAGGGTAGTACCTCAGTAAATGCTCTGCACCGAGCGCTATGAGCAGAATCTGCCGCAAGGGTCACCGTTGAGCAAGTCAAGATGTGGTTATTAAGTCACGCCCAGGCTGTAGACTGCCTCATTCAATGCATGCAAGGTGGCAAGGATGGCAACTACAGCATGCACTTGGCATGTTCACTTGGCGCATTTTCTGCAAAAATGATAATCACATTTCACCTGGGAGCAAGCGTTACCAGACAAGAGGTGAGGCTCCTTGGCCCTTGGCTGGTGGCCTCGCCAGCTTGGCTTGCCAACAGTCCAGAAGCCTCAATGATACTTCCAACAGCCAATGTGTTTCCTGCAGCAGTCTGTAGTCTCTATAGCTTGGAATCATGGAAACACGTGTGTAATTCCTCTCCAAGTCACTGATGGCTAGAGGTTAACTCAACTACATCGTTCTAAATTGCTGCAATTTTCCTCTGTTCATACTTTCAATGGCTGAAATATACTGCAGGCAACAGCCTGAGAACCCCAAAGATTGGGAGAAGAAGCGCTTGGCTACTGTCAAAAGACTGAACAAGGTCAACGTCAAAGGCAGATGTGTGCAGCCACAAGGCTGGACTTTGCAAGACTACTTGCTAGAATGGCATGAGCCTGAGTGGTGATTGCAATCCCTGCAATATCCTATGAGGAGCGTAGAAGATCGCCTCAGGTATGCTGCTGAGCATGAATGGAACACAGTTGCTCTGCATGCAAATGTGCTTGCTTGCGTTTCTGAGCAGCTATGCTAAAGTCAGTGGTGAAAAGTTACATAAAGTTCATGTCTTGCTAGTTCAGGAGCATGACATGCTTCAACAACACGTTTGTCACAAATGTGGCTATTCCACAAAGCATATTGGACACTATAACAGGCATGTCCAGAAACCAGGAATTTGCAAGCGTAAGGACCTTGAGCATTGCAGACATTGTCAAAAAGCGTTTGCAAAAGGTGGATCTGGGCTGAGAAAACACGCATGCCGAGCCAATGGTCTGTTGTTGCCCTTCAACATGGATCTTTCAGCTGATCGCCGAAGCTCTGTGCGGTTGGCTTTGCAAGAGTTGCAAAAGTTAAGCAAATATAAGATTGAGCAGCTTGGACTTGCAGACTTGAAACCAGTGAGTGTGGCTGTTGCAGCCATAAGATATTTGCATTTTACACTTCTGCTTGCATAAAGTCATAACATCACCCTTTGTCAACATCACATTGCCAAGTTTGATATATTGCAACAACGGAGTGGTAGTCTTGTATGGGTCCCTCATCTTAAAGATGATGCTCTTCCTGTCTTGTTAGACGAAGCCGCTGACATGATTCAGCGTCTTGCACAAGCAAAACTCCCAAAGCGTCAAATGGAACACTTACACTTTTTGGTGAGACATGTCTTGCATCCATACTGGAAGAGCTGCCTCCTTCAGAGTCCTATGAGGACCTCTTCAGAAGGCAGCGGCCACAACTGGCTGAGCAAAAGGAAGCTGTATGTGTTGCTATACAGCTTGGGATGAGGTGATGCACAAGGTTGGTCAGCGTGCAAACACCAGAATGGAATATGAATACATGGTTGTTTATGCCTGTTCAGTTTGTATTGTCATATCGTTTGTCTTGCAACGTATCCCGAATCCACTCTGGCTTTGCCCGTTGTGAGAAGCCAATCACCATGAATCTGTTAGCATGAAGGCGAGAAATACGCATATTCAAAATTGAATATTCATTTACTGTATAAACTTTCTGTGCATGACCGAGGCTCAAGCTAACTTCAAATTCTTATTCCGGGCGTTGTCTGGCTACGGAAAAATATTGGAAAATGAATATGTGCACATGACTGCACTCGCCCACTTGCGTGTGATGTGAACTCGCTCACCTTGCGGCATATCCCAAATCCACTCTTGCTTTGCCCTTTATGGGAAGCCAATCATCATGCATTTGGTGCCTCAGTCCACGATCCGCCGTCGCTAGCCCTCTGGTACATATCCAGACGTGGGCAAGCTCCCTATAGTACCACGTTGGCCAGTTTGCGAGTGACTTGTTTCGTCGTGCAAGTGTGCTTTTTGCCCTTTGCAATTTGTAAACGATATCAATCAGTTAATCAGCTTGAACTTGGCGCTAATACGTCATGCAACCGAAAAGCTAACAACAGTGGCACGCAAAATCGATCAAGTCGTGAGGTCAGACTGACCTCAGGGCACAACAGACTGACTCGAATTAATGGCGCGCACCAAGGCAACATATCGACGCTCACAAGCTCGTCAGAGACAAAGGGATGCAAGGCGTGCAATTGTTTCTGGCGAACGTCTGTAACGCCTGCAACATCAACAAACTCCCCCTCCGTTGCGGGAGCATCGGCTGAAAAAAATATTGATAAGAATGCAGCCGCAGCCCTTGCGACAAATCAGCCAAGTGATCATGAGATTGATAAGGAAACGACAAACCAGCCAATCGTTGACTCAACCACTACTGTGAGGGAGGCAAACGTCGAGAACGACTGATTCAAACCAAGATTTGGCTAGGTGGTCTGGAAAATGAACCGACAACAAAAAAAAGCAACCTATCTGTTGCGCGTCCATCAACGGTTATGTCTAGACGAGTCAAGCTCTCAGCGTGCACGCCACTGCTGATAAAATAACGACCTGCCATCCTTGCCAAAGTTCTTTGCATGAGGCACAAATGATGCACTTGGCAAGGATGGCAAGGGTTGCTTCACAGCGTTTGTTAAATATGTTCAATCAATGAATCAACTAAACACGTTTTGAACAGTCCAAGTCTGGAAACTCGTCTGGAATCTTCTGCTCAATTGTGTTTGCACACAGTCACTTTGTTGCGTAATGATGTGTGTCAAAATGAACCATTCCTAAAGGAAGCTGACAGCTGTGCCTGCTTTGCAAATGATGGCACGGTCATCAACGAACCATGCAATGAGCCTCCTCGTTGGACGCCAAATGGGTTCGATTATCATGACAAATGTGATGAATACTATCATGCACCAGGTTGGCTGCGATTTGGACCTACAGAATAAAGTAATGCTTTTCTTGATGCACTTGCCACAAACAAAACAAGACTGACTGATAGACAGAAGGCGCAAGATCAAAGAGGTGCTTGACAAGCTTGGCCACATTCCCCGTGCGCATATGATCAGCTTCAATGTTGATGAATGTCTGTGACTGTGATCAGAAAATTGAGAACAAAATTGTGTGGACAAGCTTTGTGCTTGAATAACTGGCAGCTTGTAGTTTTACTTGAAATGATGCATGAAAAGCTTTATCGGAAGTTGAATTCCAGTCACAAACAGACGGAAAGAGACATGATGTAATGATATCAATGCATAAGCGCGCTCTGGACATGCATTCTGAAGGGTAAGGCTTTGTATGACACTGCATTCAAGTCGAAGCCTTGGTGATTGGCTCAGTCAGCTGAGCGTTGCCTGCTAGCCAAAATTGCTTGGTCAAACAAGCCTTCCACACCTATTTGACAGTCAGTGGGCTCGGTTGTTAGCGTAGCTCAAATCAGATCTACTTCTTTAGGGGAATTGGGCAGAGAGGAAGAGAGATTACAACGCTTTGGCCAGCCAACAAGTCTGATCACATTTGTCATAGAAACCTGATCATATGCTTGGAAAATCAAGACAATCTAGAATAAAGTTGAGAACTTGCATGTGATCCTTTTGTCTAAAGAAAGGCCTCATAGTGTCAATGTCTACGGAGAACAATGGTGCGTACTACTGCCTCAGCGGTTCCAAAGCAGGACATACATCATTGTGCTGATCCATCACGTCGGTCACACCATGTGATCTTCCATGTGAAGGTCTTAAAATTTTAGTGTTATTAAATATTTAAAAAATTCAGGATTTCGAAACTGCCTCGATTCACAAGCAACATTAAAAATCTTTGGCAGCTTATTTTGGAAAACCAGAAAAAAATAAATATTTAATTATTGAATAGCTGCAAGATTGGGTGCAGATTGTTGCCCCAAGGTGGAGGGTCTCCCAGCAGAACAGATGTGATGCATTGCAACGTTAACAAGCACGTGACTGATGTGTACTGGAACCACAGCATATGAGCCCAGCTCTAGTTCAGCTCAGATGTGCATAAAACCAACGCAAGCACATCTGAGTGCTTGCGAGCAATTTGGCTCATGAAAGCCGTCTCGGGATGGCTTGACACACTTGTAGTCATAGGCCTACTAGCTCAGGACGCTGTCTTATGAAACTGTCGTTGCCATCATGTTCCACCATCATCCTTGAAATGGTACAGATAGGGTCATGTCAGCTCCGCTGTCATCTATCAGCTGCAAAATGTCAGCTCGGCCGCAGTGTGCTGTCTCAGCATATTGCAATTGTCAGCTGGGCTGCAAAGTGTCAGCTCATTGGCAGATTGTCAGCTCCTCTGAGATTTGCAAGCTCAGCTTAGGATGCTCAGCTGCAATCCCTTGGCTCAATCGTAACCCGTAAGCTCAGCCGCATACTGTCATGGATCTGCAGGTGTGTGAACCAGATTTGGCCACAGCCTCACCATCAGCAATTGCAGGGTGCACTGATAGGCTTGAGTTTTGCAAGGTCCCTATGGGTGCCCAAGCACGTACATGTGTACAGAGGTTTGTTTGTGCTGCTGCTGCCATGGCTTCATGTGTGTAGCTACATCTGAGGCGTGACTATCTGCAAGATTATCTGCAGTGACTCTTGGTCCATGCGGCCCCATCGTGGTGCGTCTGTAGGACAGCAGCTTTTCAAACGAATGCGCCGTGAGAAACCCAGTCAAAGCACGGCGCTCAGATGTGCAAAAAAGCAATGCAAGCACCTCTGAGTGCTTTATGACTGGAACTTGCTGCATATGCTGGTTGCTGACCGAGACATCATGTTCATAAATTTGTGGATGAAATAGCTATGCACCCCTAAACCCTACACCCTTAACGCTGTTCAGCTCTTCAATCATTGCTGGATTTGATGATACAGACCTTGTGACTGATGCGTACTGGAACCACAGCATATGTGCCCATTTCCAATGCAGCGCTCAGATGCGCATAACATCAATGCAAGCACGACAGGGTGCTTGGTGTACTGGCGTTTGCTGGTTAGGGTGGCTGTTGAATGAGACACTATGTCTACATCATCAGCTGATGATCATGGTGTCTGCTCAGTCATGATCTGTCGGCTCGGCTGCAGTCTGTCAGCTCAATTGAAATGTGTCAGCTCAGCTGGATTATGTCAACTCGGCTGCCATATGTCAGCTCAGCTCAATTGCAATGTGTCAGCTCAAGTGCATTTTGTCAGCTCAGGTGGCACTTGTCAACTCAGCTGTCAGCTCAGCTATAATTCGTCAGCTCAGCTGTTGGCAGCACCCTCTTAGCTCAGATGTACTTTGCCATCTCAGTTGCAAGCTGTTAGCTGAGCTGTGATCGGTCTCCTTGAGGCTGCGGTCTGTCAGCTGAGCTTTGATATGTCAGCTCGGCTGCTGTCTGTCAGTTCAACTATCAGCTCGATCATGTCAACTCGGCTGCAAAATTTCAGCTTAGCTCAAGTGCAATGTGTCACCCCCCTTTATCAGCTCAGCTGCCACTTGTCAGCTCGGCTGTCAGCAGCAATGCGTTAGCTCGCATGTAATTTGTGATCTCGTTTGTACTCTGTCCGCTTGAACCTGTGACCTGTGGTGTCAAAACCTGTCAACTATCAGCTTATACCAGAGGCTAGGTGGACCTCTGGGGGTCATGCATCACACACTGATGCACCTTTAAACCACAAGGCAAATGATCAAGCAAAACCCAAGCATAGAGTTTTGCTCATGCTTGAGGATGTTGATGACAACTGCTTACTGCTTCTAAATCCTCACAAAGCAGCCATAGTTCTACATAACTTTCACTAATGATCCTTGCTATCCTTGACGAGGCTTACTTGCAAATTTGCTTGGCAAGGATGACAAAGATCTGCAGTAAAGCATCAGCATAACAATGGGCAACGTGATTGTTACAAGCTTCACTACTTTGTCTTTTCCAGATGTCCGTGTTCATTGCAACGAGAGGACAGAGTCCAAATGAGGACATACTACAGCTCAGCCAAAATGTTGCAGCTGACCTGGTAGCTGAGCTGACGAGTTTGATCTGAGCTAACAGGGTGCAGCTGAGTTGACACATTGCAGCTGAGCTGCCGTATTGCAGCTGAGCTGACAGACTGCGTTAACAGACTGCTGCCAAGCTGACTGACCATGACTGAGCAGACAGGTTGCAAAGGCGCTTGCAATTCATAGCTGAGATGAGGCTTGACAGCTGGTCTGTTACAGCAGATAAACTGCACAACAGAATACGCTAGAGCAGATGGATTGCACTGCTGCAATCATTGCAGCAGCTCAGCTGACAAAATACACTGTATTTAATACAGCTGAGCTGACAGACTGCAGCTGGACTGACAAAGTGCAGGGCAGCGCTGCAAACAAGGTGACACTGTTCAGTATTGCTGACTGCATCGCGCCGAGCCAACAACTTGCAGACAGGCTGACAAACTGACGGGCTGAAAGGTGTGCACATGAGCTGACAGATTTGAATCTCACAACAAACGTAGCAGCCAAGCTGACAAACTGCAGCTCAGCTATCGATTCAGTCAATGTTTAAAGTTTAACATTTTAAACGGAAGGTGAGTTGAAACGCCACTGTTTGCTCCCAGTCAAGAAAAGACGTGATGGCAGGACTACAAAGGAGTGGAGTTCGAACAGTCGTCATTGAGCATCACGTGTTCACGGGGTTTGTGCAAATGCGGCTGGAGAATTGGTAATGCGGCTGTAAGGAGATTCCTCTGCCAAATATCCTGAGCGCTCAAGAACCAAATAGATGGATATTTAAGTTAAGCTACGCCAAGGCTGGTCTGGACTCACAGCCCAAACCTCCAAACTTGTAAGCACAATCACACTCAGATGTCCAGAAAACAAACAGATGGAGGTATGAGTCAGCTATTGGCCATGTCTGATCCGGACTCACAGTCCCAAGATCCAAAAATGATTGCTGGATCTTCTGTCATCATAAAGTAAAGATCACACCAGATGTCCAAGAAACAAATATATGGAGGTGTGAGTCAGCAATTTGCCATTGCTGACTCACAGTCCAAAGATGCATACATTTGAACATGACCCAACGACCACGCTCGGCTGTCCAGGAAACAAATCGATGGAGAGATAGGTCAAGCTATGCCGACACTGGTCTGGACTCACATTTCGGACTTAATTGTCCAGAAAACAAACAGATGGAGGTATGAGTCTGCTATTGGCCATCACTGGTCTGAACTCACAATCCAAACCTCCAAATATGTGAGCATGAAAAACCTAGCTTACTTGCCCTCACACCTGTTGTGCGCTGTGTGCCTGTGCCAATGCAAGTTGTCACATGGTAAGCTTACTTGCTGAAGCAAAAGCACATTCTTCAGATTCTTACAGGGCATCCTTGCCATCCTTGCCAACCTTGGAAGTGAAGGTTGGCAAGGATTGTCATTGAAATCATTAGATGGCTACGTTGTATGTTTAGCCATAGTAGCACCGGTGCGGCAAGTTTTTATTCTCGGTGCGTCGGGGCGCGCACCCAGGCCCTGGTGCGATTAGTAAACCGTAACATGCTTGTAACTCATACAGAAGTCGCTGAAACCACCGTAACTGGGTGTTTGAAAGTGCGCACAAAGCGATCTTGACGGCATTTGACAACGCGTCCGGCCGGATGTCAACGTTTAACAGCTTGCAGGCCACTGCACATGCTCATGTAAAAGTATTGGCCAAGGGTAAAGGGGGCAATACCAAGTTTACTTGCAAGCACTGTAATAAACAATTTACTAGCTTTACACACCAAGTGACTGGTGGATGTCATGCATTTGTAAAGCTTTTCTTCTTCCTCCTGTGCTGCAGTCGAGTCTGTAGCTCGTTAAGCCAGCTAATAGCTCGATTTGCAGTTATGCCGCACCCCGCAGCCGAACTGGCCAAAAATAGGGTGCGGGTTCGAGCGTACGGGTGCTACTATGTGTTTAGCAAACAAGTGTATGTTTGAATGGTTTGTGTGGGAAAGACACTCACTCACCATTGTTATTTTGCAGCTCACTCACAATTCATATCAAGACAAAATTCAACTCGACCATGCACTGTTCTGCAGCTCAGAACATTTCCTTGACTTTGCCTTCATTTGCTTACTGGCCCTCGCTCTTGGTGTGCGCTATGTACCTGTTCCAATGCAAGTCATCACATGGTTAGCAACAGTAAAATTGAGAGATTGTTGCAGGCCATCCTTGCCATCCTTTACTTGTAAGGATTGGCTTGAAGTTGGCAAGGATGGCAAGGATCATCAGCAACGAAGAATAACAATCAAATCAAGATAAACGGGCCATGCAGTCAGTCAAGCACACAAAATGCATAACAGCTTAGATGGACTGCAACATTCAACGTTATTTCAAGCAGATTTTCAAGCTCCTCGGAGGTCTCAGTGTTGTCAAGTGTTGCGAATGATCGTGATTGCAGCATCATCTAAGTTGTTGAACTTGGCACTTATGTACTGCAGATCCTTGCCATCCTTGCCGGCTTGCGACTGAACCTTGGCAAGGATGGCAAGGATTGTGGGTGAAATGCAATTGCAACAATGGCTGCTTTGTGAAAATCTAGAAGCAGAGTAAGCACTCGCCATCAACATCTTCAAGTTGAGCAAAGCTCCCTTCTTGATGTTCTTGATCATTTGCCTGTGATTTTAAGGTGATTTTAAGGTGATTTTAAGATGCATATACACATGATTCCTTCTGTTCAATCTGAAACCTGAGCAATTGACTGCAACAACTTTTTGTCAAAACAGTGCTCTCTCATCTATGCTTTCGAGTTACCCTCGTCACCTCACCAACGCCTCTAATATAACATCATCTGCTGAGAACGCTGCTCATATACAGTGATGCATCTATGCTCAGCTGAGGCAAGCAAATGCTTACAATGGATTGTATGCCCGCCAGCCGGCGTCCTGCTACAAATCTACAGCGTCTGGTCCAGCGTATGTGGCGTGCATAAGGGCAATTATATCATCTCTGGGAAGTGTTCTTTGCCCTCCCATTCAGTCCAGCTGTGTTTGCCAGCCAGCCTGATGCTCGGTGGCAACCAGTGTCAAGTACCGTGTCACACATTGATGCAAGTCTTACACTGGCACAGCAAAGTAAAAGTGATGGCCAGTGTATCTAACAGCAGCAGTCGTAATGTGAAGCGCCGTCATCGCTTGCAGCCCTGACCATGATTAGCATGTGACTGGCCTGCCACCGACAGCTCGGCGGTGGTGTCACAAGATGACTAATGTCAAATGCGGCTGGCAGTACATTGTGAATCTGGGGCAGTGCGGCTGTCAAGCGATTTATGGGGGAATCTCTGCATCAGCAACTCTGCAGCCGCATTTCGGCGAACCCCGTGATCACGTGCCTACCAGCGAGGAACCAGATGCAGTTTCAGAATCACAAGCATACGTTGAAATACATGCATTTCAGTAGATTGTCCAAAATACCATGTATTTGCACGGTATACAGTGTATATGCTCCTTCTAGCCCACTTGTAAAATTGTCAATCACCATGTGTATTTACTCTATATATACGCGTATCCGTATAAATACACGTATATACAGGTATTGATGGCCCAAAAGTCATGTATTTCGCAAGCCTAAGCTGACCAAACAAACGAAGGTCAAACACACGCTTTCCACAAGACGACGACTTTGTAAAGTCGCAACGCACGTCGTCGTTTGTTGTATTGGTAAAAAGTTCTGTGAAGCTGGCTGCATTTCAGTTTGGACGTGTTACCACTTTGTGTAGCTACGGAGAAGCCTAGCTGCTGAGAGTTTCTGCGATGGCTGTATCGGACGGCTTGCAGCCGAACGTGAAACCTTCAGCTAAGAATATCGATGTTCTTGAGCCGCTCCCGATGGAGGAAATGTCGTACGCGGAGCAGTACGACTACCTCGTCTCGCAGCCGAAAGGGTCAGTAAACTTCGGAAAGCCTTGCAAGAAACCGTCCCTGCAGGCTCAGGTAAAGTTTTGGACAGCAGCACCATGTACTCTGTTTGAAGGCTTGTGCATATTTGCATGAGCACTGACACCAGCTCAACATCCAGTGGATGATCTTTGACACTAGCTGGGTGCAACTGATCTTTGCCAGTAGCACCTGTGCTGTACCGGTACCTTTCGAGGCTGTCTGCTGCTTATGTTGATTGGAAGACTTAGCAATGTTGGTTAGGCAGTCTCTGTGCCATTCGAGACCTTTCGAACTCAACACTTGTGATGTTCTTGCAGACTGCTGACAAGCGCTCCTACAAGATTCCCTTCAGCAACGTCTATGCTCAGACCAAGCACTCAATGAAGTACTACCACCACTGGGGGACGACCGCGTTCATGATCTGGATTCACGGCATGTGTCTGTTGGCGCCTGCCACTTACAATCCTGTCCTGGCTATGGTCACTGGCCCACTCATCATCATCTTTGGCCTGTCTATCGAGATGGTGTTCCATAGGATGCTGTGCCACAGGGCTTTCAGCTCTCCCAAGTGGTTGGAGTACACCATGGCCTACTTTGGCATCTTGAATATCCAGGTAAGCAGTCTTCCCCCAATATGCATATGATGTCATCTTCTCAAACCAGACTGCTTATATCAAGCATGATTTGCCTGTGCAGCATCAGTGCAGCATCACACTCCTCTGTATAGTATCAACTACATGCGCACGGCTTCGATGCTTTGCCACACAAAGTGATAGTGGACAGCATAGCAAGCTGCTTGGTCATCATAAGTCGCCTGAATCACGTGTTCCCATCAGGGCATTGTTTAATTGTTGCAAAGAGCCTGTCCCTTTGCGCACTTTAGCTGATCACAGCAGGTTCATGTATCTCCTGGATCATCAGCACTTCTGTTTCAGCATCTGCTTCATCCTAACATTGCAACGACAGGATTTACCATGGTGACATTGGTTTGTAGCGCGATTTTGTTGCGATAAAGCCAGGCCTTCGTTGCACCTGATGTGTTCATAGTGCTCCTTACTGATACTGCGAGTGCCTTTCTGTGTCTGCAGGGTGACCCTATCGAGTGGGTCTCTGACCACCGATACCACCACACCCACACTGACACCCCCCTGGACCCCCATTCCCCTTATGACGGGTATTTCTGGGCTCACATTGGCTGGTTGTGGGACAATGAGGTACGCCTACACTGCTGACATGTCATTGTAGTCACCAAGCTGGTCAGTGATTTCTGACAACCATATATTTTGCCACCGTTTGCTGTGTGTTGTTGTCTTGCTGTGAGGTTCAACACTGGCGTCAACATTTATAGTTGAATGAAGTGCTCTGCTGTGTATTGGCATAAGTTGTCAGTACTATTCTACACAGTTGTCTCTTCTACATCAGGCGAGGCAAGTGCAGCATATTTTGCACTATATTACACCAACTTGCATCAACTTACACCAACTTACATAGCTGCATTTTGTATACGGCAGCTTTTTGATGGTCTGCGTTGTTTGCCAGAGTTCAGTAGACAAAGAACTATATTTCGAGTAGACACAGTATATTTTGAAAAATTCCAAGTGCGTTTGTGAGCATTTTGGCCCAATCGTAGGCAAACGTCTGGAGCAACTGTCAAAGCAATGCTCAACACCCAGAGCGCAACAGAAACTTGCTTTATTTTGTGCGCAGGTGCTGTGGCCTAAGAAGGGAGCATTTGACAATGCCAACGACCTGAAGGAGCAGGCCTTCTACCGCTTCATTGCCAAGACTTACTGGGGCCACATTGCTTTGCAGTTTGCTCTACTGTATGCTATCGGCGGCTGGCCCTGGTTTGTGTGGCTGGGCTGTGTCAGGGTGAGTCATGCCTGCTTACTTGTGAATTGAACCAGGAATGTCTGGCATGCGACAGGGTGATTGTACAGTGCACCTGGTACGTTAACCTGCTGTACGCCTTCAGAGGTTGGCTCTGGGTTGTGGGACTGAGTTGCTTCAGAATGAGTCGCCCGCACCTTACACCACATGGCAGTAAATGCTTTTAGCTCTTCCTCACTGAAGCATCTGGCCCGCAAAGCAGCCAAAAGTGTTGCTGCAGTTATCTTTAAAGATGAGGAGAGGCCTGCCCGGCTCGTAGGGCAGCAGTGGCCAGGGAATGACCTTTACAACCACTCAAATATGGCTCTTATGCATGCGTTGCCATTCACAGAGTAACAAATTTGTATTTTTCTGGTGCAGATTGTGGCCATCTTCCACATCACCTTCACAGTCAACTCTGGCTCTCATGTGTGGGGCAACCAGCCATATGAGACCAACGACCTGTCCAAGAACAGCTGGTGGATTGCTATTATCTCAATGGGGGAGTGGCACAACAACCACCATGCATTTGAGGGCTCTGCAAACTTTGGCTTGGAGTGGTGGCAGTTTGATGCCACCTACACTATCATCAAGTGTATGGCACTGATGGGTTTGGCTTACAACATCAAGTTGCCTTCTGAAGAGAACCTGCAAAAGGCACCCAGAAAGGCTGCCAAGGCTGCTTAGATTCTGCTCGTCAGGCATATGCAGGGAAGGGCTGTATGCTCATACGTGAGATTACATGCTGACTTCGAGGCTTTTACACAGAGGGCCCTAGTCAGCCTTAGCAACTGCAAATGTTGCTTGAGAACTGCTGAGAGTCAAATGAAGGGTTCTGCTTATACTCAGATTACCTCAGACTGCTTTATGCACACAGGCAGGTTTAGAATGTTCTGTGAGTCAATATTGTACGAACTTTCATCATATTTAGTTTCTTTGATTACCTTTGTAGAACTGCAGATTCATTTTATGCCTTTCTGGATCGCTGCCACGATATTAACCTGGCAGGGTCGACAATCTCAGGGTTCTGCGATATTCAGTGCTATCAGCTCTCTATGTGTTGAACAGCTTTCCCCTGTTCTGCTTGTATCTCTGAAGGTTGCGAAAACTGCTAACTGCTTCTGAGTAGGGACTGAGAGTCCGAATTGGCAGAGAAATGCAGGCAAAAATACTTTCTGATGTGTTATCTTCATCATCTCGTGTAACAAAGTCGGCACTGTGTAGACATAATGCATCTTGACTTCGTCCCTAGACACACCATACCTGTGCAACGCGTGTACCCCACATCGACAGACTGTCAGATCAGCAACAGCTGGTGTGTGTGTCAACCACTGTGAACCTGTGCACAGTGATGCTGCAAGCGGTCATTGTGCGCAGAGAGACATGTGCGCAACTTCAGCATTTTCTTTACATGGGCATTGTCTTGCACGTGATCTTGCCACACGTGTTGCTGCCTTCTCAAGTTGATCAGCAATGGTGCAATGATCTGGACATTGGCAAAAGCCCATTGCCAGCCATACATGCCCGAACAAAATCAACACTGGCATGATGCAGCTTGACCCATGCAAAATGCTTGGTGCCTGCTCTGCTGCTGTCTCCCAAACCACATCACACCTTTGGATTTCTCCCCCTGGTGACTGACAGCAACATTGCCAGCCATACATGCCTGCACAAAATCAAGACTGGCATGGTGCAGGTTGGCTTATGCAAAAATGCATGGTAAACAACTGAGTCCGAATTCCGGAAATATTCCTGACAATGCTAGCATGCTAGGTTCTAATTCTGAGGGCCTAAAAGACTCATTGAGCTCGTTAGACACTGACCTGCGGCCTTTGTTGGCATGATGCAGTTCTCTATCATGAAGGGAGAAGTCATTGGTCTGGTGCGCAACTGCTGCATCAACCAGATCCTGGGCACAGACATGAAGAAGCACTTTGACATCACCTCCAGATTCTTGGTGGGTCACCGCTGCTCTTCTTGCTGCCGCAATCCATACTGCATCTGATGCCCTGCTCATGCTGCTGCTGCGTATACTGCTGCTGCCGCTACTCATGTTGTTGCTGCTACTTGTACTGCTGCTGCTGCTAGTAATGATGCTGCTGCTGTTAGTAGTATTGCTGCTGCTGCTTGTGCCGCCATACAGATACCATTTTCATTCAACGCATTGAGGCCTGACTGTTACTTGATGGGCAATAGATGTCCGTCACAGTCCCAACCCATGATCCCATTGCCATGCACTCCCAAGGCTATCTGCCACATTCATGACACTCTGTGAACTGCCGCAGCTTCTTGGGCAGTTTGTGCCTAGCTACTTTTACAGAAGTACATGCCACAAGCCTTGGGCATTTCAGGGTATCGCTTCCTATCTCTTTTGCGGGTAGCACAGCTTACAACTTTGGCCTGTGCTTTCACTTCTGTTTCACTGTGACAGCAGTTTTGGCTTCACCGATATCATGCTAGCGCTGTGAACGCTTTGTGCGGCGGTAAACTTGTACACAGAACGTTACATCGCTTGCCTGCCTACCCTGAGTTGCAGCATCAGGCAGCTTCACAGCTGTGCGCTACATCACTGTCCTAACACAATTGTCTCAGACGCTGGACTCTACTTATGGGGCTGTATGGGGCATCAGCATAGAAGCTGCAATGGTGTTCACGATATTCAGACATAAATCATGTTCACCACAATGCATAGTTGACAATGCCATAATCCCGAACGGAGGCCCTGTACTTGCAGGATAAGGGCACAATCTAGTACATTAGCTGAGAGCTCATTCGCAGGATCTCTCTGGAGCTGAAATGCCTGAATAGTACATGTCAATGTGATGATTTGTGCACCTAGATGTCTGTGCTAGGGGCCAACTTACCTGAGAAAATAGTAACACCCCGATGATGACAGCACAGGCCTAACAGCCCATGCAGGAAACTGTCAATCCAGTCAGGTAGAAGGTCAGCAAGACCCTGCGGCTTCTCAGACTTGTCACGCCCAACTGGAGGTCTGGGTTGATCTCCTCTCCAGCCAGCAGACTCTGGCTTTTGTGAAAAGCCTGCAATGCCACCAGAACTACCTTGTGCTTGTTGGTCCCCTGGGCATAACCAAGGCAGACAACCAACAGCGGAGGCCTGGCAGAGAGCAACGCTATCACTTGCTGTTGCAGGTGCTGCTGTGTGGGGCCCAGGGCATGCAGGTAACGCTGGTGCGTGAATATTCAGCTTGAAGACTGATTTGCAGCTGATCTGCAAGACTATTTTCATCTTTGTACACACTGCTTAACCTGGTGTCGTGATGGACATGTCTCAAGGCTGATACACAATTGTCCAGCCCACCTGTCAGTGTGATGCCTTTGTAGGCTGCAACAGCTTCTCCTGTGCACTCTGTCTGGTCTTCATTGGCCTGTAACTAGAGCCACCCGAGATCTCATTATTAACCTCCCGCAGGGCTATCCCATCCTTGGGTATCCGCTCGTCCACATCTTCCATCAATGCTGCTGCAATCTCATCACATGATACACCGCCAGCATTTTCCTGCACATCAGGTAACAACACCCTTACTTGATATGTCATGAGTTTGATTTGAGGTGGCTTGCCAGCAACAGCTTCACAGTGCCGTCGAGGTTGCTACCACTCTGTCAGCGTTGATTGGCGTCTCAGAAGAGTACTGGAGATCTGCCAGGGAGGCAGCGATGCGCAGAAGTGGTCCAGAATGGAAGTTTGATTTGAGCTGGCTTGCCAGCAACAGCTTCACAGTGCCGTCTAGGTTGCTACCACTCTGTCAGCGTTGATTGGCGTCTCAGAAGAGTACTGGAAATCTGCCAGGGAGGCAGCGATGCGCAGAAGTGGTCAAGAATGGAAGTTTGATTTGAGCTGGCTTGCCAGCAACAGCTTCACAGTGCCATCTAAGTTGCTACCACTCTGTCGGTGTTGATTGGCGTCTCAATGAAGGAAGTGATACTGCATACCAGCAGCAGCTGTGCAATGCCATTAAATGTACACAACAACCTTCAGTCTCTTGGTGATTTTGAAGTCCTAGAGACCTAGAAGACAAACTGCAGCAGGCAGACTCACCTGAATGAGGACATCTATGTATTGCAGCTGTTGCCACAGGGTGTCAGTAGTTAATGTTCTGGTGAGCCAGTGATGTTTCAGGCAAGCTGTGAGTAGAGTGTATGCCGTGCACGGGGCGCACAATCTGTTGCACAATGTACAACAGTGCTGGAAGCCGTGTCATCCCTACGTCCACAATTTCAAAATTAGCCTATACTGATGTGACTTGAAAGCAAGTGAGACAAAAGTGAGCAGTGACCAAGAAAGTTACTCTACATGCTGGCAGCGTGCATCAATTGCAATCTAGCATGACTGTGTTCGGCGTCCTCCACTGGCTGTGAACTGTCCAACTGATTCAGTCTTTGAACATGTGTTTCCAACAATATGCACATTCGACGGTCATCTTGATCTTATTGACAGCAAAGGAAGCAGCAGGCTGGAAATGTTGACAGGATACAGCAACCTTAAACAAGCAACCTTGGGGATGAGGAGAGACTAATTGGGCAAACATCAGGGGGCGTCGGTTCACAGCTCGATCCATATACAAACATAGTATGACCCCTCTATGGCTGCACCACAATGGCTTGAAAATTCACGCTGCAGGGCATACTAGGGACAAGCCACTTGCAGATAGACTGCAGGCGACAAAGCAGAGCTGGAAGTTAGTCATGCAATCCTATTACTTCCTTTGCAGCTGTCATTGCTGCTAAGTATGCCAGGAAAAGCTACAGATGGGCATATTAGTGTTGAGCCACTGTCTATCATGTAAGGAAGACATTTGCAGCGTCTCTGAGAGCCTCTGTCAACTTTTGCACTTCCATATTCTGTGATAATTTTTAAAAACAGAACACACCACTCCTCATGCAGCATTGTGTCAAACACTATGGACAGTGCCACACCACCCAAGACCTTTAGCTTCAATGCCAGCCCAACACATGCAGCATGCCATCCTATGCCAGCCCCATTCAGCTGATCATGCTGCCGCAATCTTGTGAGGTCAATTTTAACGTCGGTGCATTCTGGCAGGTTCAATCAGGTTGCAACAGCATATTTGTGGGGTGTATGCATCCCCCGCTGGCGTCCCTCCATGCCAACAACTGCAGGATGGCGTTGTAGTGGATGAAGGCCAGAACCACACACATGTGGAACAGCTGATGGCTGTTGAGCCACAAGTCGAATCTGCCAAATACAGTTTTTCAGGGACACGGCACGCATACAAAGTTGCTCCGCCCTGCAGCAAACGTGAAGCTAGTCAGCAGCCTTGCATGCATTTGGCCTGGCACAGCATCTGTTGATGAAGAGAACAGGGATGGTCAGTCAAGTCAGATTTTCAGGCATCCAGAAACCTCCAAAGTTGCTCAGAAATGCATCATTCCTGCTGCATTAGGCAAATGGCCCAGAAGTCCCGAAACAGCTAGCTGAGTTTGACAAAACGCCTTGGTAGGTTGACAGCTTATCAAGGTACTTCATAATGCTGGCCAGGTATGTTGAAAAGCAAAGCTTGCAGCCACCCTGAGCTTGCGTATGGCATAGGCCATGACACGAATGGGGATGGGCAAGGCTCTTCACCATTGGCCCAGGAGTCCTCATGCTGGCCATCACTTACCAGGTAGAGCAGACCCATGAGGATGTCTAGCCACAAGGCTGCATTAACAGCCTTGACGTCGTGGTTGATGACCCAGCTGTGACCCACTGGGACGATGCCAGTGAGGCCCAGCCCAGCAAACAGGGTGGCCCGGAAGCCCCTGTAATCTTTGCCCTGGAAGGAGTTGTGCACAGACACTACCCCAGTCCCCACTCATGCGCACATTCAAAATGTTCAAAAAGCACAATGTCCTTGACAGTGCTTAGGAGGGCAACTTGGAGTCGACTGCTGGTAGGAAATGGACATAAAAGTTATTCTGTTGCTGCACACACTGATGAGAATTGATAGCGACTGCCAAAGAGGACACACTATGGCAGCTTCATTCCTGCACACATTGAGCAAGCTTGCATCAAATGCCAGTGGCCATACATGATGCCATGCCACAGTCTTGCACATGCTATAGCAATGTTGCATTGACTTCCAAAAGGACACAATGTGACCGATGTGACCACCCCTGTAACTACACTCATCAACCCACAACCATGCCAATTGAATCCGGGCACAGTTGCATAGGCAGGTCGCCTAGCCGATTGTAGTGTGCTTAGTGTGTCTGTTCAGAGCACATACAGTAGAGACGGACGAGTGCCTCACCAAGTGCTGTTATCAACGTAAGATAGAACAGTGACCACTTTGGCGAGCACATGAACCCTGCACACCACAATTTCAGTACGCTGTTTGCAGGCACTTTCATGCGTCACGATTCTCCAGATGCCCAGAGGTTGTTTTGATGGGCATAAGGCAGAGGGGGAGGGTTGTGCATGTCTGGCCTTGGTTGCAGAGCCTGTGAGTACTGTACCAGTTTCAAAAGCCGATGCGTTTGGCTCATGAGCACATCAAACACAGAACGAGGCAGCATGCTGCCGCTGAATCCTTCACAACTCATCTGTACACATTTCACTGTTGCAGCAATTGCAATCGCTACAACATATTTGGACACACAGAAACTTGGAGATAACTTACCATAATATGTTTGTGGGTAGAACGAACACACAATGAGGATTGCAATGCCCAAGTAGTCAAAGCGCCAAATGAACCTTGAAACGTGTGCTGCGCAGCAGCCAAAAAGATGGCAGGTTGCTGACGTAAGCAAGCAAGCCATTGCTCCTATTGTGAAGACATACACTGGCCATGTTTTGACTGGCCAGTTGATGTTCAGAAGGCCTGTTGCTGCCTTGCCAAGCTTGACATCAATGTTGCGGGGAAAGTGATGAAAATTTCGCGCCTCCTGAGCTGCGGTACTGTCAATGTCTGGCAATATGCTGAGCCCATTTACTTTGAGCTGGCTCTTCAAGTTGCGAGTGTTTGCCCACCCAGATCTAGCAGAGTCCCAGTTGGAACGAGCAAACTGGTACAGCTGATCTTGTACTTGGGCAAGCCGTGGCGGGCTTGATGCTAATGGTGCAGGTCTCCTCCAGATCAGAACCAAGGTCAGGACCAGAAAAAGGACGAAGCCTGCACACGCGTTGCATCGCAAGTGAGAGCAATGCACCTCACAAGGGATCAGGTGGCAGCACCGAGCTTGCAGAAGCTGACCGAGCAAGTGTGACCATATGTTTCCAGTCTCGTTGTGCAGTCCAACAACTGACTTGAAGCTTTCCCAAGCGCTAAGGTGATGTACTCGTTGCCCTGCAGCTCTTTGGGCAGACTGTTGAAACTCGCATATGACCTGCGCAGTCTACCACGTTGTCTGCGTGACAAACTTTCCCCTGGCTCGTTCCTCCGCCTGCTAGGAGTGCGAGTGTTGGCTTCGCGGGCTGCTTGCGTATATTCTTCATTTGAATGGCCGCGATCAGCAGGTGAAGGCTACTGTTTGGTAAGTGACTGCATCCTGAGAAGCCTTCACGCAGGTTCGGGCGGAGAGGCTACAGGTAGCCTACAGCTCGAAGATGCTGACATCCTTACTAACACATGCTTTACTCACAGATTATCAGTCATTCTGCAGAACAATGCCTTTCAAATGAGCTCACAAGAGCTGAGTATGTTTAAGCGCAGCTCGAAGATTAGATCTAACACTCTAGAAACGGACCCATATTAGAAGTTGCAATGCACACCAGGAATGTCCCGTATACGTATACACGAACATTACAGTACTGTTGTAATCCCAAATAAAGAGACCCAGCAGTTCTGCGTGCAAGAATGCTCTGCAATCATGCTTCCCGCCATGACATCAACACAGCTGCCATGACATCAACATAATACTTAGTTGCCCCACATCTAACCAAAGTTGAGTCAATGCCTCAGCTGAGGCCCATTCACACACGCTCTGGAATAACACACCTAGGTCGAGCTCTTCTAAACCAAGGTTGCAGGATCCTGAGACATAAACAGTTGGCAGAGCAGCCCTCACAAATCAAACACTACATGAGCCAAGACTGCTTGAGCTCTTCATGGCTCTTTTCTGCAGCCAGCTGGCTATATAGCATGCTGATGGTGTGTACTAATACCTGAGGAATGTACCTGCTGGCATTCTAGTCTGATGGTGGTGTGACCAGCTGCTGGCAAATCATGCTTAGGAGTTTGTATGGCTGACTGCACAGAATCCTCGTGTTGCACAAACCTGTGCGTGGCTGTGCCGCTGGGTTGAAAAACTGCAGCAGTTTAAAGTTGACTGGGAACGTGGCAGCCAAGCTGACAAACTGCAGCTCAGCGGACCAGCTGCAGCCAAAAATTGACAGATTGCCAAGTCGACAACTTCAAGTGCAAATGTCAGATTGCAGCTGAGCTGACAGATCAAAGCTGGGCTGACAGATTGCAGGGGACCTGAACGTGTGCAGCTGGACTCACTGATTGCTAACTGGCTGTGTGCAGCAGAGCTGACAGTGTGCGTCCATAGCTGACAGACTGCAGGCGAGCTGACAGCTTGCAGCTCAGCTGAGCGGTCAAGACTGACAGCTTGCAGCCAAACTGTCAGGCTGACAAAATGCAGCTGCGTTTGGTTGCAGAGCAGCACTGAAGCAGAGCACATGCAGCTTGTCATGTGTATTGCTGCTGTGCATCACTGGGCATGCAAGGGACATGTTGCAGGCTCTGTGTAAAAGGAGCTGAAAGCAACCTTGCGTCACTACAGAAACACCCATACAAATTTGCTGTTCATACAAAGGTGCACTGGCCCAAAACTGATGCATCGCAGCATTGCTCAGGAGGGAATGCATGGCCTCTAATGCGGATATGCACTGCAAAAGAGGCTGACAGCGACTTTGTGTCACCACAGGGTCAAGCTGTGAGCGCGTCAAGTTGGCATTCGATTAGTCGCTCTCTCGGTTTCCTCTGGCAAACATAGTCAGCAATCCAAAACAATATACCTCTCTGCTCATGTTTGAAGCTGTTGCTTGACACAGAAATGATGTTCTGGGCTGTACATCAAGTTCCAGCATTTGGGATGGTTTACTTGTGAACTCATCATGTCTGCAGGCTGTTACCAGTCCACCCAGACTGACAACTCGCGGCTTAGCTGAGGATATGCATCTGATACATGACAGCAATAGACCACTTTGGTACCAGTACAAATTTGTGCAAGAAAGATGACGGTGGCAGGAATGCTGTAGACAGAATAGGGCTGGATTGACACATCACAGAGGAGCTGAATGTGTGCAGTTGAGCTGACAGACTGCGCTTGAGCCGACTGTGTGCAGCCAAGCTGACTATCTACAGTTAAGTGAAGATGACAAGTTGCAGCCAGAGCCAAAAAGCTGCAGCTGAGCTGACACTGTCCAAACATGGCAAAGGATTGCGTTGCAGCTTAACGATTGCAGCAAAGCTACCATACTCAGTATGGCATACTCATCATCATCATCATCATATATTAAAGTCACTGTAGAGTGGGACCAACCAGGGTCATGTGACAACATTCAATCAAGAAGTCAATATCATGAGTCAAATACACTACTAATACTATACATATATAGAACATCCGATAAAATCTAATATCCTATGCAAAATGTCATATATATGTCTACTCTGTATTGGCACAGGGTTTCAGAATAATCCTCCTAATATCAAAACACAATTTAAGGTAGCTAGCTACTATTGAGGCTTTGTTGTTGTTCAAAAAGTACGGTACTGAAGATGGTCCTTGAAACAACAAAGCAAATTTTGTGCGATACTGATAGTTGCCATAACAACCTTCTGCAACGCTTATCTGGTTGTAGCGGATGTGAGCTGTGGCAGGACTGCAGCTGGACTGGCAATTGTTATATTAAGCTTACACCGGCGAGCTGACAGTGTGATGTTTTGTGAACACAAGGTTCCGGTCAGCAGTCACAAGCTTTGTGCATGAGGCCATAAGCAGCAACTATTACTACGTCAAGCCTCGGTGTGCTCACGTCGCCTTATGCAGATTGGAGTGCTGTAGTACCTTCTGACCCCTGACTTGCTTCAACTGACCTAGCATGTAAAGAAAGCTCGGGATCTTGTAGGTTGAGGCAACTGTCTTCATATCGATATATACCAAAAACAAAACAAAAAAAATCTGACTGGAGGGCATTACATATATCCTGAAGATATACAAATGGCATTGCATCGAGTTCACAGTTTCAGTGAGTGGCACTGCATCATTGTCCATTCAGGCTGCAGTGGAGCTACATGTTATCGCGTCAATGCAGAGCAACTCCTTGTTGCATTCACAAGATTCCTTTCCAAGTTTTGGTACGTATGAGCTCCTCAGCTTAATTTAAGCCCCTGATGTGGTGAACGACAACGTAATCTTGATTGCGTCCAAGCTGCCGTTGTCATAAACAGACGTGAGTGGGACACAAGCAAGCAGGTGCTGCCGTGATCAACATATCATGCCGTCACATAAACCCTAGCGAATTCTGAGGTATGGGTGCTTCGCCCCCAGTCTAAGCACCCGTGTGTGGGGGGGAGGGTCACATCAAAGGCCTAGCCCTTCAAGCCCTACCCTAGTTCCACAATTCCAGGGCGCCAGGCCCTACCCTCAAAGGCTGCTGGAAAACGCCTTTTTGTCCTTATACTACTTTTCTATTGGAACAGTGGAATAGTGGTAGCGGCGGCCATTTGTTATCCCTGAAATGAGTTAATAACGGGAAATAGGGTTCGACTGGAATACTAAAAACAGAGGGTGTGACTAAGGCGGCTTTTGGTAGGGTCCTGACACACACAGACACACGGGTGTTTAGGGCTTTTCATGAGATAATACTGGATAAGACAGGAATCTGACACGAGTTCAATGGTCAGTAAACTAAATATATATATCTTTATGTATTACATAACGACCCGGCACATTGCCAGTTTTACCATCAGGCCATCTTGTCTAAGCAAAGCTTTTGAGCTGTGAAGTGACATACTCCGAGCTCAGACCTGGTGTCATCCTAGAAAGCAGCGCCTCTGGCATTCGTATTTGGCCCTGGAAACCTTAGGAGCAGAGGTTAGTTTTGGCTTGGTTTTACCCTGTTAGTTTGGCCTTGGCAACTGTCAATTCTATTTCTCTGGGAAAATCGATGTCTAGTACACATTGTAGCACAACAAAGACCAGCAACCATTTTGATTGTTTTCCTTTTTTCGTTTCAAGTAATTTAATATATCTCTTGTTTTAGTATTTTTTCCAAACTAATATTCAAAAATACCATAAAAAAGACATCGTTTTCGCTTGCGGTATGTCAATTTATTCTGTAGGTGTGTTTCGTTTAATGAATCATGCGTTTTTCAAAGCTTTATTGTTTTTGAGTGCTGGATCAGTTATCCACGCTTTATCAGATGAACAAGAGATGCGACAAAATGCGAGGTGTAGTTCAGCTTTTACACTATTATACCTTTTTTTGTTTCTGTTAAAGTAAAAAACATATGTAAGAATGTGATTGTTGTTTTTTTATAATTTGATATCTTTTTTGTTTTTTTGAAGCAAAAGTTCACAAAGTAAAGTTCGACAAGAAAAAGACCCAAAAAAGAATAAGTCGCATTTTATCTTTACCTTTTGGGTAAAGATCTTATATCTTTACCTTTACCTCCTGGTTGTAGATCTTATATCTTTACCTTTTGGGTTTGATGCTGCTTGCTGCATTGGCCATTGCCTTTACCTCCTCAATCAATCGCAACTGGAACTTGGGGTCGAGCAGAAATCCTCCGTGCATGGCAGTAGGGTGTAAAATGACGCTAGCCTTTGAAGAAGATGCCTTGAGCTGTGCAGCTGCCAAGTCTGTGGGCACCAGTGAGTCATTGCCTGACATAACAATTGATGTGGCTTCTGGCATATCTTCTGGCCACAGCATGAGGGAATGCCAGCAGAACTTTCGGCAGAAGGTCTGCGCCAGAAACATCTCATCCGAACACAATCATCAGAATTACAGTGTCAGAAAGACGTTGAACCAAAGATGATATCCTTGCATGATGGTAGGCCAGTAGTCAGCCAAGCGGAAGCTGTCTTGCAGAGTGTCCGGTGTCTGTTGCAGTAGCCAGGCACCTTTACTGTAACAGGGTGCATGCACGCAACAACAACAGCAAATTGCAGCGAATACTAGCCAGGCTAGGTCAAGGTCTACCCACTCAGTACCAAGACAGATGCAAACCAGTAATTACCAATGATACCCACTAGCCAGGCACTTACCAGTGCGTACCAGTGACACCCATTATCCAGTCTTTGCAGCAGCACAAACAAGCTATGAAATATAATTACCTTTATGTGGCTTACCTCTGCAACGATGAGGTCTCGCGAACAGGCGAAACGGATCAAGTCCATGAACCCCGCAGGGGTCAGCAAGCTCAAATCCAACTTTGGCCACTCGTATATAAAGTTGCGCAGCAGCTTAGGGCAGCATGTCAGCAAGCACACTGGGTCAATCAGCATCTGCAGGCAAACCACAAAAAGATTCAAGCCAACAGACAGGTTTGCTGTAGGAAAGGCCCAAAAGGGTGTATGATTTGTCTCATGCGCAGCCAAGATCCAAGATGCACAACATGTAGCATCAGCCTTCTGCACCAAGCTGGGCAGCCTCCCCAGTGATGCAAAAACTGTGGCTTGACAGGACATCAGGGCATTCCATTCATATTCAAGTACCTCGTCCATGCGCACTTGCTTGGAGTTGAGCAGTGTTTGCAGCAATTTGTTGCTTGTGCTATGTGTCACGAGCATCGTGATAAACTCTCAGGGATGGAAGTGGAGGGAAAGCAGCTCACCAATGATTGGGTCATTGAAAGGGAAGCAGCTCACCAATGATTGGATCACTAAAAGGGAAGCAGCTCACCAATGATTGGATCATTGAAGGATGCATCTGGCACAGACGTGATGCCACAAAGGTCCCAAAGGAGTGTGACACCACGCAGGCTTCTTTAAAGCCATGCTGACGCAGCGTAGCAGCCACAGCGTGCGCAGCATGATCAACATCGACAGCTGTCAGGCACAGGCGCGTGGATATGTGGCGAAACTCCAAGACTATCATAGGGTGAGAGGAGGTTGCTGCAAAAAGTGTGCGCAGAAAGAGTATGTAGGGAAACTGCAACACGATGACACGCCTGTGAGTGCAGTACAGCTGTATTGAGTCTGATGTGAAGGGGCCACTGTGGCATGCGATGTTGCAGTCTCAGGTTTCACGTTCCCTGATTGCAAGGTTGAGTGCCATTGCAATCTCCATGTCTGCAAACTTTTGTGTCAACTGCAAACTGTAGGAATGTACAGATGGCAGCATATAGCCAGTCAAAACAAATAGCAATGCAGGAACCTAGATGAGTAATAAGCTGCAAGGAAAGCACCCCGCAATTTGTCTGATAAGCATGGAAAGACGACAAGGCTCTTGCAAAAGTGCATGAGTGTTGGAATGGGGATGTCGGGTTGCCTCACCAGGCCCCAGCCAACGCCGTGTAGAAACACTATAGGTCTTGTCAGGGACAGTTCTTTGGGGGTTGCTGCATCTTCTGAGGGAAAACCCAACCCCGGGCTTGCACGCGCCGGCCCTGACGATGGGTGCCGCACCCAGAACGTCAGACCCTGTGCACCATGTGCAATACTGGTAACACCAACAGTTCTTGTCCTAGCAACTGACAGGGGCGTCATGGACAGAAGCTTCAATAGAAATCATGACCAACAGCAGACTCAGATTAGGTCTGTGGGAAAGCAAACAATGATGCAGCGACAGAGACAGATGCCAGGAGTCTGAAGTGCCTGCATAAGCTTGGGCACATATACATTGCAATCCAAGGTGTATATAGATGTCTTAATATTCGTACATTCAGTTGGATCCATTTGGATGTGCATATATGCAGATTTATATGGGCATCACACGCCAACCTGCATAGTGCTCATACTCATGCAGCGGGAAATGCAGAGGCGGGGCCAAGGTCCAGAGTGTTTGCTTCAAGTTTGTGAGCATGTGCATTGTGTCACAAGGCTTGAGCTTGGAGGGCACCAAACTGACCCCTGTGCAGGAGCGTCTGAAGCCCACGGCTAGCAACAGAAGGAGCACACCCAACCCCCACGCCTCGCTTAGCAGGTACACCAGCAATGGCTTGTGCATCACCCTGCATGCTAATGTGCAGACTGCTGTTGCTGTTTGTATGCTCCCTCAAATGTCTCTTGTGATGCAAACCATAATAAGTCAAAGCGCTGCTTCAAGGCAGGGAGAACAATGCACACTGTTGCTGCTGGCGTTTCTGTTGGTGCTGCTGCAATTGTACCTGAGAGGCTCCCACAAATGAGCCATGAATTGCAGTTCGGTGTCTTTCCCGGAGGGGAAAGACACCCCCCAGTGCCTTTGTATTTTATCAACAAATTGCTTCGTTGACTGCTGAGCCTGTATAAGCATGACGTGAGGACTCAGCACCCTTGAGATTTTTCTAGCATTTCTTTTGAGCTAATGGCTTTCTGCATCCACCTCACAATGCAATATGTGAGTTGGAGAAGGAGAACAGAGTTGGGAAGGCAATACGCATCTATGGTCCTTTCGGTGCTTGTGGAGGTGGTGAGCAGGACAAACCCTGGGCATTGCACTCTTCAGATTTTTTGTTTGACAACCTCAGTGCATTTGCCAATCGGAGGTGGTAAGCTGTTCTGTGAGCTTTACCTGGTCTGAAAGGTCCTGATACTGCTGACAATAGAATGCATATGCTACAAAAGCCTCAAGGTTTCCTCTGCGGATGTGGTCAAAAGCTGCTCCGTGAAACCATCCACTCAGAAAATCTCTGATACACAGAACTTCTTGGAGCTGCAGGAACCTTGATTTTGTCTCTTGAACCCTGTCGTAATCAACATGCCTTGGCAGCTTTGCATTGACGACTGAGTACCTGCAAGTTGGACAAGACTTCCGGAAAACTGCACAGCCGCTGAGAGCCAAGTGCAAAATCTGATCACACAGAAGGATTGGCAGGTGTCATATGGAGTTCAGACGACGGCACATCCCAGCAAGCTGTTATGCAATCGACCACTTGCAAGCGGGAGCATCTTGCGCTATACCTGCATCTCTGGAATAGGTAAAAGGCCGCTTCAGAACAGCCCCAGATCACCAGTAGTTGCTTCAGAAGTGACAAATTGGAGATCTGTCTGCGTATTCTGTGTAACCTTGCCCTGCTCAGATTGAAGGCAAATATGGCATCTAAAAGTTGCGTAGCCATGTTTGCTCCAACTACACCTGTCTATCTTTGACAGAGGGAGCAGGAGTTTAGCAGGAACGCGCTGACAATCGTAGTGAGAGCAGCAACGAGTTGCCGACACCGCCACATCAGGTTACGTGCTGCTGAAGTAGAATGAGCAGTGCCTGTCTGCCGAACCGCTGCATCGCAGGCAGTGTGCGAGACGAATGGCGAAAGCTGGCTGGGGCGAAAGGGACGAAAAGGCAGAGACAAAAGGGCGTATGGCGAAAGGGAAAGCTTTTAACCCTATGTAAACCCTTGAGCTGGGTGCTGCGCTCCTTTGCGCATGCTTTGGCTCTCTCAGCTGGTGTCTGCTTGGAGTGCGTTACTAAAGAGTTCCCAGACTCTAGAGGAACCGCGACCGGTCTCGGCGCAACATACCTCATTTTTGCTGGAATAGGTGTTGTTGCCCTAGGCTCCATATATGCCACAGTTCCCGAGACCAAGGGAAAGACTCTGGAAGAGATTGCAGCTATGTGGGACGATAATGACCAAAGCAGCTAGAGCCATGCACTGCGGCAAACAACAATTCCTGAAGATGGTCTGTGGAATGATGCCGGGAATGGCAGCGCGAAGCATTTGCTTCTGTGCATGATGGCACATCCAGAGTGCTGCATAAGCATGTCTCATGCTGCATCATGGCATGTGTCCACAGTGCTACATAAGTGTGTCTATTCGTTCCTCGCTCTGCATATTGGGTCAGCAATGATTGGGTTTACCACCACCGTGATTGTGGTGGTGTCTGGGCCCAGAAGTAATGAGTATCTTGCCCAGAGGTCAGCATAGTGACCCTTCCAAATGCCCATTTTACAATCATCCCAGTGTGGGGATGTGACACAGTAGAGGTATTCTTGCATTGTTGCATTGTTTTGAATGTGGTCAATACTACTGTCTTTAGACTGACATGAAAGAAGGATTTCAGTCTTACACAGACTTGCACTCAGCTTGTGTCCTGGCCAACTAGATTTCTGAGTACGAGGGGGAATGTAAATGTGACATGGAACTGAGGCAGGTGTGATGATCAAGGACATACTGTTGTCTTTAGACTGACTGTGCAGGAATCTAATTGTGACATGGAAAGATGATCATGCGCAGGATTGATTCTTCCCTAATTCGACCCGCACCCAGCTATGTACAATCAACTTATGTAGGGAATGCAGGTTTGGTATAATAGGTGTCAATAGGTACATTGGCTGCAGCCGGCTCCGCTGCCAAGGTGAATTGAGAAGGGGGTCATGTCATACTGGCAGTTGTTTTGAGGGCAATTACCCAGCCAATCACAATGGTCCCCACAACCCACGTGCTGTGTGGAAGCGACACAAAACTCAGCGTAAGTCCCGGAGTTGAAAGTGACTCGCACGACTGCATCAAAAAGCATATCATCCCTGCCATTGGTGTTCCATCTGATATGCGTGCGCACGTCCAAAGAGCTGGCCGCCTGAGCCGCTGTCAAGGGGACGTCGACTTTCTGCTGTAGGTTGTGGTTTCCACGGTCTCCCCATGTAGCGGAAGGTAGCTGAACACTGGCCAAAGTAGTGCTATCAGATAAGGAGAAGTCAACGCTCCCCTTGGTATCGCCATCCTGTAGGAACATGTAGGTCAGCAGAGGCAGGAGGCACGTCAGCAGCTTGGACACGACACATACCTTCCCATCGCCCTTGACGCAGAAAGTGATGCCCACTGAAACGATGTGTGGTGGTGGCAATGGAGGAGGGGTGGGTCCCTTTGTAGGAACGGCTGGAAGGCATCCTCGTGTGTTGGGTTTAGTGAAAATCGGCCAGGACCACCTTTTGCTGACAAGACCAATAGCTTGTAGTCTGATGATGAGATCCAGGTCAGAATCACCCGCAGACCACCAACAGCCAGGTGTGTTCAGGACGCCGCACCAATAGAAGTTGGAGGGGTCGAAATTGTTCAGCACGAAGCTGCAAAGTGCTGGGTTGTCACCGAGTTGCAGTTGGCCCTCGGCAACGAAGTCGAAATCAAAATAGCTCCCAAGGTCGGTTCCGACGTCCAGGTGGAAACCCAGAGTCAACAATGTCTGCACATGGGAGGCTGTTTCTCATGAAAGTCTTGTAGAGATTTCTGAAGAGGAACAACAGACTGACAATAGCTCACCTCGTAAAACTTGAGGTCCAATTGTGCGAAACATAGTTGCTCGGCCGATGATCCGAGTTCTTCTATCAGGAAGTCGTAGACTGGGCCACTGGTGAGACACAAGGTGGTGTCGACCTCAATGAAAGCACGTTGGGAGATGGTCTGGAAATATATGGGGGCGAATTCTTTGGAATGGCACTGAGCCTCTTGCAAGAAGCCGTTCATGATGGTGGTAGAGGCGCAATAGTCGGTGTGTTCGTATCCTTGAAAAACGGTCATAGCGTTCCCACCACCAGGGTATTCCACGAGGTCCACCTCGCCTTTCACCTACGACCGCGATGACAGGTTGACAGACATGACTAGAGTGCAAACAGGTACCACAAGCCGATATGACTCACCTTGATACAAAGCTTCAAGGGGGCTGGCAACAGATCAAAGCAACAAGTGACTGTGGGCAGGATGCCTTTCCGTAAGTCGCCGATCGTCTGTGGTGAGCAGGGACCGTAGTCAGTGTTTTTGTCAAGCAGACGACGCGATTGTGCAGGCGACAGTGAGGAGGTTCTCGGTAAACCCTGTCCCAGAGAGGAAGCTTTCTCAGTGGTGCCAGGAGAAAGCATGAAGGCTGTGACGTCCTGGTGAATCCGGGCAGTGCAAACAATCCCAAGGCTGTCCATCGGCAGGTCATCGCTCTCGGAGCAGCAGTAGGTCTTGGTAGTGCCACTGACGACGTTATTGGAGTACTGAAACAACCTCTCGCAGACCATGGTCGAGTTCTCGTACTGAAGCTGCTCGATGTTCTGCAGAGTGGAGTTAGCATCGAGTGCATCCTTGATAGAGGCCTCGTTGGCTGGATCGGCGAGCCATTGATGCAGCTGGTCGGTGAGTGTGAGGAGGTGTTTGGATTGCGGTAGCTCGGCTATTCGCGCCGTGGTGTTTATGACGATGTCACTGGTCAGGGGTAGGAGTTCGACAGTGGGGTTGGAGAACGAGTTGACATAGTTGTTGAGAGACTGTGTCAAAGGGTCTGCTGCTTTCAAGGTCCTGCCCGAACCCGCAGAGGCAAGGCGATATTGGGAAGTTGCCTGAATGATCGAAGTGATGTCTGTCAAGCTGTCATCGTTGTTGAAGGTAACGACCTGAGGGGTCGAAGCCTGTGCGCTCACACCTCTGGAAGCCGCGACGACGATTGCGAGAATAAGACGCGTGATAGCTTTCATTTTTACTTTGCTGCAGCAGCACGAGTCGGCATGTGAAGATCTTGATATGAATGCAGGTCTGAGTTGCTTACTTGAGGTTTTAGATTCCAGTCATTACACGTGCTTGCACCCAGCTTGTGTTATGGCCAACTAGATTTCTGGCATTCCTTACTACAGTACTGCACCTTCTTGCACCTGCCACACAAGCTGAGGGGTCTGGCAACACTGCCCGCAACCCCACAACGATCACAATGGTGGTCTGTGGTGCCAAAATTGATTGAATGCCTGCCGACAGTGATCATGGTCCCGATGTTGGAGCGGATGAGATCTGTTACGCCCCCGGTTGTGTCTGTGATGGCGATGACAGATGAGGAGCGGCTGTACACCTTCTTGGACGAAATCCCCTGGTGCATGAGACACCATGAGCACATGCCTTTACTGAACAGGAGGCCATATCCGACCCCATGTCCAACCCCATCCTGGCACAGGTCCATACACCTGCCATCCAAGACGAAAAAGGCATCCTCGAAATGGAGAACGGTTTTGCGTCCATGATGTATGCATCGGCAGCATATCATCTGCCCCACTCTGTGATCGATCTTGCCACACCCGGAGCATTTGGGAGCACATGACAGGTAGTGGGAGTGCAAGTCTGGCTCCTTGGTCAGGTCCACAGTGCATATCTTGCAATGGTTGCTAGCAGTCATGAGACCCAGCTGTCGCGCTCTGTGCCGTCTCCAACCTTCGTCCAATGTTACAATGGCACATGTGCTTCCAGGAGTCATGCTGTCGTAATACATCCTGGCTTCAGCCCCGGTCGTCTTACAGTTCAGGTTTACAAGCTCAAGCTGTCTGAACTTATCTGCTGGTTCGCTGTCTGATACTTTCGGAACCCACGCTTCTGACATCACTGCCCAGTCTCCCAACAGCTTGAGCTTCCAGGCTTCTGCATTCAGCCCTGTGTAGATCGTTGCCTGGAGTATCTCACCATGGTGGCGAAACAGGAGTTTGTTGTTGACAGCAGTGGTGTTTGGAGCAAAGTGCTCAGTGCACTGCAACATACACAGGTGCATCATACCCCAAATCTGGAGAACTTCCATCCCTGCACCACCGCTAGCCAGCAAGATGACACCACTGTCCCTGTGGTGGGCAATCAAGCTCAGGTGCAGTTGCATGATGAACACAAGTTTTGAGCTGAAAGTATAGTGTGTATGATGTTTGCATACCTGAGCAAGTGCAACGCTTTTATCTTCACAACAGGGCTCCCTTCCACCTCTTGCAAGATGTTATGCAAGGGTTTTGCCAGAGCATTGCGGTCCTGCTTTTTGTCAGCATGCCAAAGGTCCTTGAACATTACCCTGTAATTCCACCTGCAGAGACAGATCAAGCAGTGCAACACAATATTGCTTTTCTGAAAAGAGCAGTGCAGCCAGATACGCAATCAGCCATTCTACTGGTGCATGTGGCTTGCCAGCTGCTGTCTTGACTCTCTATCTTGTCCAGGATGTTCAACCCAGTCAAATTGAGACTGAATACAAGCAGATCAGCAAGTGCACCAGCTGCATCAAGCTTGGGGTCTTTGTGCCGAGCAAACCCTGAGTACCTCAGCCATCCAAAAGAATCAACCTTGCCCGTTCTGCAGAGTGACACACTTGGTGATTAAGTGTCTTCATCATACTTGTCTGGACACAAGCCATCCAAAAATACAATGTAGCCAGCTAGTTATGTTCACTGATAATCCTTGCCATCCTTGCCAACTTGAAGCCAATCCTTACAAGTAAAGGATGGCAAGGATGCCCTGCAACAACTTCTCAATTCTACTTTTGCTTACCATTTGATGACTTGCGTTGGAACAGGTACACAGTGCACAACAAGAGTGAGGGCCAGTAAGCAAACGAAGGCAAAGCCAAGGAAATGTTCTGATCTGCAGAACAGTGCATGGTTGAGTCGAGTTTTGTCTTGATATGAATTGTGAGTGAGCTGTAAAGTGACAATGGTGAGTGAGTGTCTTTCCCACACAAGCCATTCAAACATGCGCTTGTTTGCTAAACATATCATGTAGCCATCTAATAACTTCACTGACAATCCTTCACTTCCAAGCTTGGCAAGGATGGCAAAGGATGCCCTGCAACCATGTACTATTGCTTCAGCAAGTCAGCTTACCATGTGGTCATGATGTCTTATGCTGGCATCCAGGAGTCTCACAACTTCATCACCATCCAGACTGGTGGCTTAAAAGCCATCTCTGAGAGGATCGTTGCCAAGGCCTATGCACATCAAGTGTCAATTCTGATACATTGGACTTGATGTCCTCAAAAATCTGGCTGTCCTATTCGAGCTTCGTTGTGGCTGCAATAGCTTTGCTGCTAGCAGATTTGATTAGGGTCTCTTTCCTGAACTGTTCACCGTAAGGTACCCCTGTTTGAAGCTCCCTGTGAGCTATGCGATGACTATTATCCGAATGCGCCTGGCAGTACAGTCCGGCAGATTTGGAATGTGTCTGGACAGCAATATGCTTGGTGGCAACCAGTGTCAAGTACCGAGTCACAAATTGATGCAAGTCTTACACTATAGCACAGCAGACTGAAAATGATGGCCAGTGTCTATCTATCAGCAGTAGTTGTAATGTGAATCACCAACATCGATTGCAGCCCTGATTATGACAGGATTAGCGTGGGAGTCCTCGATGCTCACCTGCCACCAACGGGTTGGCGGTGGGGTTAGGAGATGACTAATGGCAAATGCGGCTGGCATTGTGAATGTGGGGCAATACGGCTGCGAAGCAAATTATGAGGGACATCATCATGGAGTATGCTTCAGCTGTGAGCTCATCTCTGCTGACTGTCACTTGACACAGTCCACAGAAATGACTGCCTGGGCTGTAACTCAGATTTCAGCATCAAGAATGCCAGCTAATCTCTGCAGACTGTTGCTTGTCACAGTCCGCACAATTGAGTCTCTAGGCTGTACAGTATACTAGTCACTGTGTCTATTCTGCCATAGTCAGCACTACAATACTCATTGGGGCCATCAGCGTTCAGTTGTAAGCTCTGCTCAGGGAAATGATCTCCTGGGCTGTACATCATGTTGAAGCTGTGAGCACATGTCAAACTGACAGTGTATGGGTCATTGCTTCTGTTTAACCGTAGTCAGAATTACAGCATTCATTGGGGACATGAGCGTTGAGCATGCCTCAGCTGTGAGCTCATCTCTGCAGACTGTTGCTTGACAGAGTCCGCAGAAATGACTGCTTGGGCTGTAAAACGAGTCTCAGCATTGAGAATGGTTCAGCTGGCGCAGTCCGCACAAGTACGTCTCTGGACCGGACATCCAGTTTAACGAATGATGAGCTGGTATCCTCATGCCAGCGAGAAATTGGGCAGTCACCAGATCAGGACGCCTTTTGCATAAATTCACAATCTTCTGTCTTGTAACAGGTACTTTGCGGCTTGCTAGATGCAAATTCCTTCAAGCTCTTACAGATTATGTGTGTTGAAGGAGCAGGCATTAAGTTGCATTCACGTAGCCGTAACAAGTCCACGTTGCACTACAAAGAAGTCAATGGTGCCGACTTACTCAAAGGTTTAAATTTGAAGGTGCTTACCGTTCCTTTTTTCGAACGAATATGAGAATGCTCTTCATGCCTCATCATGCACAGCATGTCAACTCTCAGATGTGCCTGCATTGGTCTTCTGCACATCTATGTAGGTCTGCATGTGGGTCAACAGATGCAAAGCAGTGCACGATGAGCTGGAATGCGCAGCATGTTTCACATGCTGCAGTTGTCAGTTCATCAAGCACTCAAATGCGCATGCATTGATGTTATGCACATCTGAATGCCGCACTGGAAATGGAGTGCACAACATATTGATGATGCATTATGCTGTTGTTCCAATGCACATCAGTCACAGAATCTGTATGTCACATCAGATGAAGCAGTGATTGGTGAGCTGCAGTGCACAGCATACTATCATGAAATGATGACTTGCCGCAAAAATAGGGTCTCAGTCAGCAGCCCCATGTGTATAGCAAATGTCAGCTGGGCATGCATTACTGTTATGTGCATCTGAGAAATTGTTCTGAGCATCCGAGTGCTGAACTGGAAATGGGCACATATGCTCTGGTTCCAGTGCACAGCATGATAACTCTCAGATGAGCGTGCATTGGTTTCCTGACATCTGCGTTGTGTAAAACTGGGCGTGTTGAATCGTCAACTGCTGATGTGACATGGATATGATCATTCAGTAGCTACCATATGTAGCAAATGACAGTCAGCTACAACAAATGGTACTTTCTAGCCCCGTGCAACATGATCTCTGAGAGTTTTACTGATTGCTTGACCTCTTTTTGGTACTCACTATGCCTGACGCAAGCATCCTTTGCAAGCTTCTGCAACTTGGCATACATATCTACTGCCTCACTTATTTGAAGCCCCATGCCATCGTTGAAGAAGTTGCTGGCCTCTGCTATACTGAAACCCAAGGAGCAAGTGCTGTGCCATGTATACCCCTGCATACAGTGAGGATGACATTCCAAAATGCCTTGACCACACATACAGCATAGCAGTAATGCCGCTCACCGCACAGGTGAGCATCATATAGCCTGGGGGCTGCATGACCCGTCTGACTCCCATCTTCTTGAGTTCTGACACAGGCAGCCTGTGGAATAGACGTTTGGTGAGCAGAGCCGGATAGGTTGGAATGTCGTCCCCAAAGTATGCTGCTGCTTTTTCTGCAAAGTCTGGAGGGGCTATGTACCAGACTTTTGGATAACCCAACAGCATAGTGTTGACAGGGCCCCTGCAAGGTTGTCTGTGGTGTTGATGTAGGATCAAGGACTCGATTAGCACAGAAAGCATGATCAATTTGCACGCTAGGCAAGAATTGGCTTGACCTGCAACTATCCTCCACATGCCAGGGCACACAGGTGCCCATCTCACTGACGATTACCACGCCAATGTCAACAGCCCGCAACATTGTGAGGCTGTTGCCTAGCTGTGAGCGTATACATCTGCCACACCAATCATCTGACTGGCTGACAGCGCTGGGTGACATGATGCTGCATGCACTGGCATCACTGGTCACCAAAGGCCCAAGTTCGTAGTCCAAGTCCTCATCTGAATCGCCTGCATCATTGCGGAACTCACATCTTGGCAGGCACGCTCTTGCTGAGCTGATCAGGCTGCTGCTGTCATCCCCCAAGAGCCTCACAGTCTTTCGAGGCCTGACAGTGTCGAGCTCAGGATCATAGCGAATCTGCAGGTGACTGGGGAGATTCACAGCAAGGGCCTCCCTGAAACAGCCAACATCTGCCCTGGAGTCAAGCTGTGGATTCCATGTACTTGCCAGCTCATCAGAGGCCATTTCCACAGCCAATGAAGAGGCTATAAAGTCTGACAGAGGAACTGGATCCTTCCTAGGCCTTTGTGGCTTCCAGTACCCTGTGCCATCACCTCTGACACACTCCAAGCCTGGAAATACCTGAATTTCCCTTGCGGCACTCAATAATTGTAGAAGTTTATGCTGTTGTGCAAGGTCAACATTACGGGAGCGAGCCAGAATAAATCCACCGCTGGCCTGCACCTGCAGGCAAGAGAGAAGACCATGGGAAGCAGCAGGAGATAGTGTTTTGTCAATGGATGGTCCCAGTAAGGCAAGCAGCAGATAAATGAGCCGCAGAGCACAGGTGCTCGCCAACCTCGGAGCTATTTGACCGCAGCTGCTCCTGTAGGCTGCCTGCATCATCGGCATCAAGCTCTAGCATTTCCATAGTGCTCCTGGCATTGCATGTCATGCTCTGAAGCTCCGTCATGAGAACAGTCACATCCTGCTGCAGCTTAAGGTCCCCAGGTGCTTTTTGAAGCAGATAGTGCAGCATGGCCATGGGGACTGTTTCCGGGCCTGAGTGCTTGGCATTTGGTATAACAGTCTTCTGGCTTCTCTTTGCTGTGTCAAGCCACATGTGGGCAGCGTACCTCCAGCCTTCCCACACATGTTCTGGAAGAGTGGCCTTGTCGCTCAGAGAGGACGTGTCGACAACCTGCAACACCGACTGCCTGGGCTCTCTATATGCACTGCCCAACATAACACCTGCTCCAGACCTGCCTGCCAAGTTGACTTGCTACGTTTGCTTGGGCCAGCTATGGGACTGCAAGGCTGGCGCCTGCTGACACCAGCTTTGCCCTCTTCAGCTTTGCTCTGACCTCCCTACACAGGAATGGCCACCATGCTTGGTCATCACAGTAGACAAAGAGGCGCTTTTGAATCCGGCTTCCCATCACACCTTATTTGCGCCTCTTGTATCACTGTCTGAATCGCCGTTGGCTGCTTCAGTCCTATGTTTGGGGGGATACTTGGAGGCAACCGCAAACAAAGCCTTGCCATCAGGAACCCAAACTATGCCAGCTGAAGGCGAGTCAGGCTCTGTGACAATGCGACCTTGGTACTGATGGAGCTGGCTCAAGGTGATATAGCAATACCCCGCTCGACAGGGGTGTTTGTTTTTACCAGTGCCAAAGGCTCGGAACGCGTATTTGAACTTGGTCTGCCCCGTCGCGCTGCCCAGAGCATAATCGCAACCGTCACGGAGGCAGAAGTGAAGTCTCGTTTCTGACATTAGCCCAGCGAGCGACACAGTGGTCTGCAAGGGTTTAGGTGGTGGGCGTAGCAGGTGGTATGTGCTAGGCGGGTACTGGGTGGTAGGTATTAGGTTGGTGGTGGTAGGTTTCTGTGTCATGACCTACCAATCAATGGAGTGACCCGCTGCTAAAGCATGTATGGGGCTCTAACAAGCTCAACATGACTTTGTACTGAAGTCACTCCATTTGTGAGCCAAACATGAGCACGATTCTCTGACTGCAAAAGCATCACTGTTTAATGAATTTGCTGGTCCCTCAGAATTAGAATATTGAGCAGGAAAATTAGGTATGAGTTTCATAGAAGTATCAGCAGCTCCTGAATTCAATCGACCTCATATCAGATACACCTGGTAGCATGCTGAACGTTTGCATACGTTGCTGCTACGGTCCGCTGAGATCCAGCCGGTGTTCGTATCTCATTCCCATTGGATGCCTCGATGGCTTCCAATCCCCCACAACCATCTGCAAGTGTACTGCAGGGTCTACTGGCAGGCACAGCACAAAGATGCATGTCTTTCATGCAGGCATAGCTGAGCTAAATCTGGTGATTCATGACAGCTGCGCTAGGGTCTGTTGGGCGTTGCATAGCAACTGGACTGGCTGCCCCAAAAGCTTGCGCAGGACTGCTGCACCCGGGGGGTTCTGTATTCTGTAGTCTTGATGGCATGACACCAAAGTTTTGCAGGGCAATCAACCAGTCCCAAGTATGTCAAAGCTGGACAAGTGTGACATATCTTGAAGGATGGCGTTGCACTTGTAGCAAAGCTCAGTCCATATTGCATCATGGTTGGAGCAATTGGGCATGTTTTGCATGACAATTTAGTGATCATGTTTGCAGCACTTACAATCCAAGAGCACGCTGTTTGTCATAAATGTGGGCTCCGATGTTCGGAATATGAAACAACAGATGCAGTGTGCTGAAGCTTCCACCTTGATACCATCATGATGGCATCAACAGCCAGGTCCATGACTTGCCCCACAAGTAACAATGGCCCAGCTGATGTCAAGGCTGGACGATCGAGACACCTGTTGGAAGCATAGCATTGCAGACTTGATACGTATTCTGGGTTGGTTCCACCAGTCCCAACTGAATCAAAGCTGGACCAGTGCGACCTTCTTGGATGCATGGCACTGCGAGGCCTGTAGCGTATGCGTCAATCAACTCAAGTCCATGTCGTGTCATGGTGGGACAAGTGAGATTGCTTTTGTGAGCTGATTCTCAATAGTGACATCAGCTGTCCTGAGCCGATGCGTGCCGCAAGTCTCAGGGTTGCAGCATGACCCAACATCATCACGTCTGGTGGCATGTAGAGTATAACCTTCGTAGACATGCTTTGTAGCCAGTGGCTGCAAGTGTATGCAATGGTCATACTGGAGACAAAAGGCTGATGCTCACAGCCTTTGGGCTGCTGATAGCATCATTGATTCATTCGCTGCAATGACCAGGTGCAAAGCTGGAAAGGCAACAATATAGATGAAATTTGAATCGCTTTCATAGTTAGCTCAGATCAAACTTGTTAGCTCAGCTGCCAGGTCAGCTGCAACATTTTGGCTGAGCTGTAGTCTGTCCTCATTTGGACTCTGTCCACTTGTTGCAATGAACACGGACATCTGGAAAAGACAAAGTAATGAAGCTTGTAGCAATCACGTTGCCCATCGTTATGATGATGCTTTACTGCATATCTTTGCCAATCGTTGCCAATCAAAATTGGCATGTGAGCCTCGTCAAGGATGGCAAGGATCATTAGTGAAAATTATTTATTTAATTTCGCCATATCAATTTACATCGTGAATGTTCAATTGTCCATCTGCACTAGATTTTCGTCTACCATATCCCAAATCCACTACTGCTATCCTATTTCCTGAAAGTGAAATGCGATGCATCTTGTGATGTTGAACGCATCTCAAGATATCGCAGTAGTCCACATGTTGATATGATTGGACAGCTGTGATATCTTATCAAACACAGCGTTGCCGGTTCAGAACTTGTCCTATTGGTTCTAGAATGCAATGCTTGATTGTGTATGGGTGAGTCATGGAAACATTCATGACTGGGTCAACAGGTTGCAGTAGTCCACATGGTGTGATGATTGGACAGCTGTGACTCTTATGAAACACAGCAGTTCACAAACTGTCCCATCGGTCCTGGAAGGAAGAGGGTAATTATAATGTGGGTATAAACTTCATGACGTGGTCAAAAGGTCGCGGTAGTCCACATGTTGATATGATTGGACAGCCGTGACATCTTCTCAAACACAGCATTGCCGGTTTAGAACTTGTCCAATTGGTTCTAGAATGCAATGCATAGTCATGAGTGGGTGAGTCATGGAAACATTCATGACTGTGTCAACAGGTTGCAGTAGTGCACATGGTGTAATGATTGGACAGCTGTGACTCTTATGAAACATGAAACAATGAAACATGAAACAATGAAACACAGCAGTTCAGAAGCTGTCCAATTGGTCCTGGAAGGAACAGCGTAATCATGAATGGGTATAAAATTCATGACTTGGTCAACAGGTCGCATTCAGTTCACATCCAGTTCAGAATATTCAATAAATGAAATTTGGCAGGTGCAGTATGATTCACTTTTCAAAACTGTCATTGAAGGGGTGGATTTGGATTGGATACCCAAACAAGCTAGCTGAGCCTGAGGTTGTATCAATACTGAAATGCCCTATTCTGTCTTATAATGCAAAAAGAGTTTCACATGAAATTTATAGCTCTGATGAAATTTGTTCATGTTGAATAGAAGAAGTCTTGCTTTACATCCAGTTCAGAATATTCAATAATAGAAATTTGGCAGGTGCCGTATGATTCACTGTTTAAAACAGTCATTGAAGGGGTGGATTTGGATTGGACAGCCCAGAAAGCTAGCTTAGCCTGAGCTTGTATCAATACTGACATGCCCTATTCAGTTTTACAATGCAAAAAAGTTTTACGTAAAATTTATAGCTCCGATAAAATGTGAACAAGCTCATGGTACATCAAATAGTCGGATCACTAACAGGTGTGGGTGTTGTCCTGTACTGTCTCAAGTATGGTACTAGGTGTAGTTATTGATCCTAAAGAGTCAACAATCTTGTTTTTGTAGATGGACATGTTATTGCTCAGTCCTGACAGTGATGCTCTTGTGTGTCAGAGAGGCCAAGGACAGGACCTTCAATGAATATAATATATAAACACACAAAGCAGCTCATGCCTGTCAACCTCCCGGTTGACTTAGCAAAGCATTAAAAAAGAATTAGAAGACAACTTGATCATACACTTGAATCCTCATGTTTTCAACTTTCAGACTCTGATTTTGGCTACATTTGTTTTAGATTGGTGTCACTTTTCATTCCCATTGATAATTTTTACTTCTATCGAAAAGTACACTTTGTTACTTCAAAACAGTTACAATAGAAAAGATATTTGTCTCTTTAGCTTTGGCCTTTCCTATATTCGTTTACAAAGGTCTGTGCATAATATAAAACGAAGGAGACCCTTAGTCTACTTTGTTAGTAAGAAATTTCAATCTTTGGCTATCTTTTATGTTGTGTGCACCTCCTGGAAGTCCCGAAGTCAGTAGCATCAGTGTATCAGTGTCCGCATCATCCATTCCGGGCCAAGGCCTGCAGTGACAGACTTCACGAACACACAAGTGCTAGAAGGCAGCCAAAATGTGGCGTTGTCAACATTCAAAGCTGAGCTACATCACACACATGTAGCACCTGCAGAGACTACCATTCACGGACAGCTGATCCAGGTTTCGACGGTTTGCTACGACTGATGAAGTTAATCAATAGTGCTGGCAGCATTTACAGCAGCAAGCGTCAGATTCCCACCAGTCATAACTGATGAGCAATCTGCAAACACGTTCTCTGGATTCCTATGCAGTCAGCAAGTGCCTTGCACTTTCAGCCTCGAAAACTGAAATATGGTGCTGTCATTTCTATTCAGGCATTGTAGATGTAACAGTCATAGTTTGGCAATGAGCCTTATACTATAGGGTTTTAGGGTTTAGTAGGGCTTACCTTAGTAGGGCTTTAGGGTAGAGCATTACAAACTCTACAAACAAGAGACCGCTAAGTATTCCCTTTGCCCAAGTGGTTCACCACAAATCCAACAAGGATAAAAGGGCTACAGTCATGCTCTCAACGGCAATGCACTGTCCGTATTGGTCTGGAACTGCTCTCAACAGCAATGTCTGTATTGGTCTAAGCAAACAGATCAAGGTATGACCTGACACACTGCACCTGAGCCAACACACCGCAGTCTGACCTGACATATTGCAGCTGAGCTGACAGACTGCAGCGCAGCTAACAGGTTGTGACTGAGCAGACAGATTGCAGTTGAGCTGAGGGGTTGCAGTTGATCTGACAAGTTGCAGCTGGGCTGACAGTCAACACTTGCAAAAGCAGTTTATGGAAAAATTGTTGACAGTGCACAACTGCAATGCTTTGTCACATATGCTGAGAACACACACAGATCTGTGCTATATCAAAATGCACCGATTGAGATGATGTCCAACATAAAATCATGATTAGCTTCAATGCTTGATGTTGCTTGGTCACAAATGTGAAGCTGCGACATGTCAGCTCAGCTCAATTGCAATGTGTCATCTCATCTGCTACCTGTTACCTGAACTACGGTGTGTCGGCTCAGGTGCACAATGTCAGTTCAGCCCAATTATTTTGTGTCAGCTCAGCTCAGCTGCAATTTTGTAAGCTTAGCTGCAGTGTGTGGCTCAGGTGCAGTCAACTCAGCTGCAATTTGGCAGCTCGGCTGGCAGCTCAGCTGCACCCTGTTAGCTCTGATGTAATTTGGCATCAGCTGCAACCTGTTATAAGCCCTCATTTTTCATCTGTCTCCTCATATTTCATCTGTCCACTCCACTGTGTTTTATCAGATTGGCTGCGATTTGTCAGTTCGGCTACAACCTGTCCTGGACCCCACAGCAGTCAGCTGCACAAATCAGCAATCTGTTGCAACCTGAAAAAACAATTGGGAGAGGTGTGCCCATGGGACTTGGACTTAGACTGCTGGACTGCGCCAGCACTTTTCGAAAATTGAAGGCACCCTTGCTGACACCAGGAATCTCAAGCTTTGGCTTCCAAATTGTGTACAAGGACCTGCTGACTCATGAGAATGTGACAGTTGGCAATACGACAGCGCTGTATTCATTTTAGCAATGCATTTGAGTGATCTCAGACTTTTGACGAAAGCTGTACCTTGCCTATTTTGTTTTGTTTTTATTTTATTTTTTATATATAATGTATTACAAAAAACACAAAAAACGATTTCAGTGTATTACAAAAAAACTAAAAAAGGAAAAAGGTAAAGAGATAAAATTTGACTTATTCTTTTTTGGGTCTTTTTCTTTTGGATTTTACTTTGTAATATTCAACGTAAAAATGAAAAAAGGATGTAAAAATGAATATATAACAAACACAATTTTTAATGTATTTTATTACTTTAAAAAAAGATAAAAAGGGTAAAAGCTGATCTACACCTCCCATTTTTCGCATATCTTGTTCATATGAAAAAGCGTGGATAACTGATCCAGCACTCGAAAACAATCAAGCTTTTACGTATTTTTTTAATTACTTTTATTTTATTTTATGTTTTTTTTTTTTGAGTTTTACTTTGTAAACTTTTCACTTAAAATAGATGTTTAAAAACCAATAAACTAGAAAGAAGAAAAGAATAAAAATGCTTTGCTGGTCTTTGTTGTGGTACAATTGAAGGAATGCAAGGTTTATCAATTGATCTGGGCGTTTATGTACTAGACATCGATTTTCCCAGAGAAATAGAATTGACAGTTGCCAAGGCCAAGAGGCAGCACTGTCACGCCATTCTCTGTGTTTGACCAGTAAGCAGCAAAACAATCTGCTTATGAACCACAGCCGCTAGTTGGGACTGTCAATCTTGCTTTAGAAGAAACATATTCCATCACACAGAGGATTGCTACATATGCGCAGTTAAATATTCTCAAGTCATTTGTAAACAGACGGGTTGTGATGAACAGCATCCGCATGGACTTGGTCATACTTGCATTGATATACTGCTAAAAAAGCGATGATGGCGCACTTGAACTACCTCAATACATGTTTCTGTACAGTCTAAAAAACAGTAATTTTGATCAGGGTTTCGATTTCCAACTGAGCTGGGCTTAGATAGCGGACATGGCAATGCTGACCAAATCCGGTGATATTGTTTACGAACTTGACAACTGCATTCATTTCATTTGTTCTGAGCTGTGTTTTGCTCGGTCACAATCCGAGATTGTGATTGATAAGGACCTTCTGCAAAACTGTCAGCTTCGGCGCTGCCGCACGCTAGGGAACGAGCCAACAGGCATGACCTTGATAAGTACATCACGCTATGAAATAATGTAATATCATCGAATCGAATCTATGATATGCAAGCAAAATCTTGGACTCATATGGACTCATTGCATCTACGCCCAATACATCGGCCAGCAACGATTGCGATTGCTTGACAATATCCATGAAACATACAGCACATGTCGGCGAGACTGACAAATGAGTAGGGCTTTTCTTATAGCGCAGCGAATCTGTGGCGGGGAGCCGCTGTGGGAGGAACACCTATTGCGTTTGCGAAGTTCTTTTCAACAAAAAAAAGGCAACAAACTTTGTTGGTTCGCTTTGTTGCTGATTACCAAAGGGGTTAACGTACTCTCCCAACTTAAATCCTGCTCCAAGCTTTGAATGATCTTACCCTAAAAGGGGATGTCGCAGTCTTGTAACCGTCGAATGCACTTGAAACATTCGACCAGAGTTACACGTAGAAAGGCTAAAAGCCTAGCCAAGAAATAATGGCACTTCATCAGAGTTGCCTAGAAATCGATCAACCTGCAATTATTCCTGACTACATCAAATCAAACCCGTGCTTACGTCCAGAACGTTGCTCATCGTATGCCAGCTGTTATCTGACACAAATGTTGACATGTTTCACAAAGGTGCATGCTGCGAGGTGATGTGCATTGGTGTCAATCTTGCCAAGCACAGGATTGCTAGAATCCAAAAGGTTAACACGCTGATGGCAACCATCATCAATGCGTAGTGTGTATGGCTGACTGCAGAGTACGCTGGTCAGTGTTCATACGCAATTGCATAGCGGTCCTGCAGGCTTGGAAGAGGTCTGACAAGCTGATGGCAGTCAACGTTAATGCCTTGCAGTGTGTATGGCTGACTGCACCTCACGCCATTGTGATAAAGCAAGCATACTATGGCTGTGCTGCTGGCCCGTTGGTGTGAGAAAACGCTTTGCTAAGATGCTCGCAAATAACGTCAATGCTGCAACTCTACTAGTCAAGTGTCGCAATGGGCACACAAGATAAATCTGCATTAGCATGTTGATCCACTGCTGGTCTGCAGTGGAGGCATCCATCTCAATATGGAATCAAAGCACGTACATCAGATGGTCCAGAAACAACTTGTGCTCAACTTCCATTGTGCTCAGACCAGTCTTGCAACAAAATGCGCAGAATTAAAAGATCGACTACTGGAATAATTACAACGAGCCTGCCATACAAAAGCAGTCTAGCTACCTGATTTTGTCACTGCAATAACATTAAATAGTGAAGAGAAATGTGACATGGTTGGTGTGCGAACTGCAGTTGGGGAAGCCTGTGTATCGCGTGCTTAGGTCTAAGCATGCGTGTCTGCAGAAATAAACATCCTAAACAGCCATTGTTTGAAGCTATTTGCATGCAAAGACGATGCAACCTACC